>Ga0154607_1150_pt1 | contig 13354 bp, 5 predicted proteins | sample Rifle2008BG13ft_FD_116036 | JGI IMG/M metagenome (GOLD analysis project Ga0154607, IMG submission 116036) | Bacteroidetes bacterium RBG_13_43_22 | reverse complement strand
TGTGGCATCAGAAAGGAAAAGGAACCTTTTCTCAAAGATCAGAATCATAGGATAGCATACCAGTATCAGCATCCCGTTCGCAGCAAACCTGTAGAAATCGGACCATATGATTGTATCAAAATTTCCGCCGTTCATCAGCCATATGCCCATGTAAAGCCCGGAGTAGGTAAGTATTACCATTAAAGCAGTAAACAAAAGCTGAAGCCGCCTGTAAATATTTGTCAGAGTGAATATTGAAACCATTCCGGAAGCAAAGCTCAAAAGGACAAATTCAAATGGCTGTTGCACTAAAAAAGCGGCCATCATAATGGTAATGAGCAGAATGAACAAAGCAAGCCTGGCATCATAAAAAATTCTGATCATCACCGGAATTACGGCAAAAGGAATTAAGAAAATGATATTTCTTCCGGGTAACGATGCAACCGCTTTGGTAATTAACAGAAACAAAAGAATGGTTATTAAGATAAATAATGTTTTTCTGGGTATCTTAAGTATTTCATTCCTGAATTGAAGCAGGAAGAAATAAAGTATAATGTAACATGCGGAAACTACAATCAGAGTACCGGTGAATTCCAGTTTGCTGACCTCCTCTCCGTGAATAATTATCCCTACTACTCCAGCTATGCTTGAAATGAAGTAAATAAAGTTCACTATGCCTCTCCTGATTACGGCAAGTATTGTTGATTCTGATGATGTTGGTGACATCGGCTGTCCAGGTTTGTAATACAAAAATAGGGATTATTCCTGAATAGGAATTTATTTAAAATTTATAACATCAGAAATAAATACTATTTTGATTTAACCCATCCCCCTATCCCTTCCCTTAAGACTAACGACCCTTTATAAACATCTTTATCCAAGATTATGAATGACATAACACCAAGACGCCTGTGGCGTCCAATTCTAATATCCATGGTTACATCCATGGTATGCGTGGTTGTTTGTGGTACAACGCCTGAGGCGTTGAAGAAAAAATGAGGAGGAATCTGTTATTCAACCACCTTCCGGGGTTGAACATAATAGCTATATCCTACCCCGGATGTAACCGGGGATATTGGATTTTAAAGTCTCCGGCTTTAAAAAAACTAAAAATATCCCTTGTCAATATATTGCTAATCAATATAATACTAAAATGTATATGTAGATAGTTTAGCCTAAGAAAGAGAATTAATTTATTATTAATGAGTTAATTCCCCTTCTTTTATGATTTAAGGGAAGGATTATTTAATGATATAGCAAGAAAAGTCCTCCTGAAAAATCCTATTAATTTTCTAATTTTGAAGCTAAATGTAGAATAATATGGAGCGTTATATATGTGAGAATGTTTTTGTGCCTTTGAGGTCAAGCCCCTCACACAGATCGGAAATGCTGAGCCAGGTGCTGTTCGGTGAGAAATACCTTGTTCTTGAACAGGTGGGACACTGGATGAAGGTTGAAACAATATTTGATAATTATACCGGATGGATAGACATCAGTCACATTCAGCAGACAGAGGACAACGGCAAAGGGACAGGCCATGTACTGAATAAATCACTTCTATGCTATAAGAACGACAAAACAAAAATGGTACTTGAGGCAGGATGTGAGATAAACAATCCTGCATTCAACGAAAAAGAATTTACAATAGGAAAGAATATTTACACGACATCCGCCGATTTCAGCAACAGTCATATTAACACTACTGATTCTTTTGCTGATCTAGCAATTAAGTTCATCAACAGTCCATATATCTGGGGAGGGCGCATTCCTTCCGGTATAGATTGTTCGGGTCTCACGCAGCTTGTCTATAAGATCCGCGGGATTGCAATACCCCGCAACAGCTGGCAGCAGGCAGAAAAAGGCACAGATGTCAGTTTTATTGATGAGGTGATACCCGGTGATCTTGTCTTTTTTGACAATGACCGGGGCAGGATATCGCACGCAGGTATGATCCTGTCGAGAGGGCTGGTGATACATGCATCGGGAAGGGTGAGGATAGACACTATTGATCACCAGGGTATTTACAAGCAGGAGATCAGGGGGTATTCTCACCATTTGAGGACGATAAGAAGAATTGTCTGAAAAAAGGTCCTGGGTTCTCGGTGCTCGGTGCTCGGTACTCGGTTAAAATGATATCCGACCCAGGACCAAAAAAAAGGCTGCTCTTTCGAGTCAGCCTTTTCTTTAAACTATACTAACAACTATTTGGTTGTGCTGTATCCATAATTCTGGACCATCTTGGAGTTGGCATTGAGCTCTACCCTCGGTATCGGGAAAGCATACTTATAACTGCCATAGGTTGGTCCGCCATGGGTTTGCTCGAAGGGGCTGACGAGTGGAATATCACTCCCTGTGCGAGCCAGGTCATCAAATCTGAAACCTTCAAAGCAAAGTTCTTTTCTCCTTTCAAGGAGGATATTGGCTTTGCTGACAGAGGCATATGTGGTGGCATTTCTTGCTGTGGGTATCTGGTTGAGCACTGACAGTGCATTTGCATCGCCCAGCTCAAACAGAGCTTCAGCATAATTCAGTATTACCTCTTCATATCTGAACAGATATACTTCATCAGAGTAATCAATTGACGGGTATTTTCCCATGTTCCGTATTTTCGTGCCTTCAAAACCTAACATCCCATTAATAAATCCTCTCACATCATTTGCCTCAAAAAGGTTACTTAGATTAGCAAGTGTTTGAATATCTCCATATGACGTGCCTCGATAAATATATTGCAGACCGTTTATGTTTGCATTATCAGTGCTGCTGAAAGCAAGCTCAAATACAGAATTTGCCGGACCATCGGTAAGCCACATATTTTTAAAAGAGGCTGCGGGGATGATCTGGTACCTGGCTGAATTAATAACTGCTTCACATGCAGTTTTGGCATCTGCCCAGTCTCCGAAATAGATAGCTACCCTAGCCTGGATGGCATTGACAGCGTATGTGGAAATAGTCTGTTTTGAATTATCATTCAATGTGGCTGACATTAGCGAGAGAGCTGTCGTCAGGTCACTATTGATATTTGATTTAACTTCTGCAACAGTATTTCTTTCGGGAAGCAGATCATCGCTTTTGTATTGTATAACATAGGGTACACCCAGAGTTGCGTCTCCGCCGATAACATGTTGCTGCCCAAATAATTTCAGGAGGTCAAAATGAGCAAGTGCCCTTATGGCATAGGCTTGTCCCCTTATATGATTGATTGCTGCTTCATCTCCGGTTATGTCCTTTGCACCGATAATTATGTTTGCAGAGGCAATAACTGCATAAATCTGGGTCCAGGTACTGGTTGGATAAGCGTCGTTATTACCCAGGTCCATCGAGGCAGCAGTGACAAACCTTCCTGAATTACCGTTTGAAAAGCTGTTATCTGATCTGACCTCACCGTAGATTATGAAGTCACGTCCGTAATAGGTAGATGATGTCATTCTATTAAAGGCACCATAAAGTATCCCCTGTAGGTCTTCTACGGTCCTGATGCTGGTTTCTACAGCTTTAGACTGTGCAAGGGTGGGGTCTAATGATTCTTTAGTGCATGAATAGAGAAATCCCACCAACATAATTGCAAATAATATTATAATCTTTCTCATGTCTTTAGAATTTTAAGTTTAATCCAAATACTACTGATTTTACTGGTGGTGTTGTAAGTCTTGTATAACCATCAGCCCTTACTTCAGGATCGTATTTCAGTTTATCATCTTTCACCCAGGTCCATACATTTGTACCGCGGACAAAAACTAAAATATCGTTAAATCCAATTTTCTTTTCCCATTCAGTCGGGAATGAATAACCCAGAACAAGATCTTTTAATCTTATAAAATCACCATCAAATAAGAACCTTGTTGAAGGTCTTGATGCATTGTTTCCGGTTGTATTATGCACCATTAGAGGTACATCTGTTATATCACCCGGATTCTGCCATCTGTCCATCAGGCTTTGAACACCCTGATAGAAAAGCAAAGTATAAGTTCCTGCATGATGAGTATAGAATGACCAGTCCTCAAACACTTTGTTCCCTCCTGAAAAGAAAAAGTTGGCATCAAAAAAGACTCCTTTAAAATCAGCGTGTGTTCCAAAACCACCTGTGATAGTTGGCAATGCGCTTTTACCCTGGAAGTCAAGAACCAATGCAGGATCATAATAGTTGGTAGTTACTGCTCCATCTTTACTGTTAAGATACCACTGAGGTAATCCGTTATCAGGATTAACGCCCGCATATTTTCTGGTATACCATGCATATATCGGCTGACCGACTGCTACTTTCCTTTGTCCTGCGGTAATTTCAATATCAGCGCCTTCTGCATCCTGGGCCAGGGCAATCACTTCATTGTTAACAGTTGCAAGATTTCCCGATATGCTCCATTTCAGGTTGCTGGTGTTGATAATATCCACATTCAATTCAACTTCAAATCCTTGATTAGCGACAGTACCAATATTCTGGGTAATATCTGAATGGCCTGAAGTTCGCGTGATTGGAACACTCTGAAGAAGGTCATAAGTTTTCTTATAGAAATACCCAAAAGAACCAGTGATCTTGTCGTTCATGAAGCCGAAGTCAGTTCCTACATCGAGAGTATGGTTTTTCTCCCATGTGAGATTGTTATTTCCATACTGGCTGGGATACACTGCACCCTGATTTGCGTAATCAGCGTCATATGACAAAAGGGCCTGGTAATTGTTTAAACCTACACCATTACTTCCGCTTAGTCCATAAGAAAGCCTGAACCTGAGGTTACTGATAAACTCAATACTCTTAAGGAATGCTTCTTCACTTGCATTCCAGGCAACACCTGCAGACCAGAAATTACCAAATCTCAGGTCAGGTGAGAATAATGAAGATCCCTCCCTTCTGAACGTAAAGTCAGCAATATACCTGAGCTTATAGTTATAATTCAACATGCCGAGGTATGAAAGGTTGCTCCAATCGTTGAAGGATGAACTCGCATCAAAATTTGCTCCTGCACTTGAAATATTTGTAAGACCGTCGGTTGAGAAGTTTTCACCATAGCCTGACAGAAAGTTTCTCTTATTCTTCTGGTATTCAATAAGAGCTTTAACTGCGATGTTATGATCGCTAACGCTTATGTTGTAATCTAAGGAGTTCTGGAATACATAGTTAAAGTTTCTTGTAACAGATGCGCTTGCACTACCTTTTTCATCCCTGGAATCACCATGAACCCTGTTCCTGTAATCTTTATAATTTGCCAGGTTATAATCAAGGCTGATAAAAGTCTTGAATTTGAGATTTTTAATTATCTCCCATTCCACAGATGAATTTGTAAGCGCACGTATTAAATCATTTGTTGTAATATCATGCTCAGCCAGGTAAACTGTGTTGAAAAGACTTCCAAGGCCAATGATTTTAAGTGTCCCGTCTGCATTATAAGGACTTAGCCAGGGACTCATGAAGTACTTGGTAAGGTTTGGATTGGCAAAATATGAAGACTGTTCAAGGTATGCATTCTGGAATGTATTTGACACATTCGTGTTTATCGCAAATCTAATCTTATCCGAAAACTTTCTCGAATAACTAAGACTACCTGTGATCCTTTGCAGATCACTGACTATTACAGTAGCTTCAGTTTTATTGTAACCAAGCGATGCATAAAAGGAAGAGACATCATCTCCGCCTGTTGCTGACAGGCTGATATTCGTGACCGGAGCATTCTTATTTTCTACGGCATCGGCCCAGTTGCCTTCAGTACCGTCCCAATTCCGCAAACGGCCACCGTCGAGATTGTTGGTAACCATATAATCATATGCTCCATCCTCATTAAATCCGCCTGTGGTTCCATAAGTATTATAAACTGCCTCAAGATAAAGTTCTCTTCTCTGAGCACCTGTAAGAGGTGTATTTCCCTTTACAGCGTTATTCTGAAATCCTGTAGAAGCGGAAAAATCAAAATTAGTTTTTCCCTGTCTGCCTTTCTTGGTCGTAATGACAATAACGCCGTTGGAACCTCTGGCTCCATATGCTGCAGTTGCAGAAGCATCTTTAAGAACAGTGACACTTTCAATGTCGTTGTTGTTAATTGCAGCCAGGGCACTGAGTGAACTCATTGCAGTGGAACCGGTAAAGTTGTTATTAATCACCGGTGCACCATCAATAATAATTAACGGATCGTTACTACCCGTAATTGAGCCAACACCACGGATACGTATATCCTGTTCTGATCCTGGGGTACCTGAAGAGGTGGAAATTGTGATACCTGCCACCTTCCCCTGCAGGGCCTGATCAACAGTAACCACCGGAACGTTTCTGAGGGCTTCGCCGGATAACTGTACAGTGGAACCGGTCAGTTCATTTTTGCTCCTGACAGCATATCCCATAACAACAACTTCACCCATTGTAAGGATATCAGGTTCCATTACCAAATCCACTACAGTTCTTCCTGTGATATCAACCTCGGTCTTTTTCATACCAACATACGAAAAGACCAGGGTATTTGAGCCCTGAGGAACAACAATGGTAAACTTACCTTCCATATCAGTAAGTACACCGACAGTAGTTCCTTTAACGCTGACTGTCACACCAGGGATTCCCATTTCATCTTCTGAACTGGTGACTTTCCCTGATATCTGCACTGTCTGCGCCATAACAAGAGAACCTGTTATGAGCAACAGTGAGAATAGCAATAAAATTCTTTTCATAAATTAAGAAGTTTAGGTTAATAGTATAAAATCGCGGTGCTAAGATAGATTTTTATTTCAAATGACAAATATCATTATTAACTTTCTTTAAGAAAGTCTTTTCCGTCTGTCTTACTGTCTGTTTGTCTTATCGTCTATTTGCTCTGCTGTTTTACTATCTCATTATCAACGGCTTTCAATATGGTTTGTTCCCCGGTCGGATAGTATATTGACCGAGAACCGAGGAACGAGGACCGAGCAACAAAAAAGGCTGCTCTTTCGAGTCAGCCTTTTTTAATCTTTATCTATTTACTCAAAACAGTATTACCAACCCGGATTCTGCTGATCAGCAAGAGTAGGATTAGCATCAGTTTCAACTCTGGGTATCGGCCAGAGGAATCTATAGTCATCATAAGGTATTGTTGTTACTCCCAGTGCCCCTGTATAAGGTGTCCCAAGTGTAAATGTTGAAGAAGCAGGCAGACCATTTGCCAGTTTTGCCGGTATTCCATTTATGGGGTAATAAGGGCAGAACTGAAGTCTGTGTATATCGGGCCAGCGACGGCCTTCCATTAAGAATTCAATTCTCCTTTCCTTTAAAATGGCTCCCAGAAGAGCAACATTATCGGCGAAACTGGCCGCAGTATATCCCTGAGAAGCAGGATTAGCCAATGATCTGTTTCTCACCATATTAAAATAGGTAAGTGCATTAGCATCAGGAGCACCTGTTGGTGTAGCGTTACGGCAATATGCTTCAGCAAGGTTTAGAAGGACTTCAGCATACCTAATTAAAGGTGAAGCATCTGAATAATTTGTGACATCCTTATATTTATTTGTATACATCCTGCCGGCACTGTTATATACCATATGGATTGTAGGAGTTGTTGTTTCCGATGTAGTGGAACGACGTTCGTCATCAGTCAGCCAGGCAGCATCTCTCCAGATGATCGGACTTATGCACACCAGTATTCTGCGCTTATACTGTGAAGCTAAAGCAGCATTGACGCCAGGATTGTTTGTTCCTGCATTTTCAATTGAAAATATTGATTCCGAATTGGTATAACTATCAAGGAATGTTGTACCCGGATCAGCAGGAAGTGAATAAGATCCTGCATATACACCTCCGGTCAGGAACTTGGATCCCTCTGTTATCACATTTGCCCAGTCGTACATATGAAGATACACCCTGGTTTTAAATGCTGCAGCTGCTTGTTTCGTGGATCTGACCAGACCAGGTTTTCCAGCTCCTCTTTCTGCCCTCGCAGGGAGGTACTGTTCAGCAAGATCGAGATCAGCCAGGACTTTCTGGTAACATTCTGCCACGGTATTTCTACCCTGTTTCACTCCATCGTCCAGAGCAACCTGGTTTGTATAAGCAGTTTCACGGTACGGAACCCCGGGATGTGAAGCATCGGCTGTATGTTTATACGGGCGGGCAAAATGAATTAAAAGCTCAAAATGTGTAATTGCCCTGAGAAGTAATGCTTCTCCTTTATATTGATCCGCAACAGCCTGAGTTATAACATTATTATCTGCTGCCGTCTGTACACCTTTCAGAACAATATTTGTACGGTTTATCAGCCTGTATGAATCACTCCACCACCATACGTTATTCGCTGTTGTGGGATCATAAGTATTTGTATAAGTCAGCTGGTAGAATGTGAAGATATTTACCACATCCTCACCGCGGTTATCTCCCTGCTGTACAAATGCTGCGCCCCAGGGATATCCTCTCAGATTTCCGGCATAGTCGCCCCTCTGGGCTGCCTGGTACATACCCATTACTGATAGATTTACAAGACTTGGTGTTGAAAATGCCGAATTCTCATCAATGGAAGAATAAGGATTAAGGTCTATAATATCTTCGCATGAAGAGATTAGCAGGGCAACAATTAAAACCGGCACCATCAATAGTTTCTTGCCCTGAATTGTATATTTTTTCATATTTTTCATATAATTAAGTATTAATTTTTATAATCCAAGGTTTATTCCGAATGTAATAACCTTTTGCCTGGGAGTTCCATTCAGATCAACTCCGCCGCTTTCCATCTCGGGATCGATACCTGTATATTTTGTCAGCATAAGAATATCCTGTCCCTGGGCAAAGATTCTGAGACTGGTTAATCCGACTTTTTTCACAACCTGGTTTGGCAAAGTATATCCAAGGGTCAAAGTCTGAAGTTTCAGAAAATCCCCTTTTTCAATAAACCTGGTTGTGGCATGACCCGTCAGGTTCACAAACGTAGCACCGGCAAACCATAACCTTGGAGTCCATCCATCGCCTGGAGCATCAACACTTTGCCATCTTCCGAGGATTTCACTTCCATTATTTACGAAGTTCAGGTTTACCAGATCTCTCCTTGTTGAGTTCATAATATAATTGCCTCCTGAGTATCTGAACATTACAGTAAAATCGAATCCTTTGTAATTAACTCTCGAATTAATACCACCATAAAATGTCGGAAGCGATGGACCAAAGATTTTTTTATCAAGAGTTGAAGATAAGGTAGATGAAGTGGTCAGGTCTGTTGGATTTGATGCATCATATACGTAATATGTCGAATTAGGTATATTGCCCTGGATCACAGTACCATCCGCCTTTTGATACAATGGATTGCCATTTGCAGCATTTACTCCGAGGTACTCGTAACCATAAATTGAGCTCATCGATTCACCTTCTCTTATTATGGTATTTTCAGCTGTTATATCCTGCCCTGCCACAAGGGAGATCACCTCATTTCTTGCAAGAGTAAGGTTTGCATCAACCTGCCATGAGAAATCCCCTTTTCTGAATATATATGCTTCACCTGAAAACTCAAAGCCCCAGTTTCTTAACTGTCCGATATTCTTATCTATTGAGTTCCCGGGAACGCCGAGCGAATTGGGAATTGGTGCAGAAAGGATAAGACCATCCTGATCATTCAAATAGTAATCAAATGAGAACTTGTATTTCCCGTCAAAGAACAGGGCGTCAAATCCCACATCGAATTTCTTACTTGTTTCCCACTGAAGCTGGTCGTTACCTATCTGGCTGAATGCAATACCATTATAATCAGCATATTTTGCAGATCCATAAAGCCCGAGATAAGGATAATTGCCAATTGAAGTGTTCCCGACCTGAGCATAAGATGTTCTCACCTTAAGATCTGACAGAATGTTAGTTATACCACTCATAAAAGGTTCTTTTGTAACTGTCCAGCCCAAAGATCCGCCCGGGAAAATCCCCCATTTGTTAGCCTCCGGGAGTGCCGATATACCATCGTACCTCAATGATCCCTGCAGGAAGTATCTTCCTTTGAAGTTATAATTTATACGACCAGCATATGAGATGAATCCATTTTCCGACATTCCACCACCGACTGACATGGTACCGACAGTTCCGGATATAATGTTTTTATTGAAAAACTCATTTGAAAGATCAGTACCAACAGCGTTGAAATTGTTATTTCTTGTAAACTGGGCTTCCTGGACAAGAACAACGGTAAGGTTGTGCGCATCGGCAAATGTGTCAGAGTATGTCAGAATATTCTGCAAGTTCCATCGTAAATTATTACTAAAGTTATTCTGAACACGCCCGTTCACACTTTTACCATCACCATGTGCAGCATTATAGTAAAGGAATCCATCAGTTTTGGAGCCATCAATACCTAACTGTGTTTTAAAGTTAAGTGAAGGTAGAAATTTGATCTGGGCATATAAATTGCCAAGTGTTCTCAGAATCCTCGAGCTAAAGACGTTATGATCAATAACGTATACTATATTTGGCAAATTATCACCAATTGATTCAAGATTATTCCAGCGCCCGACGTAATCGGGATTTGTATCGATGTTATAACCGGTAGAATGATCAGGATTATAAATCGGCACATTGGGGTGTTGCCTTATAGCAGAAAAGATGTTTCCTGAAAGAGCATTCGTTCCGGTATTCAAACCATAGTATTCTGATTGAGTAAGTCCTACCGAAGTACCCATACTAAGCCATTTGGTGACTCTCTGATCAACATTGGCTCTAGCTGTGTACCGCTGCATTTCATTCGGCCGTGTTACACCCTTTTGATCGGAATAACCAAGAGAAAAATAATACGAAGAGCCGGCAGTGGAACCTGAGAGTGAAAGGTTGTGGTCCATCTGGAAGGCTCTTTTTCTCAATACCGCTGTCTGCCAGTCAGTATCAAATGTCTGACCTGGATATGCAGCTCCATCATTGAAAGCTATATCAGCCTGGCCTCTCTGTGATCTTTTCTCGTTATTTATCATAACGAACTCATCAGCATTTAAAAGATCAAATAGTCTGACGGGTGATGCATAACCAAAATAGTTGTTGTAGTTAACGTTCAGTTTTGAAATACCTGCTGCACCACGCTTGGTGGTAATGAGAATTACACCTGCAGATGCTCTTGAGCCATATATGGCTGTTGCAGATCCGTCTTTCAGTATCTCCATTGATTCAATATCGGCTGGATTAATGTCGCCCAATGCATTTGTTGATGCATACCCTCCCAGGTCACCTGTAAGAATGGGTACTCCATCAAGTACAACCAATGGGTAGTTGCCTGATGATATTGATCCGATTCCTCTGATCCTAAGACGCGGAGCTTCTCCAATTACTCCTGTCTGCTGGGTTATTTGTACACCTGCAGAACGACCTGCAAGCTGAGCATCAAAGCTTGGCGTAGCCAGTGAAGCAAGAGCCGCTCCTTTTACGCTGGCAATCGAACCTGTAACCTCAGACTTCCTCTGAACTCCATATCCGACAACTACAACTTCATCCACATTATAAAGATCCTGGACCAGTACAACATCAACAGATGTTCTTCCGGAGATCGGCACTTCCTGTGTGACGAAACCGATAAAGCTGAACAAAAGGGATTGCGCTGAAGCAGGCACCGAAAGGGAGTATTTACCATCTGTACCTGATATAGCACCCATTGTTGTTCCCTTCACAGTAATGTTTACACCGGGAATGGGTAAACCGTCTTCAGAACCGGTTACTGCCCCGGAAATCATCACTGTCTGAGCCATAACAAGAGAACCTGTTATGAGCAACAGTGAGAATAGCCATAAGATTCTTTTCATAAATTAAAAAGTTTAGGTTTATAGTATAAAATCGTGGCGCTAAGATATTTATTTATTTGACATGATAAATATCATAATTAACTTTTTTTAAGAAATTCTTTTCCCCCTATTCTTACTGTCTGTTTGTCTTATCGTCTATTTGCTCTGCTGTTTTACTATCTCATTATCAACAATTTTCATGATATTGTCCTCTTCGTACAAAGCTTTGGCCTCAATTTCAGATCCTTTATTAAGTATCTCATTCACAAATACTTTATCATCAAAACTCACCGCATTTATCCTGACATTTAGAAAAGCCCCTTTTATACATGACCTCAGGGCTAATGCTCCTACTGCCGCATCAGTAACCGATGCCGGATTCCCTTTTTCAACCATTTCTTTTATCAGGCTGAATCCTGAATAAGCAGTTTCCATAACCCTGAACGGCACCATAATGGCATTTTTCACTGCTTCCTGAACACCCTCTTTTCTGACCCTGGTCTCTTCATCAGTTTTTTTGGGAAGCCTGTAAGCTTCCATTATCTTATTGAATGCATCAGTATCTTCATCCACAAGATCAAGGAGCCTGTTCTGTATCACTTTCCCCCTGGCAGCCTGGTCGGAGAACTCTTTCCACCTGTCGTCCCATCCTTTTTTGTGGCTCGATAGATTGGCGACCATAGTTCCCAGGGCGATGCCCAGCGCTCCCATGTATGATGAAACCGATCCGCCACCGGGTGCCGGCGATTCAGATGCCGTTTCGTTCATGAATGTCTTAAGATCCATGTCAACCAGCTTTCTTTTCCCTTTTTCTGTCATAACGTATTCAATTATTTTTTCCTCAGGATTGAAGGGATGAATATCATCCAATCCCATCGATTTTACAGCTATTTTAATCAGCTCATCATCAGATACCCCGATTGACCTCTGTTGTTTTTCGAGAAAATATCTTCCTGCATCCAGCATTGCCTTAAGAGGAATAAGCCCAACCAGCTCCGAACCCGTTACCCGTACGCCACGGGCATCAGCCTTGCGGCACACTTCGTCAAAAGCAACATGTACCGGGGTAACGGAAATATTGGTCAGGTTCATTGAGATCTGGGCGATTCCGTATTCCTCTATGTACCAGCCTATTGACTTTACACTTTTAAGTGTACCCGGTACATTTATTTTATTCCCGCTTTTATCCTCGATTGTCCTTCCCTTTTCCCTCACATCGTATGCTATTGCATTTGCACGCCTTACTGAGGTAGTATTGAGATTTACGTTGAATGCGACAAGAAAATCCCTTGCACCTACAGCCGTGGCCCCTGATCTTTCGTTAAAGGTTGCAGGTCCAAAATCAGGCTTCCATGCAGGATCAGCCAGCTTCTTATTCAGTCCTTCATACTCACCTTCCCTGCACCTGGCAAGGTTCCTCCGTTTCTCCTCAAAAGCTGCATTTTCATAACAGTAAACAGGTATCTTCAGCTCCTTCCCTATTCTTTCGGCAACCCTCCGGGCATAAATGACTACCTCATCCATTGTAACCCCTGATACAGGAATAAACGGACACACATCAGTGGCTCCCATCCGGGGATGCTCTCCATGATGCCTCGACATGTCAATGACTTCCGAAGCTTTCTTTACTGCCCTGAAAGCAGCTTCTGAGACAGCTTCAGGATTTCCAACAAAAGTAACCACAGTCCTGTTT
>Ga0154607_1220_pt5 | contig 13631 bp, 9 predicted proteins | sample Rifle2008BG13ft_FD_116036 | JGI IMG/M metagenome (GOLD analysis project Ga0154607, IMG submission 116036) | Bacteroidetes bacterium RBG_13_43_22 | reverse complement strand
TAAAGTGTCGTAAGTCCTTGTGGAAAAGTGATCTCTATAACATACGCATCACCTGATGGAACTATTGATTTTGACTTTACTTTGCCTCTTACCATTCCAAACTCGAGATACGGATACCCGCTCAGCTTGACATTGACTGCCTGGTCAACTTTAACTTTCCCTGATCTTTGCATTTTCAGGTTTATTCTGCCAATAAAATCTCCGGGAACTTCAGGTACAACAGACATTACCGCCTGGTCGATATTCACCGACTGATTTTCACTCCAGTATCTGGTAAATGCCACTTTGCCGTCGACAGGAGAAACAAGAAGATAATTGTTCTCCCAGATCTTCATCTGAGCTTTAAGGTTAAAATATGATTCACTCAGTGCAGAAACGAGTTTTTCCTTCTCCTCCTGCCTATTGATACGGTAATCCTGGAGGAGCTGATTTTTTTCAGCCAGGCCAATTGCTTTAGCTGAATAATCAAGCCTTACCTCCTGCAGCTCCAGCTTTATTCTTATGAATGATTGTCTCGATTCTTCGAGATCGCTGTCAGTAAAAACTTTGCTGGAATGGAGTGCTGAATCTCGTTCAAATTTATTTCTTTCAATCACAAGATTCTGGAAAACAAGCTCTTCCTTGACCTTGATCCTCTCTATATATTCCTGAATACCAGCTATTTCTTCAGATACTGAACTGATCTTGCTGCCGTAAAAATCATTCCGTAAATAGGTATTGTAATCCGAAAGCACTTTCATAAAAGACGTATAATGTCCCTGGAGTTCACCAAGCGCATAGAAGCCAGGAAATGACTCAGCCAGCAATGCTTCAGGTTTCTGCACAGTATCAAAAATTGACTTAAGCTGCCGGACCTCGACTATTGACGCAGCGGTTTCCATGACGGCAAGGAGCTGACCGGATGAAACATTTTGTTCATCTTTTACGTATAACTTATTTATACGCCCGGTGATTTTGCTGACCAGCGTTACAGGAGGATTTATCGTTGTTATCTCGATAGTTGCGGGGACAACATCAGGGTACTTTATAAGCCATGAAAGGATAAGCAGCAATGCCAGCACCGAGAAAATAAATGTTGTGCCCCACCTGATAATCCTTCGCGGAGGATTTGAAATAATTTCCCTTACAGGTTCAGAATATAATATGTCAGGCTTTTTGTCTTTCATTAACCGGATTATTTTCCAAGTTCAAGCTGGTTTCTGACAAGGTTAAAATATGGTCCTCTGTTTTCGATCAGGGTTTCATGTGTTCCTGTTTCAGCAATACGACCGTTATCCATGACAACGATCTTGTCTGCATTCCTAACTGTGCTGAGCCTGTGAGCCACAATAATCACCGTCTTTCCGATGAAGAAGGGAGCAAGATTCTCAACTATTGCCTTCTCGTTATTTGCGTCAAGTGAGTTTGTAGCTTCATCAAAAATTATTATATCAGGATTTTTGTAGACTACCCTGGCGATGAGAAGTCTTTGCATCTGTCCCTCACTAAGCCCATGTCCATTTGCACCGACTTTTGTATTGTACCCCAGAGGCAATGACTCGATAAATCCCCTTATATTGGCAATCTCCGCGGCTTTAACTATTTTTTCTTCATCTATTTCCTCTGTTCCTGGAGCAATATTGGCAGCTATGGTTTCAGGGAAAAGAAATCCATCCTGCATTACAGCTCCGGTTTTCTGCCGCCATACCTTCAGGCTTATATTTGAAAGACGTGTATCTCCAATAAGTATATCCCCTGCTACAGGCTGGTAAAATCCAAGGAGCAGTTTGAGGAGGGTTGTTTTACCGCTTCCGCTTGTTCCGACAATTGCTGTGGTCCGGTTCTCCTCAATAAAAAGGTCAACATCCTTCAGGGCATAAGGGGAATGAGGACCTTCATATTGAAATGATACATTATTTACGAATATATCTTTCTTTTCAGGCAGCTTCCTGACCTTATATTCCGGATCAGGTTCCTCATCCTGCATTTCATGAACCTCTGACAGCCTGTCAAGGCTCATCTTAGCGTCCTGCGACATTCTGAAGAAGGTTATTATCTGGCTCACAGGCACATTCAGCTGACCGATAATGAACTGGACTGCGAGCATTGCACCCAGGGTCATGTTCCCCCTGAGGACCGCAGTTGCTGCCACGACAGTGATCAGGAGGTTAGTAACTTCATTGATGAATGTTGCACCCGCCGACTGATACTGAATGATCCCGAGACCTTTTATCTTGAGTCCAAATAAAGTTGCCTGCAGTTTTTCCCAATCCCATCGCTTTCCTGTTTCACTCTGGGTCAGTTTGATTTCCTGCATGCCGTTCACGATATTAATCAGCTTATTGCCAGAGAGTGACATCTGCTTAAACCTCTGCTGGTCAAGCTTTGCCCTGGGCTTCATGAATAATGAAACCCAGATGACATATAATACAGAACCGGCAAGGAATAACGCCAGTATTTTAACATTGAATATTGCCAGAACAATTCCAAAAACGATGAGATTAAAGAAAGAGAACAGGATAGAGAGACTCGCCGATGTCAGGAACTCTTCAATCCTGCTGTTATCTTCCACCCTCTGGAGTATATCACCGGTAAGTTTTGTATCGAAGAAGGCAATCGGCAACGACATAAGTTTCTGCAGGAAGCCGGAAACTATAGCCACATTGACCCTGGTCCCAATGTGCAGAAGCAGCCATCCGCGTATGAATTCAACTGACATTCTTCCTATCACAAGAGCAAGCTGGGCAAACAGGATCAGATATATAAATCCCAAATCGTTATTGTTAAGACCGATATCAATTATTGACTGGGTCAGGAAAGGAATGATCAACTGGATACAGCTTCCTATTAACAGACCCAGCAGCAGCTGGAACAGATATCTCTCGTACAGCCTGAAATATTTAAAAAGGAACCTGAAACCCCTTGATTTCTCATGTTCGCTTTCTTTTTCGAAAAGTGAAGGTGTCGGCTCAATTATGAGAACTAATCCGGAAGGTTTGCCATCTGCCATTGTTGATGTCCAGTTCCTGATGAACTCATCACGGTCGTACCTGACCATCCCGATGGCAGGATCAGCAGCCCATATCCTGTTATTCTTTATTTTGTACACCACTATAAAATGACGTTGTTTCCAGTGTACAATACATGGAAGTGGTACATTCTCTTCGAGCATTTCTAAAGGGATCCTGACACCTAATGTTTTAAAGCCAAGAGAGTCGGCAGCTTCAGAAAGACCGAGAAATGAAACTCCTTCCCTGGTAATGAAGCATTTCCTGCGGATGGTTTCAAGGGAAAAGTTCTTCCTGTAAAACGCCGAAACCATTTTGAGACATGCCGGACCGCAATCCATGGCATCTGGCTGTTTTACAAACGGAAATGACATTTCTACCTTTCAGATAGGTTATAACACTGAGTAAAGATATTTATAATTTGGAAAGAAGGTATCGGTGACGGCCATAAATTCAAAACACGCTACGGCATCAAAGACTATCCTGCTTGGAAATACTATATTTGTCAGTTAAATCAATCATCCCGGGATTGTTTAAAAGGATTTCAGATAATAATATTATTGAGGGAATAAGAAAGCAGGACGGCAAAACCCTGAACTGGCTGTATGATAATTATTTTCAAACAGTTAAGAAATATGTTATCAAGAATAGCGGCAGCAATGAGGATGTGTCTGATGTATTTCAGGACTCGATAATTATTCTTTATAACCAGATTACCACACAGAACCTGAGTCTGACAACTGATCTTAAAGGATATTTTTTTGGTATTGCCAGGAATATCTGGAGCGCTCAGCTGAGAAAGAAAAGAAAGACAACTGATCTTGATATCGATCTGCCGGATGAAATGGCTCATGAGGATACAGATGAACCGATGTTTGAAAGGATAGTAAGCAGGGCATTCCAGAAGCTGAAGCCTGATAATCAAACTATCCTGACATTATTCAGTGATGGTCACAGCTATGAGGAAATTGCAATCAAGATGAACCTTAAGAATGAGATATATGCCCGCAGGAAGAAGTATTTAAGCAAGGAGGCTCTGATTGAACTTGTGAAGGAAGATCCGGAATATCAGGAATATTTGCGATACAGAAAGTAAAGAGCCGGAACCGTAATAATCAGTATACAAATTGATAATAAGGTAATAATGCGGCGGGGATAGACAGGTGAATTATCTCCATACACAACCAGTGACGACCAGAAATATGGATGTGATTTGAGCTGGCTTGCATTTGTGAGATATACGCTTCTTGCGTTTTTCAAAGCCCTGCTTTTTGATTTTCCCTTCAGAAGGTCCTCATAGAACATCTTCACAATATCTGTACCTGACCGGTCCTCTATCTCCCACATTGACATCACCACAGACTGACTTCCTGAATAGAGAAATCCTCTGGCGAGGCTTAATATTCCCTCACCTGAAGACAGAGTGCCCGAACCTGTATTGCATGAGCTGAGCACAACCATCCTTGCCCTTAAAGGAATACCATATACTTCATATGTGTTGAGCAAACCATCTTCAGGTATATCCTCATCTTGCGAAAAAATCATTGCAGAAGTCATCGGATTCTGGTCATTGAGATAAGTATGCATTGCCAGATGAATAATATCATATTTTCCTGCTTCAGCTTTAAAGACAGATTCCCTGGCATTATCACTGACGTAAAGTGAACCGTCTGAAATGTCAGTTACGTATTCAGCCTCCATGCGGGCGAAAGGCAGGTCATACAGGATCTCCCTCCCAGCCTGTCTCTTTACTGATAATGAATCAATATAGATCTCCCGGGTATATACCGGTGCAAAAGCAATGAGGTTCCGTGTCCTGCCATAATCTCTCCTTACAGTTTCCTTCATGAATGACGCAGAATAGGTGTACGAGATGCTGAAGTCATTCATCAGGTAAGGCAGCTTGCGGTACATAATTTCTTCTCCCCCGTAAGCGGAGGAAAGAAACGTCTCAAAGGGCAGGTAGGAAAGGATATTGTCAGGAGAAATAAGCAGAACATCCGAGATAAAATAGCTGCGGACAGGTTCAATCAGGATCTTATAAAGATCAAAGCCGGTCTCCCGGAAAGAATCAAATTTTTTCCTGGCATTTGACGAAGGGTCAGAATTTGAAAGCAATGTTCTGAAATGACTCAATTTATTAAAGAAAACAGAGTCAATTTCAGTCTGCAGTATCTTATTATACTTGCGGTTAACAACAATAATGTAAAGTATTGAATCCGATACAATGTAATTGATATAATTTGTGTTATATCCGGCAACGCGAGGAATGTCATTAATTGAAAGGACATCTGTACCGTACTTGATTGTATAGTATCCCGGATAATCCCTTTCAAAGGTCATCACCAGTGAATCCCGTTTCTTTACTGATTCAAGAAGTGTATTATTCAGGTCTGCTATAAGCTTTTTATCCGGAATTTCCTTTTCGTTTTCGGTTGAAATTTTTGAGCTGTAAAAAGCTATTGACCTCTGAAGGGACTTTTCAAGTTCAGAGATATCATGCGGAATTTGAAAATTTACAGCGTTAAGTTCGCGGGTGGCGGCCAGCAATCCTGCAGCCTTGCTTTTCTCAGCAAACTCAAAGACTTTTTCAAGGAACCGCTCCTCTCCGGTATTGCGGTAGCACAATTCAAAGTCGCATATTGCCAGAAGGTATGAATCCCTGTAGTTGTCTCCAAGAATTACCCTGCTCTCCTCTTCGCTTATATTAATTCGTATCCTGTCAATCACTGATATTATCAGTTCGGAGGTCCAGGCTACAGATTCCAGCAGTTGCTGGTCACCTGAGGATGAGTATAGTTCACGCAATATTTCATATTTTATCCGGAGCGTTCTGAGAGTACGCCTGTCAGCTCTCAGGTCTGACTTATCGGGATTATCATATTTACCAGTTTGTTCCCGATCAGCCTTATTGTAAAATAAAAGCCTCTGTATTACCTCCAGTGCCTTTTCAGGTTCTTTATTCAATAAAAGGCTTTTTGCATAACCTGCAACTATTGGTTCTCTTAATACAACCTCTTCTTCGTGCTGTTCCAGGTATTCGAGACAGAGTAAATAATGCCTGATTGAATTCTGAAAGTCATGTAAATATTCCCTTGAATACTCAGCATAATATCCAAGTGCTTCAATATAATATCTTGAATCAGAACCATATACGATCTCTGCTCTGTTAACAAGATCTGAAATCAATTCCTTCCCCTTGCTTATCATCCCGGAATTTCCAAGCTCGATAGCAAAATTGTTTATCAGGTTAAATGCAAGGAATGAATTGCTTGTAACAGCCAGTTCAAGTCCTCTCTCAAAATATTCTTTTTCCCTGGAGTCCATCCCAAGGTTCCCATAAGTGAGTGCAAGGCTGTTAATGAGATTTATGTAACTATTGTCTCTCTCGAGGGAAGAATCATTATTATAGATTGACTCGGCTTCCTCAAAATAAATTTTTGCTTTCGCATGGTCTGCCAGCCTGGCAAAACCCACTCCCACATTTGTATAGAACCTGGCCAGTTCTGTTCCTTGCAGGGCTGATTTATTGATATTCAGGATTTTGAGTGTTTCTTCAGTGTATTTTCTGAAGCTTTCATAATCATTTTTCTCAAGTGAGGCACTGATAAGGGTTGCCATGGCTCCTGCCACATCAGGGGTATTATACCCGCTCATCCCGGTACTGATATCTATATAACGGTGCATGTAATCAATTACACGGGGAAAATCAGCAAGATAGTTATATGCCACTCCTATATCATAAATACTATTTGCATAATGGGCATCTGCTATCCCGAGTTTTTCCTTAAAGGCAACACTCAGGTTAAACCATTCCAGGGCATCACTGTATTTATCAGCAAGCAATCTGCAAACGCCTATATAATAATATATTTCAGATATAGTCAGGCTGTCAGGCTTGTATATGGCGATTGATCTTTTAAGGCTATCAGAAAGAAGAACCAGCCCGGATTTATCATTTGCATTTCTCAGATAAATGATCTTAGCGCTCATATCATCAACGGATACTGACCTTTCCTGTGGATCCGATCCGGGAATATTGCGATTTGAGCAATCAGAATAAGAATCCAAGGAGAATACAGGCACGCCTGCTGAAGGAAAGTATAGATTTCCTGCCAGCATCACCATAATGTAAAATCTGACAAAATATTTCTGTACCTCCATCAATTAAGAAGTTGCATATGCATGCCTGTCTCTTTAAACTGCATTTCCCGATCAAAACTAATATTTTTTTCTCATGTTCAGCATTTTCTATATAATTGATTATCAGAGCATATTCTTGTCATTCTCATTTTTTATCGTTTTTTTGTGTCACAAATAAACGAATACCGACATGTAACTATGAATTACCCTGAATTAATAATTAAATAAACAAGAATTATGAAAACCCTGGATTTTGAAAAAACAGTCGACATTTTTACTGATTTTACTTTATCAAATGAAGAGATGATAAATGTGCGAGGTGGTGATGCGGACCCGATACTTACCCCTCCCCCGGTGAAGATCTGACATTATTTACAGAATCCCTGAGATTAAGCTGCAGGGAAAAAGATAAATCAGCCAAAAGCTGATGAATTTGTGGTGCGGACCCAGGTAAAGTCCGCATGGTATAATTACGATTTAAAATGATTGCACAAATACGGCTATGTATTTGATGTACAGTTGATTAAGTTGGATGATATTAAAATTATAAATATAAAAGCATGAAAACAATTGACTTTTCATATTTCATCGAAAGATACAATGCCGGTGAAATGAATGAAGCTGAAAGAGCATGGTTCCTGAAGGAACTTGACAACAATGAAAAGCTTCGGAAAGAGGTTGAATTAAGAAAAAAGACTGATATGGTTCTGAAAAACCATAATGTAATTCAGTTACGAAATAAACTGTCTGAAATTGAAAGGAAAAGGGCAGCAGAAAAACCTGTTAAAAATCCGGTAAAGCGTATGTCACTCAGATACGCTGCAGTAATTACCGGCTTCATCCTGGTTGGCAGCATAACTCTTTATTTTAACGGCAGGAGTCTGACCAATGATGAAATACTCGACCGGTTCTATAAATCGTATGAGGTAACTTCACCCTCGAGGTCTCAACAAGCCATTTTGAATTCTGATTATTCCACGGCGATTGAGTATTACAATGTTCACGACTACAGGAATGCTGCCCTTTATTTCAATAAAGTCCTTGATAACGATCCAAAATACATGGAGTCAACCATGCTGCACGGTATTTCAAATTTCGAGGTGAAAAACTATCCTGATGCAAAGAGTTCGTTCATCAAGGTAATTGACAATAATGATAACCTTTTCATTGAGGATGCGCAGTGGTACCTGGCTTTGTGTTATTTAAGGACTGATAATCAGGACAAGGCCGCTGAACATCTTAATGGAATTATTAGTTCCGAAAGCATTTACAAGAAGGATGCAAGACGTATAATGAGGAAAATGAAATGATTTTTTCTCAAACGAATATTGATTTATTCATGCGTAGCCTGAAAATAAATAAGGACGAGATAGCTGAGGATCGTGCTGGCATACAGGACGGTATTCCGGAGTGTCCCCATATGATTAATTGCCCGACTGTGCTGCAGGGAATGTCACATGAAATGAGGACACATATGAACTCTATTGTAGCGTTCTCTTTTCTTATGAGCAGGAACGGATGCAACAAAAAAGAACGTGAGGAATACAGCGATCAGATACTTGCCTCTTGCGAACAGCTTATAGGCCTTTTTGATAATTTTCTGGATTCCGCAATAATAGATACAGGTAATTCAAAATCAGATTTAAGGGTTTGCAAACTCAAAAATATTCTCGATGATCTTCTTTCAGAATTCAGGGAAACACTTAAGAAACAAACATACAAAGATGTCGCTTTAGTCACCGAAAATGGTTCTGCTGAAACAACAGAAGTGCTGGTCGATACAAACAGGGTTTTCAGGGTAATTCGCAACCTGTTTCAGAATGCACTTTCAAATACCAGATCGGGTTATATTAAGATTGGTTATTATCTCAGGAACTGTAAAATCACCTTTTACGTACTTGACTCCGGCCAGGGTTATTTCAAATGCAAAGAATTTCTTCATACAGAGGATCTAAACGACTCGCTGACCAAATACAATGATACAAGCTCAGCGATTAATCTAACCCTGGCCAAAAAGCTTATCCAGATGCTGGGTGGAACGATGTGGATTGAATGCAATGGTCTGACAGGAACAGCTATCTATTTCTCGGTTCCTGCCAAAGTCGTTGAAAACTCAGATATCGATATAAACAATTATGTCAATACCATGATCGCAATCTGATAAATCATTTTGCAGCAATGTCTGACTACAATGAAGCATGAGAAGTACAGGGGAATGGCTGTCATTTTAATGACGGCCATTTTTTATTTAAGCCCGATGACTCTAGCCTCGGTTCTCCGGTTGAGTCTTCTGCCTTCCGATGTTGCATTATCGCCAATAGGTGAGGAATTGCCGTATCCTTTATGTTTAAGCCGCTCTGAAGAAATTCCCTTATTAATAAGGTAATTTACGACAGAAAGAGCCCTTTTTTCCGAGAGTATAAGGTTATATTCATCGGTACCCGTCGAATCTGTGAATCCGCCTATTTCGACAATAATGCTCTTATTTTCTGTAAGAAGGTTTGCCAGGTTATTCAGTTCAGTCATAGATTCTTTCCTGAGCTCCCATGAATCAATCTCATAGAATACGTTGGAAAGGGTAATCTTCTCTCCCACTTTTGCCAGGCTTAAAGCTATTCTCTTTATAAAGGGTTCCATTGCAGTATGCTGGCCTTCAAACATGAAATTCTCTGAATAGAAGAGATATCCGGGCTTTGATATATTGATACCATAATTATTCCCTGAAGGCAGGCAGACAAGGAAATTGCCTGAATCATCAGTAGTGTTTTTTGCTGTAATCCTGTTGGTTGACAGGTTAATGAGTTCATACTCGGCTTTAAGAAGTTTTCCTGTCTCCTTATCAGAAACTTTACCTTTCAGGTAAGAGACCGGGGTTGGACGAAGCGATTCATCAAGATTAAAAAAGAATATGTCCTTCCCTGCGCTATTGCTTCTTTTTGATGAAAAATATGCTTTTTGTCCGCTTGTTTCAATAACAAGTCCCATGTCATCGCTGCTGGTGTTTATCGGGTATCCGAGGTTTCGGGGCTCTGTCCAGGTGCTGTCCTCATTCATCTTTGCCAGGTAAATATCAAATCCTCCCATCCCAGGTCGGCCGTCTGACGCAAAATAGAGAGTTCTTCCGTCAAAATGTATGAATGGAGACATCTCTTCTCCCAGCGTGTTTATTTTATCTCCCATGTTCACGGGATGTGACCATGTTCCGTTTTCGCTGAGGAGAGAATACCAGAGATCTTTTCCACCAAAGCCACCCTGCCTGTTGCTTGAGAAGATCAGAAGATTGCCGTCAGCGCTGACAGAAGGTGTGGATTCCCATGCAGAACTGTTTACAGGTGGACCAAGGTTGTACGGATGTGTCCATTGCCCATTGCTAAAAGCTGAAAAATAAATATCACAGCTTCCCATCCCGCCTGCTCTTTCGCATGCGGTGAAGTACATGTAATTCCCGTTTGATGAAAGTGTCTGGGCTCCTTCATTTGAACTCGTATTAAGCGGAGCCCCTGCATTGACCGATGTCCCCCATCCATTATCGGATAATAAGCTTATATAAAAATCTTCCTGTGATGAATTTCTGGCAAAAGGACCCGGGCTCCTGTAATGCGACTGACGTGTAAACATCAAAGTCTGGCCGTCGGCCGTTATTGACGGCCAGTATTCATCTTCAGAAGTGTTAATTGCACTCCCAATATTTTCAGGATTGAATGTTACAGGATCCTTCAATGCTTCTATGGCAAATTCGCAGTTTATTATATTCCTGACCGCAATAGCCCTGTTCTTTTCAGAGCCTCCTTTATAATTCAGATAGCTTCTGTAATGTATGAGTGCATTGGCATAGTCACCTGCTTTCATCTCGGCATCGCCGAGTGCAAAGAAAATGGGTTTATATGATAATGAATCCAGACTAACTGCAGCCTTATAATTTTCAGCTGCCTGTGGGTAACGGGCCTGTTTTGTGTACAGTTCACCGAGCATGACATATGCTTCATAGAATTTCTGATCCGAGGCAAGGGCATCCAGGAACCATGCTTCAGCTTTATCGTATTCAAGATAATTATAAGCTTCAAGGCCTTCATTATAAGCTTTTACAGCCTTGTTGGATGTTGTATGCAAACTCTGTGAATAACTCGTCCTGGCAGACGAGCAGGAAGTTAAAATGAGCAATAATATGACATGCAGCCGTGACATTTTCCTTATGGTATATGCATATATTTATGAATCTGCAGTGAAATCCTCCACTCCTTGTTATTCTTTATAAAATCAACAATCTCCGTGATTACTCCTTCAAACCTGCTCCATTCCGGCTGCAGGAAAAGCCGGCATTCATTATTTACCCTGGAACTGAATTCCTTCGCCCATTCCAGATCGCTCTTTTTTTCAACAATGATTTTAAGTTCATTTGCCAGCGAATATATTTCATCAACCGGAGGCATATTTTTCTTAGGTGAAAGGCATATCCAGTCCCATTTGCCGCTAAGAGGGTATGCACCGGAAGTTTCAAGATATGTTTTGATCCTGCTCTTCTTCAACTGAGTGCACAGATAATTAAGATTCCACATCAGCGGCTCTCCCCCCGTCACTACTACAGAATCCGTGCCTGAATCAATTACATGCCTGATAATGTCATCAGCATCAGTCAAAGGATGGATTTCAGGATTCCACGAGGCAGGAGTATCGCACCAGCTGCATCCTATATCACAACCCCCGAGCCTCACGAAATAGGCTGCTTTTCCTGAATGAAAACCTTCGCCCTGAATTGAAAAGAATTCTTCAACAAGAGGCAGTTTATTATTGCCAGATCCTTTAAATGATCGTTTTCCCATAATTTAAACAGAGGTGGCTTGTCTCTGTAATTATAACGGAAACTACTGCAATTATATTTTATTTTTTGATTTTCAGCAGTTTTAAAAACCGGTCGAGGAAGAAAGTATTTTCATTTATCCCGGAAAACTCTTCAGCACCCGGCCCGTATGAGAATATTGGTACCATAACGGCTGTGTGACCTGTTGTGGAGAAATTTGTGATAATCTTATCCTCTACAACATTTTCACCCGGGATTGTGAGTCCGCCAGTTTCGTGATCGGCAGTAACGACTATAAGCGTCTCCCTGTTTTTCATGGCAAAATCAAGGGCAACTCCAATTGCCTTATCCATGTCGAGTGTCTCAGCCAGGGTATAGCTTATATTGTTTTCATGAGCTCCCCAGTCTATCATTGAGCCTTCAACCACCATGAAGAAACCATCTTTATCCTTGCTGAGAGTTGCTATTGCCTTACTGGTCATAGCTTCAAGCACACCCTTCCTGCCTTCCAAAACAGTAGGCATATGTTCTTTGGCAAGCAAACCTGCTATTTTTGGAGATGATGAGGCTATCAGTTCATCCATGGAGTAAACAACATCATACATCTGCGCCTTCAGATCAATGGCAAGGTCTTTCCCGTCCTTCCTGCTGCGAAAATGGTTTTCGCCACCACCGATAAAAACATCAACAGTCCCATTCAGAAAATCGGCTGCAATATCTTCATAGTTGCCGCGACCTGAGTTATGTGCAACAAATGATGCCGGGGTGGCATGAGTGATTGCGCTTGTACTTAGTACACCGGTAGCCAATCCGCTTTTATGAGCAATTTCTACAATAGAAGGCACAGCAGTATTGTCAGGAGTAACTCCTATCATTCCGTTATTGGTCTTAACACCGCACGCAATTGCAGTTCCTCCGGCTCCGGAATCAGTTGTGTAATTATCAGCTGAATATGTTATACTGAATCCTGAATAAGGGAATTGTTTCAGAAAAAACGGATGTTCGCTTACTGACAGCGCAGCATAAACGTGGGCGACTCCCATACCATCGCCGATGAAAAGAATAATGTTTTTTGCCTTTTTGGGTTGCCTTGCATTACTATCGGCAGCAGAAAATATTGAACCTGTAAAAACAAGCGATACAGCCAAAAATAAATTAAAGTATCTAGTTTTCATGACCAGTGTTAATTAATTTAATATATAACAATAAATATACTTATTTGGTTGTGCCAAATAACAACAAATATTCTCCCGGAATCCTGACTTTAACCCACTTTTCAGGAATAAACTTCCAGTTGCCAAGTGGTTCCGGATTCAATATCTTCTTTTTCTCAATCGTTTTAAGTATGTAATATCTTAAATCCCTGTCAGTTGAACTGATCAGTCTTCTGCGAAGTTCTTCCTGTTTTATACCGGCGCCCCGTGTAAGATGACCTCCCCCTCCGTTACCCCTGAATGAACTAACAGCCACTTTATAGGATTTTTGTTTTTCAAAAGGACGTCCATCGGTAAAGGAACTGATATTGATTCTGTTTCCCTCAGGTTTACTTACATCTACTGTATAAAAAATACCCGCTCCTGAGTCGAAATTGTAGGAGGCATTAGCCAGCCATGCCTTTCCATTGTTCATTACCGGACGGCCATTCTTATCAAGCCTGTACTTCAAAAGAAAATCATCAATACCCTTCATAGTATTTATCCATT
>Ga0154607_1118_pt1 | contig 13663 bp, 12 predicted proteins | sample Rifle2008BG13ft_FD_116036 | JGI IMG/M metagenome (GOLD analysis project Ga0154607, IMG submission 116036) | Bacteroidetes bacterium RBG_13_43_22 | reverse complement strand
ATTCCTATTCTTATCCTGGCAGACCGAGGGTACGGAAGTTTCTGAATGGCTTGCTTCAAAAGGAGTAACGGTTTTTCTTCTGAAGTACAGGTTAACAAATTCCGGCTCAACACAGGAAGAGTTTCAGAAAGCCATGATAGCTTTGTTCAGCGCAATCAGTGCAGCGTCCAATCCTGAGAACTCCGGGAAGCCTGAAGGGGATATCAGCCGCAGCAATTCTATGTCGGAAATAACTTTATTGGGGCAGGAAGACGGTCGGCAAGCAATAAGAGTCGTTCGCAAAAGAGCTGCGGAATTTGGAATTGATCAGGCAAAAATCGGGATAATGGGTTTCTCCGCAGGAGGTATGGTTACACTTGGTACATTACTACAACACGATGCTGAAAGCCGTCCTGATTTTGCAGCTGCAATTTATACTCCGTGGGCTGACTATCCCGTCCCTGCCGACGCCCCGCCCTTATTTATACTTGTTGCAGGAGATGACAGGCTGGCAGCACCCGGCAGCATCCAGATGTATTCTGCATGGAAAACAGCAGGAAAAAGCGCTGAACTCCATGTTTATTCAAAAGGAGGTCACGGTTTTGGCATGCAAAAAAAAGGATTACCTGTTGACAGCTGGATCGAAAGACTTGGCGACTGGATGAAATCGCAGGGATATTTAGGAAAATATTAAAAAAACGATGGAACCCACCCGGTGTCATGGACTCAAGGGCATGTATGAGCTGTATTTCTTTTGCAGATCCATAATTTAGCGCTAACTTAACATCACTTTCATAAAACCCGGTATTATGAAACGCATTATTCCCATCATTGCTTTCGTGCTGATCGGCACGGTCTCTTTTGCCCAGAAAGATAAAGATTCAGACAGCGGCAAACCCCTGGATACCAGGATCACTCCCGGAGCTTCAGGAGTTAAAAGAAGCATAGGATACAAGTTCAGCTCAGTAGCTGAGGACAAGGATCCGGGTGATGGAATATTCAGGTATAACAAAGAGAATGTAGCTTCTGTGACCTGGATTTATGTTGATAAAAACGACATTAAAGGGGAGGATCAGACAAACTGGTACAAGACCTGGGATGATACAACTGGAGCAACGGGCAGAGGACAGATTGTTCTTGTGGAATTAAAAGGAGATAATGTAAATGTTTTTGATGTAACTGATGTTTTCATAGATGGGAATGGGTACTGGAAGTTCCCGGTAAAGTACGTATCAGGCAAATTGCCCGCTAATGATTCAGTTTATTTCTATGTATTTAACAGGATAGCCCATGGAAGAGGACAAGGCAATGAAGAAGAGGTTGAAGAGGTTGAAGAAGTTGTTGTCGTTGCAGAAGCTCCGGTGGTAGGAGTAGCACCAGAGGTTCCTGCAGTTGAAAAGGTTGAAAAGGTTGAAGAAGTTGTTGTCGTTGCAGAGGCTCCGGTGGTAGAAGTAGCACCAGAGATTCCGGCAGTTGAAAAGGTTGAAGAGATTGTTGTCGTTGCAGAGGCTCCGGTGGTAGAAGTGGCACCAGAGGTTCCGGCAGTCGAAAAGGTTGAAGAAGTTGAAGAGGTTGAAGAGGTTGAAGAGGTTGAAGAGGTTGAAGAGGTTGAAGAGGTTGAAGAAGTTGAAGAAGTTGAAGAGGTTGAAGAAGTTGTTGTCGTTGCAGAGGCTCCGGTGGTAGAAGTAGCACCAGAGGTTCCGGCAGTTGAAAAGGTTGAAGTGGTTGTTGAAGCCCCGGTAGTAGAAGTAGCCCCTGTGGTTCCTGTAGCTGAGGTAGTTGAAGCAGTTGCTGTAGTCGCTGAAGTTCCTGTTGTTGAAGTAGCTCCCGAGGTTCCGGCAGTTGAAAAGGTTGAAGTGGTTGTTGAAGCCCCGGTAGTAGAAGTAGCCCCTGCGGTTCCTGTAGCTGAAGTAGTTGAAGCAGTTGCTGTAGTTGCAGAAGCTCCTGTTATCGAAGCAGCTCCCGAAGTTCCGGCTGTTGAAAAAGTTGAAGAAGTTGCAGTAGTAACGGAAGCTGCGGTCACAAAACCTGCAGAGAAAACTAAGGAGACGACAGTAGCTCAGGGTCCTCCGAGGATTACAGAAACCAAACCTGCTCAGGAAACAATAGAGAAGACAGTTCCCCGGGATACCCAGAAAGCTCCTGTGACTCAGCCTGCTCAGGGGACAAGGATAAATGAAACTCCTGTAACCCAGAATTACTACGGATCAACCGGTGTAAGCCACGGAAAATGTTATCGCGGTATAATTGAGATAGGTTATGCTTTACGTGTAAGTGAATACGGAATGAATAACTTCCGGTTCAACTTCATTAATGGATTCAATATTCGTCATACCTCTATCGGACTTGGAATAGGTGTCCGCAAATACTATGAGAAACCTTCCAGACATCCCGACTGGCATATTGTTTCAAGCGATGTTCAGATACCGGTTTTCCTTGATGTCAGAACACACTTTTCGGGCAAAAAGGTTACACCATACCTGGGAGTCGGAATCGGCAATTCAACAGGTTTTGATTCAGATACCACAAACAATAAGCCTGAAGGATTATATTTCCATGGTACAGGCGGTATCTGGTTCAATATTTCCGAAAGATTTGCGTTATTTGGCGGCTTTGCATATGAGCTACAAAGACTCGAATTTGCGAATTTCTCCGATGAGGTCCCCTATAATAAATATACAAACTCAATAAGTCTTAATATTGGTATTGCTTTTTAGAAAAATCCGGATCACTTATTATATGGTGCAATTACTTTCTTGAGCAATAAAATTGATGCTTTGATACCTTCGTCTTCGCTTAGTTTAGTGCCTTCGTATTCGACATCGATATATCCTTTGTATCCGGAGTCTGCAATTATCTGCATCATCTTCACGTAATCAATCTGTGTTTCATTTCCGTTTTCATCGAAATCATGAGTCTTTCCGCTTACTCCTTTTGCAAAAGGCATCAGTTCGGTTACTCCCCTGTAACGGTCATACTCATAAAAATTCCCAAGATCAGGCAGAGTTCCGCAGTTTGGTTTGTTCACTGCCTTCATTATTTCAGCCAGCCACTTACCATACGAGGAGTTACCGCCATGGTTTTCCACGATAACATTGATTCCGTATCCTGCTGCATAATCAGATAACCTGCTTAATCCGTCTATTGCGGCAGCCTGCATCTGTCCCATGGTTCCCCTTCCTGCAGTGTTGACCCTGATTGAATGACAGCCAAGGAATTTAGCTGCTTTTACCCACTTATAATGATTCTCAACAGCTTTTGTCCTTGCCCTGAGTGAAGTATCTGCAAGGTTTCCCTCGCCATCGACCATTATCAGCAGGCTTTTTACTCCGTACCTGGCGCATGAGTCTTTCAGGGCGGTAAGGTAATCCATATCTTCAGCTTTAGTTCTGAAAAATGTAGACACATATTCTACGGCATCAAGTCCATATACAGTTTTGGTGATCCTGGGAAAGTCGAGATTGGTGAAAGCCCCTTTTGACAGTGAGACATGTAAAGACCATTCAGCAAGAGAAATATTAAACTTCTGTTCCTGTCCGGATAAATTAATACAGATAAGTCCCGTGCACAGGATTGTGATAAAAAAAGATTTGATTTTCATATCATCTGATTTAAAAGGCAAAATTAATAATAAATTAGAGACGTAAAAAGCCGGTACGATTATGAAAAACAAATCTGGTTTATTGACAGTTGGACTTATTGTCCTGATAAGTCTTTTAATTTCAGGATTTTCCAGTAACAAACCTGTAAAAACACCTGAACGGGACCATTTATTCAATACCGGCTGGAAATTTATCCGCGAATCAGTTGCAGGAGCCGAAAAACCTGAATACGATGATTCAAAATGGAGATCAGTTGATTTACCTCACGACTGGAGTATCGAAGACCTTCCCAACCAGACCCCCGGTACTATTATAGGGCCTTTTGATAAAAGCAGCAAAGGAACCACTATGACAGGATTTACAATCGGAGGAACAGGCTGGTACCGGAAGAAATTTATAACTTCAAAAGAACAACAGGACAAGCTCGTAACAATTTATTTTGATGGAGTTTATATGAATTCAGATGTATGGCTGAACGGACATCATCTTGGGAATCATCCCTATGGTTATACTCCTTTTAGTTTTGATTTAACACCATGGCTGAAACCTGTCGGACAGGAAAATGTCCTGGCTGTCAGGGTCCGCAATGAAGGACGAAACGCACGATGGTACAGCGGTTCCGGTATATATCGCCACGTTTGGCTGATAACAACTGACCGGATCCATATTGATCAGTGGGGTGTGTACATTACGACACCGGAAGTATCAGAAAATGCTGCGACTGTTAAGGTGAAATCGGAAATTGACAATGAAGGAATCACCCAAAGCAATATCAATCTTGTAACTTCAATTATTTCTCCTGATGGCAAAGCTGTAAGCAAGACAAAAAAGAAACTGATAATCGAAGCAAATGCATCCCAAACAGATGAGCAAAGCATTACACTGGCAAAACCAGCTTTATGGTCCACTGAAACTCCAAAGCTGTATATAGTAGTCACGGAAATAAAACAAGGGAGAAATACTATTGATCGAATTGAGTCAACAATTGGTATCAGGAGTATTCATGTTGATGCGACAACCGGACTTACAATAAATGGCAAGAGTGTATTATTGAAAGGAGGGTGTGTTCATCATGATAACGGACCTTTGGGGGCTGCCAGTTTTGACAGGGCAGAGGAACGCAAAATTGAAATATTAAAAGCGAATGGTTTTAACGCAATACGCACAAGCCACAATCCGCCGTCCATACAATTCCTTGATGCCTGCGACCGTTTAGGCATGCTGGTAATTGATGAAGCCTTTGATGCATGGGAAAAACCAAAAATGCCCGATGATTATCACCTCTATTTTAAAGAATGGTGGAAGAAAGATCTGGAAGCTATGATACTTCGTGACCGTAACCATCCTTCGGTCATTATCTGGAGCATCGGCAATGAAGTTGCAGAACGTGCTGATACTACAGGCTTTAGAATCACCAGGCAACTGGCGGATGCTATACGTCATCTGGATCCGACACGTCCTGTCACAGAGGCATTTTGCCGTTACTGGGAACCTGTCAACATAGGGAAAAAGTGGAGTGACACTGCTCCGGGATTTGCAATGCTGGATATTGGAGGTTATAACTACATGATGAGCGAATATGAAAGCGACCATGAACAGTTTCCCGGCCGGGTTATGGCAGGTCTGGAATCCTATCCTGAAAAAGCTTTGGAAAACTGGGATATGGTTGAGAAACATCCATATATCATCGGTGACTTTGTATGGACTGCTTTTGATTATATGGGTGAAGCATCGCTTGGGAATTCAACATATAACAAATTGAAAAAGCCAATACGGACCATTGGCTGGCCATGGTACAACGCATGGTGCGGAGATATTGATATTATCGGGAACAAAAAGCCACAGTCTTATTACAGGGATGTTGTGTGGCACAGGAGTCCGATTGCAATGGCAGTGCATGAACCTTTTCCTGAAGGAATGCTGGATAATCCAAGCACATGGGGTTGGCCTAATGAATTACAGAGCTGGTCATGGCCCGGCGCAGAAGGCGACACATTAATGGTCCGTGTATTTTCACGGGCACCAATAATACGGTTAAAACTGAACGGGCAGGTTATTGGTGAACAAAAAATTGAAGAAGGAACTATTACGGCACTCTTTAATGTACCTTATCAGCCAGGCACTCTGGAAGCTTTTAATGTTGAGAATGGGAAAGAAACCAATGGGGTTGAATTAAAAACTACCGGTACTCCCGGAAGCATCCGATTAACGGCAGACCGGACCATTATTAATGCTGACAGAAATGATCTGTCATATATAATGGTTGAAATCGTGGACGAAAACGGACAGGTAGTTCCCACTGCAAATATCCCTGTACAATTTACGATCAGCGGAGCAGGCGAAATAGCAGCTGTGGGCAATGCAGACCCAACTGATGTATCAAGCTTTCAGAAACCCGAAAGAGAAACTTTCAGGGGAAAATGCCTTGTTATCATTCGGGCAGGAGATCAGCCTGGCACAATTATTTTGAAAGCTACTGCAGATGGCCTTTCAGGAGGACAGATAAATGTTCGTGTTAAATAAATATAGTCTACTTCACTTCCAGGGAGACAACTCCTGAATTCAGCCAGGGAGCAGAAAAAGTAACTATGACTTCTCCCGTTTCTCCTGTGGTCTGCAGATATGCCAGCATTCTTCCGTTATAAACCCGGTGTGAGTTATCACGATAATTTGTCATATCGGTATTGTTCGCACTCTCAAGACCTAATAGACGGGCAGAACCAGAAATTGTACAGGTAACCATATCATCTGCCAGCAGGACAGGAATCCCGTCCTGATCAACTACCTGGATGGTTATCTGAACAATATCCTTTTTCCCTGATAATTCAGTTTTATCAGGCGTGGCAATTATTGTATGCGGCCGGCCGGATGTCTGGATCGCATACCTGGCAACTTCTTTCCCTTCCTTCATCCCGGATACTTCCAGTTTACCTGGCTTCCAGGGTATATCCCAGTAAATGATTCCCGCATTATCATCATGGTTTTTTAGTGTTCCCACAGGCACACCGTTAAGGATCAGCTGAGATTGCGGGCAGTTTGTATAGCAAAACACTCGAATGGTATCTCCTTCGGAATAATTCCAGACCGGAAGAGCTGAATCTGACAATATACGGCGGTTTCTTTTAGTAAGCAGGTATGTTCCAATATAAGTCATGGGACTTTCCAGCCACATCGACATACGGTAATACCCTCTCGGTTTAATGAATCCTGCAAGATCAATCATACCTGAATTAAATCCCCGTGAAGGCCATGGTGTAGCTTCCCCAAGATAGTCGAATCCGGTCCAGATGAACTGCCCAAAAATATATTCATTGTCACGGACAGCTTTCCACAACGAATAGCCATGACCATTTTCACTTCCGTATATTATCCTTTCAGGGAATTTCTTATGGTCCTCAGCATATCGGTTTTCAGTATAGTTGTATCCTGCAACATCAAGGTATTTTGGATAATCAGTTTCATTGGTCATTACAACACCTGCAAGAGCACCTGTCACTGGACGCGAATTATCAATAGAACGTACTACTCCCGAAAGCCTCTTCCCGATAGGTCCGAGACGTTCAGCATTCGGTTTTTTCGGATCATAGCCTCCGTAGACCGGCTGATTGAATTCACTTCCATTAAGTATCGGATGTGAATAGGGATCATTCGGATAATCGACTTCGTTTCCGATGCTCCACATTACCACCGAAGGATGATTTCTGTCGCGAAGCACCATAGATGCAAGATCTTTGTCGCTCCATTCCTCAAAAAAATCAAAAGTACCCTGGAAACCAGGTTCTCCCACATTCCATCCCGAGAGCCATTTCTTTTTTGGAAATTCAAATTCATCAAATCCTTCGTCTATAACCAGGAATCCTAATTCATCACACAGGTCATACAGATCAGGTGCCTGTAAATTGTGACTCATGCGGATAGCGTTGCAACCTAATGATTTCAACGTTTTCAAGCGGCGTTCCCACACCTGGCGTTGGACTGCTGAACCCAGCACACCTGCATCATGGTGAATACATACTCCCTTCATCTTCATCCATTTTCCGTTCAGCGCAAATCCTTTGTTGGGATCGAACTGCAGTGTCCGTATACCTGTCTTACAGACTGATTCATCAACTGTTTTTCCTTTGACTGACAAAACTGTTTTCAGCTTATACATATATGGATCATCCACATTCCATAAGTGCGGATTCTTTATGGTCAGATCGGACGTAAACCTGGTTGTGGAGCCAGCCTGCAATTTCTTTTTTTGAGATTTCTGAGCCACTATTTTCCCCGACATATCCATCCATTGCATTACAACTTGTGCTTCAGCTTCAGCTCCGGTTTCATTTTTTACATCAGCATCTGATTGGACGACTGCTGACTGACCTGTTGCCTGCACAGTTCTATAGGTTACTCCCCACATGTCGAAGTGCAGCGGATCGGCTGTCACCAGCCAGACATTTCTGTAAATGCCGGAACCTGTATACCAGCGTGAGTCGGCGGATTGGCTGTGATCAACGCGGACTGCAAGAATATTGGTATTTCCGTATTTCAGCCAGGGTGTGAGGTCATAAGCAAATGAAACATATCCGTTAGGCCGATGCCCCAGTAAATGCCCGTTAATGTATACAGAACTGCGGTTATATACGCCTTCAAAATATATATATACTTTCCTGCCATTATAGTCTGCAGGTATATTCAGTTCTTTACGGTACCACGCGATACCGCCGGGCAAATATCCTGTACAGCTGGCAAGCGAAGGACTTAGCCATCCTTCAATGCTCCAGTCATGAGGCAGATCCAGTCTTCTCCAGGATTTATCGTCAAATTCAGGTTTAAAGGCATCTGCTTCATCTCTTAACTGAAATTTCCAGCCATCATTTATCAGTTCAACTTTTCCAAAAGAGATCTGAGCATTTAAGGCAAGCGATACAAAGAGCAGGAAGCTCGAAAAAAACAATATCAGGCAACGATATGATTTCATAAATATGGATTATTTAAATCTTGATAACGCTTCAGGATACGAATTTATGAAAGAGAATTGAAATAGGTACTTTAATTTGATTATCAGGAGAAATCTTCTTCCCTGAATTCCGGAGTTTTTCATAATTATATGTTAATTTTGTATATTCTTCATATGTTTAGTATCAATCAGTAAAATCTAATAAAATGAAAAGCGCAGGGTCTTTTATAGCAGGATTATTGACAGGTGCCGTGATAGGCGGAGCGGTTGCTTTGCTCTATGCACCCAAAAGCGGTAAAGAAACCCGTGAACAGATAAAGCAAAAACTGGAAGATCTTGAAAAGGAGTTTGAGACTCTGAAAGGCAATGCATCGCAGAAGGCTGACCATATAAGAAAAAATATGGCAGAAAGACTTGCAGAGCTTAAGAAGGAGATAGATAATCTGTCAAAAGCCGTATAATCAATCTGCCAGCGACATGCCAGAAGATATAAAAAGTATCAAAAAGGAAATTCAGGAGTATCTGGAAGTCAAGTTTGATCTTATCAGGCTGCAAACAGCGGAGAAGTTATCACGTGCAATCAGCAGCATAATAAACATTGTCATTTATGCTGTCCTGTCGTGTATTATTCTCCTTTTTCTGTCTTTTGCAGCAGGTTATTTCTTTGCATCCCTGATGAATTCAAATGAACTCGGATTCTTATGTGTGGCAGGTTTCTACACACTTATTCTGATCATCATCCTGATCTTCAAAAAACAGATTATTGAAAGGCCAGTAATAAAAGGTATGGTAAAGCTATTTTTCCCAAAGACCGGTGAAGATGAAAAGCAACTCTAAGAGTAAATATTCTGGAATCTCATCTTTTGAAGATTTCCGGATTGAAAAGGAGCAGCTTAATTTCAGAAATGAATTGATTGAAGCGAAGCTGAAGCTTACTTATCTGAAGGTCACTGAGAAGTTCTCTGTATCAAACCTTTTCGGTTCACTTGCCAGGGAATTTGTTTTACCTAAAGTCTCCGATTTTCTTGGTGATGTTATAAAGAAAGTCGGGAAAGATACTCATTCAGAGGTTGATAGCAGCCAGTCCGAGCCCGAAAACAGCCAGCAAGAATAAAGATTTACCTGATCCCTGATTTTCATCCATAAAATAAGAATCCCCTCAACATCTTCATGTTGGAGTTGCAAAATAAAATATTATGTTTAAAGGAATTAAAATTTCATTTGCACTCATTGTGGTGTTTAATCTAACGTTGGCATTGTGCGGACTATGAGCCGGAAGAATTTATCCGATGGATCGAAAAGGTTACTGGTTTCCAGCCTTTGCCATCCATGGGCAATCTTCTTTGACCTCGCAGTTCCTGCAGCCAACCAGCTTTGAGATAACCGGAATTACAACAAATCCGATGACTACGAATGAAATTGTCAGAAAAAGAATCGCTTTTGAATAAGAGGTTATAATCAGGTAAACAGCAACAGTCAGCGGAACAAACCAGTTGGGGAACTGAATGCCTATGTTCCTCCTGAATACTATTCTGAATGATTTATCTTCTTTTCTTTTAAACAATTCAGAGGAAATAATCCCATATCCGCAAGGACAGGCATAAGTGCCGTAATGATGACAATACGGGCATATTTTTGCCCAGAACCAGATTATACTTACAAGCGCATATACTCCGAATGCAATCGCTCCAATCAGGGAAACCCGATTAATAATCAGGAATCCGAGTACGAGCAGGAGCAGAGTGGGGATATTATCCAGCAATACCAGCCAGAGAGGAATTCGTCTCGAATGACAGGGAGCAGTATTGTTCCCGGTATTTGTGTTCATTTTACAACTTTAACGCACTTCAGCTGACTCTGATCCCTTATAAGAAGCTTACCGTCCAAAAGTGCAATCGCTGCCCAGTTTTGACCCATAGTAAGGATCTCAGCAGAAGCCAGAGGCTTGAATCCGGAAGGATCGGGCTGTATGAGATACAAAGTCTTGTTACCATCAGTTGCGAGGATCAACCCTTCAGCCAGTATCATGCTTCCTTTATCGAAACCAGGTGCACGCATTGTTTTCCATAATACTTTGCCATACATGCTCATGCAGCACAGCCCATCGCGTCTGCTGTTGGTAGAGAACTGGGCATAGAAATAACCGTTATGCAATACAGGCGGTTTGGTATGATCCCCAAAATCGTTATGATAGAAAATTTCCCTGACACTATATTTACCGTCATTCGTTTTCAATACCTGGATCATAATTATACCATTATCATAGCCCCCGGCGACGATAATTCTTCCCTCGCCGGCATCAAGAGCCGGAGCTATCTGAATCACATTCTGCCAGTTATTGTATTCCCAGAGAATTTCCCCTGTTTGTGGTTTCAGCCCGATTATCCTGCCCGGGGTTCTCTCAGCTCCCCTGTGTACAAAGGTATTCGTTGATGAAAAAACCATTACGATATGATCCTCTTCTGCAATCTTTGCGACAGACGGGCTGGCATAAGTTTCATTTCCGATAGCTTCGGTCTTCCATATGATGTCTCCAGTCAGTTTGTTATAGGCAACCAGTCCTGCGTTGGGATCCTTGGAGTAAGACACGATAAGTAAATTACCGTAGATAAGCGGACATTGACTTATTGCCCATGTGGGCAATTTCATTCCACCAAAATCTTTCATTATGTTCTTTTTCCATACCGGTTTATGTGTGTTGATATCAATGCAGTACAGGTCTCCGTACGGACCGCTGGAATAAACGCGATTACCGTCCAATGCGGGTACGCTTCTTGAACCCGGGTACTGAACAGAGCCTGGTGCATCATAACTGTAGCTCCATAATTCCTTCCCATTGTTAAAATCAAAACACCGCATGATGTCGCCTGTCTTATCGTCCCTGTCAAGCAGGTATACCTTACCATCTCTGATGACAGGTCCGCCGTAACCGGGTCCAACGTTGGCTGTCCACAGTACTTCAGGTCCGTTCTGCGGCCAGGAACGTAAAAGGCCTTTCTGGTCTGATGTGCTGTTACGGTTCGGTCCCAGGAACTGCGGCCAGCCCTGGGCACTGACATTTAAAATGCTGATTGCTAAAAAAAATGCCAGGATATAAGACTTACTTTGTTTCATTTTCATTATTCTGATTTTTTTGTGCAAAACTACTATTCAATGATTATAAAATTGTTAAACCTGACAAATATTACCATATAAAGGTCGATGAACTGTTTTATATTACTTTAAAAGGAAAAAACAGGGGATTATCACGAAGGTTTTTCGCTCACCATCCATGCCTTGAACTCAGCAGCCTTGTTCTTGCTGACATATATTCGTTCAGGTGTTTCTATATCAAGAGCTACAAGCAAACGGCTGTCGAACCAGATCGTAATACTCAGTACGCTTCTCCGGGAAATAATATATTGCTTGTTGGCCCGTATGAAATCAGCCGGATTAAGGTTGGTTTCAATCTGATCAAGCGACCTTGACCAGGGCAATGATTTTCCGTTCTTCAGGAATACCCTTGTGCTTCTTTCGGTTGTATAAAAACATGAAATTTCGTTAAGGTCAACCGGCTGCAGTTTGTCCCTGACCGGAATTAATATCTTATCCTTGTACTTCGGGAATGAGGTAACCTGCGTCATCTGGGCCAGATATTTCAGAACATCATGGCGAGTCAGTTTCCTGAATTTTTCCAGGGCTCGTTTCAGATCTTCCTCCTTTATCGGTTTCAGAAGATAATCAATGCTGTTGACCTTGAACGCCTCAATGGCGTATTCATCATAAGCGGTAATGAATATAATCGGAGTCTCAACCTTAAGAGTATCGAATATGGAAAAAGCTGAACCGTCAGAAAGATGGATGTCCATTAAGATAAGGTCAGGCAATTGGTTGGCTTTCAGCCAGCGGAGGGTTTGCCTGACACTTTCAGTATACCCGGCGATCTGGATTTCGGGTTCAATCTTCGCCAGTATATCCACCAGGTTTTCGTAAGCCGCTGTTTCGTCTTCAACTATCAGTATTCTCATCCTTTTCTTTTTTCAGTGGAAGATAAACCGTGAATCTATTTCCGTCGTTCAGGATCCTGATCTGCCGGTTCATCAATAACAGAAACCGGTTTTCAAGATTTTTAAGTCCTGTACCATTCGAATCGGGTGGAGACAGTTTCGGGAAAACAGGATTTGAAACTGACAGTTCCCCCTGTGGATTCAGACAGATGTTCACCTCCATATGATGTTCACTGTCAATTGTATTATGTACAACCACGTTTTCAATCAACGGAAGGAGCGACAGAACAGGTAATTTCAGGTCTCTCATCTCATCCTTAACATTTATATTGAATACCAGCTTATTTGCAAACCGGATTTCCATCATATACAGGAAAGATTTTACAAATTCCAGTTCTTCACCGAGCGTTACCAGTCCTTTCTTGTCGCTCTGAAGGATATAGCGGAATACATCAGAAAGTTTATTGACATATTCCAGGGCATTTTCTTCGTTTTTTTTGCGGATCACCGAAGTGAGGCCATTCAGGGAATTGAAGAAAAAGTGGGGATTTATCTGATTGGAGAGGGCATCATACCGGCTTTGGAGATTTTCGAGTTTCAGCTGTTCAATTTCCTGCTCTCTCTGCCTCTTTTCAGAATAGAGATAAATTACGTGGCCAAAAAGGGTACAGTATATAAACATGATCAGGAACTGGAAAAGCATTATACTCGACAGCCATTCATGCTTGGGACTCAAAGTAACGGAGAAGAGTACATAAATCAGATAGGCAAAGAAAGTTATGATAAACGACCGCCCCCACCTTCTGGTGACAGAATTAGTCTTTAGTTTCAGAATATTGTATCTCAGTAACAGGTAGATAAATGCAGAAAAGTAGAGATATCTGAAGATGAAGTACAGCAGATGAACAGTATGCTTTGATTCACCCAGATATTCCCTTTCCATCATGAAAATGGTAATATTGGGATAGATGAAAAATACAGCACTGACAAGACTTACCGCCAATAGTTTGTAGGTGGAAAACTTATCAAGAAAATCAAATCTTTCATTGTCCTTCAGAAACTTGATCCTTCTCATTTAAAAGGCGGGTTGTTTTGTGAATATATAATTAAATCAGTTTTTACTGTAAAGATCATAAAATATTTGCAGGCAGGTA
>Ga0154607_1095_pt2 | contig 13680 bp, 8 predicted proteins | sample Rifle2008BG13ft_FD_116036 | JGI IMG/M metagenome (GOLD analysis project Ga0154607, IMG submission 116036) | Bacteroidetes bacterium RBG_13_43_22 | reverse complement strand
CCTGTACAAGGAACACACTCGACCTGAGCGCCATACCAATGCTGAAGCACCTGACCAATCTGCCGGTAATTGTTGATCCCAGCCATGGCACAGGCCTGAGATGGATGGTTCCGGCAATGGCCAGAGCGGCAATTGCTGCAGGAGCTGACGGACTGATAATGGAAATACACCATAAACCAGAAGAAGCGTTATGTGATGGTCAACAGTCACTTTACCCTGATGATTTCTACTGCCTGATGAAAGATCTTAAAAAAATTGCCACCGCCGTAGGCAGAAACATCGTTCTGCCCTCAGGTAAATGAATTTATAATTATCCTTCCAGTGATATATGCAAAAAAGATATTTCAGGTTTTCCTGATTTATATACTGTTATCGCTATTAATTTCAGATAAAGAAGCTTTTTGTTCAGCCAGAGAGCCAGGCGGATCTGTAAAGATCGGATTGTTAATACCTGATAATAAATCCGTTGCAGCTAAACAGGGTGCAGAGCTGGCTATTCTGAAAGCTAATGAGAACGGCGGCTTTCAGGGACGTCCCTTCCAGCTTGTCGTAAGGTCAATGGAAGGACCGTGGGGAACAGGCTCCAAACAGGCAGTTGACCTGATCTTCGAAGAAAAAGTATGGGCACTCCTCGGTTCACACGACGGACGAAATGCCCACCTCGTCGAACAGGCCGCTACAAAAGCAATCGTCCCATTTGTTTCGGTATGGGCAGGCGATCCTTCCCTCTCTCAGGCTTTTGTCCCATGGTTCTTTAACTGCGTGCCGAACGACATCCAGCAGGCTGAAGCTCTTACTGAAGAAATCTATAACAAGAGAAAGATCAGTAAGGTTGTTACTGTTCATGATGAAGATTATGACTCAAACCTGGCTTTCAGCAACTTCCTTAAAAAAGCCGGAATGACGAAAAAAGCTGATCCCCTGCAATTCAAATATGAAACCTATATCGGGAAAATAAACGATTTGGTCGATCAGATAATAAGCACCGACGCAGAATGTATAGCATTGTTCTGCAATCCGTCAGTTTCTTTGAATATTTACAGGCAGATCAGGGAAAGAAAAGTGAAACAACCTGTTTTCGGCACACATTATCTCCTGAATGAAAATGAATTGTCAGATCAGGAATTAAAGAATTATGATAACGCTCTTTCAGTTCCTTCGGGAAAATGGTCTGGTTCAAAATACAGAGACTTCAGACAGGAATACGAGCAAGCTTACGGAGAACCTCCCGGGATGGTTGCATCATATGCATACGACGGTATGAACCTGCTCATTGAAGCCATCCGGCATGCCGGCACCTCTGAACGGGAACTGATCCAGAAATCTCTGGAAAAGATCTTTTACGAAGGAGTAACAGGCCCAATAAGCTTTGATAAGATGGGCAACAGGAAGGATTCATTTTTTTTAACCACTGTAAAAAACGGGATTCCCGTTATGGCAGATAAATAGTATATTTATGGGCTTGAGATTTAAAACCTCCACAAGCAATAATATGAGAACATATTTTGACGGGCTTATTTCAATAAGAGTATTATACTGCTTTTCCATATTGATCGCCACTCTTTACGGTTGCAGCAATTCATCGGTGGCAATAACCGGAAATTCCGGATCTCCAGGAGAATTTACTCACCGCATGATCCTGACTGAAGAAAGATTGACCGGCGACACATATGAACCGGTGTTTACTAAAGATTTCATTCTGGCAGACGTCAATCTGAACCCGGATAATCCTCGCAGGTTCCTGAATTACAGCGGTGATCTCTCGGGCAGATATGTTGAAGCATTGTCGTCATGCAGCGAAAAGTACAGCGACAAGCTGGATGAAATAGTGAAAGATATCCTTCAGTTCCAGCAACCGGATGGGCACTTTGGCGATCCTCTCCTGATTTTTTCAGAAGATCTTATCAATAAAGAACATATGCCTCTTCTATGGGGCAACGGGAGGCTCCTGGCAGGACTCCTCGAGTATTACAGGAAGACCGGAAACAATGAGGTTCTGGATGCTGCTGTAAAGCTTGGCGATTTTTTTACGGGTTGTTACAAGGAAGTGACCCCTGCAGTGGTCAGGCGGCTGGAGGGACTGGGAGCTGATGGCATTATTTGTTTTACCCAGTATGTTGAACCTCTTGTAATGCTTTCCGAAATTACCGGCGATAAAAAATATGCTGAGGTTGCTTCACAGGTATATCCTGTCCTGCCTCAGAGAGGTACGCTGCATTCGCACGGATACCTGACAACCCTGAGAGGTGTGCTTGACCTTTATGAATACGATAAGAATCCGGTTCATTTTGAATTTGTAAACAGGGCGTACGATGATCTCATTAATTCCGATGATTATACTGTCTACGGAAGTGTGAAGGAATACTTCGGCGGAAAGGGAGAACGTGACGAAGGCTGTTCAACGGCTGACTTCATTAGGCTGAGTCTTCACCTTTATAAACTGACAGGTAAACTGGATTATCTTGAAAAAGCAGAATTTGCTCTGTTTAACTCCCTTTATTTCAACCAGTTTTTCACCGGTGATTTCGGCCATCATATTATCAATAATTCCGAATCAACTCCCGGCATAATGAATGCAGCCTGGTGGTGCTGCACCATGTCGGGACTGAGGGCTATGCAGATAATACAAAATGAGTTTTTTGTGCAAAATGATGGTGACCGCATTAAGATCAACCTTCTGCTGGATACTTATTATTCAGATGATAATGTTTCTATCGATATTAAAAAAGGGGGAATTGACAACGGACATCATATTTTTGAAATAGATGTATTGGTAACAGGAAAGGATCACCGGACACTCCTGATCAGGCAGCCGTCATGGACAACTGAAACGGAAATACTTATTAACGGAAAACGGGTTGATTTTACAACTGAAGGTGATTATATTTCCATTCCCGGCGGAGTTGGAAGCGGGGATAAGATCCTTCTCAGGATGAATTACCAGACAAGAGTTATCATTCCTGGCAAAGAGAATATTTTGAAAAGCGAGGTGGCCGCTCCTGTCAGGGGGACTTTGTGCTATGGTCCTTTTATTATGGCTGTTGATAACAGGACAGGTTACACTTTCCTTGCTGAACCCAATGATAATATTGTCTATATCAACACTTTAACAATCATGTCTGAAGAAGCCGGCAATGAGGGCAGTCCTTATCTGACCGCATGGTACAGCCACGATGGTTATCCCTCACGTTCGCGGGTTGTCTTCAGACCGGTTTCCGAGATGACCTTCGATGGTCATCCCTATATGATGGTTTCTCTGAAATTTGTTCCGGAAAAAAATCTAAAATGAAAACCAGGATCGTTTTTTTATTAGCACTAATCTTAATTCCTTTATTTTCAGGCTGTAAGGGCAGGACTGAAAGAAGAGATAAGAAGCCGGCAGATCTGATATCGACCAGAACCCTGGGGCTCGCATATCTTGAGGAGTTTAAACTCGAGGAAGCTGAAAAGGAATTCCTTAAATTCATTGACCTTGCGCCAGAGGAAAAGCTGGGGTATGCCAACCTGGGTCTCACATATTTAAGGATGGGAAACTATCCGGAAGCTGAAAAACAACTGTTCAAAGCTATTGCTATTGATCCGGTTGATGCAGATATCAGGCTGATACTGGCAACAGTATACCAGATGGATGATGAACGGGACCGTGCCATATCTGAGCTTAAAAAGGCCCTGGAATTTGCTCCTTCCCATGTTAAGGTATTGTATTATATTACTGAATTGTACTCGGCAGAATCAGGTCCTGATGCTCTGAAACAGCGTGAAGATTACCTGGTGAAGCTTGTTGAAGCCGCTCCCGGAAATCTGGTTCCACGCCTGAACCTTACGGATATTTATATAAGGAACGGAGAAACTGATAAGGCGCTGGAGAATATTGAAATAATAAAGAAACAATTTCCGGAATTTCCGAAAGAAGCTGTTGGTTATTATGATAAAACTTTTAAATCCCTGAAGAGCTCAGATAAAGAAACTGCAATTGTAAATTTTACAATTTTCCATAATTATCTGAAGGTTACTCCTCCCTACCAGGCTGGCATCATGGATCTTAAAGGTCCCGGCGGATCACTCATCGGTTTTCCGCTGATCACTCTTGACCAGCAGATCTCTTCACGGACTGTTGAAAACGAATCCCTTCTTGATGTTCTTAAATATACCGATGCAACAGAAGCTGCAGGATTAAATATTATTCCCGGCTTCTCTGAGGGGGAACACATTGAATATAAAAATTTTACAAATATTACTTCAGGTGATTTTGACGGTGACGGTGATGTTGATCTTTATGCGGGAAGCTTCGATCCGGTAACTTCAAAATACAGGTGTTATCTCTTCAGGAATGATATGGGAAAATTCCAGGAAGTATCGGAACAGGCAGGCATCAATCCTTCGGGAATAGAATCGAATGCAATATTTGCCGATTATAATAATGACGGATTCCTTGATCTTTTCATTATGAAAGAAGGCGGTGATGTTCTGTACCTGAACAGTGGTAACGGATATTTCAGCGATGTTACCGGCGCTGCCCGTATAGGCAGTGAAAAAGGAGGCAATAAAGCTTTGTTCTTTGACCTTGATCATGACGGGGATCTTGATCTTTATGAAATGACCTCCGATAAGAACCTGCAGTTCAGAAATAATGCTGACGGCACCTTCACTGATCAGTCAGAAAAGATGGGTGCATCAAAAGGCGGTGTTATCAGCCGTGATGCTGCTTTCGGGGATTTTGACGAGGATGAGGACATTGATCTTGTGGTTGTCAATGAAAATGCAGGAAATATTTTTTATTCAAATCAGAGACTCGGTGTTTTTAAGGATATGACGGAAGAAACAGGATTGAAAAGTGAAGGCGGTTCGACTTCAGTGACAGCAGGCGATTATAATAATGACGGCTTTCTTGACCTGTTCATTACTTCACTTAATCCGGGAGGTCATGAATTATTCAGAAATAACGGCAAAGGATTTTTTGAGCCTGAAAAGAATATGAAGGAGATGTTTGGTTCCCTTCAGCATGTCAAAGCATATGATGCTTCATTTCTTGATTTTAACAATGACGGATTCCTTGATCTGCTGATTGCCGGGGAAGCATCGGAAAAAGGCGGAAGGGGACTCCTCCTTTATTATAATAATGGTAAGGGGAATTTTACTGACGTTTCGGATCTGCTGCCTGCTGAATTAAAATCAGGCAGGCAGATAGCGGTGTTTGATTACAATGATGACGGAGATCTTGATATTGTAATTGCAGGACTTAACGGGAGAATATCTCTTTTAAGGAATGACGGCGGAAATAATAATCATTTTGTGGGTATCAAGCTTGTAGGGCTGAGAGCAGGAAGCGCCAAAAACAATCATTTCGGTATAGGTGCAAAAGTGGAGATACGTGCAGGCGAGCTTTATCAGACAATGGTGGTATCTGATCCGAACGTGCACTTCGGCATCGGCAGACGTCCGCTGGCAGATGTCATCAGGATAACTTGGACAAACGGAGTGCCGCAGAATATTTTTTACCCCGTGACTGATCAGGCAGCCATTGAAGCCCAGACACTGAAAGGCTCATGTCCATTCCTGTATACCTGGAATGGAGAAGAATATACATTTGTTAAAGACATCCTCTGGCGAAGTGCCCTCGGCATGCCGCTTGGCATAATGGGAGGTACCACCGCCTATGCATTTGCCGATGCATCAGATGATTATATAAAAATACCGGGTGAATTGCTAAGATCGAGAAAAGGCCTGTATTCAATTCAGCTGACCGACGAGCTGTGGGAAATCATTTATACAGATAAGCTTGAACTGCTTGCAGTTGATCATCCCGATACGGTTGAAATATTTGTTGACGAGAAGTTCTCATCACCGCCATTCCCGGATTTAAAAGTGTACCAGGTACACTTAAAACGATCTCCAGTATCGGCCATGGATTCAGAAGGAAATGATCTTCTGTCATGCATTACTGAGAAAGATGATATATATCTCTCTGGCTTCAAACCTGACAGGTACCAGGGCATTACAGAAATGCAGGATCTTATCCTGGATCCTGGTGAGTTCGACGAGACAAAGGGTATTGTCCTTTTCCTTCAGGGCTGGATCTTTCCGACTGATGCCAGTATTAACTATGCACTTTCCCAGTCGGATGCTATTAAAGTTGTTCCTCCTTTTATCCAGGTGCAGAATAAGGATGGCGAATGGGAAACAGTAATCGAAAACCTTGGCTTCCCTATGGGTAAGGATAAGACCGTAATTGCCGATATGACAGGCAAATTCCTTTCCTGTGACCACCGGATAAGGATACAGACAAATATGGAGATCTACTGGGACCGGATATTCTTTACTGAATCACCTTCAGAGGCGCCTGTGGTTAAATCTGCATTAAGTCCTGTTTCAGCTGATCTGCATTACCGCGGGTTTTCACGCACCTTCAGAAAGGGAGGGAGATACGGGCCTCACTGGTTCGACTATTCAGTTGTCGATAAAGAACCGAAATGGAGAGATCAGCCGGGTAATTATACACGTTATGGTGAGGTTTTGCCTCTTATTACTGAATCCGACAATAAATATGTTATTTCAAATGCCGGGGATGAATTAACTGTCGAATTTGATGCCGGAGGATTGCCGGAGCTGAAAAAAGGGTGGAAGAGAGATTTCCTGATCAGGAGCGTGGGCTGGGTGAAAGACGGGGATATGAATACGGCATTCGGGAACAGTGTTGAGCCCCTTCCGTTTCATGGAATGAAAAGCTACCCTCCTTCCGAAACGGATATCTATCCAAATGATGCTGATCTTCAGGAATATAACCGCGAATATAATACCAGGATTGTAACAAGAGATGCTTATCTGAATGCAATAAAAGGGGAAAAATGAATGGAAATTTTAATAAACAAATGACTGTTATTTTTTATTTCTTGATTCTGATATTCATATCATTTCTTTCATCAGCTCAGAATCCTAAAGTAATATTTAAAGAGGTGACAAAAAGGGCTGGTATTGATTTCATATACACCTTCGGAGATTATCATTATGAGAATATACTCGAAAGCAGCGGATCGGGAATAACCGTCTTTGATTACAACAACGATCAGATGATGGATGTCTATATGATGAATGGCACATACATAAATGGAGTATCAGATAATGGAGGGATTCATTTTAAAAACACAAGGGACAAACTATATAAGAATAACGGCGACGGCACCTTTTCAGATGTTTCAGATATGGCGGGGGTGAATGACACAACATGGAGCATGGCTGCCGGTGCAATCGATTATGACAACGACGGGGATCAGGATCTTTATCTTCTGAATTACGGCCCAAACATTTTTTACAGGAATAACGGTAATGGCACTTTCACCGACATTACAGATAAGACGGGGCTCAGAGGACCAGAAAAGCTGAACGGTTTTTTAAAATGGAGCATAGGTGTTTCATTCTGGGATTATAATCGTGATGGAAGACTTGATGCCATGGTCGGTAATTTCCTTGCGTTTGACCCTGCTTATGTTTCTGCCTTGACACCCGGACTTATGCCTCATCCTTCCGAATATATGGGACAGGCTTCATTGCTTTATGAACAGCAGCCGGACGGAAAATTCATTGATGTCACGGAGAAAAACAACCTTTTTTATCCCGATTCAAAATGCATGGGACTTACAGTATTTGATTATGATGATGACGGTGATATTGATATATTTCAGGCTAATGATCACCAGCTGAATTTCATGTTCAGAAATGACAAGGGGACTTACAGAGAAGCGGGAGTAGAGATCGGAGTGGCTGCAAACGACCAGGGCAAAGGAACCGGTTCAATGCATGGCACAATCGGGGATGTTGATGGTGACGGACTGATTGACATACTGGTTGTCGACCTTGAGCATGGAGCCCTGTACCGAAATCTCGGCAATGGATTGTTCGAGGATATTACCGCATCAAGCGGTATCATTGGTCCGCTTGCCGGGAAAGGCTCATGGGCAGCTGCCCTGTTTGACTATGATAATGACGGTGATCTCGACATCTTTGCTGCAAACGGGACAGCCGAGGAGCTTATCCTACAATACCCGGTGCTTCTGGAAAATGACGGAAAGGGACACTTCAGAAATACAGGTACTGAAAGGGGTAAGTACTTTTCAACCAAAAGAAGCGGAAGAGGCAGTGCAATCTGGGATTATGATAATGACGGGGATCTTGATATTATTGTTTCTCATGTCGACCTTAAAGCGACAGCTGTCTTGCTGAGGAATGACGGAGGAAATGCAAATCACTGGCTGGGACTGACACTGAAAGGCAAAAACGGACCTGCATCAGCGATAAGTGCAAAAGTAATAGTAACAGCCGGCGGGAAAAAACAGGTCCTGGTTAATCAATGGGCGACAAGCTATCTTTCAAATAACGATCCCCGGCTCCATATAGGACTCGGAAAGGAAAGACAAATCGACATAATGGAAATTTACTGGTCTGATGGCGATAAAGAGGTTTATAAAAACATTGCAGCAGACAGGTATGTCACCATTTTACAGGGAAAAGGAATAATAATAAATTAAAAATAAAATTATGAAGAGCCAGTATGTTGAAAGGATCATTGATCTTACAAGCCCTGAAAAAAATGTCATCTATAACATGACTCATGAAGAGGCCGTGAATGCTCTGAGATCAGGCGATGTTGAAGCTGTCCGCAGAATTGACGGACAATTTTCTCTTGTGTCAGTTGATGGAAAAACAATACGCATGGCAAGGTCTATAGGACGCCCGATCCGTTATTTTATCGCAAAGCGTCCGGACGGACCAAACCTTATAATCGCTGAACGTATCGATGAAATATTTGATTATCTCAAAAAAGAAGGCCTTGAAAATCAGTTCCACCCTTCCTATACAAGAATGGCTCCCGCTCACTATATAACCAGAATTGAGCTGCTCGGATGTCCTGATCCCAACCCGGTGTATGAACGCTTCTTCAAACCGCAACGAAATAAATATTCGCCGGAAGATCCGGCAAAAATCGGGGAACATTATATTGGGACCTTATACCTTGAGATCCGGAAGTGGCTTCAGCATAGCGCAAAAACAGGTCCTATAGGTGTAACTTTTTCAGCCGGCATCGACAGCGGGGCAGTATTCATACTGACCTATTATGCCCTCAGGGAACTTGGTGAAAATCCTTCAAGACTCAAAGCCTTTACTCTGTCAGTTGACGGTGGCGGCGAAGACCTGATCCAGGCAAGAAAATTCCTTGAAGCATTGACACTTGAATTATTCATGGAACCCGTTGAACTCGATTACTCAGCACTGGACTGGAAGAAAGCTGTTAAAATGGTGGAAGACTATAAACCTCTTGATATACAATCAGCTACAATGAACCTGTCGCTTCTGCAGGGAATACGCTCGAGGTACCCTGAATGGAAACATATTTTTTACGGTGAGGGTGGCGACGAAAACCTTAAAGACTATCCGATTGAAGAGAATCCGGAACTGACAATAAAAAGCGTACTCAATAATATGATGCTTTACCACGAAGGCTGGGGTGTGGATTCCATAAAACATTCACTGACTTATTCGGGAGGGTTGAGCAGGGGCTATATGCGCACCTATGCACCGGGAGACAGCCTGGGCTTTGAAGTGTTCAGTCCTTATACGCTGCCTAACGTGATAGAGATTTCTGAAGGAATACCATATATCGAAATGACAGGATGGGATCACCAGAAACTGTATGACCTTAAAGGAGAGATCGTTTCACGGGGCATTAAAGCTGTTACAGGAATAGATATGCCGGTATTCCCGAAACGACGTTTTCAGCATGGGGCAGTATCATCAGATATTTTCAGAAAACATTTCCCGGAAAAAGAAATAATATACCGGAAAGAGTTTCTGTCACTTTATGAATGATCATTTGGATTTTGAAATCACCGACAGGTGGATCTTAAGCTCCCGCGGAAAGAAAAATAGTGTTAATCCTCAGGAACCCTATGCCAGGCTGGTTGAAAAGGAGCTTACACAATCGGGTCAGGTTGAGGATACGGGAGTCATCTTTCTGACAAACAGGGAATGCCCCTTTCATTGCCTGATGTGCGATCTGTGGAAAAACACAACCGATGAACCTGTCCCGGCCGGAGCTATCCCAAACCAGATAGAACGGGCTCTGAAGAAAATGCCCGGTATCAAACACCTGAAGCTGTATAACAGCGGAAGTTTTTTTGACCAGAAGGCTGTCAGGAAAGAAGATTATAAGAAGATCGCTTCCCTGCTGAATGGCCTCAAAACAGTCATAGTTGAAAGCCATCCTGCGATGATAAATGAGAAATGCCTGGTTTTCAGGGATATGCTTAAACCTGATCTCCAGGTTGCACTTGGACTCGAAACTGTTCACACGGAGCTCCTGAAGAGACTGAACAAGAAAATGACTCTGGAAGACTTCAGAAATTCAACAAGTTTTCTCACCGGGAACGGGATCCTGACAAGGGCATTTATCCTTCTGAAGCCGCCTTTCCTGTCCGAATCCGAGGGAATTTACTGGGCGGAAAGATCAATTGATTTTGCATTTGATGCCGGAGTTGAATGCTGTATTGTTATTCCCGTAAGAGCTGGCAACGGTGCGATGGATATTTTAATGGACAGAAACTACTTTTCGCCTCCTGATATCAGATCACTTGAAGAGGTGATTGAATACGGTATTAAGCTTAAAGCCGGCCGGGTATTTTCTGATGTATGGGATTTGAGCCTTTTTTCAAAATGCAAAAAATGTATTGATAAGAGGATCGACCGGCTGACAGAGATGAACCTGAGCCAGAAAATTATCAGAGAGGTTGTGTGCGCATGCGAATGATCACAGGCTTCGTTTCCATTCTCTCAGCCCCACAAATGACATTCCACAATATATTATATAGAGAACGACCGTTGGGTAAAGCCCTCTTGTATAAAATAAAATAACTGAAGCAGTATTAACTACGATCCACAGGTACCAGTGTTCGTAGATCTTCCTGGCAAGCATCCATGTGGCAATTATTGAAAGGGAGGTAATAAATGAATCCCATCCAGGGACAGGTGAATCTGTAAACCTGTCGAGAACCAGCCACATCACCGCGATCAGGATCGAAAATACCACAGTCAGAACAATACCTGTTCTCAGTTTTAATCGTGATACCCTAAGTCTCTTATCCTCATTTTCATTCTCACTCTCTCCCTCCTTCTTTCTCCCCTTCTCCCCTTCTCCCCCTCTCCCATTCATTCTTCGGATCCACCAGTACCACCCCAGAATACTGATCACCAGATAATACCCCTGCAGGCTCATATCCGCATAGAACTTACTGGTAAAAAAGATCCATATATAGACTGCAGAGGTTGCGATGCCTACAGGCCACAGCCATATATTCTGCCTGATCTCAAAAATAACGTATAGAATACCGGCAACCGCTCCGAAGATTTCAATATAATTATCTGATAACCAGTCTATTAATCCCATAAACCCTGGTTCTTAGAAGGAGAGACCTATTCTGAACATGAAATTTATGCCCGCCTGAGGAAAAAAGTATGACCAGCTTTGTTCAATCCCGTCTTCGTACCAGTTTCCTCCGTATGCATTGCTTTCATACATGCTGTTGAAAATATTATTAATGAAAAGCTGGAATTCTGTGTCTTTGATTTTCGGGATAACAGGTCTGAAATCGATTCTCAGGTTATTTACTAAATAAGGATCGAGTTTTCTTTCATCGCTCCTGGTGTTATCAAAATATTGTTTGCCTACATATTTACTGATAAAATGCATCTCGAGATTTTTCAGAATTTTTAAATTTATATCACTTGATCCAATAATGGAAGGAGAATATGCTATATCAGTATTCCCAAGGCTTTTGCTTTTATATTCTTCTGTCCAGTCGGTTGTGTTATAATCAATATAATACTCAATAAAGTCCCTGATCTTATTCCTGCTCAGTGTTGTACTTATATCCCAGTTGAGGAATCTGACTGGTTTCAGCCCGGCACTTATTTCAGCCCCGAGCCGGTAACTGTTGTCAACATTCGTCATAATTGAATAACCGGTATTGCTCAGCTCACCTGTCGGAACCAGCTGGTCCCTATAGACCATCCCATACATGTTAACTGCCAGTGAATATTTTTCGCCTCTTATCCTGTAGCCTGCTTCAGTGTCATAAAGCGTTTCAGGTTCAGGCGTTGCATCAGGATCACCTGTTGCTTCTTTGAAGTCCGTCCGTGTCGGTTCACGGTTAGCAACCGAGAATGATAAATAGGCATCCTGATTAGGCGTCAATGAAAGGAATAAACCAGCTTTGGGATTGAAAAAATGGAACCTGTGTTCCTGTGAGATATCTTTCATATCGTCATCAATGCCGGTTAGTTCATAATTTATATACCTGTACTGAAGATCGCCGAATAATGATGTTTTTGCTGATATTGAATAATTTACCTTGCCATAGATATTGATTTCTCCTTTGATACCTTCGCTGAAGTACCATTGATGATTCATTTCCGTACTGCCGGGATATTCCATCCAGATTATCCTTCCGTAATGGTCGCCTGAATAGAGGTTCATTCCTCCGCCTGCTGTCGCTTCAATCTTCTTCTTATCATAATTGAGTGACCATACGAGGCCGTAAAAATCGTTCGACATCCACTTTCTCCTGATCAGGTCCGATTCGGTTATCTCAGTTCCGCCAATGATAACCGGAGGCAAGCCATAATCATCAAGCTCATTGTCTTCCCTGTATTCCTCATAATATCCCTTCCCCCTTGTATAATGGAGCGCCGAATTAAGTGAAAGATCATTATTGATTTTCAGGCTGTGCATCAGCTGATAATGATTCTGTATGTAATTGTCGCTTTCATTATCATAAAAATAAAAGAAACCGGGCTCATCCTGGTACATCCCGGCCGGATTAAATGTTCTGTTTGCTTCCCCGCTTTCCAGCATCTCTTTCGGTACGCCCCACCATCCTATCCCGGTATGTTCATCACCCATAATGATGTTTGCCTTTAACAATGAACCGGGAGTCCGGAATATTCCGCTTAAAAATGCGGAGCGGTGCTTTGAATCTGTCCGGTCAATATATCCCTCGCTTCTTATATTGGAATAACGCATCTGAAATGCAAATTTATCTGCCAGCATACCTGTTCCTGCGGTCACACTGTTCTTAAATGTCATAAAAGATCCTGCAGATGAGTTTATTTCTGCAAACGGCTCATTTTCAATACCTCTTGTCTGAATATTTATTGAAGCTCCAAAAGCTCCGGCTCCGTTTGATGAGGTTCCGACTCCCCTCTGAACCTGTATATTATCGACCGATGATGCCAGGTCAGGCAGATCAACCCAGAAAACCTGCTGGGACTCCGGGTCATTGAGAGGAATACCATCGATGGTAACATTTATCCTGCTGGCATCAGTACCGCGGATCCTGAGGTTTGTATAACCGATGCCGTTCCCGGCTTCGGAGGTCTCAACAAGCGACGGGGTGAGGCTTAAAAGGAATGGCAGATCCTGCCCTGAATTCTGACTTTTAAGTAATGACTGTTCAACATTTGTATAGGCAAGAGGTGTGTTGCTTCCCGCCCTGGTGGATTTTATTATTACTTCTTCAGTCATCAGTGCTTTTTCTTTAAGGATGACATCCAGGATGAATTCTCCGGAAAGATCCGCCTCGCGAGTCTGACTCTCAAAGCCTGTATATGAAAAACGCAGCGAATAACTACCAT
>Ga0154607_1125_pt1 | contig 13766 bp, 11 predicted proteins | sample Rifle2008BG13ft_FD_116036 | JGI IMG/M metagenome (GOLD analysis project Ga0154607, IMG submission 116036) | Bacteroidetes bacterium RBG_13_43_22 | reverse complement strand
AATGCAAAATATTTATTGTATATAGTCAGGAGAAATCATAAGAATATCTCTGATAGCTTAATTATATCAGCCATGTCTCTAATTAGATCAAGGTTAGATATTTCAAACCTCTTGTCTACAAGTAAGAAGCCCCAGAGGATCACGAGCGGAGCGAGTAATCCTCTATATCTCATGTACTCACCCCCAGGCCTTCGCTACCTCCTTCGCTTATGCTTCGGAGGTCAAACAAAGCTTCGGCCTGCAAAGCCCCTCCTTTCGCTTCGATAACGCTTCGCGGGACAGGCTCTCTCTGCTGAAGCAAAGAGGGGAGCTTATTTGTTTTTTAATATAAATTCCGCGTATGCGCTGCAAGGCTTTTTCTTTGTTAAGCTCCCGCAAGAGGATCGCGAGCTTTGCCCGCTGAAGCCTCTGCGCAGGCGGGTGAAGCGAGCAATCTTCCTTTCTCATTAACAATTGAGATGAGAGGATCTATGAGAACACTGAAAAAATCTATAAGCTTTTTTGATTATTATAGCACTTATGGCGTAACTTTGATATTAAACAAAGAGGTGACCTATGAAAACACTGAAAAATATTCTAAAAAGCCTTCTGATAATTATTGTTCTTTTGGTTTTAGGCTTTATTGGTCTGATCGTCTATGCTAAGATCTCCGATTACAAACCGGAAGAAAAAGAGATCATTTCGCAGTCAGACAGCCCTTCATTACTGAACGATTCACTTACTTTTTCATTTTTAACCTGGAACATCGGTTATGCCGGACTGGACAAGGATATGGATTTCTTCAAGGATGGCGGAACAAAAGTAATTACACCTAAAGATAAATGCCTGGATAATATTTCACTTATCGGGGATTTCTTATTAAGAAACGACACGGTTGATTTTATCCTTCTGCAGGAAATTGACCGGGACAGCAAAAGAAGCTACAGGATTGATCAATATGAGAAAATGGCCGGGATACTCTCCGGCCATCATCCATTCTTTGCAAAAAACTATGATGTTTTTTTCGTCCCTGCTCCGCCTACAAAACCTATGGGAAAAGTTTTATCAGGTATTACCATCTATTCGAAATTCATCCCGGAATCGTCAACACGATATTCCCTGCCCGGAGATTTCGGTTTTCCGACACAGCTCTTCTATCTGGACAGATGTTTTATGGTGAACAGGTACAGGATTGAGAATGGAAAAGAACTGGTATTGATCAACACTCATAACGAAGCTTTTGATGAAGGCGGCAATATAAGAAAAGCTCAGATGGAAAGGCTCAAGGAATTTGTCTTGAATGAATATAATTCAGGTAACTATATAATAGCAGGAGGTGATTGGAACCAATACCCTCCCGATTTTAAACCTGCTTTTACCGGGAACAAGGAATTCACAGGTCAGATCGGAAATTTTTATCTGATGGGTATAGAACCAGATTACATGCCAGGGGAATGGAAATGGATCTATGATCCTTCGACACCTACATTCCGAACCCTCATTGCAGCATATGACCCTGCAACTACACCCACCAGTGTTTGTGACATCTTCCTCATTTCACCTAATATAGAATCTGTTTCTGTAAAATGCTATCATCTTGGTTTTACCAGCTCAGATCATAATCCAGTCATAACTCAGGTAAAGCTTAAATGAACGCAAAAGTTTTGACTCCAAACAGGTATCAATTGTTATAAAATCTCTGTCAATTTAATTATACAGTCCATATCCCTTATCAATTCAAGGTTAGATATTTCAAACCTCTTGTCTACAAGAAAAGCCCTGTATACGCCTCTGATGTAGATAGTTAATCCTTAATACAGCGAACAGACATTCCCATTGTCTTGACACCAGTATCCAAACTGGCAGAGCCATTATTACTCTGGATGACCATAAAGGATGCACTGCTTGAATTACTCTCTGTGGAACTCCACCAGTAACCAGCTGTTCGCAATGACATAAAATCTCCGGAAGGAAGAGAACCGCCAGGAAGAGATGAAAAGCCGCTTTCGTTGTCAGCTCCGGTATTTGGAGGTAGCCAATGATCAGTATTACTCTCTTTAAGCTTTCCTCCAGCAGCACTCTCTCCTCCAAGGAATGTTATTAATGTTTCAAACTCCTCACTTGAAGGCACATGCCATCCTGCAGGACAAAGTTTACCGGAGTTAACCGCATACCAATTATATAATGCACCGTAGTTAGTTTTATAGGCAATATCATTCTTAAACCAGCAATACGCATCTAATGTATAATCAGCCCAAACTATATTATCACTAACATTAGCTATCTGTGCACCATTCTTAAAACTGGTAGTTTTAAGATTTTCAGCCATCCATGTTTGTGTTCCTATCTGTATGGTTTTATAATCATTCCAGTCAGCATCTGTGATTGTTCCGTAAGTCAGGATTGGATTGAATAATATCGGATTGAATAATACTATCGCAGCACTATCTGAAAAGGTTTTGAATGACAACTCGTTCCCATAAGATGTTCCGGCACTGTTAGCAGCATAAGCTCTCACATAATAGGTTGTATTACCTGATAAACCGTTAAGTTGACTTACAAAGTGATCATTGCCGGTTCCATTCATGGAATGAGAATTTTCTAAAGTCGGATCATTACTGGTACTCCAACATATACCTTTTGATGTTATTGAGTCTCCTCCATTATAACCGATCAATCCCCCTGATACTGCAGAAGTTGAAGTGATTGATGAAATCAGATCGGTACTTACTATAGCTATTTGAACAGGACATGACTCAAAGGTAACCTCATTACCATAACCTGTTCCAAATTTATTGGTAGCATAGGCACGGACATAGTAAAGTGTTGCAGGCATTAATCCATTTAAAGTACTCACAAAGATCCCGGTATCTCCGCTTTCAGTAGTATGATTATTGCTTATTTTTGGTTCACTGGCTGTGTTCCAGCATACTCCTCTGGCCAAAATTGATTCTCCTCCATCATCAATAACATTTCCGCCCGACTTTGCTGTTCTTTGAAGAATATACCAGACTCCATATGTTTCCACAATTGGAAGACTCTCTTCCTCCTTTTCACATGAGAAAATTACTATTACTAAAAGTATGGCAACATAAACAATATTAAATTTTGTAAAATATTTCATTCCCATTCTCTTAGATTAATTAGACTCCTTTGAAAAGAGACTATCAAATTTAGTAAATTGTAATAAAATATTTACACTTTGAGTATGGTGCAATAATCCTCCTGTTGTAAACACCGAAGGTGGAATATGGGCTTTTTCTTTGTTAAGCGCTCCCCAGAGGATCACAAGGAACGCTGTGACGAGTAATTTTCTGTTATTTATTCCGGGTGGCATACCATGAGTTATTGTTCAATATCAAGTTAAAGCCTTAATGTAATTCCTAATCCAGCCGCTATTGAATTTTCTGGCGCTATAGTAAACTTCTGTAAAGTAAGCTCAGCTTTTAGACTTTCTGCTACCTCCGACTGCCCATAAAGGAATGCCAACTACTGTACAAGGAATGCCCACCAACCCTGCAAGGTCTATGACAGCAAAACCAATCAAGGAACCATGAGGGTCTTCCGGCGGACCATGCGGTTTCGCGTTGTTCAGCATAATTACCCCAGTAACAAAGCCTGTTGCCATTACACTGACACCGCTTAATGTTAAAGCCCTCCCTGTATTTCTCAAGGTAACAGCTTTCTCCTTGTACAAATTAAGCTGGTCAATATCTAATGTATCAAGGTCAATTTTCTATGCAATTATGCTACCAGACACTAAACACACAAAAAATATCAAAATGATTCTTCTTAAAGAAAAAGAATTTTGATACATATTCAGCAATTTACTTTCTATCAAATTTACACCTAAAAAAAGTTGAAGTCAATTTTATCTGCACTGAAAATGCAACACTGTTGTCAGAATCTGCTCAATCCAAATGGGCATTATGATTTAATGACTTTCCAGGGACTCAGGATGATAATTATTTTTTTGGATAAACCCTTCCCAAGTATAATGATTCTATCCATGTCTCTAATCAAATCAAGGTTAGATATTTCAAACTCCTTGTCTTGTTAAGTAACCTCAAGAGGATCATAGTGAGCGGAGTGAACTGTAATCCTCCTGTTTTCTTACCCCCAAACCCCCCAAGGGGGGCTTAAGCTACTTAAAGAGGATCAAGAAATTATTCTTCACTTTACAATGTCATAAAATTGAGGCCTGTAAATCATTAACTTACAGGCATTTTTATTTGAAATTGGAAATATATTGGAAACATTGGGATTGTTTTCAGACACAATTATACTTTTTCACTGAATTTGAGTCAGGCCAAAAGCGATTGTGCCTCATCCGTAAATAGTTTAATTGATTTTATGCCGAGCTGATTCAGGAAAATACAATTGACATTATGAGGTAATTTCCAAACCCTGCGATCAAAGCCACTACAAGGATGACCCGCCAACGAGGCGGAAGGAGCTTAATACGCGATAGCACTGAAATATCCTCACTACCAGCAATCCGTTCCTCCTCTTTCTTATATCCCGGAAACATGAGCAGCCCGAGACCCAGAATGAAGACTGCGGGAAATAACATACTTGTCTTTAGGTAATAATATCCCTTATAGATTGCGGTATACCACCCCCAGACCCAGAATCCGCCTCCCAATAACATAAAGAAAAGTCCGCCCAACCTCTGTATCCAGCTAGGTATTGTTATATAACTCATGATTTCAGGTATTGATTTAACCAAAATTACAAAATTCCTGAAAACAGTAAGAAAGTAAAAGCCCCCGAGACTGATTCCGAGGGCTGGCGTAAAGTACAATGGTTAATTAATCTTTGACACAACGGACAGAATATCCAAACTTTTTTAAATCTAAATCTTTATAAATGATACCTTCATGATAAAATGTGCTTACGGAATAAGCATTTAAGTCACTATTATATGAGCTATCGTAAATGGTATCGGAAGCACTCCACCATTCGCCTCTTGTCCAAATAAATCTGAATTCGCCATCGTCATAACGTATACCGCCCGGAAGTGCTGTAAAACCTGTTTCATTAGTCGCTCCTGTATTGGGACTTTTCCAGTGTTTTGTGCCTGTTTCTTTCAATTTCCCGCCGGCAATACTATCACCGCCCAAATAGGTTGACAGAGTTGACCATTCTTCATTATCCGGTAAATGCCAGCCTGAAGGACAAACAAGTCTTGCCGTTATCCAGTTATATAACCGTCCATAAACTAATGCACTGACTGAATTATTCTCATAGGTCCAGCTGCCTCCTCCTGAATCGTAGTTCAGATTCTCTGCCATCCAGACCTGGTTACCGATAGTGACAGTTTTATATTGGCGATTATCGCGTGAATCAATCAATAAGCCTGAATAGCCATTATTTCTTGTTTGAGTTACCAATTCGGTTTTAATACTGTCATGAGGTTCAGTAATAATTACACCTGTTGAGTTAAAATAAAAATCTCCTGTCAGGGATGTTGATTCCCATGGTACCTGTTTATTACCTGATTTTTGAGAAACAATGTTTCTTACATTCTGAAACATCTGAATTACATTAATATCTGGTATCTGAATGCTTTCAAGAATTGCTGAAGTATAAAGACCATTCTTCCCGGCGCCATCAGATGCTGTATTTCCAGGAGCGGTTGCATACGCGATCAAAGTGCCTCGCGGAGCGTTCATAAAAGCCAAACCTTTTCCTGTCGCTGAACGTGTCCAGCTCCTTTCAAATGGATTATTCCGGCAAGCATCCAGAATAATAATATTGATCGTTGTTCCTGATGTTTCCATTAGAGATAATATCCTGTCTGCCCGGATACAATCATATTCAACCTGTTCTTCAGTTTCAAGCATTGCATCAACAGGTATCAAATAATTGTATCCCTTTGCCTGAATACCATGACCAGCGTAATAAAACAGTCCCACGGTATTCCCTTTTAGTTTAAGACCAAAATCGTCAATGGCTTTTTTCATTTGACCAGCATTGAGGTTTTCATAGGGATAAACCGTGAAACCGAGTCTTCTAAGAACCCCAGTCATTGATCTTGCATCGTTCTCGGGATTAGCAAGAATGCCCTCAGTATAGTTGCCGTTGCCTATAACCAATGCAATACGTTTATCCTGCCGGGTGGATTGTTGTGAAGCAGATTGTCCTGATAGCGGAGAGACAATAAATAGGACAAATAATAGTATATAAAGATATTTTAACATAATTAATATATTTAGAAGTCAATCAATTCAAAGTTACGAAAGACTTGGATGCAATTCAATAATAATGTTTGAGTATAATGGTAAGAAGGGTTATCTCCACATGGGAATTCCATGCCAATCTGAGTGGCACTCTGTTTTTTGTTGTTTCCTCCCGTTTTTATGTGTGGTTTAGTGATAAACATTTATTTAAAACCACACCTTTAATTTATACCTTTACTGGTAAACATTAAGCTGACGATTTACAATCCCTGCAACGTGAGAAGAAAAATGAATCTATTATATTTGGAATAACCAAATCATTTAATAACAGATCAATTGACCTGCCCGAGAGTTGAAATGAAAAGAGTACGGCTGCAAAAAATCCTGGATGACATAAGCCCTGTAAAGATTGTTGTGGTGGGTGATTTTTGTCTTGACGCCTATTGGTTTGTTGATGAAACCATGAGCGAAATTTCGATAGAAACCAATCTGACAACCCGCCCTGTGTCAAAACAGCGATACTCCCTGGGAGGAGCTGGCAATGTTGTAAATAACCTGGCAGCCATGGGTATAAAAGATATACGCGCTTTTGGAGTTATCGGTACTGATCCTTTCGGAACAGAAATGGTACGAATCATGAGGAATACAGGCATAAATACAGAGAACCTTCTGATCCAGAGCCACGATTGGGATACTCATACTTATGCCAAGCCGTACATCGATAACCGCGAGCTTAACCGGGTGGATTTCGGGAATTTTAACCGTTTATCAAAAACTACTACCGACAACCTGATTGAAAATCTGATCAGTGTAGTTCACAACGTCGACCTTATAATCATTAACCAGCAGGTGCCATCAGGTATTCATACCGATTATTTCAGGAAACGCCTGGCACAGGTGATTCTTCAGTTCCCTGAAAAGATATTTATCACTGACAGCCGCAATTATAATGACTTTTACCAGGGATCTATCCGTAAGATGAATGATACAGAAGCTCTCAGATTATGCGGCCAGAGCAGGAAACCTGATGAACTGATATCCTGGTCGGAATTGGTATCATCGGCAAAAAAGTTGTATAAACGATATCAGAAACCTGTTTTTATTACTCGAGGCGCAAGAGGTTCTGTTACAATTGATGAGTCAGGTATCTCGGAAATACCCGGATTAATGATTATGTCAAAAGTAGATACTGTTGGAGCAGGTGACAGTTATCTGGCAGGGGCTGCCTCAACTCTCGCTGCAGGATATGGCATGAAGGAAGCTGCACAGATCGGTACCTTTGTCGCCGCTGTTACCATTCAGAAATTATTCCAGACAGGTACTGCGACTCCTGATGAGATACTGGCTATCGGAGATGATCCTGACTTCATTTTTTCTCCGGATCTGGCTGAAGATATTCGATATGCCAGTTATCTTAAAAATACTGAAATCGAGATCATTAACAAGTGGAAAGAGAAACCCGAAGTTAAACATGCCATTTTTGATCATGACGGAACAGTCTCCACACTTCGTGAAGGATGGGAGCTGATTATGACACCGATGATGATAAAGGCGATCCTTGGAGATAAGTATCATGATGCAGATGATTCATTATTCAGGAAAATAAGTATAAGGGTTCATGAGTACATTGATAAAACAACAGGTATTCAGACACTTGTACAGATGCACGGATTGCTTGATCTTATAAGGGAATTTGGCTGTGTTCCCGAGGAAAAGATACTGGATGCATCCGGGTATAAGCAGATCTACAACAGTGAGCTGATGAAGATGGTTAAAGAACGGGAGAAAAAATTTGAAAATGACGAATTATGCCTTGATGATCTTACCATAAAAAATGTGGTTCCTTTTCTCCAGATACTCTTTGATTCTGGCATAAAACTTTACCTGGCCAGTGGCACCGATGTTGAAGATGTTATTGGCGAAGCCCGCATTCTGGGGTATGAGCATCTGTTTGAAGGTGGAATTTACGGAGCTGTCGGAGATGTAAGCAAGGAGGCCAAAAAAAATGTGCTTGACCACCTGCTTGACATAATAGGTGAGTCAGGTTCCAGAAATATTGTCACATTCGGGGACGGCCCGGTTGAAATAAGGGAGACAAACAAAAGAGGAGGAATTACAGTCGGGATTGCCAGCAATGAGCTGAGAAGGTACGGATTAAATGAGCATAAGCGCACAAGGCTCATAAAAGCAGGGGCTGACATTATTATCCCTGATTTTTCTCAATATCCCCGGTTGCTGAAATTATTGAATATTTAAATCTTGTAAATATGCCTTACCCGAAATTTGACAGGGAACAGCTTAATATCAAAAAATTAGCTGAAAGAAATAACAAGGTAAATATTGAAATAAATAATGTCCCGGTTACTCAAAAGCCCTTGAATATTTCAGAAGAGGACCAGATGCTTATAGAAAAGACGGCAAACCGGATAAAGTCAGCAAGGGAGAAAAATCGTTCGGTTATGCTTGCTTTCGGAGCACACACAATTAAAAATGGCATGGGGCCGACTTTGATAGCATTAATGGAAAAAGGCTGGCTGACCCATCTGGCCACCAATGGTGCAGGTATCATCCACGACTGGGAATTCGCTTTTCAGGGAAAATCAAGTGAAGATGTTCGTGAGAATGTTGATAAAGGGCAGTTCGGCATATGGGAGGAAACAGGTTTTTATATCAATCTGGCACTCATTATCGGAGCTTATGAAGGATTAGGGTATGGAGAATCCATCGGTAAAATGATTTTTCAGGAAGGATTAAAAATCCCCGAAATTAAAGAATTGAATGATGTAGCCATAAATAATATCTCTTCTAAACCTGATCTTGCCGCTTCGGCAATTGATCTTTCAGGAGTAATTCAAAAACTCAGACTCAGGGCAGGATTTATGCAGATACCTCATCCTTATAAGAAATATTCGGTTCAGGCTAATGCATTCAGACTGGGCATACCATTCACAGGACATCCGATGATAGGACACGATATTATTTACAGCCATCCTGTTAATAACGGGGCTGCTGTGGGGAGGACTGCACTAATTGATTTTTTGGGCTATGCAAAAAGTGTCAGTAACCTCGATTATGGTGTCTATATGTCCGTAGGATCTGCTGTTATGTCACCGATGATCTTCGAAAAATCACTGGCAATGGCGCAGAATATCAAGATAAGGGAGCATCAGCATATTGATAATCACTATATGCTGATCGTCGACCTGGCAAGGTCACAATGGGACTGGCAGAAAGATGGTGAACCACCTGACGATAGTCCTGAATACTATCTCCGGTTCTGTAAGACATTTCACAGGATGGGAGGTGAAATGCATTACCTGACAGCTGATAACCGCGATTTTTTACTTGCTATTTATCAGAAGCTTAACGAAACATAAACCTTTGATAAATTACTCTGACATGAATAAAGAGGAACTTGAGACACTTAAGAAAGAGTCGGAAAACCATCTTGTAAACGAGTTACTGCCTTTCTGGACAACTCGTTTTGAAGATAAAATCAATGGTGGTTTTATCACTCATTTTGATGAGAAGGGTAACGACTCAGGCGAGGATGAAAAATCATTGATAGCTCAGACCCGTTCACTTTACACAGTCTCTTCAGCTCACCGTGCAGGGTATGGCGAAGGAGAGTATGCCAGGCTGTCCAGGTATGGTGCTGATTTTCTTATTAACAAAATGTGGGATAAAGAGTATGGTGGTTTTTTCTGGATGATGGACCGGAAGGGAAATGTGAAGATTGATAAGAAAGTCATCTATGGACAAAGCTTTGCAATCTATTCGTTGAGTGAATATACGCTGGCAACAGGTGATCCGCGAGGGATCGAATATGCAGAAAAGGTATTTGACCTCATTCAAAAGTATTGCGTCGATTCAATGTACGGCGGTTACCGGGAGATGTTCCACCGCGACTGGACCCTTTGCGGACCCGGAAGCGAGGGGGGTGACAGAAAAACACTCGATGTCCATATGCACCTGATGGAAGCCTTCACAACCCTTTATGAGTGCTCAGGTACAGAAGTGCACAGGCGGAAGTTGCTCGAAGATATTGATCTCCTGATAAACCATTTTATGCACCCGGTATACAGGACCGGCATTCCCCAGTTTTTCAGCGATTGGACAGTAGCTCCACAGATAAAATTCAATATAATCTGGGGATGGGACAGATTTTCCGCGGAGTCAACGAAAAGCAACGCCACCGATAATACATGTTTTGGACATAATGCTGAATTTGCATGGCTGATGACACATGCTCTCAGGATCCTGGGGATCGATCCATACACTTATTCTGATCTGTTCAGGATAATTTTTGATCATACGATAAATAATGGCATTGATTATGAATTCGGAGGTGTATTTGTGGAAGGTCCACATTCAGGAGGAGTTTATGATATGGAAAAAGAGTTCTGGCAGCAGGCCGAAGTTCTCATCGGTATGCTTGACGGTGTGATATTGTTTAGTGATGAAAAATACTGGAACGCTTATAAAAATGTGCATCGTTTTGTTTTTGATAAAATGATCAATAAGGGTGTTGGTGAGTGGTATCCGTTACTTTCGCGACAGGGTAAGCCAATCTGGACCCACATGGGGCATTCATGGAAAATAAACTACCATACAGTCAGATCAATGATTCAAAGTATCCGTCGGCTTGAGTTAATACTCACCGACAGATAGAAAATACAGAAAACAATAACGGTAATGGATTTATCTCTGACAAATCTCGATTGGATAGTTCTGGTCATTACAATTTGCGGAAGTCTTCTTTTTGGACTGTTTATGGCTTATTTGAAAAAGGCGGGACATAACAGTTCAAACTTTTTCCTTGGCGGGAGAAATATTAAATGGCCAATTATAGGAGCTTCAATTTTTGCAACAAATATTGGTGCTGAACACCTGGTGGGTTTGTCAGGCGATGCTTACAGGTATGGCCTCTCGGCCGGTTCCGTCGAACTGACTACTGCAATCACACTGGGATTTGGCTGTGCAATTCTGTTTCCGTATTATATGAAAAATAAAATCTTTACAATACCGGAATTTCTTGAAATACGATATAACAGGCATGCCAGGATCTTCTTTTCCGGATTGATGCTGGTTATCAGTATTATGACCAAATTAGCTTTTACCCTGTTTGCAGGAGCCCTGGTGCTGAACAGCCTCCTTGGATGGAATATTATGACAACCGTTGTTTACATAGGGATTGCCGTAGCGATCTTTACAATGATCGGAGGATTTACAGCCGTAGCATATACTGATGCTATCCAGGTAGTTATAATGATCGGTGGAGCTGCTGTTATGTTATTTTTCGGGCTGGATAAGATTGGCGGATGGGACGGTCTTGCTGCAAAAGTGCCGGAAATGATCTCAATAGGAAAACCTTATGACGATGCAATATATCCGTTCTGGGGCATTCTTGCAACTGCTTTTTATGCCGGGATTTTTTACTGGGGTATTGACCAGGTGAATGTTCAGCGTGTGCTCGCCGCTCCCGATATTAAAGAAGCAAGACGGGGTGCTATGTTCGCGACTCTTCTTAAACTGTCACCTATCTTTCTTTTTGCACTTCCGGGGGTCATTGCATATGCATTGTTCCCCGGTGAACTGGAGGGAGACGCTACAAGACAGACTTTTATTCTTTTGCTTAATAAACTCCTTCCTGCAGGATTGCGCGGACTGCTTTTAGCATCATTGATGGCTGCCCTGGTCACTTCCCTTATTGCTGTACTGAATTCAGTTTCCACACTTGTAGTCCGCGACTTTATCGTTGAGTTCAGTCCCAACTACCCGGAACGGAAACAGGTTACACTTGGCCGGTTTATAATCCTGATCGTGACATTCCTGGGTATTGGAGCTGCCTATCTTGTCTACAGGAATGAAGAGGGTTTATATAAATACCTGCAGACAATTACAGCTTACCTGGTAATCCCTGTATTTCCCGCTATTTTTTTTGGTATTGTCAGCAGGAAAGTAACATTAAAAGGAGCCATGGCTTCGGTCATCTTCGGTATTATCCTCGCCACAATTTTCGTAACAGACCAGTTAATGGGTCCGGATACTGCTAAAGAGATATTCCCTGTTCTTCATCACAAGCTTACATTAAACTTTGGATACCGTGGTCTCTGGGCCGAAATACTGATCACATGCGTATTGTTCGCTGTATCTGCATTCACAGCTAAAACGGCTCCTGATAAACTTGAAAAAACAACAATCAACTACTCCGGGAGGATAAGCAGGTTCGAGGGAATATCAGACTGGAGATTGCACCTGGGCTTACTCGCCATTGTCACTTTGTGTATATATATATGGTTATACTAATTGGAATTGGCACATTAATCCCGGTTTGCTGTACCCATACTCTTAATGTCTGATATTTTGAGGTAAGTACTATTCACTACAATCCGTTGTAAAATAGACATTGGGGCTGTCGGATGCATAGAGTATAAAATCAACCGGAGGGAATGGCTCAGCCCATACACATACTTTATATAGCGAACGCATATAACTTAGGTCCAGCGTTGTTAAGTTAGTGTTTTTGGAAACATCAAGGTTGGTTAATTGGTTATATGCGCAGCCCAAATATCTTAAAGCATTATTATTGATAACATCAAGAGTGGTTAATTGATTTTTATGGCAAGCCAATCTTGTTAAAGCAGTATTATTTGAAACGTTAATAGAGGTTAATTGGTTATCCTGGCAATTTAAACTCGTTAAGGCAGTGTTTCCAGAAACATTAAGAGTGGTCAATTGGTTTTCACCGCAAGACAAGATTAATAAGGCATTGTCACCAGAAACATTAAGAGTGGTTAATTGGCTCCCTTCACATTCAAGCCAGCGCAAGGCAGTGTTATTTGAGACATCCAGGCTGGTTAATTGGTTATAATTGCAGTGTAATTCTATCAGAGCAGAGTTGTTAGAGACATCCAGCGCGGTTAAATGGTTCCCGTTGCATCCCAAATATTTTAAAGCACTATTATAAGAAACATCAAGAGTGGTTAATTGGTTTGCGGTACATTCCAAACGTATCAAGGCAGTGTTGTTTGTGAGATATAGCGATGATAACTGGTTACCATAGCAGATTAACTCTAACAGATCATAATAATTTGAAACATTCAGATTCATTAACTGGTTTGCATAACAATTCAGATATTCCAGCGCTCCAGTATCAGGAACTTTCAGGATGCTTAACTTGTTTTCATAGCAAACCAGTTTTTTCAACAAGGTGTTTTCAGAAATATTCAGGGATGTTATTTGATTATCAAAGCAATACAAATACAACAGGGAGGTATCGCCGGATACTATTAATTTGGTAAGCTGGTTTTCATTGCAGTACAACACTTCAAGAGCAGTATTGTAGGAAACATCCAGAGTTGTCAGGTTGTTATCCTGACATCTTAGTTCTTTTAAATTGACAAATGTTTGAATACCGTCTATATCTGAAATACCACAGGAGGAAACATCTAAAAACATTACTACTACAGCTTCTGCAGAATCGATAGTTCCGTTGTCATTTTTATCAATACCTCTTTCGATGAGAGCAATTAAAAAATTGGCATCAACTATATCAAATTTTGGAGGCGGCTCAGGTTCCGGCTCCGGTTCCGGTTCATCCTT
>Ga0154607_1120_pt1 | contig 14031 bp, 10 predicted proteins | sample Rifle2008BG13ft_FD_116036 | JGI IMG/M metagenome (GOLD analysis project Ga0154607, IMG submission 116036) | Bacteroidetes bacterium RBG_13_43_22 | reverse complement strand
TAAATTTAAGAAAAAGAAAAGAAGAGAAGCCGCTTCAGAACGAAGCAGGCTTCTCTTTTATAATTATTTAACACTTACTGAGCTACAATTGACCCTTCACCCGGACCATCAACCCACTTCATGGGTGCGACATTGTCTTCAGTTCCGGGATAGCCCAGATTCTGGTTGATCTGACCAAGACTGTTTGCATTTATTGCATCAGCAGGAACTGGCCAGAGTATGATCCATGGAGCCACCCTGTAGTTATAGAAAGGAGCTCTGACCTGATCCCTGTAAAACTTGTTTTTCTCTATGATCCTGTCATACCAGAAGTTATCTGTTGAAATATTAGCCAGGCTATAGGTCTTACCGTTGTAACACTGCTTTCCTGTTTTGGCAAGGATAAAGGCAATCCGTGTAAGTTCGGTTCTCCTTGGCTCTTCATAGTAAAGCTCACGGTTACGTTCGTCAAGTATGATGCCTATGTTTATCTGGGCCGGCGTGTAAGCTGCGCAACCGGCTCTTGTCCTGACTGCATTGATGTCAGCCGCAGCATTTGTAAGATCATCTTTCCAGAAATATGCTTCAGCCCGTAACAAATAAGTTTCAGCCAGCCGGAATGCATACCAGTCACCATTACCGCCATCCGGAGTATTATCAGTAGGATCAATTACGAACAGTTTATAATGCGGCCAGTTGTACCACGACCTTATTGTATCAGTGCATAGAATACCCCCGCTTCCGTCATATTTCTGAAGAGGCTTATTATAATAGGGATCACCCAAACTTTTCAGGACAGGATTATTATATACCAGATTTTCCATTGTTATCCAGTTTGGATAAAGGTGGCGTTTGTCATTCGGATCATCCCATACATTGAACTGAGAATAGGGTGACGGGCGGAAACGGCCGATTCCCCTTCCGTATTTTGCAACGAGGTCTATTTCAACCTTCTTCCCTCCCACCAGTGCATTTAATGGCTGATCTGTGGTTCCGGTTTGTCCGGTAGGGGTTTTATTCTTGCCTGCACCTCCCCAATATGGAACAGCCTGCCGCATGACGGTGAGTTTTTCACTGGCACCGTCTTCGGTCAGCGTTTCACTGCATACATAAAGCCATATTCTTTCCTTGTTTTCAGCAAGAGCCTTGTTTTCTTCCTGGTGAAGATCCCAGATGATATCATGGGTGGGATCATCCTTGTAAGAACCGAACCTGGTTGTCATCAATGCATGGATACCGTCATTGATAACTGCATTTGCTGAAGCAACAGCATCATCAAACTCGCAGAGAGCAAGATTTACTTTTGTAAGCAGGTGGTTCACTGCAGCTTTATTGATGTCACCAATAGGACAATCGGTATTTACCCATTGTGCAGCATATTCCAGATCTTTCTTGCATTTCCGGAGGATGCTTTCCCGTGTACATGAATAAAAATCAAGCTTGGGCTCCATTATTTCTGTAAGAACAAGAGGAACATCGCCATACTGGTTTGTCATACGGTAGTAAACATTTGCCCTGTGAAAATATGCCTTTCCAAGAACATTATTCCGTTCTTCCGGGGTCTTCCATGTGGCTACATCAATTCTGTTGATGACAACATTGGCGTATTTTATCCTGTTATATGCTTCAGTCCAATACCGTCCCAGTTTCGTTCGGTCAGAGTAATCCATATTCTCGGCCGGCAGTATCTGGGCAGGCATATCCATATGAACACCTGTCTTGTCAGTAGTACCTTCAACAGCTATGTCCGAAAATATCCCCTCGGAGATGAACGGAGGTGTATCCCCGTACATTTCATGCCTGGCATTACGGAGGCAGGCTATAAGCGCTGAATTCAGACCGGCTGCATCAACAAAGGTATTCTCGGGTGCGTAAAACGATAATGGTTTCGGAGTGAGAAAATCTTCTGTGCATCGAATGCCAGCCAGAACCATTATCAGCAATATAATCGTTATTATTTTATACTTTTTCATATCATTTATTTTTAGAGTGTGATATTAAGCTTAAATGATAAATAGGACGGGATGTATTCGTCTTCTTCAGGATCCATCCACGACCATCCCGGAGAAAATACTAATGGATTGTCCGCGACTACCGATAACCTGCAGGCAACTATCCTGAATTTGCTCAGGAAGCTTTGCGGGACATTATAAGACAGCGAAACATTATCAATCCTCAGGAATGAGTTATTTTCCCATACGGTGAATCCTGTTTCGTAACTGTCAATTCTTGCCCATTTATTTCCCGGATTGTCAGCTGACCAGTAAGGGACATTATAAAATGTTGACCTGTCATAGAAAGCCTCATTGTTTCTTAACCAGTAGTTGTCCCTGAAGTGTCCGAGATTTGAATACATTTTAACAGAGAGTTCAAAATCTTTATACTGGACCGTATTCCTGAGGGTGAGTCTGACAACAGGTCTTTTATAACCCTGGAATTGCTTGTCAGCGTTGGTATAGTAACCGTCACCGTTCAGATCCTCAAGCTTATAATCGCCCGGAGATCTTGAAAATGCTGCAGCCTGGGTGGCTTCATCTGTTTGCCATATTCCAAGAGTTTTGTAATCCCATATCTGGTCCACGGCATGGCCGATAAACCATCCGTTGGTTATATCATCCACTTCTTTCTGTTCTCCTGTTACGGCATCAGTTGTATAGTCGCCAAACAGGTGCACAATTTTATTCCTGTTATGTGCAATTGAAAAGTCGGTTGACCAGGTAAAGTCCGGTGAACTTAAATTAACAGAACTTAAGAATAATTCAAAACCCTTGTTGTCGACCTGTCCCATGTTGGACATAACGCTTGCAAAACCGGTAATATTAGGTAATTGCCTCGGTATCAGCAGGTCTTTGGTTATCATATAATATCCTTCAATATTTCCAGATAGTCTTCCTTTGAAAAATGAAAAATCTAACCCGACATTATATGCACTTGTACGCTCCCATTTAAGGTTGGGATTAGCCATGCGGCTTGTGTACAGCTGGGATACATATCCGGGAGTCCCCCCTGTTATCAGGACAAATTTCCCTGTATTCAGGTTGGCAAGGGCATCATAAATACCAACTCCGCGGTTTCCGTTTGTCCCATATGACAACCTGAGCTTCAGCTGGTCGATGATTTCAACATTGAAGAAACTTTCCTGGCTGATTGTCCATCCGCCGGCTACTGACCAGAAGTTTGCCCGCGGGTTGCTTTGCCCGAAAGCTGAATAACCATCACGGCGGAATGAAGCAGTAACGTTATACTTTGATGCCAGGGTATAATTAACACGAGCAAGAAGAGCATCGCCTGTGCTCACTTCGTCGTTGCTTGAAATTTCAAGGTCTTCCGAAGCTGCCTGCATCCTGTGATAACCAAGGACATCGCTCGGAAGGAAGCGCTGCCTGTATATGTAATCTCTCCAGTATTGATATTTTTCGGCAGTCTGGACCAGGGTTACATCGAACGCATGGATATCGAATGTTTTGTTCCATTTAAGCAGATTATTAACCTGCCACTCAAAAATAGTGGTATTCTGCCGTGAAGCCCTCCCTCCCTGCGGAGCCCAGAGTGCATGTTTGGATGAAAACGACTGATAATTTCTGTTCCAGTTAAAACGCGGAATAAATTCAGAGGTAAATGAGAAGCCTAAAGGAAGAGTAATAGTTGCGTACAATTTGCTGTTCAAAGTATTGTATTTAATGAACTGGTCATGGTATTCCAGTTCAAGCAACGGGTTAGGAGCATTGATATAACCGGAAGGTGCAAACAATAATGTTTTACCATCTGCTTCGTACATTGAAGAATAAGGTGTCACATAAAAGCTTCTGCCGACAACTATCGGGCTTTCATCACGGAGTGCGATCTGTGTATTGGTCCCTACTTTAAGCCAGTTGGTTATAGTTGTTTCAAGATTGATACGCGACCTGTAAGTATTGAAACTTTCATTGTACCTTATCCCTTCGTTATTTGTATACCCAAGCGAAAAATAATAAGATACAGCGTCGGAAGCGTTCGATACACTCAAAGTATAATCCTGCGTTAATCCGGTCTGCCTCATATACTTGGTATAATCCAGTACATTTCCTGCCTCATAATTAACAACTTCAATCGGTGCAAAGCCAATCCTGTTCAGCCAGATTGCGTCGAGGTCGGTTGCTGCACCGGAACCGTCATACGCTTTCCACTGATCAAGAGTTACACCAGAAGGAAGGTTGTCGTATTTTGTATAATATCCGGCGCCGATTGTGATCTGACGACGTTCATTTTGTTCGAAACCTGCAATTCTCCTGGCAATAAACTGTTCCCCTGTCATGAGGTCCAGACTTTTATGAGAAGCAAAGGCTATACCTGTACTTGTATTTATGTTTATGACAGGTTTCCCTTTTGATCCTCTTTTGGTCGTGATCAGTACCACTCCGTTTGATGCCCTTGCGCCGTATATTGCCGCAGAAGAGGCATCCTTAAGGATATCAAACGATTCAATATCCTGGGGGTTAATATCAGCCAGGTCGCCGTAATAGATCATTCCGTCAAGTACAATCAATGGTGCGTTGGCATCTCTTTGAGGTCGATCGGAGCCATTCGAGTCCAATGCCCTTAACGATGTTTCACCCCTTATCATCATGTCACTGGGGCTGCTTAATCCTTTGGCAGTGGTGCTTAAACTGACACTTAATCCTGGTATAGATCCTCTAAGCATGGAGGTCATGTTTGAGGTGGATTCTGTTTTGAGATCATTTGCATCGATCCTTGTTACAGCTCCTGTAAGGTCCTTTTTCTTCACAGTTCCGTAACCGATCACTATGACCTCCTCAAGCAGACCAACATCAACACTCATAACCACATTGAATTGTGTCTGGTCGCCAATCTCAAGATCAGCGCCCTTCATCCCGATAAATGAGAAAGACAGAATTCTGGCATTTACGGGTATGGATAGCCTGAAATTACCTTCGGCATCAGTCAGCGTGCCAATGGTCGTTTCTTTTACTTGCACAGATACCCCCGCGAGGGGAGCCTGGTTCTCGTCAGTTACTTTACCAGTAACTGCTTTCTGTGCTACCAGACTGACTGAAAATCCGGCCAGCACAATAAGCATAAGTAAGATTTTTTTCATAGAGTTAGTTTAAAGGGTAGATAAAAATATATTTATATTCAGATACATTTCCAATTTCACTTTGTCCTGGTTATGTCAAATTTATGATAAAAAAACAATTTCGCAACCGATTGCGAGAAACTTTATTAACTAAAACATCATTAATGGTTATTTTCCTTTTTTTACAATTACTTCAGGAGGATTCGCAAAGTAAAACCAGGCGCTTTCAGCTTTCTCCTTTTCCACCTTGCCGTTATAAACAAGAAACCTGTATTTCAGAACATATTTCTGACGGGGCATCAGAAGCCAGTCCATGTCTTTTGTCGGACAGAAGTTTGCAAACATATCTCCCCGGTTATACTGGTTCTCGGGCCATATCCTCAATGGCTCCGGGAAGTTATAATTAGTTGGATATGACATCATTACAACACCGGCATAATTATCATCAATCTCACCCTGTACAATACACCATTTTGCCTTGCTGCCATCTGCATCCTTCCTTGTCATTCCTTCTGAGGTAAGCACCATGCTGTTCTTATTATCCCATTTCTCGGTAGTTCTCCAGCCAAGTCCCGCATATCTGTACTCAAGAATTTTAAATGGCGAATCAGTTGCTGTATTCAAAGCAATATTAAAATCAACAATATAGAAATCCTGGTTTTCCTGAGGGCGGTAGACCCGGACACTCTGGATTTCATTTAAAGCTACTTTTTCTCCTCCAGTCTTTATAAAGACAACATGCTCATGCAGTGCAGAAAATTCTGCAAACAGACTTCCCCCCTGTACCGACGCAAAATTTGCGAACCTGACGGTTCCCTGTTTTGAATTTATATTCCAGAAGTCGATCTTGTCACCTTCATATTGAACTGCTGTCCACGGATTCCAGATACCATAATGATGGAAATGATCCGGTGGCTGGATGCGTGTCAGGACCTGTCCCTTCGGCGTCCACAGCGGATGAATGAAACCACTTCTTTTATATGCAGTATCCACGCCGGCCGGCGGATATACTGTCTTGAAATAATACTGGAGAAGATTCTGATCACCCTTGTGTATCAGCAGAGTGCCATCAGTTGAAGTGGCTGTAATAACTGGTTTCTTATCTGGTTTCTCCCTGACAAGCTCATAAATATGCTTTTCGTTATTTCCGGCTCCTGCGGTAACCATCCAGTGAAGCCTGCGGCGATCACCCTGTTCTATCTGGAAAGCCACCGGAATCCTGTTCCTGCCCTTAATTTCATAAAGATTCAGAACAGTATCGGAAATAAATGTTACAGCATCAAGATCAGAGCTGACGGGTATATCTAAACCATAGGCAGGCTGAGAAAGCCTGACTTCAAACGAGGCTATTTTCTGGCTGTGGATACTGACAGCCAGCAAATTGATCATTATCAGAAGTAAGAATCTGCGAATTATCTGTGTCGTCATAATTATTTAAAATTGAAATAGTTAGTATTAATCTGAATGCCGGAAGGCTGGTTTCGTTTACTTTACCAAACCTTAAAATTATTATTTTTTATTATCAATCGCAACCGATTGCAGATTTAATTAAAATAATTTCATACTGAGTCATGTAAATGTTATTTTTGTAATAATTATGATGGAATAATGATAAAAAGCAATAAGGAAATTACCATTTACGATGTTGCCAGAGCATTGCATATCTCTCCGTCGACGGTGAGCAGGGGACTTAAAGATCATCCGCACATCAAGAAAGAGACCAGGGCTAAAATACAAGCCCTGGCCCATGAAATGGGGTATCAGAGAAATAAGTTTGCAAGCAGCCTCAGAAAGAAGAGAACAGAAACTATCGGCGTTATTGTTCCAAAACTGAACAGTTATTTCCAGGCGACAGCAATAGCCGGGATTGAAAAAATCACCAATGAGCATGGATATGGTCTTCTGATCAGCCAGTCACAGGAATCTGCAAAACAGGAAGCTGCATGCATCTCTACTCTTTATAACAGCCGGGTTGACGGCCTCATTATTTCACTTGCCTACGATACGAAAAAACTGGATCATTTTAACATTCTTCTGAACAAGAATATTCCTGTAGTCTTTTTTGACCGTGTAATCGAATGTCCCGGCTGCATGAGTGTTATTATTGATAATTTCAAAGCCGGGTATGAGGTAACATCCCATTTAATACAGCAGGGCTGCAAAAGAATAGTTCACCTTGGAGGGAACCTTCTGCGTAATGTGTATATGGAACGATTCAACGGCTATAAACAGGCTCTTCTTGACAATAGACTAAAATATGATCCTGATCAACTTATAATCAGTGAGCTTAATCATGAGGCCGGTATTAATGCCGCGCATACAATAATGAAAATGAAATCGCGTCCTGACGGGATCTTTGCAGCGAATGATGCGACAGCTGTTGCAGCAATATGCGAGCTTCAAAAACTTGGATTAAAGGTACCAGATGATGTAGCTGTCGCAGGATTCAACAATGAACCGGTCAGTCAGGTCGTCCAGCCAAATCTTACAACGATCGATTATCCCGCCAAGGATATCGGAGAGATCGCTGCCACTTCGCTTATCAATAAACTTAACAATACAGGCACTGTAAACTTGAGTACTATCGTTCTGAATCATAAACTTATCATTCGCGGTTCAACTCTAAGGAAAAAAACCTGACCACGATAACAAATTTTCAGATTATGTTACTACTTGGAATTGACCTGGGGAGCTCATCTGTCAAAGCTTCGGTAATTGAAGGAGAATCAGGCAAATGCCTGGCATCTGCATTTTATCCTAAAGATGAAATGAAGATCATCGCCAGAAAACCCGGATGGGCTGAACAGGATCCGGAAACATGGTGGACCAACCTCAAATCCTCAATAGCTGACTGCAATGCTCAGCTTGGTGCTAAGAAAAAGGAGATCGGTGCGATCGGAATTTCCTACCAGATGCATGGTCTTGTCACTCTGGATAAGGACTTACAAGTTCTTCGTCCTTCTATTATATGGTGTGACGGACGAGCCGTTCCATACGGAGAGAAGGCATTCAACGGGATCGGAAAGGATTTCTGTCTTTCACATCTGTTGAATTCGCCAGGTAATTTCACGGCAACAAAACTGGCATGGGTAAAGGAGAATGAGCCTGATCTGTTTAATAAGATCCATAAGATAATGCTCCCCGGCGATTATTTTGCACTGCGGCTCACCGGAGAACCTCTGACAACTTACTCCGGCCTGTCAGAAGGGATATTCTGGGATTTCAGGAATGAAGTTGTTTCCGGCGAGCTGATGAATTTCTTCGGCTTTGATGAAAATATACTTGCGACTGCTGTGCCATCATTTTCAGTTCAGGGTAAGCTGCTGAGCTCAGTTGCCGCTGAACTGGACCTGCCGGTAGCAATACCTGTATCATACAGGGCAGGAGATCAGCCGAATAATGCATTATCACTGAACGTTATGGAACCCGGAGAAGTTGCTGCAACGGCAGGGACATCAGGAGTTATATATGGAGTTACAGACCAGAAGAAGCATGAACCTTTTTCAAGAGTCAACAGCTTCCTTCATGTCAACCATACACCGCAAAAACCCCGTCTGGGTGTCCTTCTCTGCATAAGCGGAACAGGTATTCTCAATTCATGGTTAAGAAGGAATGCCGGCAATAACATGAGGTATGATGAGATGAATGAACTTGCCGGGACAGTGCCTCCGGGTTCAGAAGGATTATATATAATGCCCTTTGGCAACGGGGCAGAGCGAATGCTGGGTAACAGGGATACGGGGGCAAGGATACTTGGACTGAATTTCAATACCCATACAAATGCCCATTTGTTCAGAGCTGCACAGGAAGGTATCGTATTCTCGATAAGATACGGTCTTGATATAATGAAGGAGACAGGGATCATCCCTTCTGTCATACGGGCCGGGGCTGCAAATATGTTCCAGAGTGAGATTTTCAGGGAAGCGCTGTCGTGCATTACCGGAACTGAAATACACCTGTACAATACTGACGGCTCACTTGGTGCGGCAAGAGGGGCCGGCATAGGATACGGGTATTATAAGTCTGTGAAAGAGGCATTTGCGGGATTGAAAGAAGTAGGTGCAACATTGCCGGAAAAATCCAGGATTGATGCTTACAATGAAGCTTATTCAAAGTGGTTTAATTATCTTGGAACAATATAAGTCAAACCATAAAAACGAAATAAAATGATTTACAAAGGCAAAAAAGAGTTTTATCCCGGAATAGGGAAAATAAAGTACGAAGGGAAAGATTCAAAGAATCCGCTTGCTTTCAGATGGTACAATCCTGACCAGGTTGTTTCAGGGAAGAAAATGAAAGACCATCTTCGTTTTGCCATAGCTTACTGGCACTCGTTCTGCGGCGACGGCGGAGATCCGTTTGGCGACGCCACACATTCTTTCCCCTGGAAAGATGCTGCAACTGACGACAAAATAAAACAAAGACTCGATGCCGCATTTGAATTCATAACGAAAATCGGAGCCGGGTACTATTGTTTTCATGATACGGATGTTGTCGGCGGAGGAACAATCCTGGAAATTGAGAAACGTCTTGCAAAATATATACCCGTCATTAAAAAAATGCAGCAGCAGACAGGGGTTAAGCTTCTCTGGGGTACAGCGAACCTCTTTTCAAATCCCCGGTACATGAACGGAGCGGCAACAAATCCGGATTTTGCAGTTGTCGCCTGCGCCGGGGCTCAGCTCAGAAATGCAATTCAGGCAACCATTGAGCTCGGCGGCCAGAATTATGTTTTCTGGGGCGGCAGGGAAGGATATATGAGCCTTCATAATACCGATATGAAAAGGGAGCTTGCACATATGGGAATGATGCTTTCACTGGCTCGCGACTACGGACGCAAGAACGGATTCAGGGGTACATTCCTTATTGAACCAAAGCCGATGGAGCCATCGAAGCACCAGTATGATTTTGATGTTGCTGCAATTATCGGGTTCCTTAAACAGCATAAGCTTGATAAGGACTTCAAGCTTAATATCGAAGTCAACCATGCCACACTGGCCGGACATACATTTGCACATGAGCTTCAGGTGGCTGCCGATGCCGGACTGCTTGGCAGCATTGATGCTAACAAGGGCGATTACCAGAATGGCTGGGATACGGATGAATTCCCGACAAATGTCTTTGAAATAACAGAAGCCATGATGGTTATCCTTCGGGCAGGCGGATTCAAAACAGGCGGCATCAATTTCGATGCAAAGATCAGGCGCAATTCAACCGATATTGAGGATATATTCATAGCCCATATCAGCGGTATGGATACATTTGCAAGGGCATTGCTGATCGCCGATAAAATATTGAAGGAGAGCGATTACCTTAAAATGCGGAAGAAGAGATATGCATCATTTGACAAGGGCCCCGGAAAAGAGTTTGAAAACGGGAAGCTCACCCTTGAGAAACTCCGGGAAATCGCCGTCAAAGGAGGAGAACCAAAAACAATAAGCGGAAAACAGGAGCTTTACGAGCAGCTGATAAATATGTATATGTAAGATCTTCCTAAACCTGTTTATCAAACCGTTGTAGTAACAATTTCAAACACAGGAGGATTGACCATAGTCTTTTTTACCTTGCATAATTCTGCTACATGAATTAAAGAAGCTTTGTATTTTTCAGGAAAATCTGCCGGTAATTTGATGTCAAGTTTTATTCTTACCGGCAATCCTGTCTCTTTGTTCCATTCATAGCTCTGGATGATCTTTATACCTTCCGTAGAAATATTGCGGTTATCGCAAAACGATTTGACATAAATTCCTGCACATGTTCCGATCGATGCAAGAAAAAGATCATAAGGTGCAGGAGCAGTATTTCCTCCTCCGTTATCAAGAGGCTGATCAGTTTTAATAATATGTCCCTGCGTATGGGCTGTTACCACTTTGCCTCCGTCAAATGTTATTTCCATTTTTATAAAGTGTTTTAGTAAAAAGCTCTGTTCAGTTTCTATTTGCAATCAGCAAAAATACATCAAAATGCCTGTTTACGGTTTCAGAGATCTGTTTTTTTATAACGAAACATTTCTTATGTGAAATGTTTTCAAATCCAACACTTCTTACCTTGAGGGCTAATTTATCAGGATCGAAACCTTTATGGCCTTCAAATCCCGAACCATGAAACGAACCATCTTCGGTGAAGAGATCGGCAATCGCCAGATAACCACCCTTATTTAGTGCGGTATAGAATTTCTTTATAATGTTTTTAATGTCAACAACATGATGGAGGACCATCTGGGTCATTACCAGATCAAATTTCTGACCAGTCCAGCTACTATTTTCAAGATCAAAAAAGAGCGTCTTCAAATTTCTTACTCCTGATGAAATTATTTTTTCATTCATAATTCTCACCATCTCGGCAGAATTATCCAGCATAGTGATCTCCCTGAGATTATCTTTAAGAAGAAAACTGGTAATTCCTGTACCGGCTCCATATTCCAGCGCAGACATTGATAAATTAAGAGGGATTCTTTCGAGTATCTGTTTGGCTACAGCTTCTGACCTTTCAATATGCATTGGATTAAGATCCCAGCCAGCAGCTTTAATGTCAAACTCATTCATAAATATGATTATCTTGAATTCTGGCGCCTTTCCCCTAGGCGGAAATGGCAGAGACGTTTTTTATTTTCTGCGGGCAAGCATAAGTTCAAGGTCTTCTTTCAATGCAGCCAGATCCTCTTCATGTTCCACTTCCTGTGAAATAATAGCAAGAATTATATTATAAGTTACAGGATCGGCTTCCCTTGTGATATCAAGAAGCTTGCTGTAAGTACGTATTGCGCACTGTTCACCTTTGATATTCTGGTCAAGCACTACCTCGACATATGGATCTTCGGGTGCATCGTAGCCACAGTTTGTGATTTTTGACCATTCATCAGGTGAAAGGACGGGTGTACCGCCAAGCTGTATTATCCTTGTTGCTATCAGTTCTGCATGGCTTAACTCCTCTGTGGCATGAAGTGTGAGTTCTGTTATGACTGCATCTTTCATCGGACCTTTAACGACTTTAGCCCCGATCCAGTACTGATAATAAGCCAGCCACTCATCGGCCAGCGCTTTGTTCAGGAGGCTGAGCAGCTTGTCAACATCCATTTTAACGATTGATCTTCCAATTTCTGCCATGGTAAATTGATTTAAAATGTTATACTTTGAATTTGATTCCGAGTCCTTTTGCTATTTCCAGAGCCAGCCCCTTGTCAGCTTTATAAAAGTGATTTAATTGCCGCATTATTATTTCTTTCTTTTCAGGTCCGGATACTCCTTTAAGACTACCAACAAAATTGCTGACTGTATTCTTCCTTTCTTTTTCAGTCATAACTTTTCTGAAGAGGTTGCCGGGCTGGGTATAATGATCATCACCCTTATTACGGTCGTAGCTATCAGCAATATTTGAATCCAGCTTCATTGCCGGTTCCCTGTAATTCTTATCAGCCACTATTTCATCAAAGCTGTTTGGATAGTAGTTTGCACCTGCGCCACCGTTACCATCGACATTCATTATTCCGTCTCTCTGATGGTGATGCACCGGCCCAATCGGTTTGTTAACAGGAATTTGTTCATAATTGGCTCCCAGTCTGTACCTGTGTGCATCGGGATATGCAAGGATACGACCCTGTAACAGCTTGTCAGGTGAAAGACCAATTCCATCGACTGTATGTGAAGGAGCAAATGCAGCCTGTTCAACATCGGCATAGTAATTTGCAGGGATCTCATTCAGTTCCATGACACCTGCTTCAATTAGCGGGTAATCTTTATGAGGCCATACTTTGGTAATATCGAAAGGATTCCATTTGAATTTTTTTGATTGTTCTTCTGTCATTACCTGGATATTAAGAGTCCATTTAGGACACTGTTTTCCGGAGATAGCATCAACAAGGTCGCGCTGGGAATAATCCGGATCTTTACCTTTGAGCTCATCGGCCTGAGGTCCTGTAAGTGTTCTTATTCCCTGCTGTGTTTTGAAATGGAACTTTACCCATAAACGTTCGTTTTTCTTATTGATCATTGAAAATGTATGGCTTCCGTATCCGTTCATAAAGCGGTAGCCATCCGGAGTTCCGCGGTCGCTGAAAAGGATCATAACCTGGTGAAGGCTTTCCGGATTCAGGCTCCAGAAATCCCACATCATTGTCGGGCTCTTGAGGTTAGTTTTAGGATCTCGTTTCTGGGTATGGACAAAGTCGGGGAATTTCTTCGGGTCTTTAATGAAGAAAACAGGAGTGTTATTTCCTACCAGGTCCCAGTTTCCATCCTCGGTATAAAATTTTACTGCAAATCCCCTGGGATCTCTTTCAGTATCGGCACTTCCTTTTTCACCGCCGACGGTTGAAAAACGGACAAATACACGGCATTTATTGCCAGTCTTGCTGAATAGTTTTGCCTTCGTGTACTTTGTTATGTCTTTGGTTACTTTGAAAGTACCGTATGCTCCTGTCCCTTTTGCATGTACAACTCGTTCAGGTATGCGTTCACGGTTAAAGTGAGCAAGCTTTTCATGCAGGTAGTAATCCTGAAGCAGGATCGGACCACGCGGACCAACAGTCGTGCTGTCTTCATTTTCGAAGTACGGTTTGCCTGATGCAGTCGTCAGTTTTTTGGTTTTTATATAAATCGAATTTGGTTTATTTTTTTCTGATTTCATCTTTAAATTTTCCTGTAATATGTACTTTAAAATCTTCGATGGTAAAATCGGGTATTTTCTTCTTTTTGAAATAGTCGCTCAGGATTTTATTGAGTTCATCGTCATAATAGTCTTCAATACGCTCGGAATCAGCGCAATAAAGGTGGTGGTGCTTTTCCAGGACGGCGTCATAGCGCATGGTATCTCCGTCGGTTTTAACTTTTTTAATAATTCCCTTTTCAACGAATGTATCGAGAATTTTATAAACGGTTCCGAACGGCACATGCGGGAAGTTCAATCTGATGTAATCTACGATATCATCAGCAGAGGGGTGGTATTCGAGGCCCATGATGACTTCGAGTACGGCAACTCTC
>Ga0154607_1001_pt1 | contig 14076 bp, 12 predicted proteins | sample Rifle2008BG13ft_FD_116036 | JGI IMG/M metagenome (GOLD analysis project Ga0154607, IMG submission 116036) | Bacteroidetes bacterium RBG_13_43_22 | reverse complement strand
ATTCAGACCATCTGGATAAATGGTCGGACGGGGATTACAAAGTTGAGCACTATTTACAGGCTTATTCTTTATTTAAATAATTTCTCCTTGTGCTATAATACAGTAAATATTCTCTTTTGGTTTTTATATCAAGGAATGAATTGTTAACTAATTCTTCAACCTTTGGCTGTCTTTCAAGGAATGGGGCCAGTATCTTATCCGTCCTGCTTTCTTTAATTTCTGCTCGCCTCGCTAATTCACTGAAATCTTCCTTGCCGGGATGACTGAATTTTCTGCATGCCCCGGACTTATAATCATCCTTAAATAATCCTCTGTCCAGAGCAAAATCAGTATCATCAACATGAATTCTTGTATTTATTAAATCGTATGCAGGGCTTAATAAATAATCACCATTCGGAGATTCAAGCAATGAAAAATTCTTTAAATGAGCATCCCCGTTTGAAAACAGGTAATTAAAAACTATTAAGCTGAATAATTTTTCTGCTTCAACCGGGTATGCAGGAACATACTTCTTCAGGAGCTCAAAAATTTCTTCATAACCGTAATCGTATTTAAAATTTATTCCTGCGTTTTCTTCTGTTTTCCCTGCAAGTGAAGCAAAATCTTCTTTTCCCCGCCTGGTACCGTCTTCTTTTATATCGAATCTTTTTGTGATATAAGCCGGTTGGTTGTCTTTGAAGAAGATAAGGGCGTTTTCAGCAGAATATATTCCATAAACCTGTTGTGCAATCTGCATCGTTAAATGCTCGTTAGCCGGTACCTGGTCAACTTTTTTCAGATCACGTGGGATCGGTTTTAGAATAAAATTCCCTTGTTCCCCTTCATTTGTCAGTCGCAATTTGTTTTTATCAAGTATCATCGACATTTTTTCCTGAACGCCGGATATTGATATTCTTTTTCGATTATCCACAAATTTCTTATCATCCTCTTCGTCAGTTTGTGGGGAAAAGTACGGTAAAATATGATTTACCGACCTGCCGTTAAAGACTCTGCGAAGACAGGAACGGCTGTATGTATTATAACCTTTAGCTAATGTTCCGGGACAATTTTTTATTTCATCTGGTCTCATTATTCCGGGAAAGGTTTAAGGGTTATTGGACCTGCTGTATCATATTTTGCAGTTTCCATGAGCAATCCGAAAAAATCCTTTTCATCGATCTTCAGCAGCCGGCATTGCAATTTCCTGTTGACACCTTCCGACAACAGGTTATAAAAGAACGGAAAAAGACACTCTGATCTGTATTCCTTCCGGCTCTTAGGCAATGTCAGACTGATTGCAGGTAATGAATCATTTGAAAGATACGAATCAGTATACCTGAATAGATAACTATTGGGATTTTCCTGGATCAGCTCCCCTGCCAGCTCCTTATTTCTGTAAACCTTAACTTTTCGCATCTGTTATTATTTTTTGACTTCCAGCATTATTTCCAATCCCAGTATCTCTGCAACCTGATTTAACACCTTAATTGTAGGATTAGCTTTGCTGTTTTCAATTTTATATAATGTACTTTCACTGATACCTGCCATTTCTGCAAGATGTGGTTGCGTAATACGCAAGGTTTTCCTGCGTTCCCTGATCATATTACCTAATTCAGCTAAGAGCATATGGCATAATCCTTTTTAATAACAAATTACCAGCAGATTCACCAACAATAACCGTAATATAATACGGTTGGGGTGTAAAAATACTTCAAAACACTTTAAAAAACAAGTAAAACAGTAATATATTACGGTTTTTAAATAAAATGAATATAGAAGTTCTCTTAATTTATTAAAAACAGGATTATAATACGGGACCGGAATGCTTTATTTTAATGTTAATTATCAGGGTAGAGGACTAATTTGGAGTGCAGAGAAAATGAAATGGTATTTTCCGGTCAAGAACCATTTGTATCTATCTTTCGATATTTACCGCTTTAGCAGTAAAGTTGGCTAATTTTCATTCAAAAGGTGGATCTAATGCCTGAATTTACTGTTATGACAGTAAAAAAATGCTAAATTCTTGCTATTTAAACAGCAATTGAGCTATCTCTGCAAGGTATAGCCTCCAGTTATTCCAGCTGTGTCCGCCTTCGCTTTCCCGATAGGTGTATTTGAATCCTAATTCATCATAAAGAGCTCTCAGGTCCGTGACTCCTTTAAACAGAAAATCAGTCTTCCCGCAACCGATATAGTAGAGCTTTGGATTGCTAGCCTTCAATTTCCTGATCTGAGCAATATGTTCCTCTTTATTGTATTGTCCGAACATATTATATAATCCCATGCTCATCACTCCGATGTACATGAATTTCCCGGGATTGGTGTTGGTTATCTTCTGTGTTTGATAACCTCCCATGGAAAATCCTGCAATTGCCCGATGATCAGGATCGGTTTGAACACGATAATTACTTTCGATAAAAGGTATCACATCTTTAACCAGGCTCTCTTCAAACTTTCCGGATGTCATAGCGCCGGGACTGCTAACCCTGGTACTGGTCAACATTAATGGCCGTTCACCGGGAGCAGCCGGTACTGAAGCAATGCCGTTAGTAATAACTATGATCATTGCTTTGGCTTTGCCGTCTGCTATTAGGTTATCAAGAATATAGTTTGTTTTGCCACGACTTATCCAGGCTTCCTCATCACCGCCGCCCCCATGTAAAAGATACAGCACAGGATAAGATTCTGTGCTCTTTTCATAACCGGGAGGCGTATAAATCAGCATTCTGCGCTTCATTCCCGTGGTAGGTGACGGATACCACACGGCAGTGACATTCCCATGGGGAACATCTCTGACACCTATAACATTGTCAACCCATTCTCCCGGTATCATAAGCCGGCTTTCAATGTAGGAACCATCCCGTACAACGACATTGTTATTTGGATCGAGCATTTTAACTCCATCAACAATATAAGTATATACATACATGTCTGATGGAAGAGGACCAACTTCCAACTCGAATAATCCGGTATCATTCTTTATCATTTCAATATTTGCTATAGGATCCATAAATGTTCCTACAACTTTCACAGTTTTAACTTCGGGTGCGTACAATCTGAATATTACCGATTTATCCTCTTTTACTTCAGGAGAAACCACGGGATTGGACCGTTGCTGTGCAGCCAGGTTATCATTTGATAACCAAAGACCACACACAAGAAATAAAATGAGCCTGCTGAGAGTTTGTCTTCTTTTCATTATTGATTAAGATTAGATATTATTATTTGGGCATTATTGTAACAATAACTCGTTTGTACCTGGATAAAGCCGGGCTTCCTTTATCTGTTACTTTTAATATGAAATGAACAGTTTGCGGGCTTGATACTTCAGGAGCCCTGATTGTATGTATGTTGTAAAGATTTTCTGAATAAGGTGCAAAATTCATTGTTCCCTTGTAAGTTCCTGCCTCCGGGTACTGGAACCACCAGTAACTTAAATTATCACCATCCGGATCATATGAACCGTCTGCATCAAGTTTATAAATATCTCCGGACTTTACTGTAAACTCATCGGGCTGGTTTATCCTGGCAACCGGTGGGTGATTTGCATCCTCAAATGATTTTGTACACCAATCCATACGGGCTGCAAAGTCATTTTGAAAATCATCTCTCCACCGCCATAGAGTTACCTGGTTCCCGATATATTTTCCGGTATCCTGCCGGATAGCCCTCCCGTATTTATTGGGAATGCGGGGAGTGAATTTATCATCAGCATTGGTCCAGATAGGCCTTGTTTCAGGTTCAACAGGAACTCCACCTGTAAACATCGGATTTGTTGGTTTAGCGGGAGGTTCAGGTTGGTACAATTCATAACGGCCGCCCCAGCTGCCCCAATTCGGAAAGCCAGGATTATTAAGCCCGTTTTGAATCAATATCAGCCATGAAGGTGTATCGCCCTCCATTCCATAAGCTACATCAGGATACAAAGCTCCCAACGGACCATGATCCTGCTGAATATTTTCTGCCAGCCATTCATTACTTATAACTTCATTGTTTATTCCGGGAATAGCCCTGTTAATAGCCGACCATGTAGCTGTCCCATAACTTCCGGGACTCACAATATAAAACAGATCAGTAAAATTCTTTCGCATCCAGCTACCGGAATCATCCTGGTCAGATATTGTGTACACCTTTAATTTGGAAATCAATCTCTTAGCTTCTGATACAGCTTTTGTCTCCCTGATTTTCCATAATGCCTGTGCAAGTGTATTAGGACCTCCCCATACTGACACCCATACAGGTCTTTCGTCTTTCTCTTCAAGAACCTTTATTATCCATTCCGATCCTTCAGAATCTTTTCCTTTGCCAACACCTTCCATACCATATACAGGCAATCCCTGTTTTACCAGGGATAATAGCTCCTGCGCAGTCGGAAATCCCGGCTCATGTTTTAAAAGATTAGGCTGAACCTTATCGTAGCCATTTATGATTTTGCGAATTGTTTCCGGGGCTACCCGTGCTTTCTGATGCACCGATGTTGTAGCAATCAATCCTTCTATTTCAATCTGATTTGAATAGAGTAACAGTCGGATCAGTGTTTGAGAATCGTCCGGGTCTGCTTCAATATCCGTAAGCACTATCAGCCGGTGTTTGGTTACATTCTGAGCCTGAATGCATACCGGAATAAAAATTGTGAAAATCATTATCCATAGTAAATGTGACGTCTTTGTCTTCATATCTTGACTTTTTATTTTACATTATTGAATGTCTGGTCTTTGATGGCTGATAATCAAACAATTTGATACAATTAATATATAGATTATCATTATAAACAAAAATAAAGAATATTTTTATTTATTGCAGAAATATTTCATTTATTTTCGTTTAACATAATTTTATAATACTAATTTATTTTTATTTTATAATTGTTTATTCATATATTGGTACCAATAAAACTTAAATATTATGTTGCCTCATCAGCGCAGGGATGAAATTCTTGAATTACTCAGGGAGGATGGTTCTGCAAAAGTCGTCGGTTTGGCCAGGATCTTCAAAGTCACTGAAGTCACCATTCGCCAGGATCTTGAGAAACTTGAAAAAGAAGGACTGGTAGTGCGTGAACATGGAGGAGTCTATCTGAAAAATATTGTTGACTATGTCAGAAGTTTTTCCCTTGTTCATCAAGAAAACATGGATAAAAAGGAGGCAATTGCCAGAAAGTGCATGGACTTTATTGATCCCGGAGATACGATTATTTTGGATTCAGGCTCAACAACGACTGAAATAGCCAAAAAGATCAAGGGCACAAAAAGAGACCTGACGGTTATCACAAACGCTGTGAATATTGCTTTAATTCTGGGTGGCGAACCAGGGATAGAGCTGATAATGACAGGAGGAGAATTTAAGCCGCCGACACTTTCACTGACAGGTCAGAAGGCAGCCGATTTTTTTAACGGATTAAATGTACAAAAGCTCTTTCTGGCGACTGCCGGTATTTCCCTGAAATCAGGATTAACATATCCGGGAATCAGTGATCTGGTAGTGAAAAAAGCTATGATTGATGCCTCCGATTTGACATATCTTGTAGCCGATTCAACGAAGATTGGTAAAACCGCATTTGCCAGTCTTGGCGCACTTTCATTGATTGATTATATAGTTACAGATTCAGGGATCGAAGAAAAGGATAAAAAGTTGTTTCGTGATCATGAAATTGAATTGATCATCGCCTGAATGTGATGGTTTTTTTTTTATTTATTATTATTTACATTTGGGTTACGAAATGTTTTGAATATTCATGAATTATGACAGGTAACGAAAATACTTTTATTATTGCCATTGATCAGAGTACCTCTGCAACCAAAGGTATTTTGTTCAGCAAGAAAGCAACGATAGAGCATAAAATCTCCCTGGAACATAAACAGTATTATCCCAGGCAGGATTTTGTCGAACATGATCCTGAAGAAATCTTTCAGAACACTATACGAATTATCAAAAATATATTCCGTGAAAAGAATATAAGCCCTTCCGATATTGCAACCATTGCAATTACAAACCAGCGGGAGACTGCAATGATATGGGACAGGCATACAGGACAACCTGTTTATAATGCAGTTGTCTGGCAATGTCAGCGTGGAGCAGGATTATGTGCCAGGCTTCGGGACGAGGGCTATGGAGAGATGATCATGAATAAAACAGGATTGATAATCGATCCATACTTTTCAGCAAGCAAACTAAGCTGGATTATTGAAAATGTTGAAGGTGCTAAAAGCAGGATGAAGAGGGGAGATCTGCTGTTGGGCACTATGGACTCATGGCTGCTCTGGAGGCTTGCTGGCGGGAAGATCCACGCAACTGACTATTCCAACGCCTGCCGCACTATGTTATTTAATATCCATAAACTGGAATGGGACCAGGAGCTTGTTGAACTGTTTGGCTTAAATATATCCATGTTCCCGGAAGTTCATTTCAGTGATGAGGTATTTGGGCAGACAGATCCTGCTGTCACTCCAGGTAAGCCGGTTAATATATCAGGTCTTCTTGGTGATTCGCATGCCGCACTGTTCGGCCAGCGATGTTTTATACCAGGTATGGCCAAAGCAACATATGGCACGGGATCTTCAATCATGATGAACATAGGACGTAAACCATTATCAGCCCCGAATGGACTGGTAACTTCAATTGGATGGGGACGGGATAAATGCATAGATTATGTTTTCGAAGGTAATATTCATTGTACCGGGGATACCATAAGCTGGCTTGTAAAGGATGCAGGACTGATTAATAATGCATCAGAATCAGAACAGATTGCCCTTTCTGTTCCAGACAACAACGGAGTTTACTTTGTCCCGGCATTTGTCGGTTTAGGAGCACCTTACTGGGATAACCGGGCACGGGCATGCCTCTCAGGCATGGGGCGTAATACAACCAGAGCACATATAGTGAGAGCGGCACTTGAAAGTATCGCGTACCAGATAAAGGACCTCATTGATCTGATGATTGAAAAAGGAGGGATTGAGTTGAAGGAATTAAAAGTTGACGGAGGAGCCACGAGAAACGATTTCCTCATGCAATTCCAGGCAGATATGATCGGGAAAGATGTCATCAGATCAGACATAGCGGAAATATCGGCTCTGGGATCAACGTTTATGGCGGGACTGGCAACCGGTTTCTGGAATGGCATGGATGAAATCAAATCGCTGCACCTGGCCGACAGAACTTTCAGTCCTAAACAGAAAAAAGAAACAATAAACAGACTGTATGAAGGATGGAAAATGGCAGTAAAAAGAGCTCAACTGTATTAATCATAAGTGCAAATAAAAACCCCAGAATATGGAAAATAAAAAACAAACATTCGGTGTGATCATTGCCACACGGAATATCTTCAATGCTAAACTGGCTGTGGAAGCCAGGAAAAAGGTACTTGCCAAACTGGATAAACTGGGTTTTGGCGTTATTATTCTGCCCGAATCGGAAACTCCCACGGGTAACATCGAAGGATATCCGGATGCAGTGAAATGTACCCGGCTTTTCAAAAATAAAAGTGATGTTATTGAGGGCATAATAGTGATCCTTCCAAACTTCGGTGATGAACTTGGTGTTGTCAATACTATTAGTCTGAGTGATTTAAAAGTACCAGTGCTTGTACAGGCCTGTGATGATGATAATGATAAAGTTGACGTGAAGAGCCGCAGGGATGCGTTTTGCGGTAAACTATCAGTATGCAACAATTTTTATCAGTACGGAATAAAATTTACTGATACCGTATATCATACATATAGTCTGGAGAGCAGCGAGTTTGAACAGGATATCATTAAGTTTGCCGGCATCTGCCGTGTGGTAAAAGGATTAAAAGGACTGCGTGTAGGAGCCATCGGTACACGTCCTGGCGGATTTCAGACCATGCGCGCAAGTGAAAAGCTGCTTCAGCAATCGGGAATTACTGTTGTCCCTGTCGACATGTCTGAAATCATTTCAGCTGCGAACACGCTTAAGGATGATGACAAGGCTGTTGCAGATAAGGTAAAGGCTATTCAGGAATATGGTGATTGCGGAGGTGTTGTAAAAGAGAAAATTACAAGGCAGGCGAAATTCGGACTTGCCATTGAAAACTGGATAGCAGCAAATAATATTAACATTTCAGCCCTTCAATGCTGGGAGTCAATCGAAAAGAATTACGGATGCGCTGCATGTGTCACAATGAGCATGATGGGAGAAAACCTAATGCCCTCGGCATGTGAAGTTGATATAACCGGTGCTGTTTCGATGTATGCATTAGCCCTGGCTGCTCAGACACCCAGCGCATTGCTTGACTGGAATAATAATTTTGCGGAGGATCTTAATAAAGTTGTTTGCACGCACTGCAGCAACTACCCGAAATCATTTTTCCAAAGCAGTATTGAAATAGGAAGCCTTGATGTCCTGGGTACTGTCCTTGGGAGCGAAGACACATTTGGTGCTGTTAAAGGCAAAGTAGCCCCTGGAGACATGACATTCTTCAGGATATCAACTGATGATCAGAAGGGATTGATACGCTCTTATCTCGGGGAAGGAAAATTCACGAAGGATCCTTATGGCATGGATGGCGGAATCGCAGTTTGCCAGATACTAAATTTGCAGAAGCTCATGAAATTCATGTGTAAAAACGGATTTGAGCATCATGTCAGTATGGTACGGGGACATGTGGCAGGCATCCTTGAAGAAGCAATAGGTAATTACCTTGGCTGGGAATTATACAAGCATGAATAGAAAACACCAGATAAAGCATACAACTCTCATTTCACTTATGAACTTTAAACTCTAAACTCTAAACTCTAAACTCTTATGATACTTGTACATAACTACGGACTGGCAATTTTTTTCTTCGCCATAACGATGATCTGCTGGGGATCATGGGCAAATACCCAAAAGCTGGCTGCCAGGACCTGGCGCTTTGAATTGTTTTACTGGGATCTTACTTTGGGATTACTTTTAACTGCTGCTATTGCAGCGTTCACGCTGGGTAACCTGGGTACGGAAGGCCGTCCCTTTTTAACAGATATTGCACAAGCCAATTCTTCAAGCATAATCAATGCTATGCTTGGCGGTATAGTATGGAACCTGGGGAATATATTACTGGTAGCTGCCATTGCAGTGGCAGGAATGTCAGTGGGATTCCCGATCGGCGGAGGAATAGCCTGGATCCTTGGTATCATTTTCAACTTTATCCTTGTTATCATTGACAAAGGTTCTCCGGAAGGGAATGTAGTTCTTTTATTTGCAGGTGTGGTTGTAATTATTGCAGCCATTTTTCTGAGCATGCTTTCCTATAAGAAGCTTACAAAAGAACAGAAGAAACCTTCTGCCAAGGGAATCATTCTTTCTGTTGCTGCAGGTGTTTTAATTGCTTTTTTCTATGGGCTTGTTGTCAAATCTCTCGATAATACTTTTGTGACAGGCGGAGCCGGCACTCTCACTCCTTATACCGGTGTATTTTTTTTTGCTGTCGGTGTTGCAGTCAGCACACCAATATTCAATCCGATTTTTATGCGTTATCCTGTTGATGGTAACAGGGTCCGTATGAAGGAGTACTTTAAAGGCAGTTTTCTTAACCATTCAAGCGGGCTTATTGGCGGATTCATCTGGATGACCGGGATGGTGGTGAGTTTTATGTCGGCAGGTTCGGCAAATCCTGCAATTTCTTATGCGTTAAGCAATGCAGCACCTGTTGTGGCAATTCTCTGGGGTATTTTTATCTGGAAGGAATTCAAAGATGCACCAAAAAGTACAAATACCTTACTTATAACAATGTTTATTTGCTTTTTAATCGGACTGGTTTTAATAACAATGTCGAATACTTAGAGATAATAAATGTCTCAGATTCAGAGCCTGGAAAGATATGCTGTTGAAGTAAGAAAAAACCTTCTTAAGATTATATTTGCAGCATCGAGCGGTCACACAGGAGGGTCCTTGTCCTGTGTTGATATTCTTGTTGCATTATATTTTGGTGTGATGAAGATTGATCCGGACAATCCCGGAAAACCCGACAGGGACCGTTTTATCATGAGCAAAGGGCATTCAGTGGAAGCATTATATGCGGTTCTTGCAAAGAGGGGATTTATTAAAGAAGAAATCCTGGGTACCTATGGAAAGTACAATTCTCCTCTTGCCGGACATCTGGAAATAAAAATCCCAGGTGTTGAGCTTAACTCCGGATCTCTCGGACACGGCTTATCGGTTGGAGTTGGTATGGCGCTTGCCGCGAAGCGAAGCAACATGGATTACAAGGTCGTTGTTTTAATGGGAGACGGAGAACATGGTGAAGGTTCAATCTCAGAAGCTATTACTGCAGCAAGCCATTATAAACTGGATAATCTCATTGTAATAGTTGACAGGAACAGACTGCAGATCAGCGGTAACACGGAAGATGTAATGGCTCTAGGTAATCTTGCAGAAAGATATAAGGCTTACGGATGGAATACACTGGAATGTGACGGGAACAATATTTCAGATATTATTGAAACCTTATCATCAATAAAAAATAATTCAGGCAAACCGACATCGGTAATTGCATATACAATAAAGGGGAAAGGTGTTTCATTTATTGAGAACAGGACTTCCTGGCATCACAGGGTTCCGACTATTGAAGAACTGAATGCCGCAATATGTGAGCTTGATAACTTATTGAAACTGAAATATCATGAAAGTTAACGGTATACCCTGCCGGAAAGTATTTGCCGATGTGATTCTTGAAGAAGCATACCGAAACAAGGATATTTTTGTTATAACCTCCGATTCAAGAGGAAGCGCAAAACTGGAAGAGTTTGCTGAAAAACTTCCTGAACAGTTCGTTGAAGTTGGTATTGCAGAACAGAATGCTGTTGGTGTGGGAGCAGGACTGGCCTTATGCAATAAAAATGTTTTTGTTTGCGGTCCGGCATGCTTTTATTCCTCAAGGGGACTGGACCAGATAAGGGTTGATGTTGCATATACGGGCACCAATGTGAAAATTATCGGGATCAGCGGGGGAGTCAGTTACGGAGCGTTGGGCACAAGTCACCACAGCCTTCATGATATTGCTGTTATGAGGACTTTTCCGGGGATGAAAATATATCTGCCGGCTGACCGTTATCAAACTGAAAAGCTCACACGTTATCTGGCAAAAGCCACGGAATCAGCATATGTTCGTATGGGAAGAGATATTGTTCCTGATATTTATTCTGCAGATTCTCCCTTTATTCCGGGTAAAGCAAATTTACTGGCCGAAGGCAACGATATTGCTCTTATAGCAACGGGAGAAACAGTATTTCATGCACTTGAGGCTCACCATTTACTTAGAGAAAAGGGAATCAATGCTATGGTCATTGATATGCATACGTTAAAACCTCTTGACACTGATATAATAATGCGGGCAGCATCGGAAACCGGGCATATCATTACAGTTGAGGAACACAGTATATATGGCGGACTGTGAGCTTCAGTCGCTGAAGTAATAGTTCAGAATTCACCTGTTAAAATGAAAATTATCGGAATTCCTGATGAGAGCGTCATTCATGCAAGTTCTCAGGAAATATTTAAATATTATGGTTTGCCTTCAGATAACATTGTGAAGGAAGCAATAAGATTATTGCATTAACCAGAGAACTTTCTTTGAATATAAATTGATGAGCAAAGTTGGTCAAAGAGTCATTCGTGAAAAATCTGTGTTCAGTTTTAATAATCAACGTATTAAAATACGTTTTTTAATACGTTGATGTGAATAGGCACTTTTTATTGCCTTGAATTAAAAGGCGAATCCCGCCTTCGCATGAAGCTTCGGCGGGCGGAGGTGGAGCTGGCGGGAGTCGAACCCGCGTCCAAACACGGAAGCCATATGCTTTCTACATGCTTAGTCCTGCTTGATTTTCGAGACCTGTCAGCTGCAGAACAACCTAACATGTCCTTAGTCCCTAAGTGTTTCGCCGTCAGATCGGGACACTCATCAGGCTAGCCCCGGATTGCGTGCGCCTCCTTATCGGGTTGGATCAGGGCAGGACCGCCCGGGAGACGTCCCGTCCCGACTCATGAGTCGGGATAAAGCTTAAGCTACTTTATTCGCTTAAGCAGCGAGAGCGTAATTAGATTCGCCAGTTATTGTTTTGTAACACTGTTTAAGGAACGCGTCACCACATCCTGCATGCTTACATACCACCCCTCATGCTGTCAAAACCATGTCAGCCCCGGTAAGTGGCACAGGGCACAGGGCTCAGGCTTTGCACACCGAAGCTTCAGCGAAGGTGTGGCACAGGACTTTAAAGGTTTACAGTCCTCTGCTCTCCGCTCCCTGCTCTCTGCATTTTTGCAAAGATACAATATTGCCAAAGAACACGAAAATCTATTGCAAAAATCGGACCGGAGTGCGTATCTTCACAAAACAATCAAAGAGCACGATTCATTATGAAAAAGATATGTACAATCTGTGCAATATCGGCGTTAATGATCAGCGGATTTTCCCAGCAGCCAGGCTTCAGACTGAACGAACAGGAATATTTTGAGAACAGCGGAGTGAACGTGATGGCTTTTCAGGATATATACCCCGAAGGGCATCAGGGAGGCGTCGCAGTGATCATGCATGGAATGAGGATCGCCACAAACGGAGATATCAGACTCGATGAAACACCGGGACAGTGGCAGCCGATACCTAAACAGAAAAAACGAATTGCAGATCAAAAGGGAAATACGATAACTACATATCTTACATATCCCGATTCTGCGATCAACCGCAGGGGATTCAATCCGGTTTTTTATCCTGACCTATATTTTAATTATACAGTCAGAACCAGGGCAGAAGAAGGTTCAATAATAATAACCGTTGACCTTGACAGACCTGTTCCGGCAGAATTTCTTGGTAAGGTCGGATTCAATATGGAGCTTTTCCCTGGCATCCTGTTTGGCAAGACATGGTTGATGGATAACAAGTCAGGTATTTTTCCGCGTCAGGCCAACGGTCCGGGAATGTACGATAAAAACGGAGATCTGGTCGCTGCCGAACCGATGGCTTACGGCAAGCAGTTTTTTGTTGCTCCGGAAGATGATCTGCTGAGGCTGAAAATAGAATCAAAAACAGGTGATCTTCAGCTTATCGACGGCCGCTACGTACATAATAACGGCTGGTTTGTAGTAAGATCACTGGTTGCCGGAGGAGCGACAAAAGATGCCGTTGAATGGATCATCACCCCCAATGCAGTAAACGGATGGATAAGCGATCCGGTCATTCATATCTCCCAGATAGGATATAGTACTTCTCAGCAGAAATATGCCCTTATTGAGCTGGACAAAAATGATCAGCAAAGAGAAAATATTGAACTGGTCAGAATCGGATCTGACGGGAAACAGCAGACAGTCACTTCCATGAAACCTTCCGAATGGGGTAAGTTTCTGAGATACAATTATTTAAAATTTGATTTTACATCTATCACAAAGGAAGGTGTTTACCTGGTAAAATACGGACAACAAAAATCACAGCCGTTCAGAATTGCTGAAGATGTTTTTAAGCGGAACGTGTGGCAGCCTACTCTTGAATATTTCCTGCCTGTTCAGATGTGCCACATGCGCATCAATGAAAAATACCGTGTATGGCATAACATGTGCCATATGGACGATGCACGAATGGCCCCTGTAGATACAAACCACTTTGACGGATATGTCCAGGGAAAATCGACCCTTACAAAATATAAATCCGGGGAGCATGTCCCCGGACTCAATATCGGCGGCTGGCACGATGCCGGCGATATTGACCTGAGGATCGAATCGCAGAGCGGCGAAGTTTATATTCTTGTCCGGGCATACGAAGCCTTTGATGTTGATTATGATGAGACTTCTGTTGACCAGCATTCCAGGATTGTTGAGATCCATCAGCCCGACGGAAAGCCTGACATTCTTCAGCAGATTGAACATGGTGCTCTTTCTATTGTGGGAGGATACAGAAACCTGGGTCGGCTCTACAGGGGAATTATCTGTCCGACACTCAGGCAGTACGTTATGCTTGGCGATGCCTCCGGCATGACTGACGGTTTGATCAATAATCCCGCAATCCCTGATGACAGGTGGGTTTTCACTGAAGAAAATCCCGGCAGGGAGCTTACCACTGCCGCACACCTCGCAGCGGCTTCCAGAGTACTTAAGGGTTTCAACGACACACTA
>Ga0154607_1003_pt1 | contig 14333 bp, 10 predicted proteins | sample Rifle2008BG13ft_FD_116036 | JGI IMG/M metagenome (GOLD analysis project Ga0154607, IMG submission 116036) | Bacteroidetes bacterium RBG_13_43_22 | reverse complement strand
CTGGAAGGAAACAAAGACAATTCCGGCAAGTGACACTTTAATAGCACGGAAAGACACAATCAGGAAGAATATTGTAACTAAGCCACCGTATATCAAGCCGCCTGCGGATACAGTTTCACTGGCTGAAGCTAAAACCCGGGAAGAACCTGAAACGGTTGATCTGTATTCGGTGTTTGAAGTCGCAGACAAGGCTCCCGATGAGAAGATCGAGATCAATCCTGAAATACCACAGGGACTTATATACCGTATCCAGGTGGCAGTATTCAGGAATCCTGTAGCTTATTCATATTTTAAAGGGATTGTTCCGGTTTATGGATTCACGATCGCCGGTAAAGACCTTACTGTTTATTATGCCGGAATGTTCAGGAAGCTGACTGATGCTAACAAGGCTCTCGCAATTGTCAGGAAAAAAGGTTTCAAGGATGCTTTTATTACATCACTCTACGGAGGTAAAGCAGTATCGTCCGAAAAGGCAGTTCAGCTTGAGAAGGAGTGGGGCAAAAAGCCGGTTTCCAAGGTTACTGTAAACCAGGTTCCTGCTGACACAGTTCCGCCTGCTCTGACTTTCAGGATTGAAGTAATAAGATCCTTAAAACCTGTCAGGGAGGATGTTCTTGAAGGAATAAACAGGCTTGCAGGCGCCAGGGGACTTGAGATAGTTACACTTGCAGATAAAACAATGGTATACCTGATAGGGACATTCATAACATATGAAAGTGCCGAGGAATATACAGATCTGCTGATAAGAAACGGATTCAGTAATGCAAAGGTAGGGGCATGGCTCGGGAAGAAGGAGATACCGGTTGAAACAGCAAGGCAGCTTTTTGAAAAGCTGGAATAGTTAGTCTATAAAGTCTGTAAAGTGGTTACTTAATGTAGAATTCTATCATCCTTTTAACTGCGTCGCTGCAAACAGAGCAGTATCCTTTAGTATTATTGCTTTTCATCCTGCAGTCATATTCGGGACGGAAGATACCTTTTGCAGAATAGCCCCCTCCTTCAAAGAGACCGGTTACATTCCTGTATTTCTCTTCAGGGGGGGTTGGAACAGGAGTCTCCCCGGAAATCATCTTTTTCCATTTGGAATCAAAATCTACCCTGGTGGTAATATTGGGTTCCCATGGCTCAACATTAAGAGGGTAAAACTCCTCATAAGCCACTTCGGATGAATAATACTCATCTGCAAGGCCGGCAAATCCATGCCCGAATTCATGCACGAATACCATCAGTGAGACCGGATGATCAACAGTGGTGCCGCTGTAGTAGTTATAAACACCGCCGCCTCCGTATTGCGGGCTGTTGATGAGCACGATTATATTGTCGTGAGGTACTACGGCAGCATAGTCGTTCACTGATTTGATATCCTGTGTTGTCAGATAGCGGTCAAGATCAAATGTGTAAAAGCTTGAATTGAGTGCAGTGCTGACATAGCTCCCCTCTCCGGGCACGTCTGTCCCTGATTCATCTGACACGGCTTCAACCGCCCAGATATTGAACTTATCCTTGCTGGCACTGAAAGCAGGTTCAGCAAAGAGAGCGTCAGCCATTCTCTTTACATCATTCCTGAATTTCCCCATTTCTTCAGCAGTGTACCCTTCAGCGACAAATGCAAGATCAACGGCAGTTGCGGGATCTCCGCCGTCATATATTTTTGTAAATGATGCATTTACAGGCTTCTCTTTCCTGATGAAATAGTCAGAAGGATCAATTTCGGTTTCATAAAGTTTTGAGAAATTCCCGTTACGCTCCCTGATGTTCAGAACAAACCTTGCCTTGTTTTTAGGGAAAGGCATTGTTGCTACTTCATAAAAGCTTCTATCCATATTCTTTGCCTCTGCTGTTGTCTGCCATTCCTGGTACAGTGAGCAGAAACCTCTTGAATATATCAGAGTATTACTTGCCACGTCATAAAGCTCATATTTGAAATTCCCGTAGCCAAACGGATCTGTCAGCTGTGTTTTTGATCCTCCGAAATAAGGTTCTTCCTTCATTCCTGATGGATATACAACAGTTGTTGTGCTGTTTCCTGCAAACATGAAATCAAAGCGAAGGGTCTTATCAGTGAAAAAGCTGTCAAATTGTACCTGTGCCATCAATGAAGCAGATAAAAAAATAAAAATAAAAGCAGTGAAAGTCCTCATTTGCAGTATGGTTTAAGCGTCAGTATAGTAAAGCTAATAATAAACAATCAATCAGTTCAATAAATTGTATAATTTTGCGACAAATTATTTAAACCGGTGTTTATGCTCCGATGCGGAAACTATATTAGTATTCAACTGTTATATACCAAAAACAAAATTAATTATGGCAGACCTTAATACAAGAATCAGCGATTTCCTGTGGAAGGACCTGAGCGAAAAGCATATAACCGCCAGGCCTGACAAATTCTGGCATTCTCTTCGCAATACTGGCACCGAGCTCTGGCTTGATACAGGGGATATGGAGGAAGCTGAAGCAAACTGGACAGCGGAAATGAGTGCCCTGACAACGAATAATACTCTGCTTAACAATGAGATACAAAAGGGAATATATGATGTTTTTATCTTTGAGGCAAAAGGGCTCGTAAGGGAACTGCCTCTTCAGGAAAAGGTCAGGGAGATAGCATTCATCCTGAATGCCCGTCATGGTTTAAGACTGGCTTCGAAGTTCGGAGGCATGGTGAGTGTTGAGCTTCACACCGATACCGCGCATGATATTAAGGCAATAGAATATTACGGGAAGAGGTTTCATGAGATTTGCCCGGATCAGTTTATAGTAAAGGTTCCCTATACTGCAGAGGGAATAATTGGCGCCCGGCGGCTGAAGGATGCAGGTGTGAGGATTAACTTCACGCTTGGATTCAGTGCGAGGGAAAATGTTCTGGTGACCAGGGCAGCACGTCCCGACTATGTGAATGTATTCCTGGGCAGGATAGGGGCATTCATCAGCGGTAACAAGCTTGGTGATGGTTCAGGAGCAGGTGAAATGGCTGTTGTTGCATCACAGAACTGGGTAACCGGGCTTTCGGCTAAGAATCCATGGCAGACAAAACTGATAGCTGCCAGCCTTAGAAATCATGAACAGCTTGAAATGCTTGCAGGTACGGATGTATTCACTGTACCGCCAAAGGTCGCAGCATCTGGACGCAAATCGCTGAAGGGTAAATTCTCTTCAAGAATTCATAAGAATTATAAGGTAAATATGTCAGCTTCAGGAAAACAGGCTTGCCTTGAAAAATTCTGGAGTGTTGATGATAAGATTCTGAATTTTGCAGAAAGATGTACATCAAAATTGCCCTCAGCCGGAGCTGAGCTCATCCAGATCGCACATGAGGAAGGCTGTGAAGATATGTTCCCGATACTGACCAGAGAGGAAAAATCATTCCTTGCTTCAGACGGAAAGATCCCGAAATATTCAAGGTGGGAAAAGAAAATAAAGGAGGGAAAGATTGCGCCTGACACTCTTCTCACACTTGCGGGACTGTCCTCCTTTACTGCCGATCAGAAAATGCTTGACGACAGGATACTGAATATCATATCCTGATTCAGGCGCTACGCTGCCTGAGGATCTCATATAGAAGAATTCCGGCAGCGACAGAAACATTAAGCGAGCTTATGGTCCCTTTCATAGGGATTTTAACAACAAGATCGGCAAGGCTGGTAAGCTCACGGCTTATCCCTTTATCCTCAGAACCAAGTATCAGGACCACAGGCCCGGTAAGATCTGTTGCCGAGGCTGTTATGCCTGATTTCTCCGCTCCGCATATTATCTTCAGTCCTGAGTTTTTCAGGAACTCAACCGATCTGACAATTGATTTTTCCCTGCAGACAGGAAAAGTATGAAGGGCTCCTGCAGAGGTCTTTACTGCATCGGCGGTTATCCTTGCAGATCCCTTTTCAGGAATAACTATTGAATGAGCCCCCAGGCATTCAGATGTGCGTACAATTGCTCCGAAATTCCTTACATCTGAAACTCCGTCAAGCACAATCACAAGAGGATCTTCCCCCTTTTCAAAGATCATCGGAAGAAGATTTGCAATACGCTGGTATTCAATTACTGACAGCCACGCGAGAACTCCCTGGTGATTTTTCCTTGTTACAAGCTCTATTCTTTCAACTGGTACTATCTGGAAGACGATCTCATGTTTTCTTACTTCATTCATCAGTTCATGGTACAGGGGACCCTGAAGTCCCTGCCTGATAAGAAGGCGGTCGATCTGCTTTCCTGCTTTGATTGCTTCAATGACAGGCCTTAAGCCAAAAATACAATCTGATTCCTTCAGCATATTTTAAAATTCCTCGGGATTATCAAGACGGAATACTATACCTTTTCTCCAGCTTGCAACAGCCTGATCCCACATCGTAACCAGTGTTTCACTCCTGCTCAGATAATATTCATTCTCTGAAAAAATATTCTGCTTCTTCTTGAAATTGAAGAAAATGTACTCATCCCTGACTCTGTACCTGGTTCCCCATGAAGATTTTATGACAGGCTTACTATAACCCCAGCTTTCACCATCTGATGACTTATATACTTTATCCGGCGGACCGTAGATAATATAGATCATTCCCCTGTCAGTGCGCCAGCCTTCAGTATATGATGTGAAATACTGATTGGAGTAGAGGACCCGCGTATAATAAATGCGTATTAGTTCCCGCGATTTTTCAATATTGCCGCCGCATTTGATCCAGAATTCATCCAGCGCCACCTTTGGTCTTGGAGACTCCCTCATTATGTCAAGCTCATCCTCGCTGACCAGGTATGCGAGCGGTTCAAGCATCACATCCGGAGTTGTGAGATTAGGAAAGGTGGTCCCCAGGTTAAGGAAAGTATATCCCTCATTAAGATCCCTTCCGGCCTTTAACAGGTAAATGCCATGCCTGGGAAACATCAAAGGTATGGTATCAGAGTAAGGGATGGCAATTATTGTATCAGGCCCGTAATCGATTGTCTTCTCAGGCAGAAGCATCGAGGGGGGATACGGGATTGATGTGTAGGGTTTATAAAATGAAACATAAAGTGAATCGAGATAACCCCTCAGGTAAACAAGGTTGACATATTCATTGATCCTCAGTACAGGATTGAATATTTCGTTCTTCCCGAAATGCCCCTGTGCCCTGAAACTATATCTGTTGAACTCCGACATTGTGTTGAACGGTACAAATGCCTGAATAACCTGTAACCTTACCCTGTCGAGTATCTTAATTTCAGCCAGATATTCAGCTCCGGGCGCTACTTTAAGCGGGATCTTGTAAGTATATTCCTGCTGGTTCTCTTCCTTGTGAATTGTGAGATTGTAAAATGCAGTGTCTGAAAGGAACCTCCCCTGTCCTGTCCTGTAAAGTTTCACTGTAAGAAGCAGTGATGCTAATGGAATCCCCTGCGGATTGGCTTCCGAAAAATAGAGCTCATCTGAAAAGAACTTTACTGCCAGAAAGGATTCATTTTCCGACACATTGGCGATATTGTAACGCGGATTCAATGGGCTTTTTGTCGGATTATACAGGTAAGAAAGATCTTTTGAATCAACTGCAACCTGCCTTACCGAGCATGAGACAATATATGCAGAGAGCAAAATTAATGCCGGTATCAGACGAATAATCCTCATGAAGTATGTGTTGACAGATTTCATTTCCTGATTTATTTCTTTTTGCCCTGTTCAGTCCATCCAATCCGTATCCTGCATAATTCCTTATTGTCGTTGATCCTGAAAGCCGAATGATTGAAGAAAACTTCATCAGCGTCTCTGGAAGTTTTAATAACGATTTCCTCCTCATGCCTTGATTCGGCAAGATAATTTATTTCTGCCGAAAGTGGTGAATGAGCAAGAATGAAGTTTAGGTCATAGGTATCGGTAACCCATTTAAGGTAATTGGCATTGTTGGTATGCAGGTTTACATCAAGATCACTTATCTTCACTTTTGATGAAGAAGAAACCACTCCATCTTCAGATGCCCCGGCAAGTTTATCAGCGCTTCTGACAGGTGACTTTACAGATTTGTTATCATCATTATACCGGGTAAGCGTATCATCAGGTCTTTGAATTTTTTTCGTCGTGCGGTCAATAATAAGCCATGAGGATGATCCTGCAGCAATATTCCTCCCGCCGGGGAATCTCATCTCATAGTTTCTCACAGCAAACAGCTTATCGGTTCCGCTTGGCCATGTTTTTACAATAATCGCATCGAACCACGATGGCAGGTCATATATTTCTGCATACATTCTTGAAAGGACCCAGAAATGATTTTTCTTCAGAAGATCTTCTCTCCCGAATCCCAGTCTTACTGCATGATCTGAAGCAATGTCCTGCATGTAATTGAACAGTGACCAGAGGGTTGCCCTGCCATCGGGGCCTGTTTCATAAACATGCACCCTGTATTCTTTTTCAAGCTGCTTCAGTTCCATTTTCAACTATTGTTTTGTAAGAAAACTTCAACCTCATGAGTATATTGTGCCCACCTGTTCATTTCTTCATTATGCTGATCCTTAAGCTCCTGGTACCTGCTGTAAATCTCCTCCATTTCTGATGCCGGCTTGTCCGGCATGTTCATTATCCTGTTTAGTTCTGCAATCCCGGCTTCAATCCTCTCAATTTCCTTCTCTGACTCTTCAAGCCGCTTTCGCAGTTTTCTGAGGGTGCGGTCATACTCTTTCTTTTCCAGGTATTTTTGCTTATTGGCTGATATTCCTTCATCAGAATTCTCTGACTTTACAGCCTCTTTTCGTTCAATATCCCTGAGGTTCTTAATTTTCTTTCTCCGGATGAAATCGTATATGCCGCCTATATTTTCCTTTATTTTATTATTCCTGAACTCAAAGACTTTCCCGACGATCTCGTTCAGAAAATCCCTGTCGTGGGAGACCACAATTAATGTGCCATCGTATTTGATCAGGGCCTCTTTCAGGATATCCTTAGATCTCATATCAAGATGGTTTGTCGGCTCATCGAGTACCAGCAGGTTATGGGGCTCAAGAAGAAGCTTAACCAGTGCAAGCCGTGACCGTTCACCACCCGACAGAACTTTTACCTTTTTGTCAATATCATCTCCGCGGAACAGGAATGCTCCCAGCATATCCCTGATTTTTGTTCTTATTTCTCCCTTTGCCACATCATCAATAGTCTGAAAAACAGTCTTTGAGCCGTCCAGCAATTCGTCCTGGTTCTGTGCAAAGTATCCTGTTTTCACATTATGGCCTATCTTCAGCGAGCCTTCATGATCGAGCTCCCCGATTATGATCCTTGAGAAGGTTGTTTTGCCTTCGCCGTTCCTGCCTACAAACGCGACCTTTTCTCCCCGGTGGATCCTGAAATCGATCTTCTTCAGCACATTCAGTGTGTCATAGCTTTTCGATAACCCTTCTGCTTCAACTACTGTTGTCCCCGAACGCGGTGAAGGGGGAAACCTTAGATTCATTGCACTGTTGTCTTCCTCATCAATCTCAATACGTTCGACCTTGACGAGCTTCTTGATCTTTGACTGGACCTGCACGGCTTTTGTGGCCTTGTAACGGAACCTCTCAATGAATTTCTCCGTATCCTCTATCATCTTCTGCTGGTTCCTGTACGCAGCTGTCTGCTGTTCCCTTCTTTCCTTTCTCAGTTCAACATATTTTGACCATGATGCCCTGTAATCGTATATATTTCCAAGTGAGATTTCTATGGTTCTTGTGGTTACATTATCCAGGAATGCCCTGTCGTGTGATACAAGGACCACTGCCCCGGGATAACCGGCAAGAAAGGTTTCAAGCCATTGAATTGATTCAATATCAAGGTGATTCGTAGGTTCATCAAGCAGGAACAAGGAAGGTTTTCGCAGAAGCACTTTAGCAAGCTCAATCCTCATCCTCCAACCTCCGCTAAGCTCACGGGTATGCCTGTCAAAGTCCTTCCGTTCGAATCCGAGTCCGGTAAGTGTTTTCTCTGCTTCGGCAAGATAGTTGATCCCTCCCAGCATCCTGTATCTTTCCTCAATAACCGTAAGATGATCACACAGCTTCATGTACCCGGAAGATTCATAATCGTCCCTTGCTGCGATCTCAGCACTGCATCTCTCTATCTCTTCTGAAAGTCCTGTAACCTCTGAAAAAGCAGTTATGACCTCATTCATTACGGTTGTGGTATCATCCACCTTCATCTGCTGCGGAAGATACCCGATGGTAACATCTTTCGACATATCAACCACACCTGATGCCGGACTCTGGATCCCTGCTATAACATTCATGAGGGTGGATTTTCCTGATCCGTTCTTGCCTGCAAGTCCAATACGGTCCTGGTCATTGATAAGGAAAGAAATGTCAGTCAGGAGGTCAAAGCTTCCAAATGATACCGAAAGATTCTGAACAGAGACCATGTCGAAAAAAACTCTGGCAAAGATAGGAAAAGTATGTCAGCCTGTGAAGTTAAGGTTTGAACGGAAGGATTATCTTTGCGAAAAAAATCAATGATCGCTTCTAAACACTCCATCAGATTACTCCTGTTTCTTTTCTTATTATTGTTTTCCGTTTATTCGTGCAGGAAAACTGAAGACAAACCTGAATATGAGTATTTTGTTTCAAAAGAGCTTGCTGTTACTTATACCACGACAACTATAACCAGTATGCTCAGTTCCGGCGCTGAGTTGTACCCTGAACTGAATGAAATAAAAGGATATGTCACCAGTGATGTGAACGTCTTCAAAATAGTCTATAAAACAGAGATTTACGGTGAGGAGATTGAAGTTTCCGGACTGGTTTGTGCTCCGGCTGCTCCCGGCGAATATCCGGTTGTCAGCTTCCAGAACGGAACAAATACAGTAAATGCCTATGCTCCAAGCGAATATGTAATAAATCCGTCGTATCAGCTCGTTGAATATATAGCTTCAATGGGATTTGTTGTCGTGATTCCCGATTATCCCGGATTCGGCAGATCGAAGCAAATTCCTCATCCTTACCTTATTACCGGGCCAACAGTCAGATCAGTTACGGATATGCTATACGCCCTTAATGAATGCTGTGAGTATGAATTTGAAGGAATAACTACGAGGAATGAATATTACCTGGTAGGATACTCCCAGGGAGGATGGGCAACTCTTGCTCTTCACAAAGCGCTTGAACTTGATTATAATGATGATTTTGATCTTCACGGCAGCGTCTGCGGTGCCGGTCCGTACAACCTTTACAGTCTTCTTCAGGGTATGATTGATACTACGGAATATCCCATGCCATACTATCTTGGTTATATCATTAATGCCTATTCATATTATGACCAGTTTACAAATCCTGTTACAGATATTCTTAATGAACCGTATGCATCAAAACTGGGGACTTTATACACAGGAACTCTTTCCGGCAGTCAGATTAACAACCAGCTTTCGACTTCAATTCCAGGATTGTTCAAGGCGGATTTTCTCTCAGGATTTACTTCATCGCCAACATATTTGTCTGTACGTGAAGCTCTAATAAACAACAGTATTTCTCCATGGAATTCATATAAACCACTACTGTTCGTTCATGGGGACGGAGATACGCACGTCAGTGTAGCCGCGACACATAATATGTATGAAGCCATGATAAACGCCGGTACATCATCAGAGATATGTTCGAAAGTGATATTCCCGGATCTGGATCATGGTGACGCAATTCTCCCCTCTATGATCGGGGGACTTGTTTTCATATTAAACCTGAGGGATCAGTAATTTACTGAATCCGGAAATAAAAAACATGGGAAGGAAAAAAGAGCTGCCTCTGCTTGAGAATGTAAAGATCACCGATATAGGATCGGAAGGGAATGCTGTCGCAAGAGTGGAAAACCAGGTTGTATTCGTGCCGATGCTTGTCCCGGGTGATGTTGTTGACGTTAAGATAAGAAAGAAAAGAAAGAGGTATATTGAAGGCAGCGTTGTAAGATTCCGTGAGTATTCAGCCGACAGGATAAAGCCGGCATGCAGGCATTTCGGAGTATGCGGAGGCTGCAAATGGCAGCACCTTCCTTACCCTCTTCAGCTGAAATACAAGGAAAAGCAGGTGGCGGACAACCTTGCCCGTATCGGGAAGGTTGAATTACCTGCTATCAGTCCGATCATCGGATCATCTGAAATCTTCTTTTACAGGAACAAGCTTGAGTATGCTTTTTCCGACAGGCGATGGCTTACAAAGGAGGAAGTAAATTCGGATCATGATTTTGAAAAGGAGGATGCTCTGGGATTCCATATCCCAGGTCTCTTCGATAAAGTTCTGGATATCAGGGAATGTCATCTTCAGCCTGAGCCGTCAAACGCTATAAGGGATGCTGTAAGAAGGTACGCCCATAAGAACAGTTTCCGTTTTTTCAACTTTCGCCAGCAGTCAGGCTTTCTCAGGAACCTTGTGATACGTAATTCAGGTGCCGGTAAAGTGATGGTGATAGTTGTTTTTTTCCATGATGAACCTGAAAGGAGGGAAGGACTCCTTGATCACCTTGCATCAGAATTTCCGCAGATAACTTCTCTCTTCTATATGATCAATTCCAAGAAGAACGATTCTCTTTCTGATCAGGAACCATTCTTGTACAAAGGTGACGATCACCTCGTTGAGGAGCTAGATGGATTTAAATTCAGAATAGGTCCCAAATCGTTCTGCCAGACTAACACCGGGCAGGCGCTTAAACTGTACAGGGCTGCAGCAGAGATGGCAGGATTGACAGGGAAAGAGATAGTATATGATTTATATACGGGGACAGGCACTATCGCAAACTTCATTGCAGCAAAGGCTCTGAAAGTTATCGGGATTGAATATATAGCAGAAGCAATAAATGATGCAAGGACAAATTCCGCGATGAATGGAATTTCCAATACTGAGTTCATTGCAGGTGATATCAGGGAAGTTTTATCTGCAGGTTTCATGGAGCACTATGGATATCCTGATGTGGTATTTACAGATCCTCCAAGGGCCGGGATGCACGCGGATGTTATTCAAAAAATAATTGCATCAAATCCCAGGAAGATAGTCTATGTAAGCTGTAATCCTGCGACCCAGGCCCGTGATATACTGCTTCTTTCAGATAAGTTCAGAGTTACCCGTATTCAACCTGTGGACATGTTTCCCCAGACACATCATGTTGAAAGCATAGTCCTGCTTGAGCGGAGAGATGATTAAATGCATCCAGTCCTGTTGCAGGGCACAACAATTTATCGTATATTTAAATTTTATCCTCATCGTATAAGGCAATGCCGGTTAAGGATCTGCATAATATTGATATCATTTCCGTGATACAAAATCAGGGAATTGATGATCATATGGCAAGCCTGAGATATGCCGGGATTATTCAAAAGGCATTGATGCCTGATCCTGAATCACTTAAAGGGCTCTTTAAGGATTATTTTGTTCTTTTTCTGCCGAAGGATATTGTCAGCGGCGATTTCTATTATTCTTACAGCAACCGTCAGTATATCTTTATAGCTGCCGGAGACTGTACAGGTCATGGTGTTCCGGGCGCACTGCTAAGCATCCTGGGGATCAGTTTTCTTAATGAAATCGTACAGTCGAAATGCGATCCTAAAGCCAACAGGATACTGAACCTTATGAGGGAAAAGGTTATGAAAGCCCTTCATCAGACAGGTGAAGGATCAGTTACAAAAGACAGTATAGATATAGCTTTATGCATTATTGACCAGCATACCGGTAAATTCCAGTATTCAGGCGCCAACAGGCCGCTTTTAAGAATGAGGAACGGAGAACTTACCGAATATAGGCCTGATAAAATGACAATAGGACTTGCTCCGCTGGCAGAGCAGCCTTTTACAAATCAGATCATTGATACTCTCCCGGGCGATTCATTCTATCTCTTCTCCGATGGATTTGCCGACCAGTTCGGAGAATTGACAGACAAGAAGTTCAAGCACAAGCACCTGAAGAGAGTGATAGTCTCTTCGGCAAGCCTTCCGATGCCGCAACAGAAAAAGATACTAAAAAGCACATTCAACGAGTGGAAGGGTAATACACAGCAGATCGATGATGTTCTGGTTTTTGGTTTCCGGTTATAACTGTTTTTGATATGATGAAGCTTACAGCTTTCAGGATCAGGAATTTCCGTTCAATTGTCGATACCGGGTGGCAGTCACTTTCTCCTGATAATATCACCTGCCTGATAGGGCAGAATGAATCGGGAAAAACATCTGTTCTTGAATCCCTGAAAGTATTCTATACCGGCATAATTTCAGAAGATGTGCTTCGCAGCGACCTGTCCCTTCCCGAAGTGAGCTGCCGTTTCAGCATTCCTCAGGGATGGCTCCTGAAGGTTACCGATAACCCGGGCACAGAGCTGAAGGAACTGCTGTCGGGACTTACACATATTGAACTTACCAGGGCATGGATAGCCGATCTTTCATCGGTGATCATTGTCAGCGGCGAGATCAGCCAGTATCTTGATTCGCTGGAGGATGCGTGGAGGATATACCTTGGTGATGTAACTGTAAAGCTTGAGCAGGAGATAAGCATTATAAATGAAAATGAAAAAAAGCTTACAGTGCTGACACAACAGGAAAACGAGATCAAATCGAAGCTTCCGGCCGGTGAAGGCAGAATGAAAGGATTTAAATGGTTTGGAAGGAAGCCTGCAGAAACCTATGCTTTGCCTGACAATGTTATTTCAGATATGAAAGATCAGCTTGCTGAAACAAGGAAAAAGAAAGAGGAGATAACTGCTGAGCTGTCCGGAAAACAGCAGATGAAAAAAGCTGGAGAGTCATGGCAGAAACTGCTTGATAAGTTCGTCTCACTCGATAACCACCTGGCAGAATTATCAGTCAGGCTTGAGGAGAGGCACCAGAAGATGACGCTGCTGATGAGGCCGGTTGATGATGAGGACGATCATGAATGGCAGAATACTCTTAATGATTACAGGAAAACCCGTTCAGACAGGGATTTTAAAAAAGCCGAGCTGGACAGGCATATTGCTTTATCGGGTTATGTAATGGCAGGCAGCACCGAAGAAGAAGCGGAAAAGAAGGTAAGCGAGATAATTCAGTCCTATAAATCGCAGTACAACAGCGAAATCCTCGGAAGGAAATATTTTGAATATTGTCCGGTAATTGAGCTTTTCGAGGATTTCGGGAGTCTTCTTCCGAACCGTATCGATATGGAGGATATTATTTCAGGTAATGAACAGGTTGAAGGATATAAGGCTGCCCGTAATTTTCTTTCCATTGCACAGCTTGACTATTCATTTTTCCAGCAGCCTTCAAGCCGTATCCTCAAACAGAAGATTGAAAACCTCAATCATACACTTACACGGAACTTCCAGGATTTCTGGCAGCAGTCGATTGGCCGCAATAACAAGATCAATATCCAGTTTGAACTCGATCATTACAGTGCTTCGTACGGTAATAAAGCAGGTAAACCCTATCTCGAATTCTGGATCAAGGATGAAGGTGAGAGGCTCTATCCAAAACAAAGGAGCCGGGGAGTGCGCTGGTTCTTATCCTTTTATATGGAGCTTAAGGCAGCAGCAAACATTAACAAGCAGATGATACTCCTGGTGGATGAACCGGGGGTGAGCCTTCATGCCAGGGCGCAGGAAGATGTTCTCAAGGTTTTCGAGGATATAAAGGATACGATACAGGTTATATACACCACTCACTCTCCCCACCTTGTCGAGATCAGCAAGCTTCACAGGGTCCTTGCTGTTCAGAGAGATGATCTCGACAGCCTGAGGAGCGCTACCCGCATGCTCGACCCTTTGCAGCTGTCTGCAGCTTCGCCTGACACCCTGTCACCTTTACAGAGCATCCTTGGTAATCCTGCGTCCGGTGAAGGTTTTTCGGCAAAGAAATTCAACCTGATCGTCAATGATACAGGATCTTTCTATATCCTTAACGCGATAATCATCCTTACCGGATTCAAGGGTAAAATCAGCGTTATACCTTCCACAAACGTGTCATCGATCCCGCTGCTGTGCAATATTCTCATGGGCTGGGGGCTTGATTTTGCAGTGCTTCTCTTTGATAATGAAAATGAAAACAGGATGAGGGAGCTTTTAAAGGAGACTGTATTCAAGACTGACAGCTCTGGGCGCAACATGATAATAAACATACCCGGGACGTACTTCAATTCAGAAGATCTTTTATCGACACTTGACTTCAAGAATCATATCCTGAAGAGCCGTGAGGGAATAACAATCGCCAATTCGGAGTATATGGTTGAGAGAGCTTTACCAAGGAATTTCATGTTTTCAAAATTCCTGGCGGATATCAAGTCGGGAGTGGTAAAAATATCTGATTTTGATGAGGAGACCCTCGAGAATTTCAGGCAGGTTATTGAGATGTTCAAAGGCTTGAAATAAACAGGGAATAATTTTGCACTTATAGCTTGTTTTCCTATTTTTGTCGCGCTCTTTTTTT
>Ga0154607_1196_pt1 | contig 14403 bp, 12 predicted proteins | sample Rifle2008BG13ft_FD_116036 | JGI IMG/M metagenome (GOLD analysis project Ga0154607, IMG submission 116036) | Bacteroidetes bacterium RBG_13_43_22 | reverse complement strand
AAGGACAATATCATAGCTATTGGAAGAGAAAAGTTCGATACCCGCAGGTCCGTCTTCAGCAAGATCAACCTCATGCTTCTCGTATTCCAGAACCTCTTTCAGAGTATTCCGGATAGCCTTTTCATCATCTATTACAAGAATCTTTGACATTCTGTATTTTTATTAGTTCTTTTTCTCGCCCTCTCGCCCTCTCGCCCTCTTTCTTTTGCCTATCCGCTGTAGCGCAGCCATTTCCACATTTCCTTCCAGGAAGTCTTTTTACCATACATAAGGATACCGGTTCTGTAGACTTTTGCTGCCATCCACACACAGCCGATAAAAGTTACCACCATCAGGAACATTGAAAGTGCAAGCTGCCAGAAGGGAACGCCGAATGGAATCCTTGCCATCATGACGATGGGGGAGGTGAAGGGAATTATTGAGAACCAGAAGGCAACGGAGCTTTCCGGATTCTGCATGGTTCCCATAGCAACCATAAGGGCGAGAATAATAGGTATTGTAACGGGCAGCATAAACTGCTGTGTTTCAGTTTCATTGTCAACTGCCGATCCGATTGCGGCAAATATTGAGGCATACAGAAGGTACCCGGTAATGAAATAAAATATGAATGACAGTATAATCAGCACCCAGTCCTGGTTCATAGCATTGTCAAAAAGTTTTGCGAATTCCTGGAGGTCTGCCGACATCTCTTCTGTCTGGGCTGCAGACATTGTGGCCTGGTTTTCCTCCATTATGTTCTGCGGAATTGTCTGGGCAATTTCATTAATACCTTTATCCTTAAGGATGGTGCCCTGGACAACTGCCACGATTCCCATAGTAAGCACAACCCAGATGAGAAACTGGGTGAGCCCGACCAGAGCTATGCCGATTATCTTACCCATCATCAGCTGGACAGGTTTCACCGAAGACACGATAACTTCAACGACCCTGCTAGTCTTTTCTTCAATGACTCCTCTCATTACCATTGATCCGAACATGAAAACAAGCATATACATCAGGAAGCCTCCGATATAGGCAAGCGCCATTGAAATTCCTGTACTTGTATTTTTCTGTTGTCCCGAATCATCAATCCTGATCGTCTGAATAGAAACGTTTGTTTTAACATCCTTCAGGATATTATCAAGATCCTTGATATCGTACGCAAGAAGCTTCTGCTTTTCGATCTCCTTCTCAAGCGAACCTGAAATATGTTCCAGCAGTGCAATGGGAGGCTGTTTTTTGGATACAAGCTTAATGGCGTTAGGTGTATTTATTACCTCCGGGGAGATCCATAAAATCCCATAATAACCAGCCGTGTCATAAACTTTGATAAGGTCATCATATTTTACACCAGGTAAATATTCGTAATCAGTATCTTTAGTATCAGGTATAACATTTGTGAAAAGATCGGAACCTTCTTCAATAACGGCGATCTTCTTGTAATCCTTATCCCCGTTGAGCATCAGGAGGGTGGGCACCACGATGAGTGCTGCCATCAGTACAGGCGCCAGGATCGTCATTATTATGAATGATTTCTTCCTGACCCTGGTCATGTATTCCCTGTTTATAATTACAGATATCTTATTCATAGTACGGAGCTTCAGGTTTAGTTACGTGATTCAACAACTCTGATGAATATTTCATTCATCGACGGAAGGGCAGGATTGAACGATATAATTTCGCCTGCTTTCAAAGCTGTTTTCAGGATATCGTTTGCTGCCATATCCTTTTCAGTCCTGATCCTTACTGTGCTTCTGTCATTCTCGAACTGGTTGTTCAGTACTTTGAACTGACCGTTTCCTTCGAATTTAACTTCACCGGTAAATATCAGTTCATATTCGCTGGCAGCCCATTGCCTGCGTATATCATTAACGCTTCCCTCAAGGATTGTTTTTGCTTTGTTGATAAGGGTTATATTGTCACACAATTCCTCAACTGAACCCATATTATGTGTTGAGAATATGATAGTTGCACCTCTTTCCCTCAGGAACAGTATCTCATTCTTGATTATGTTGGCATTTACTGGGTCAAATCCAGTGAATGGTTCGTCAAAGATGATAAGCTTTGGTTCATGCAGGACAGTGGTAATGAACTGCACTTTCTGCTGCATGCCTTTTGAAAGCTCCTCAACCTTTTTACCCCACCAGTCGACGATATCGAGCTTTTTAAACCAGTATTTCAGCCTTCTCATCGCCTCTGTCTTGCTGAGACCTTTTAGCCGGGCGAAATAGAGTGCCTGCTCGCCCACTTTCATTTTCTTGTAAAGACCGCGCTCCTCGGGAAGGTATCCGATAACCTGGACATCCTCCGGAACAAGCTTACGGCCGTTCATGAATAGCTCCCCCGAATCAGGACCTGTAATCTGGTTTATGATCCTGATAAGCGTCGTTTTTCCGGCGCCGTTTGGACCAAGAAGTCCGTAGATGCATTGTTCAGGCACTGAAATGCTCACATTATCCAGTGCCGTGAAGCTGCCGAACTGCTTGGTAATGTTCTTTGCTTCGAATAATGACATAGAAAAATGGTTAGTTGTTAAATTAGTGTTAAATGAGTGTCAAATATATGAAATCTCCTATTCAAAATAGCCTCTCATTCTATCAAAGAAGCCTTTATCATTCTTGTCAGGCTTGGGTACAAAAGTCCCGGATTCCCTGAATTTTTCAATGATCCTGGCTTCTTCCCTGGTCAGGCTCTTTGGTATCCACACGTTGACATTTACCAGCAGGTCGCCTCTTCCATATCCGTTGACCTCAGGCAGACCTTTTCCCCTGAGACGCAGTATCTTGCCCGGCTGGGTTCCGGGTTCGATCTTTATTTTGACATTGTTATCAATGGTGGGCACTTCAACATGAGAACCGAGTACTGCATCCGGAACACTGATGAACAGATTGTAGATCAGGTCGTTGCCTTCTCTGATTAAATCAGGATGACTCTCCTCATCGATCACTACCAGAAGGTCTCCGTGGACGCCTCCTCTTCTTGCAGCATTGCCTTTCCCCGAAACTGTCATCTGCATTCCCTTGCCGACTCCGGCAGGTATATTGATCTTGATTATATCTTCCTTCTCAAATATGCCTTCGCCATAGCAAACATGACATTTCTTCGTTATTGTTTTTCCTTCACCACCGCATGAAGGACAGACTGATGTAGTCTGCATCTGACCCAGCATTGTATTTGTAACCCGGGTTACATGTCCTGAACCGCGGCATGTTGAACAGGTTGACATGCTGTTTGAGTCGGCAGCTCCTGATCCTCCGCAGGTTGTGCACGTATCATACCTTGAGACCTTTATTTTCTTCTCTGCGCCGTTAGCTATTTCCTGCAATGAAAGCTTGACTTTTACCCTGAGGTTGGTTCCCTTGTTTACTCTCCTGCCTCCCCGCCTGCTGGTGCTGCTGAATCCTCCGAATCCGCCAAAGGCATCACCGAAGATATCCCCGAATGACGAGAAGATATCCTCCATTGTCATACCGCCTCCTGAGAATCCTCCGCCGGCGCCGCTCATGCCGGCATGACCATAACGGTCGTACCTGGATTTCTTCTCATCATTGCTCAGGACCTCATAGGCTTCAGCAGCCTCTTTAAAAAGCTCTTCTGCCTTTTTATCACCGGGATTTTTATCAGGATGATTTTTCAGGGCTTGTTTCCTGTAAGCCTTCTTGATCTCCTCTTTGGTCGCATTTTTTGATACGCCGAGTACTTCGTAATAATCTCTTTTACCCATCAGCTTGTAAATTGATGCTACTCTCCGACAACCACTTTTGCATGCCTTATTACCTTATCCTGAAGATAATAGCCCTTCTGCACCACCTCAACTATTTTACCTTTCTTTTCCTCTTCCTGAACCTGTATTTTGGCGACTGCATGATGAAGGTCGACATTAAACGGACAATTCAGCGATTCAATCTCCCGGACTCCGTTTTGTTTCAAAAAATCAGCGAATTTCCCATAGATGAGATCTATACCCTCTTTTATTGCAGTGCAGTCAGCACCTGTTCCCATATGTGAAAGCGCTCTTTCAAAATCATCCATCAGGGGAAGGATATTCATAAAAAAGTTCTCAGTTGCATATTTTGAAAGCTCCATTTTCTCACGCAGAGTTCTTCTCCTGTAATTATCAAATTCAGCTGAGACACGCAGATACCTGTCCTGCATTTCTGCCAGTTTTTCCTCAGGGGATTTTTCTTCGGGAACCGTTTTGTCTTGTTCAGGCTGAACCCCTGCAGCTGATTCTTTCGTCTTGTCATCCGGAGATGCGGTTTTCCCGGATGTGCTATTATCTTTATTATCAGCTGATCCGGCATGATCTTTTGGTCTGGCCTCGTGCTGATCAGATGCTTTCTTTTTTACCATCACCTGTATTTTTTCGATTTAATATATCCTGATCAAGCAAATTGCTTGCCATGGGGGAATAATTGACATTTTGACAGAGTGAATCAAACTCTTTGAATATCGGCCCCCAGTGCATTGAGTCTGGTATCTATATCCTGGTATCCGCGGTCGATCTGTTCGATATTATGAATAACGCTTTTCCCTTCAGCGGAGAGGGCAGCGATAAGGAGAGCCACGCCGGCTCTTATGTCGGGTGTAGACATAACAGTTCCGCGAAGCCTTATTTTCCTGTCGTGGCCTATCACTGTTGCCCGGTGGGGATCACACAGTATTATCTGTGCTCCCATATCTATAAGTTTGTCAACAAAAAAGAGACGGCTTTCAAACATTTTCTGATGGATAAGCACAGCCCCCTTAGCCTGGGTTGCTGTAACAAGAAATACACTGAGCAGGTCAGGAGTAAGTCCGGGCCAGACAGCATCGGCAATTGTCATTATTGATCCGTCGATGAATGTTTCTATCTCATAATGCTCCTGCCGGGGGATACAGATATCATCACCCGATCTTTCCAGTCTGATTCCCAGGCGCCGGAAGGAATCCGGGATAATTCCCAGATTTTCATATGAGACGTTTTTAATAGTAATCTCCGATTCCGTCATGATTGCCATGCCTATGAATGAACCTATTTCAATCATGTCGGGTAGTATTGTATGTGAGCAGCCTTTAAGCTCAGTGACGCCGTCGATATACAGAAGGTTAGAACCTATTCCGTCTATTCTTGCACCCATTGAAACGAGCATTTTACACAGCTGCTGTACATAAGGTTCGCAGGCAGCGTTGTAGATTGTTGTGCGTCCCCTGGCAAGAATGGAAGCCATGATTATATTGGCAGTTCCTGTAACTGAGGCCTCATCGAGGTGAATAAAAGCTCCTTTCAGGGCAGGTGCCTCAATTTTGAAGAAAGGCTCAGATGCATCAAAATCAAAATCTGCTCCAAGTTTCCGGAAACCAATCAGATGCGTGTCAACACGGCGGCGTCCTATCTTGTCGCCGCCAGGTTTTGGGACGTATGCCTTGCCAAATCTGGCAAGGAGAGGTCCGACAACCATGATTGATCCTCTGATGCTATTACTCTGCAACCTGTAATCGTTTGTCAGGAGATAATCAAGGTTAATCTTTTCAGCTTTGAAGCTAATTGTTGATTTTGATTTCCTCTCAACCATTACGCCAAGAGATTCAACAAGTTCAATAAGTTTATTGACATCACTGATTGAAGGGATGTTGTTTATAGTTACTGTTTCGGAAGTAAGAAGGGTTGCGCAGATTACCTGCAGAGCTTCATTTTTAGCACCTTGCGGGATTATTTCACCATTCAGGGATTTCCCGCCATGAACGATAAATGTCCCCATTAATGCCGGGTATATCCTTTTTTCCTGTTGAATTGCTTATTCTGTTGTTTACCGTGAGGTCTTCCCTGGGGTTTCTTTTTTACCTGCGGTATCAGTTCCCTGACTTCCAGGATCTTTACGCCATCTGTTATTTTAAGCTTTCCGCCGGACAGCATCTTCATGTCGCTGATGATCACTTCATCAGCCACCTGGCTCCTGTTCCATGTTATGTATGATTTCTTCATCTGGTTCAGGATAAGGGAGGTGAGATATTCCTTATCCTCACCTTCTTTCATTTCACTTGCGGCATCGATCATGATTTCAACAATGCGTCCGTAATGAAGAAATCTTATATTACCCTGCTGGTAAGGGATCTGTTTTGGCTTTTCATTGAATTTTGCAGGTTCCGGCACCTGGTATGGTGAATCAATATCCAGCTCAAAATTTGCAATCAGTGCAAGATGGTCCCAAAGCTTGTGCTTGAAATCCCCTTCATCGCGCAGGTGCGGATTGAGGTTACCCATTATCTGGATGATCGTCCTGGCAGCACGGTTCCTCTCCACCCTGTCTTCAATAGTTTTTATGTGATCGACCATCTTCTGCACATTCCTGCCATATTCAGGCAATGCCATTCTCTTTCGCTGGGTATTGTAGTCGTAAGCCATAACTTCTTTTTTGCAAAGCTAATAATTTAAAGCCAATTCGCGCCTGGAAGATTCTTTTCAGAGTCCAAGAAACTGTATTGCCATTCCGGACAGAAAAATCATTGTGCCGGCTATCAGGTTATTGTACTTTTCGACAGGTTTAAGATCAACCCTGCTGAAGCCAAGCTTAAAAACCATAACAACTGACATCATTGTAGCAATTGTGACAGCTGAAAAAAGCAGAGAAACAAACACAGCTCCCTGTATATTGTTTTGAGCTGCAGGATACATCAGGATAGGGATAAGGGGCTCACAGGGCCCGAAAACAAATATCAGGAACAAAACCCAGGGAGTTGTCTTAACAACATCATTTTCATGAACATGTGTATGTTCCACCTTATGGGCGTGTTCATGATCATGGCTCTCACCGCCGATGTGAAAATGTGCATGACTGTGTTTCCTGTTCTTTATCAGGTTTCGGATGCTTATTACCATGTAGACAAGACCGAAAGCGATGAAAAGCCATGCTGCAATATTGCCGCGGAATGATTCAATAGTGACAAGCTTATTTACCGAAATTCCTACTGCGATACCAACAAGACCGAGGACCACAGAACTGAGAACATGACCGAGCCCGCAAAGAAATGTGATGAACATGGTCTTCCTGAGGGTCCATTTTTTTGCCTCGCTGAGAACAATGAAAGGGAGGTAATGATCAGGCCCGAGAATTGTATGCACAAATCCAATCGAAACAGCAGTTGCTGACAGCAATGCAATTGAATCACTCATGTGAACAGGTCAATAATATGCAATTATATTGATTAAATCTGAATATTGTAAATATTGAAGTGGAAATTATAAAATGGTACAACGGTGCAACGGATAAATACTTTACTGTTAATTATTTAACAGCCATTTGCCTTCTTTCAGAATGTACTCGTGTACATTTATGTTTTGTTTGTAAAGAAATGATCTTGAGTCATTTATGAATTTCATCATCTGGAAGTAGTCAGCCCTGGCAGGAAAAAACTCAGGTTTCTTCTCAAATTCGGAGCAGGGAAGGATATAGAATTTTTTATCGTAATTTATGACGGGAGTATATACCCATGTAAGATAATACCCGGCGCCGGAGACAGATACTGAATTGCCTGATTTTATCAGGTTGATTCGTACCATTGATCCGCCATCAGTCTTCGGCTTTCTCTGATTGGAAACAAAGTTACCGAGGGAATAGGCAACAACCCTGTCGTTCCGGGATGAATCACTCCTGAACCAAACCATTTTCTGAAGCACATGCGGATGAGAGCCAATGACAAGACTTACTCCCTGTGAAAAGAAATAATCTGCCAGCTCTGTCTGGGTTTTTGACGGGATGGTGTCATATTCGTTACCCCAGTGCAGAAAAAGTATTATCAGATCAGGATTTTTACTTCTGGCTTTTTCGATATCACTGGTGATCAGTGTTTTATCGAGTATGTTTATTTTTAGCGGATCAGGAACTTTTATACCGTTTGTTCCGTAAGTATAATTTAGTAATGCTATCGAAAATCCAGATTTTCTGATCATTAAAGGACTTAGACTGTCCCTCGCAGCCTGGTTCAGGAAAGTTCCGGTATGAGGTATTCCGAGGCTGTCGAGTCGGTTTATTGTACCTGTCATTCCCGGTTTACCACGGTCGACAGCGTGGTTATTTGCGGTGACCAGGTAATCAATTCCGGCATTCCGGCAGGCATCAGCCAGAGCAGCCGGTGAACTGAACTGCGGATATCCTTTGTAGGGAGGGCCGGCAAGTGATACTTCAAAGTTGGCTATTGCAATATCAGCTCCGGAAATCACCGGTTTGATGTACATGAAGACATCATTGTAATCATACATTCCTGTACTCAGGTTCTCAGCCGACCATATCTGTGAATCATGGCCCATGATATCTCCAGCAAACAGAAGGGAAAGCTTCTCTTCCTTTTGTACAGAAACCTGGCTATATCCTTTAAACTGGAAACAAATGAAAATCACGAATATCAGTCCGGCTCTGGGCATCCTGACAGGCTTTTATTGCTGTTAATTCGGTCACAAAGATAATTTATTTATAACTTTGGCATCTTTGAAGGCCTGTAGTCAATAATACTGCAGGTAATAACATGGGAAAAACTGAAATCCATCAGGACTTTAAAAGGCTCTCCCTGGCCGGAGTAATAATTACGCTTGGAATAGTATTCGGCGATCTCGGTACAAGCCCTCTCTATACCATGAGAGCGATAATTACGGGAGGTGCGGAAAACTTCAATGAGTTGCTTATTTATGGTGGTCTCTCCTGTATTTTCTGGACGCTGACACTTACCACCACTATAAAATACATCCTGATAACACTGCGGTTTGATAACAACGGCGAAGGAGGTATTTTTGCCCTTATAGCGCTTTTCAGGGAAAAACCGATATGGGCTGCCATACTTACAATGGTTGGAGGCGCCGCTCTTCTTGCTGACGGTGTTCTTACTCCTGCCATCTCTGTAACCTCGTCAGTTGAAGGACTGCGGTTATTTAATCCTGGATTTCCTGTTGTTCCGATCGTGCTGATCATCCTGGCAATCATGTTTTTCGTTCAGCAGTTAGGCACCAATTATGCTGAAAGATTCCTTGGTCCTATAATGCTGGTCTGGTTTTCAATGCTGGGGATCCTTGGTATTTCCCAGCTGGTAACAAATCCTGATATCCTGAGAGCTCTGAATCCTGTATATGCTTACAGGTTCCTGGCGGAATATCCGGGCGGTTTTATTCTTCTTGGAGCCGTATTTCTGTGTACGACGGGGGCGGAAGCCCTTTATGCCAACCTTGGCCAGTGCGGTAAAGCGAATATCAGGCTTTCATGGTCGTTTGCCAAGTTTGCTCTTCTTCTGAATTACTTCGGACAGGGTGCGTGGCTTGTTATGAACATTGACTCAGGGTCAGATGTAAATCCGTTCTTTGCAATAATGCCGCACTGGTTCCTGGCTCCCGGTATTATTCTTGCAATTGCTGCTGCTGTCATTGCCAGCCAGGCCATAATCAGCGGATCATTTACACTTCTGAGTGAAGCTATTTCGCTTAACTTCTGGCCGAAAATAAGAGTGGCGCATCCAAACTGGGCGAGCCAGCAGGTTTACCTGCCCTTCATAAACTGGTTCATGTGGATTGCCTGCAGCGTGACAGTCATTATCTTCAAGGAATCAATGAACATGGGCGCTGCTTACGGACTCGCAATAAACATAACGGAAATAATGACCACATTCCTTCTGTCTTATTATCTGTTTCAGAAAGGATTAAATCACAGGATTGTGCTTATATTTTTCCTTGTGTATATAGCTATTGAGGGAAGCTTCCTCGCAGCAAACCTCCACAAATTCGCTTATGGCGGATGGTTTACAATTTTACTTGCTTCCGTATTCTTCCTGGTAATGTTTGGATGGTATTTTGGCAGGAAACTGAAGAACAGATATATTTCATTTGCGGATCTTGATAAGTATCTCGAAATGTTCAGAGATCTCAGCAGAGATGAGTCTGTCCCCCGGTTTGCCACCAACCTGGTTTATATTATCAGGGCAAACAAGCACAACCAGGTTGAATCAAAAGTGATCTATTCCATATTCCACAAGCAGCCTAAAAGGGCAGACACATACTGGTTTCTTCACGTTGACAGGATGAACGAACCCAATAAGTTCAATTACGAAGTTACACATATCATACCCGGAACGCTTATCAGGATAGATTTCTATATCGGATTCAAAGTATCGCCCAAGATTAACCTCTACTTCAAGGAAGTTCTTGAAGACCTTGTAAAATCAGGCGAAACAAAGCTCGACAGCAGCTATGATTCGATGAAAAAGCATAATATAGGAAGCGATTTCAGGTTTATCCTTATTGACAGGATAATGTCAAGAGATATATCACTCTCAACATGGGAAAACTTCATACTGACTCTTCACAACATTGTCAGGAAGCTCGCTGTTTCGGATATAAGGGCTCTAAATCTCGATCCAACCAATACTATTGAAGAACAGGTGCCGATACATATTGATCAGCCAATAGCCAAAAGAATCAGAAGGATCTGACCTGTCTTTTTCTGAGAATATTGTAAGCACACAAATACCCTCCGATTATAGCGCCTGAAAAACCTCCTCCGGTTCGACCCCATGCAGATGCAAAGTGCAGGTTATCAATCTTTTTGAATGATTCAAATATTTTCCTGGCCGGTGTTTGCGCAAAACCATAAACAGCACCCCCGGGATTAAGCGTATACCGTTTGACAGTAGCTGAGGTTCCTGCTTCAGAATAATCTATAGTGTTCTTAATTCCGGGAATTATTTTTTCAAGTCTATCGATGAAGAGCAATACAACATTATCTTTTCTGGTTTTATATTCATTCCTGGTAATGTTTTCCCAGTCTTTCAGGTAATCTACAGTGCAAACAGCACCAACACTCTTTCCCTCCGGAGCCAGACCGGAATCAATCTGTCCGTAATCGACAAAAATAAAGCTGCGTTTCGAAAAATCACCGGTATTATTCTTATAAATATCTGACATTGATTTTATTGAACTGTCAAATACAGCTGTTGAATAATACTCATGCCCCAGCTCTTTAAGGTTTTTTCTGAATCCCAGGTAGACTGTCAGGAGCGATGCTCCCGGCCTCAGGCTGCTGATCTCTCTTTTCAGCTCGGAACCAGGGTTTGACGGAAGAAGTCCGGCAACAGCTGTCACCGAATTATTAGCAACAATCTCATCAGCCATAGCTTCTGTCAGCGAAGAAGAAGGCTCACTTTTCTTCCTGTATGATATTCCCGATGCTTTATCACCGCTTATCGTTATTCCCGTAACAATGTGGTTTAGCAGCACTTCGCCTCCTTTATTTCTGATAAAACCTGCAAGGTAATCCGATAGTTTCTGAGAACCTCCCTTTATATAGCTGGCTCCTCCCGAGTAATAGCTTGACTGGGCTGCGGTGTAGTATGCCAGAGAAAGTGAATACGGATCATCGTGGAAATATCCCAGGTTTCCGAGAAGTATAAGCTTCAGATCGTCATTATGGATAATTGAATCAAGGAACTCTCCAACGCTTTTATCCTGAGGTAATCCGTCAGGAGGTTTCTTCGCTGGATTTAGGAGCTGCTCGAAATAGGTATTGATACCGCTTGTATCTCCTGGGAACACTTCTGATAACCTTTTAACAGCAAGCTCCGGTTCATGGGGTACTGTCACTGCATACCGGTCATTTATAAATCTGTAAAACTCCGGTACTTTAATAAATTCAACATTATTGAAAACATCAAGATCGTTGAATATCCTTGTTTTCATATCACGCGGAGAAGGTCCATCCATTTCATGCAATCCGACTTCAAGAATATAATCACCGCGTTTAAATGTTGTCGCGCAGCCGCCCGGCTTACTGTGTTGCTCTATGAGGAGAACTTTCTTCCCTTCTTTTGAAAGCTTGGCGCCTGCAGCTAGTCCTCCGAGGCCTGCCCCGATAATAATTATATCATATTTCATTGAAAATTCTTCCTATATATTTTTTATATCAGGAATTGGATATCTCCTGTATTCCTTTGTCCTGTCGAACAGATATCTGTAAGTAATATAGTTTTTTACAGGAACGCTTCCTACGGAAATAAATATCTTTCTCATTTTGGGATTAAAGTCCCCGACCCATGAAAATTCAATTTCAGTATAATGAGGTTTCTTTTTAAAGACACTGATCAGGTTAAGGATAAATGCTGATTCAATGCCAAGCTTCTGGAACTGCGGAATGACTCCCATCAGCATTCCTCTCGCCCGTGTCATTGTTTTCCTCCGCTTCAGCCAGATAAACTTCAGCATATTAATAAGATGAAGTTTCCCGTTAAGATGTTTGGCGATCTGGTTCAGATCAGGGAACATCAGATATATTGCTATTGGCTTCCCTTCAAAATATGCCAGCCATATCATCTCTTCATCAAGTACAGGCCTGGCTTTTTTCAGAGTCTGCCTTATATATTCGGGCTCCAGAGGTTCAAAATTCACTTTAAAGGAAGCCCATGCCTGATTGAATACTTCAGCAAAATCAAGTGTAAGCTGCTTTTGATCCTTCCATGCAAAATGCCTGAATTCATATCCCGGTTTGTTATAAACCCATTCCGCTATTTTGGCAATTCTTTCAGGCAACGGTTTTGTGATATCGAGATGAAATCCTTCCATTTTATAATAAACCTGAAAACCATAGGATTCAAACAGGCTCTGATAGTAAGGGTGATTATATACCACATCAAATGACGGGTGAGTGAATCCATTCACGAGCAGTCCCCAGTATTTATCTGTTTCCCCGAAGTTTACAGGTCCGTCCATCGCTTCCATTCCTTTTTCCAGAAGCCAGTTTTTTGCCGTATCAAATAAAAGAAATGCAGCTTCCTTATCATCGGTACACTCAAAAAAGCCTATTCCACCGGTAGGCTGGTCATATGTATTTGCCAGGTTAAAATCAACAAAAGCCGCAATTCTTCCTATAAGCTTTTTCCTGTCATCTGTAAGGATCCATCTTTCAACCACTCCGTGTTTATGATATGGATTTCTCTTCGGATCAAAAACGGCTTTTATATCATTGTCAAGAGGACAAACCCATGTATTGTCATTCTTATAAATGACACGCGCCGTATCCAGAAACATTTTTTCTGTTTTCCGGTCGCAGACTTTAATCAGATTCATTGGATTCGATTCGTTGAATTATTTCATATAGATCTGGGAGATCAGTTCGCTGTATTTCTCATTAATGAATTTCCGCCTCAGTTTTAATGTTGGCGACAATTCACCCGAAGTGGGGGTCCATTCATCCTGTACCAGCCTGAACCTGGCGATCTTTTCAGGAGGACTAAGCTTCTGGTTGAGCTTTTCAATTTCTGAGGAGAAAAATGACTGTACCTCAAGGTGTTTAATCAGCTCCTCATTATTTGAAAATGAGATCTTATTCAGAGCCTTCCAGTCATCAAAATATTTGAAATTTGGGGAGATAAGTGCACTGGCGAATTTTTCATGTTCGCCCAGAACCATAATCTGGTCAATGATAGGTGATTCCTTGAATATGTTTTCAATTACCTGGGGAGCGATGAATTTCCCGTTTGATAGTTTGAATATCTCTTTTTTCCGGTCGGTTACCATGAGGAATTTCCCATCCTCAATATGGCCGATGTCACCTGTACGGAACCAGCCTTCGTCATCAAATGCAGCCTTCGTAAGTTCGGGATCCTTATAATAACCTGGCGTCACATTGGGACCTTTGCACAATATCTCTCCGTCCTCTGCTATTTTTACTTCAACATCCTCAATCGTCATTCCTACAGAACCCAGCTTTACCATCCCTTTTTCTGTCCGGTTTATTGTTATTATCGGTGAAGTTTCAGTAAGGCCGTACATATTGATTATTTTAATGCCTGCCGCCCAGAATATTCTTTCAAGCCTCGACTGCAGGCTTGCTCCGCCGCATCCGACGATCCTTACTTTTCCGCCTAGTGCTTCACGCCACTTGCTGAAAACAAGCTTATCCGCGATTTTCAGCTTTCTTTCATAGAACCAGCCGTTTTCTCCGAAAGGCTTGTATTTAAGTCCGAGATCAACAGCCCAGAAGAAGATCTTATGCTTCATTCCTGTCAGCTTGTTGCCTTTTGAAATTATGACACTGTAGAATTTTTCCAGAACCCTGGGAACAGCATCAAAGCCGTCGGCTTTTATTTCTGAAAGGTTTACAGCTATAGTACCCATGTTCTCTGCATAATAAATACTGGCACCACTGTACTGGGTCTGGTAATTTCCCAGTCTTCCTCCAACATGGCAGAGAGGAAGAATGCTGAGATATTTATCTTCAGGGCTCAGCTTGAAAACATCTGCTGCTGAAAGAAGGTTGCTAACCATATTCCTGTGGGTAAGCATTACTCCTTTTGCCTTACCGGTAGTGCCGGATGTATATATTAGCGAAGCGAAATCATCAGGCAGAATTGAATCCATTATTGATTTGACAGTCTCTTTATGTTTGGTTTCATTAGCTTTTCCCAGCTCGATAA
>Ga0154607_1183_pt1 | contig 14514 bp, 11 predicted proteins | sample Rifle2008BG13ft_FD_116036 | JGI IMG/M metagenome (GOLD analysis project Ga0154607, IMG submission 116036) | Bacteroidetes bacterium RBG_13_43_22 | reverse complement strand
TGGCTGCACGAAAAAATACGAAAGGAATACTGGGGTTTTGCTCAGGATGAAAACCTGACCGTGGAAGAGATGCTTGCTGTAAAATACAGAGGTATCAGGCCTGCTCCCGGTTACCCGGCTTGTCCCGATCATACGGAGAAACGAATTCTTTTTGACCTGCTTGATGCAGAAAAAACAATAGGAGCGGAACTTACGGAGAATTTTGCGATGACACCGCCGGCTTCGGTAAGCGGTTATGTATTTTCGCATCCCTTATCATCCTATTTCAATATCGGCAAAATAGGACAGGACCAGCTTAAGGATTATGCTTCAAGAAAAAACATGACAATTGAAGAGGCTGCGAGGTGGCTAGCCCCAAACCTATAATATATTGAAGATGAGTGTTATAGATAAAATAAGAAACGCAAAGGGACCATTATTCACATTTGAACTCCTGCCCCCGCTCAAGGGGCACAGTATCGAAAAAGTCTATACGGCAATTGACAGGCTGATCGAGTTTCAGCCGGCATACATAAATTTTACAACCCATCGCAATGAGATAACATACAAGGAGAGATCTGACGGGCTTCTTGAGAAAAGGGTGACAAGGCTCAGGCCGGGAACAATAGCCCTGGCTGCAGCTGTAAAGTACAAATATAATATTACTGTTGTCCCCCATATCCTCTGCGGCGGATTTACCAGGGAAGAGACTGAAAACGTGCTTATTGAAATGAACTTCCTTGGTATTGACGATGTTCTTGCTCTCAGAGGTGATCCTCAGAGAGGCAGCCGGACATTTATCCCGGAAAAGGACGGGCATACTCATACTTTTGAGCTTGTGCGGCAGATCATCAACATGAACAGTGGTAAATATCTTGAAGAATCCCTTGAAGATACTATCGCAACCAATTTCTGCGTGGGTGTTGCAGGATACCCTGAAAAGCATGTTGAAGCTCCAAACAGTGAAACTGACATGGAAAACCTGAAATACAAGGTGGAGTCGGGAGCAAGCTATATCGTGACCCAGATGTTTTTTGACAACAGCAGGTTCTTCCGGTTTCGTGATGAGTGTAAAAGGATAGGGATAAACGTTCCCGTTATTGCAGGGCTGAAGCCTGTTTCAGCGCTTAACGACATTAAGCTGCTGCCCCAGACTTTTCATATTGACGTCCCCCCGGATCTTGTTTCAGCAATAAAGAAATGCACAACTGACAGGGAAGCCCGTGAAGTTGGTATAGAGTGGGCAACTATGCAATCAAGGGAACTTATTAAAGAGGGAGCACCGGGTATACATTATTATACTCTCGGCCGTTCGGATAATGTTGCCAGGATCGTTAAAGCTTCATTCTAACCCCCGGCCAGCTAAAGCTGTCCTGCCCCCTGAAGGGGGCTTGAATCCTGATTTTAATATAATTACTCTATAAAACCGGTAATTAGCCCCCCCTGATGTTTACAGTCAGGGGCGGGGGGTATTAGATCTTGAACGCCTTCTTTATCCTGTCCACATAATCCAGCTTCTCCCAGGTAAAGAATTCAACCTTCTTCGTCCAGATTTTTTTACCGTTGCCGTTTACTGCCCCGGGCTTGCTGCCGGGAACCTCATAATAGACTTCCACATTCCTGGTGAAAGGATTGCGCCCGAAGTGTCCGTACGATGCAGTTGGTGAAAACACCGGATTTTTCAGTCCCAGCCTTTTAATGATGGCATACGGCCTCATATCAAAAATGGTGCTTAGCTTTTTTGCTATTTCTCCGTCATGCAATACTTTCCCCTTTTCATTTTTTACATGAGCTGTTCCGAATGTATTTACATATAAGCCAACAGGTTGCGCAACACCGATTGCATATGCCACCTGAATAAGAGCCTGGTCGCAGACGCCTGCGGCTACAAGATTTTTGGCAATATGGCGTACGGCATAAGCAGCAGACCTGTCAACCTTTGAAGAGTCTTTCCCTGAGAATGCTCCGCCTCCATGCGCTCCGTGACCGCCGTAAGTATCAATAATGATCTTACGGCCTGTAAGCCCTGTATCTCCGTGAGGACCTCCGATGACAAATTTGCCTGTCGGATTGACCAGTAGTTTCAGATCTGCCCTGAACAGCTTTTGGATCCTTGGAGGAAGAGTTTTTTTAACTCTTGGTATAAGTACTGCTTCAATATCCTCCTTTATTTTTTTCTGCATGGTTTTCTCGGCAATTTTTTCAGCGGCAATCGACTTGTTCTTTGGAAGAACAAATTCGTCGTGCTGTGTGCTGATGACGATAGTATCTATCCTTTGCGGTTTGTGATTGTCGTCATATTCTATGGTGACCTGCGATTTGGAATCAGGTCTGAGGTATTTCATCTGCCTTCCTTCGCGTCTGATCGCTGCAAGCTCCTGGAGAAATGTATGTGCCAGCTCAATGCTTAACGGCATATAATTGTCCATCTCGCGGCAGGCATAGCCGAACATCATCCCCTGGTCGCCTGCACCCTGCTCTTCTGGTTTATCACGCACTACACCCTGACGTATATCAGCTGACTGTTCGTGGATCGTGGAGATCACTCCGCACGAGTCGCAATCAAAACGGTATTCAGCCTTGGTATAGCCTATGTCGCGTATAACCCTGCGCGCTGTTTCCTGAACATCAACCCATCCTGAGGTAAGAACCTCGCCTCCGCAAACAACAAGTCCTGTGGTGACAAATGTTTCGCAGGCGACTTTTGAGTCGGGATCCCATTTAAGGAATTCATCAAGCAATGCATCTGAAATCTGATCGGCTACCTTATCGGGGTGCCCTTCTGAAACTGATTCTGAAGTAAAAAAATATCCCATAGTTTATAAGTTTAGTACTAAAACAAATGATGGGAAGATTGGTTGTACAGAAAAAGGCAGTTACATGCGTTTTAGCATTTTTTCCTGTGGTTGCAATCAGCTCAAATCTTTCCACCAGATAATTATGGCACAAAGCAAATAAAAAAATCCGTAAAATAAAAATATCAGCCGCCTGTCAGGTGGCGGAAAATCTCTTCAAGGTTGCTTTCTTCCTTTTTAAGAGACAGAACCGTCAGCTTACTGTCAACTGCAAATGCAAACAGGAGCGGCCTGATATCCTCCTCACCTTCTGCCTCAATAAACCACAGTCCCTGCCTGACCTGTTTGATCCTGACAACATTTTTGATTCTTTTTAATTGCTGTTCATCAGGGTTTTTGTCGAATTCGACATGAATTATCTGCCTCTGACGTTTTATTATTGAATAGATATCGCTTTTTTTCTCATCGATTACAATAACTCCTTTGTCAATAATAATTACCCTGTTGCATATCGCCTCAACTTCCTGCATGATATGGGTTGAAAGAAGGATTGTTTTTTCCTTTCCTGCATCTTTGATAAGGTTACGTATCTCAATAATCTGGTTTGGATCAAGGCCGCTTGTTGCCTCATCAAGGATCAGCACTCCGGGATTATGGATAAGAGCCTGGGCAAGCCCGACTCTCTGCCTGTATCCCTTTGACAGGGACCCAATCCTTTTTTTCTGTTCCCGGGCCAGACCGGTAATTTCTATGACATTGTCAATCTGTTTTTTAACAGAATTACCCGATTTGTACAGCGAAGCAACAAATCCCAGGTATTCCCTAACGTACATCTCGGGATACAGCGGATTGTTTTCAGGAAGATAGCCGATATTTCTTTTTATCTCAGGATTGTTTTCAGAAGCTTCAATGCCATTAACCAGCACATTGCCTGAAGTGGCAGGGATGAACCCGGTGATGATCCTCATCATTGTTGTTTTTCCGGCACCGTTGGGTCCGAGGAAAGCAACGATCTCTCCTGTCTTCACTTCAAAGGAGACATTGTCTAAAGCTTTCTGTTCACCATAAAGTTTTGTAACTCCCTGAACTACAATTGACATATTTTTAAGATCCTGATAAAATTCAGTTGCTAAGATAACGTGTTTTTTCTTAGCCTCACATTTACTAATTTTGGATATTACTGATAAAATACCGGCAATATGAATGGCCAGCCAGTAATTATCGTTGTGGTTGTAACCTATGTTACTCTTTTGATTCTCTGGGGTGTTTACCAGGGAAGGAAAGTAAAAACCGGCAATGATTTCGCTATTGCAGGACGAAAACTACCCGGATGGGCAGCAGCTCTTTCAGAAAGGGCAACAGGGGAATCTTCCTGGGCTCTCCTGGGATTGCCCGGAGCAGCATATGCGATGGGGCTTACAGAAATATGGACAGCTGCCGGTTGTGTGGCAGGTATTGTAACTGCCTGGGCATTCCTTGCATGGAGACTCAGGGATGAGGCTGAAAAATACAATGTTTCAACATTTACCGAATACCTGGAAGTAAAGCACGGAGAAACAGGAAAGATGCTCAGGACAATCTCAAGTCTTGCTATTGTTTTCTTTTTCTTTTTCTACGTGGGCGCTCAGTTCCTTGGCGGAGGAAAAACGCTTCATACCTTATTCGGATTGAAGCCAGGTATCGGGGGGATCATAACTGCTGCATTGATAATTCCTTATACCGTCTATGGCGGATTCAGAAGCGTGGTCTATACAGATGTGGTTCAGGCAATCCTTATGATTATCACCCTTGTCATCGGACCTGTCGTTGGCATTTTTTATATAATGAATACTCCTGATTTATATGCATCAGGAATAACAGAAGCGCTGGTAAAATCAGGAAGTACCTTTACATCTCTTACAGGTGCTGCAAAGGGATTTGGCGCCGGGCTGCTGATAACGGGAGGATTCAGCTGGTTCTTCGGATATCTCGGCGGACAACCTCAGCTGAGCGTCAGGTTTATGGCTATAAGTGATTCAAAGCAGGCCAAAAAAGCGCGTAATATAGGTATTGCATGGACTATTTTCGCTTATCTGGGTGCTCTTATGATCGGATGGATCGGCATAGCGATCTTCGGTCCTGCAGGATTGAGCGATCCGGAGTATGTAATGCCCAGCGTCATGCTCAGGCTTTTCCCTCCGGCAATAGCAGCCTTGCTTATTACAGGTGCTATTGCTGCAATGATATCCACTGCGGATTCTTTGCTGATCCTTTCTGCAACTGAGCTTTCTGATAGTATCCTTAAAAAGAAAGGTATTGATCAGAAGGATCAGTCGCCGGCCAGAACATTAAGAAGGCACAGGATAACCACTGCCCTGATAGCTTTGATTGCACTTATCCTGTCATATGTCTCCCCGTCAAAGCTTATTTTCACCATTGTAAGTTATGTCTGGGCAGGAATTGGATGCACATTTTCAGTGGTCATACTCTTTACATTATTCTGGAAACGGTTCCATGGAAGAGCCGCTGTTATCACGGTAATTTCAGGCTTGCTGTTTACGATCCTCTGGATAAGCGGAGGGTTTGAACAGCATTATAAGGTTACCGAATCGAAAACAGAATTTCTTGTTAACCAGAATATAATTGACAGCCAGGAAAAAGAAAGCCTCCTGATTCTGGAGGGTCAGAGATATGTGAATTCATCAAAATTTGAATCATTCGTGAAAAGCAGGCTTGCTGAGCCGGATGAAAAAAAACTTGCAGTTATTTCTTCTGCATACACTATAAAAGGAATTCCTGCACGACTTACAACATTTTTGTTTTCACTGATGGCGGCAATATTATCCACCATTCTGATTACACCATCCCGGTCTAATCGCCCCATCCGCCCATAAACTGGCCTGATTTCGCAAAAGAGGTTCTCGGGTTGACACAACATACCGGTATTTTTGAGCTGTTGGCAATAATGTACTGCTCCGAGGCGCCAACCATATAATCGGCAAATGTTATATTCTTGGTTGTCACTATAAGGATAAGGTCGGCATTTATTCTCTGCGCAAAATCAAGCGTCTGTTCTGCAAAATTGCCTTTGGGTATTTCATGTATCTCATATTCAATATTGTTCTGAATGAGATATCTGATCGCGAAGTTGAGGTTTGTTTTTGTTTTCTTGATCAGGCTTTGATCCGTTGAAGTAGTGACAATAATATGAATCTTCGAGTCAAAATACTTGCCCATGTAGATAGCCATCTGTGTTTTCTCCTTGTTTTCCCTCCTGAAGTCAACAGGAAAAACTATGTTATGATATCTCTCCTGGTCCAGAGGCGGATCCTGGATAACAATAAACGGCACTTTTGATTTTACAATGACTTTCAGTGCCCAGCTGCCGGTAAGCTTCTGCATGCCTTTCATTCCGTGAGTTCCCATGACAACGATGCTGGCCCCTTTGTCATTTACGAATTCAGCTATTGCAGTGAAAATGCTTCCCTTGGATATTTCAGCACCTATCGGCATATTGTATTTCTTGCTGCTTTCGTCAGCAACATGCCGGAGAAGGACTTTCTTTTCCCCTTCTTCCTTTTCCTTGATCCCTTTATCAACAATATGAAGAAGGCATACTTCATCCCTTACCATACGGCTTATCTTAGCTGCATGTGCAAGCGCATGCTCGGCAACAGGAGTAAAATCCCATGGTACGACTATAAGCTTTTTCTCTTCCATAATTGGTTACTATTATCAATTTAACTCAAAGTTATTCAGATTTTGCCAATTTTCAAACCATTTAGTATAGTCCGTCTGCTGTTTTACTGGTAAAACTGCTCAAATGAAAAAATATTTCAGAAACAGCGTATTAAAATGAAAAAGAGACCTTGTTTGCACAAAAACAGTGCCATAACAGAGCATTACACAGCATAAACGGATGTTTACGACCAACAATTTATTATTTTTGGGGGGAAATTTTTTAACGGAATGAAACAAACAAAGATCAGGAAATTGTTGACCTCACACAAAACCGGGGAAGATGTGCTGGTGAAAGGATGGGTGAGAACAAAACGGGGAACCAGGGACATTGCCTTCATTGCCCTGAATGACGGATCTACTATCAGGAATATTCAGATAGTTGCCGATAATGCATCATTTGATGAAAACATGATGAAGGATATTACAACAGGAGCATGCATTGCTGTCACAGGCAAGCTTGTTGAATCCCAGGGCAAGGGTCAGGATGTGGAGATAAATGCATCCGTAATTGAGCTTCTGGGTAAAAGTGATGCTGAAACATATCCCCTTCAGAAAAAAGGACATTCGATGGAGTTCCTCAGGGAGATTGCCCATCTGCGTCCGAGGACGAATACCTTCGGTGCTGTGCTGAGGATCCGGCACGTGATTTCATTTGCCATTCATAAGTATTTCAACGACAAGGGATTCTACTACCTTCATACACCAATCATTACAGGCAGTGATGCAGAAGGCGCCGGAGAAATGTTTCATGTCACAACAATGGACCTCGGGAATATCCCGCACACCAGCACAGGTGAAGTTGATTTCAGCAATGACTTTTTCGGAAAACATACCAACCTCACTGTCTCCGGTCAGCTTGAAGGAGAGCTGGGAGCTCTTGCCCTTGGCGAGATATATACATTCGGGCCGACTTTCAGAGCCGAAAATTCAAACACACCGCGCCATCTTGCTGAATTCTGGATGATAGAGCCGGAAATGGCTTTTTATGACAATAATGATAACATGGATCTGGCGGAGGAATTTGTAAAATACCTTATCACCTATGCACTTGACAACTGCCAAGAGGATCTTGAATTCCTTAATAATATGATTGACAAAGGATTACTCGACAGGCTCAGGTTCGTGACCGGGAATGAATTTGTCAGGATGACCTACTCTGATGCCGTGAAGATCCTTGTTGACTCAGGTGAAAAATGGGAATACCCTGTCGGATGGGGAAAAGATCTCCAGGCAGAACATGAGAGATACCTTGTTGAGAAGCATTTTAAACGGCCGGTAATCCTTTCTGACTACCCGAAGGAAATCAAGGCATTCTACATGAAGCAGAATGATGACGGAAAGACTGTCAGGGCAATGGATGTGCTCTTTCCGGGAATCGGAGAGATAATAGGCGGATCGCAGAGGGAAGAGAATTATGAAAAGCTCCTGAGCCGCATCAGGGAGCTGAAACTGCCTGAAAAAGATCTCTGGTGGTACCTGGAGACAAGGAAATTCGGCACTGCCCCTCATAGCGGATTCGGACTGGGATTTGAAAGGATGATCCAGTTTGTAACCGGAATGTTAAACATACGTGATGTCATTCCTTTTCCAAGAACTCCGAAGAACGCAGAATTTTAATATTTTTTTTCCGTTTATCAGTTGTTAAGCAGGGAGGATGTTAAAGCAGAAGTTACAGCAGAAATTGCTTCAAAAGCTTTCACCGCAGCAGATCCAGATGATCAAGCTGCTTGAGGTCCCTACGATACAGATTGAACAACGGATCAAGAAGGAGCTCGAGGAGAATCCTGCCCTTGAAGAGGGATCGGAAGATGATGAAGTGCCGGCCGAAGAACAGGAGGATGAAAACTTTGAAGAAGAGGACAGGGACCAGGATGAGTTTACACTCGATGACTATATCGAGGATGACGAGATCCCGGATTATAAACTTCAGACGAGCAATTACAGCAAGGATGATGAAAAGAGGGCTGAGATCCCTTTCTCGGCAGGCTCATCATTTCATGAACACCTGGAAGCCCAGTTTGGCCTCAGGGATCTGACTGACAAGCAGAAGGTACTCGGGGAATACATCATAGGCAATATTGATGAGGATGGTTACCTGAGAAGAGAACCTGCAAACATCGTTGACGACCTGGCGTTCCTGCAGAACATACAGACAACGGAACAGGAACTCGAGGAGGTTCTTAAAATAGTCCAGGACCTTGAACCTGCAGGAGTGGGTGCAAGAAACCTCAGGGAATGTCTGATGCTCCAGCTCGAAAAGAAGGATCTGTCAGATCCTGTCGTAAATCTGGCTCATTTAATCATAGATCAGTACTTTGAAGAATTCAGCAAGAGACACTATGATAAGATCATGGCAAGGCTCGGCATAAGCGAGAATTCTCTAAAATCAACCATTGACGAGGTCCTTAAGCTGAATCCCAAGCCCGGGGGTCTCTTCAGTGATGCATTTACAAAAACAGCACAGCCTATTATTCCTGACTTTATCCTGGAACATTCCGAAGATGGCTTTGACCTTCACCTTAACTCACGCAACCTGCCAGAGCTGAGGCTCAGCTCTGCATACAGCGAAATGCTGCAGGCATATACAAGGGATAAGGGAAACAAGAAGGAAATGAAGGATGCAATTCTTTTCGTCAAACAGAAAATAGATTCTGCAAGATGGTTCATTGATGCCATAAAACAGAGGCAAAACACACTTCTTCTTACCATGAATGCGATACTTGAATACCAGCAGGAGTATTTCATAGATGGTGACGAAACAAAGCTGAAGCCTATGATCCTCAAGGATGTCGCCGAGATGACCGGACTTGATATCTCAACAATCTCCAGGGTTGCCAACAGTAAATACATTCAGACACATTTCGGGATCTATCCGCTGAAATTCTTTTTTTCTGAAGGACTGCAGACCGACAGCGGCGAAGAGGTATCAACACGCGAAATAAAAAGGATTCTGCAGGATTGCATCAACAATGAGGAAAAGCGTCATCCGCTCACTGATGAAAGACTTACTGAGATCCTTCAGGAGAAAGGATACCAGATAGCGAGGAGAACCGTTGCCAAATACCGCGAACAGCTTAATATCCCGGTTGCGAGATTACGAAAGGAGATAGGAAGATGACAGGAAAAATCCAGTACGCCGGAGATGTCCTGGCAAAAATAATCTCAGTGATACTGCACCCTTTGTTTATCCCGGTATACGGCCTTCTGATAATATTTTCCGCTCCCACGCTGATAGGTTACCTTCCCTATGCAGTCAAAAGAATCTTGCTGATAATAATTCTGATAAACAATGTATTGCTGCCATTTTCTTTCATCCCCTACTTTAAATTCAGGAATATTATTTCCACATGGACAATTGACAGCAGGAGAGAAAGGATAATACCGCTTATAACTTCTTCTTTCTTTTATTCTGTAACCGTTTTCATTACATTCCGCTATCATATTCCTGCTTTCATAAAATCCTTCATACTGGCTGCCGCTCTGGTAGTAATTGCAGTTACTATTATCAATTTCTGGTGGAAAATATCGATTCATGCCGCAGGAGCAGGCGTCCTGGTCGCACTGGTAGCTGTCCTTTCCATTAAAATGAATGCCGGACTGCCCTGGTTCCTTATAGCGGTTATCCTTTCGGCGGGACTTGCCCTTACATCAAGACTGTGGCTCAATTCCCACAGCCCGAAGGAGGTTTGGTCCGGATTGTTCCTGGGGTTTCTCTGTTCAGGACTCCTTCTGCTCTTCTATTAAAAGCTCTTCAACAGCCCTGTCAAGAAGTATTTTGCTTTGCCCTGTCAATTCATCAGTCCATCTGCATTTTACAGAAGCAGGACATATTTCCCCTGTTAATTCCTTTTGCCGGATCGCTGAAAACCATCCTTTCCCTGCAAGGCTTTGTGCAAGATATTCCTGCTCAGTCTGCCCGGGTGTCGGTATCAGAATGGCGCTGCAACCAAGATCTATCAGTTCCATTACTGAAGTATATCCCGACCTTGTGATAATGGTCTCGCTGCTCATGATCACTTCCTTCATTGCCAGAGCAGGCAGATGATCATACCATATTATATTATCAGTTCCTGATTTATGTTCTGTACCTTCAGGTTTACCTCCAAGAAAGATTGTCATTGGTTCCTTATCCCTGAAAATATCTGACAGCTTTTGCTTCAGTATTCCTTTTTGCGGTTCAGGCCCGGACAGCATAACTGTATTGTGCCGGACATTTACAGGATTTTCACCGGAAGTTGCTTTGATGCGGGAAAACCGGGATAAGAGCCCTATGTACCTTACATTACCCGGAAGTTTCAGATCATGTGATAATCTGCCGGATATGTTAAGGTCGCCCGGCAGATCAGGGATAAAGCATAATGAGTATCTTTTAATTATTGCCCTGTGAAGAAAAATGCCAATGAATTCGAGGAATGAAAAGGGCGCCGGAAACGGAATCCGCAGCATATGTGTTACATAGACCGAAGTGATTTTACGGTTCCAGAGACCGAACCGGTTATCACTTATCACTATGTCAATATCATTTTCAGTGATTATTTTCTGCAGCTGCCGGTGCTCGCGTGTTATGTGATGAATCAGAACCGGGATGTCTGCCAGAAGCTTCAGGTACTGGGGCAGGAACCCTGAATAGCCTGGTTTGTATCCGGGGAAATCGATATATATGAGACCCGGAAGTTCTTTCCTGATGAAGGACAGGTGCTCCTTCCCGGCTCCGATAAATATATTATTCCCTGTCTCCTTCAGTTTCTCCGCAAGAGCGATCATGCGTCCGGCATGCCCCAGCCCCCATTCAAGAGGACAGATCAGTATATTCCTTGCTTGTTTCAAGTTCAGCCTGAAACCTGTGTTTTAATGCCAATACTGTTGACAAGGGAGGCAATCCGCTTTAGCTCAGTAAGGGGAACCTTTGCAAGCTGCCCTCCTTCCGGAGTATCCCTCGATATAGTATATATCATTACCTCAGCCGGTCTTATTTTTTTTATTGCTTTCAACCATGCATCCAGCTCTTCTTTTGTAGTATTGTCAATCCGTTTTCCTTTGAATATCCCGCGAAGAAAAAGTGTCTGGACAATCAGCTGCCCTTTAAATCCTTCAAGGTCACTGATCAGTTTGTCAGTTTTTACATTTACCCCCGGCTGGTTATGGATTTTTACAGTGAGGTCAAAGGCTGAATCCAGCTTCAGGATATTCTGATCGACCTTGAGAAGAGCCTTTTTGATATGAGGCCTGGAAATTGCTGTGGAGTTAGAAAGCACGGCAATTCTCGCATCCGGGAAGTATTTGTCCCTCAGTATTATACTGTCGTCAATTATCCCGGGGAATTCGGGATGAAGTGTTGGTTCTCCGTTGCCGGCATAGGTGATCACATCAGGTTTCTGTTTATTTTCTTTCATCGAGAAGAGCTTTTTTTCAAGAGCTTCAAAAACCTCCTTTCTTGATGGGAGATCCTTCCCTGATGCATCAGACTTATGTGTCCATCCGCATTCGCAGTAGATACAGTTGAAGTTGCAAATCTTCCTGTTCGAAGGCAGAAGGTTGATCCCAAGTGAAACTCCCAGCCTGCGGCTTCTTACCGGTCCAAATACAATACTATCAAACAGGAATGTAGCCATTCATCCGTAATAAACAGTGTCAAAAATATACATTTTAAACCTTAAAGTAAAAATGAAGAACTTGCTTCAATGTATTATTTATATATACCCCCTTCCCAACCTTCCCCCAAAGGGGAAGGAGCTAACCAATCCTTTCCCCCTTGGGGGAAATAAGAAAGGGGGTAAAAGAGACTTAAAATCTAAACCAATCTTTTTACTGTTGTCTCAGGCAGGAGTCTCAGTTTCTGCAAATCAAGATTTTCAAGAAGAAGCAATCCCGGTTTTTTGCCGGGTTCGATTTTTCCGTAACTCTGTTCCTCTCCCAGGGCTTTTGCTCCGTTTATGGTAGCCCAGCGGATCATCTCTTCAAGTTTCAGTGACGGGAAATAACTCTGCAGGGTTTTCAGTTCCGAAAGGATGCTCAGTTTATGATTTGAAGCAAGGGAGTCCGTACCTATCACTATTTCGCATCCCTCTGAAGAAAGCATTACGGCAGGAGGAACCCTGTTTTCAATATACAGGTTCGCATTCGGGCAGAGGCACCAGAATGTATTTCCCCTTTTAAGGATCTGCCTGACTGTTTCCCTGTCGGAGAAGGTATTGTGGACAAGGATCAGTGATCCGGATGGTGTAACCTGATCCAGAATGGCAGTAACAATATTTTCCGGTGTTTCAAGCCTGGCAGGAAGCATCCCTGCCTTTTTAAATGCTTCAAAAAGAGATCCTGCGTGTTCAGAAAGGAATGTCTGTTCTCCTTCGGTTTCCATGAAATGAACTGAGGTAACCCTGTTCTTCATGGTTCTCTCCAAGTTCAGCCTGAAACCTGTGTTTTAATGCCAATACTGTTGACAAGGGAGGCAATCCGCTTTAGCTCAGTAAGGGGAACCTTTGCAAGCTGCCCTCCTTCCGGAGTATCCCTCGATATAGTATATATCATTACCTCAGCCGGTCTTATTTTTTTTATTGCTTTCAACCATGCATCCAGCTCTTCTTTTGTAGTATTGTCAATCCGTTTTCCTTTGAATATCCCGCGAAGAAAAAGTGTCTGGACAATCAGCTGCCCTTTAAATCCTTCAAGGTCACTGATCAGTTTGTCAGTTTTTACATTTACCCCCGGCTGGTTATGGATTTTTACAGTGAGGTCAAAGGCTGAATCCAGCTTCAGGATATTCTGATCGACCTTGAGAAGAGCCTTTTTGATATGAGGCCTGGAAATTGCTGTGGAGTTAGAAAGCACGGCAATTCTCGCATCCGGGAAGTATTTGTCCCTCAGTATTATACTGTCGTCAATTATCCCGGGGAATTCGGGATGAAGTGTTGGTTCTCCGTTGCCGGCATAGGTGATCACATCAGGTTTCTGTTTATTTTCTTTCATCGAGAAGAGCTTTTTTTCAAGAGCTTCAAAAACCTCCTTTCTTGAAGGGAGATCCTTCCCTGATGCATCAGACTTATGTGTCCATCCGCATTCGCAGTAGATACAGTTGAAGTTGCAAATCTTCCTGTTCGAAGGCAGAAGGTTGATCCCAAGTGAAACTCCCAGCCTGCGGCTTCTTACCGGTCCAAATACAATACTATCAAACAGGAATGTAGCCATTCATCCGTAATAAACAGTGTCAAAAATATACATTTTAAACCTTAAAGTAAAAATGAAGAACTTGCTTCAATGTATTATTTATATATACCCCCTTCCCAACCTTCCCCCAAAGGGGAAGGAGCTAACCAATCCTTTCCCCCTTGGGGGAAATAAGAAAGGGGGTAAAAGAGACTTAAAATCTAAACCAATCTTTTTACTGTTGTCTCAGGCAGGAGTCTCAGTTTCTGCAAATCAAGATTTTCAAGAAGAAGCAATCCCGGTTTTTTGCCGGGTTCGATTTTTCCGTAACTCTGTTCTTCTCCCAGGGCTTTTGCTCCGTTTATGGTAGCCCAGCGGATCATCTCTTCAAGTTTCAGTGACGGGAAATAACTCTGCAGGGTTTTCAGTTCCGAAAGGATGCTCAGTTTATGATTTGAAGCAAGGGAGTCCGTACCTATCACTATTTCGCATCCCTCTGAAGAAAGCATTACGGCAGGAGGAACCCTGTTTTCAATATACAGGTTCGCATTCGGGCAGAGGCACCAGAATGTATTTCCCCTTTTAAGGATCTGCCTGACTGTTTCCCTGTCGGAGAAGGTATTGTGGACAAGGATCAGTGATCCGGATGGTGTAACCTGATCCAGAATGGCAGTAACAATATTTTCCGGTGTTTCAAGCCTGGCAGGAAGCATCCCTGCCTTTTTAAATGCTTCAAAAAGAGATCCTGCGTGTTCAGAAAGGAATGTCTGTTCTCCTTCGGTTTCCATGAAATGAACTGAGGTAACCCTGTTCTTCATGGTTCTCTCCTTTATCAGCCTGAAAAGCGGCAGCGACACCGAATAAACAGTATGCGGCA
>Ga0154607_1043_pt1 | contig 14617 bp, 9 predicted proteins | sample Rifle2008BG13ft_FD_116036 | JGI IMG/M metagenome (GOLD analysis project Ga0154607, IMG submission 116036) | Bacteroidetes bacterium RBG_13_43_22 | reverse complement strand
TTTAACATACACTATGGAACGCTTGCCTGTCCACAGCACCGCAGATTTCGGTATGATCAGGTTATTTCGGTATTCGCTGAGATTAGCTGTTACAATACCTGTTGCAAACATTTCAGGTTTCAGTCTGCCAGATTGATTCCCTGTTTCAATCCTTACCTTAGCCACTCTTGTAACAGGGTCAATTACAGGATCAATAAAAACAATACTGCCTGAATACTTTGTCCCCGGCAATGCCTGAAGAGTGAATGTGACTTTTGCACCTTTGCTTAAAAATGGCAGATCACTTTCATAGGCATCAAATACTACCCAGACTTTTGAGAGGTCGGCAACTTTAAACAGAGTGGTGCCCCGAGCGACATAATCGCCGGTGTTTACCAGTTTCGATGCAACAATTCCACTTGTATTTGAAACAACTTCGACAGTGGTCTGGGCACTACCCGCCCTTTCGATCGTTTCAATCTGATCATCCGTGAGTTTCCATTGACGCAGCTTTTCTTTTGCTGCTTCATAAATAGCCGCCTGAGATTGTTTTGTTCTGGCGGCCTCAAGCAGCTCCTGCTGTGCTGTGATAAGTTCAGGAGAATAGATCCGCGCAAGTACCTGTCCTTTCCTGACCGATTCGCCGGTAAAATTAACGTAAAGTTGTTCTATCCGGCCGGAAACATGCGCTGCCTGACTTTGTAACAATCTTTCATCGGCCTGTACTTTACCATAGAGACGGACCTCTTTGACAGGTTTTTGTTTAGTGACTACCGATGTCAGAACATTTGCCAGCTGAGCAGCCTCTTTGCTAAGATGAATCGCATCAGGATCTACAGATGAGGTGTCGCTTTGAGCAAGAGGAATCAGGTTCATGCCGCATATGGGGCATTTACCTGGTTGTTCCATCCTGATCTGCGGGTGCATTGCACATGTCCATATAGTACCCTGGACAACTTCTGTTGAATGATCGTATTTCTCTTCGCTTTTTTTCGAAGGATTGAAAATCAACCATCCGATAAAAACACCAGATATCAGTAAAATGCTATAATTCACATATTTATAAGAGAATATTTTAAAATGTCTTAATTTTTTCATTGTATTTCAGATTTATTGTACCTGTGAAAATGCCATTAATCGTTTAAGCCATGCCACAGCCGTATTGAAATCAGCAACTGCTTCGACCTGCTTAAGTTCATAATCGAGTGTCTGCTGCTGCACCCGCAGTACCTCTGTAAGTTCAACAGATGATGCTGAGAAGCTTTTCAGTATAAGATCAAGAGATCTTGAAGCCAGATTATATTGTTTTTCATATAGTTTTACCCTGCGCTGTGCATCCTGATACAGCTGAACCGCATGATAGTACTCTGTTTGCAGTGAATTTACGGTGGCCTTATACTTTTGATCTGCCGAGGCACCAAGCAGTTCTGCTTCAGCTTGCATTGCTTTATATTTTTTACGATAAACCGGTAAAGTAACGGTTACCATGGGCATTATCATGTCTTTACCATTCATTGCAGATGCCGACATCCCGCTCTTGCTGATAAGTGAATAGTCCAGACCCAGACCAACCATTGGATAGCTCATCCCGGCAACCTTTTTCTCCTGTGCTGAATAAGACTGCTTTTCAAGTTCAAGCATGCTCAGCATGGGATTTTTTGCGAGCATACTGTCGGAGACAGCGATCAATGAAATTCCGGAAGAATCAGCTGCCAGATCTTCTCCGGTAAAAACCGGGGAAAGAGGATGCTTGTCCAGGTAACTGTTGAATTGAGCCAGGAGTGTCCTTTCCTGATTTCTCAGAAGTTCAATGCTATTCTCAAGTTCCCCGATCTCTATCTGGATCCCGTACAAATCGGCGAGTCCGGAACTGCCCGATGATGAAGTTCCTCCATCCGTTGAAGGAGCTGCTTTGAACTTTACAAGAGCAAGCTCTTCAATTGATTTAAGTATCACAAGGTTGTTTTCCGAAATACTGATTTCCTCCCGGACTTTATATAAATCGTACCATGTACGCTGTACATCATAAAAAACCTGCAATTTGGCATCGCGGAAAAGTTCAAACTTCGCATTTGCCATCAGGCTCATTTCGTCTCTGGCATGCTTCAGAACACCGAACCATGGAAACATCTGCATTAATCTTATATCTGCGGCCTGATTTCCGTTGACCAGTTCCATAGGTTTCAGAAATACACCAAGACTTAATTCAGGATCAGACAGACTGCCAACCTGCGGTACTTTCTTTAATGCTGCCTGATATTCAGTGAATCTTTGCTGAATTGTTGGATTGTTTTTTGCTGCAATTTCGAGATATTGAAGAAGCGAATCAGGAAATTGCTGGCTGTTGCCGGCAATCCAGCTACCAAGTGCAATAAATATAACCAGTAGTTTTTTATACGCTTTCGTTTTCATCTTCCGGTTAGTTATTAATTGTTTGAACAGCCGCTTTCTGTTTATGATTTACACCTCTTTCCCGCCACATTGCCTGAAACAGGGGGACAACAAAAACTGTCATTACCTGTATTATCATTCCGCCAAAAGCCGGGATGGCCATGGGAACCATTATATCAGCTCCTTTTCCGGTGGATGAAAGAACGGGAAGGAGGGCAATTATTGCCACAGCGGTAGTCATCATTGCCGGGCGCACACGTTTCTTGCCGGCAATGACAACTGCCTCACGTACATCATTAACGGTAGCAGGTTTCTTATCCTGAAATACCTGGTGGATATAGGTACCCATTATCACGCCGTCGTTGGTTGCAATACCAAAAAGAGCTATGAATCCAACCCAGACTGCTACGCTGAGGTTGATGGTGTGCATCTGGAACATATCTCGAAGGTTCATGCCTGCAACTGAAAAATTCATGAACCAATCCTGTCCGTACAGCCAGAGCATTATGAAACCGCCTGAGAAAGCTACGAAAACACCTGAGAAATGAATGAATGATGCAGTAACAGTGCGGAACTGAAAATACAACAGGAGCAGGATCAGTAATAAGCTAAGAGGAATAACTATTGCCAGTCTTCGAGTAGCTCTTATCTGGTTTTCATAATTTCCTGCAAATTTGTAACTGACTCCGGGAGGCAATGTTATCTCTCCCGAATCAATTTTCACCTTTAAGATTCTGCCTGCTTCCTCAACAACATCAACTTCAGCTTTCCCTTCCATTTTATCAAAAATTACAAAGCCTGTAAGGAAAGTATCTTCACTTCTAATCATCTGTGCACCGCGTGTATAATTAATATCCGCAATTTCTCCCAGCGGTATCTGGACGTCATTCATTGCAGGTATCAGGATACGCTTTAAATCTTCAGGATTGTCGCGTAATTCCCGTGCATACCTTACCCTTAACGGGAACCTCTCACGGCCCTCAACAGAGGTTGAAAGTGTCATACCTCCTACAGCAACCTGAAGTATCTCCTGTACATCACCGACAGTCATTCCGTAACGTGCCATTGCTTCACGGTCAAGTTTTATTTCAAGGTAGGGGGCACCCACTGCACGGTCGTAGAAAACTGAAGAGACCTTTATTGAAGGAACATCTTTCAAAGCTCTTTCAAAAAGCATTCCTGCCTGTTCGATTGCATTAAGATCCGGACCAAATACTTTTAAGCCCATAGGAGCTCGCATTCCTGTGGAAAGCATTACCAGACGGGTCTCAATCGGCTGTAATTTAGGTGCAGAGGTCAATCCCGGGATATCGGTCACTTTTACGATTTCATTCCAGATATCCAATGGTTTTTTTATCTGAGGCCGCCATTGACGAAAATATTCTCCTTTACTATCCGGAACAAGGCTGTCAGCAGGGATAACTCTGAAAGCCTGCAGATGAGGATTATATTTTGAATTGTCCTTCAGGATGTAATTGCCTTTTTTGTCCACCTTAAACTGCATGCGGTGGCCGTTTTCATCGAGTATATACTCTGAACGGTAGTTGATAGTATTTTCGAACATCTGGACTGGCGCGGGGTCAAGCGCTGAATTTACACGACCCCATTTGCCGACGGCAATTTCGACTTCAGGTATGGATGAAAGACGCTTATCGAGTGTTTTGATGTATTCAAGGTTCTTTTCAATTCCCGAATGTGGCATGCTGGTTGGCATAAGAAGAAATGAACCCTCGTTGAGCGATGGCATAAATTCCTTGCCGGTACCGGGGAATGTTTTAATCGCACCCTGCCATACTGAGGTCTGACGAAAATTTTTCCAGCCGGTTTTTTCAGCTCCTTTTGCGATGAACCCGAAAACCTTATCCGTGCCCTGCCACGCCAGCAGACCAAAAAGCAAAGTAAAGGCAGGGATCATCAGAAACTTCCATTTATTAAGCAAGGCCCAGCGAAGAATTTTTTCATAGAAATGCACCATCGTCATTAAAGCAAGCAGAATGACTGTTATTATTCCTGTAACAAAAAGGAAGTTGACAAATTCACTGTTGTGGGCACCCAGGGGCAACCACTCTTTGGAGAGGTACCAGGTGGCAAACAGAACTGTGATAAATATGTTTATATAATTCGTAAACTTTTTGTGTTTTTCCGGCCATCTTCCATCAAGCAGATTATTTATTCCCACGGCTGTTATAGCCAGTGCAGGCAGCACATGCCAGAAGATAGCAATAAATAAACCTGCAGCAATGAGAAACCCATTCCACAATCTCCTGATTCTTTTCCTGTCGAACGAGATGTTAAATAAAATATGGACCAGAGTAGGCAGAACGACTATTCCAAGGATAAATGCTGAAAGAAGTGCAAATGTTTTAGTAAAAGCAAGAGGATGAAATAGTTTTCCTTCCTGGGCCTGCATGGCAAATACAGGAAGGAAGCTTACAATTGTAGTAGCTATTGAAGTTACCACCGCTGCTCTTACTTCTGTTGTTGCCTGGTAAATTACCTGCATTAATTTTTTACCTCTTATTCTATGATTTTCAGGCATTTCGAGATGTCGGAGAATGTTCTCCACATCAACAATTCCAATATCGACCATAACCCCGATAGCTATAGCGATACCTGACAGAGCCACAATATTGGCATCTACGCCGAAAAAACGCATCAGTATAAAGGTCATCAATACACCAATCGGCAACAGGCCAGCCACAATCAATGAAGCCCTGAGGTTCATCACCAGGATAATAATCACAATTATACTTATGAGAATCTCATGTGAAAGGGCTGATTCGAGTGTTCCTATTGTTTCTTTGATCAGTCCTGTCCTGTCATAAAAAGGTACTATTGTCACCTTTGAAACAGAACCATCAGGCAATATTTTTTGAGGCAATCCGGCTTCTATTTCCTTAATCTTGCTTTTTACATTATTAATTACCTCCAAAGGGTTTGAGCCGTACCGTGCGACAACTACCGCACCGACAGCTTCTGAACCGTCTTTATCAAGTCCGCCACGGCGTGTAGCCGGACCAAAAGTGACCTGAGCCACATCTTTGATCCGGACCGGAACATTATTACGAACTGAGACAACAGATAACTCAAGATCATTAAGACTTTTAATATATCCCAGTCCGCGGATTATGTATTCAACTTTATTTAGCTCAATGGTTTCGGCTCCAATGTCAAGATTGCTTTTCCTGACAGCATTCATGACATCCATGACAGACACATTGTAAGCCTTGAGAGCATCCGGGTTAAGATCGACCTGGTATTCTTTTATGAATCCTCCTGCAGAAGCAACTTCTGAAACGCCTTCGGCAGTGGAAAGGCTGTATTTTACATAAAAATCCTGAATGGTTTTGAGTTCCTGGGGATCCCAGCCGCCATTCGGAGCCCCTGTTTCAGGATTGCGTCCCTCAAGAGTGTACCAGAATATCTGACCAAGCGCAGTTGCATCCGGTCCCAGAGAAGGCTGCACACCTTCAGGCAGCGTTCCGGAGGGAAGGGAGTTAAGTTTTTCAAGAATTCTTGACCGGCTCCAGTAAAATTCAACATTATCCTTAAAAATGATGTAGATGAACGACATCCCGAACATGGAGGTGCTCCTTATTGTCTTAACACCGGGAATACCTGTAAGGGCTGAAGTTAAAGGATAAGTTATCTGGTCCTGGATATCCTGAGGTGAACGACCCATCCATTCAGTTGCAACAATCTGCTGGTTTTCACCAATATCAGGAATGGCATCTACAGGCACAGGATCTCTGGGTAGTAGTCTGGATTTCAGATTGAACGGCATGGTTACTAATCCCATGATCACAATAGCAATCAGGAAGATATAAGTTATGAGCCTGTTTTCCAGGAAATATCTTACTAACCGGTTAAACATCAGACTGTATGCTATTATTGTTTTTCAACCAGGGCCATGCCGCATTTGGGACAATCCCCCGGCTTATCACTGACAACCTCAGGATGCATCGGGCAGGTGTATTGAACCTTTGACACCTCCTTAGGTGTTGGTTGTTTTTCTTTTGATGAACTGTTTCCACATGAGTTGAACATTAAACCTGCAAGCAGAACAAAACTAATAATTATAAGACTCTTTTTCATTGTTTTAAGTATTAAATTTTAAATTACCAATTGATTAACTGCAATAACGATTAATACAAATGAAAAGCTTTCCTCATTTGTAAAAGAGGAGAAAATAAGAATATCAGATACGGAAGGCACAAATGCCGGAGAGGTCCACACAGGTGGACATCAGTACTCCTGGTGGTCTTGCTTTGAGAGATAATGATATTAAAGATGATTCCTGGTATAAAGGATACCCTGCAGTGATCGGGAAAATCTTATAATTGTATTGATCAGAGTCAGAGATATCATAAAAAAATGGTTTATAATTGCTGTCGGTCCGGCACAAAGTTACTACATCATCACAACAGCGGGTGGTAATACTGTTCCCGGGGAGGGCCGGCCTCTTTTCCGGACCTTCCATCCCGCAGGAAGCAAGTTTACCTGAAATTGAAATTTTTGAAGCAGCAATCTCTCCTCCGCAATAGTGTGTCGCGACAGTAATAGGTAACATTGTTGACGCCATCAAAAGCACAAGTAATATGGAAAAACCTTTTTTCACTGGATGTATAACAAACAGATAAAGAAAATGTTTTGCCGGTAAGTTAAATTTACCCTCAAAATAATGAAATCTCTTTTCTGATCCATCAGTTTTATAAGTTGTTGCTGTTTAACATGCCATCTCACCCGCATTCTTCATGGCTGAGAGAAGGTTATAGGCTCCTTTTATGACAACTTTTGCAGAACTGATATCAAATCCATCGGGTAAGGATATTCGTGTATATCCTGATGATGAGACTCCCTTTTTTACTTCAATGATGCGATACTCAGTGAATGGTTTTCCCTCTTCTTCCTTTTCCTTGTCAAAGACAAAGATATAATCCTTGTCATCGAAACTTACTATTGCCTCTGAAGGAAGTGCGGTGACTGTTAAATCGGATTCTTCAATCAGCGCATTTACATACATTCCCGGTAAAACATTTTTACAGAAGCTTGTTACTGTTCCGTAAACGCTGAATGTCTTATCCTCGCTCACTGATTTCCCGGTTTGTGTTATCACAGCCTCATGCTCTTCTGTTTCATTGTTAATGTAGAATTTTATTTTCTGACCGGTGGTTACTTTATCTGCATCCTTTTCGAACAATGTCAGATCAAGGAAAAGCCTGTCGCTGTTTACAATTTCGAAGAGAATGTCAGTCGATGAAACATATTTCCCTATATTGACATTGACAGCTTTCAGATAGCCTTTAATGGGGGAAACCAGGTTGACAGCATTGCTTATATTGTCTTCATTAAGCTGTTCAGGATCAATTCCTATGAGAAACAGCTTTTGTTCCAGTGATTTTACCAGTGCCTTAAGGTTTTTGTACTCAACAGTTACCTGTTGTACATTTTTCTCTGAATACACGTCGTCTTTGTACAGATCTGTATGACGTTTAAATTCTGCTTCTGCATAAACCAGCTTGTTTTTTGCTTCCAGATAATCCTGCTGAATATCGACGAAATCCTGATTTTCTATAACAGCAAGTGTCTGACCTTTCCTGACTGCGTTCCCCGGAAGAAGAGAAGCATTCTTGACAAAACCACCAAGAGGCATACATACGGTTGCCTGATTCTGCGGCGGAACAGATACAATTCCATTTACTTTAAGAGTGTTACTGACTGCACGGATCTCAACTGAGCCGGTCTGAATCCCCGCGAGCTTTATCTGATCTTCACGCATTTCGACAATATCCTCCGGGAGTATTTCAGCCTCTTTATTTTCTGTAACAGGTTTTTTGTCTCCAATAATACAAGAATTTATGGATACAATTAAACCCAGGATGATCATTGATAATTTAGTACTGACTTTATTCATGATATTCATATTTTAAAATATTTTACCTGTTATATATTCAACAGTGATTATAGTCTGGTTGAAATTATTAAGTGCATCAAGATAGTCCTGCCTGATGGCTAATGCCCGGTTAAGAGTCAACACAAAATCGAGGTAATCTAACGCACCGGCTTTATAGCTGCGAGTTGCCTGATCAATTATCAGGTCAGCCTCAGGAACGGCTTGTTTTTCATAATAATTGACACTCGAATAGTATTTATTATACTCATCAATTAATGACTGGTAACTGCCAGTAATTGATCTGGTATAATTTTCAGCATTTGTCCTGGCAATATTTTCAGATATTTTTGCGGCCTTCGCCCTTGATGTATAAGGAATAAACCACAATGGAACAGAAATACCAGCCCGGACACCGGTAAACCGGTCTCCGTTACCGAAATATTGAGGTGCACCATTTACATCCTGGCTTCCGATAATGGTCTGACTGAAATAGCCAATATTAAAATCAGGCAACATTTGACTTTGCTCAATTTTTTTCTGAATCTGAGATATCTCAACTTGTTGCTTTATATAACCCAGATATGGATTCTGAAAAATTGAGATACTATCAGGATCAAGAGCAAAATTAATACGGTGTAACTCCTGAAATGATGGTATCAAGACAGTTTTACTATTAAGTAATACCATAAGTTTACGACTGCTTATAGCGATATCAGAGGTTACCTGGTACAACTGGTTTTTAATTTCAAGGCTTTGAGAACGGGCAGTGATCATTTCCAACCGGTTCGTTTCTCCTGCTTTTGCCCTTAATTCAGCTGCCCTTAAAAAACCTGAATAGAGGCTGTCCTGGTATGATAGCAGTTTCTGTTTTGATATCAAATAAACATACTGCCAGTAAATCTGCTTAACCTGCGTGGCTATTTCAAGTTGAGAAGTCAGATATTCCAATTCACTGCTTTTAATATTTGCATTGGCCAGCTTATATCTGTTAAGATACACCGAGGGGAATGCAAATGATTGAGAAACAGCAAAACTGTTATCATTCGTATATGAGTTGAATTGGCCGTATTCCCCGTCGATAACTGTTTTAGGGAGATCAAGAGCATTACCTTTGAGAGCTTTCTGAACATCTATCAACAACGCTGCTGATTTAACAGAAAGGTTGCTGTCCATCGCCATTTGGATCGCATCATGCAAACTAATGATCCTGGTTTTCTGGCCGTTCACGGTATTGAATGCTGGTGCAGCCACCATAAACAGAATAATAGCTCCAAGTTTTTTAGTCAATCCGCCTTTAAATCTGAATTTAAATCTGGTTGAAGAAAAAAAGATATAAAATACAGGAAGAACGACCAGTGTAAGAAGAGTTGCAGTAATTAGTCCGCCGATTACAACGGTAGCCAGTGGTCTTTGTACTTCTGCACCGGCGGAAGTTGATAAAGCCATTGGCAGGAAACCTAAAGATGCGACAGCGGCGGTCATAATAACGGGGCGCAACCTTGTCCGAAGGCCTTTAAGCACCCGCTCTGTAATGTCTGTAACACCTTCCTTTTCGAGCCTGTTAAACTCGGCAATAAGCACTATACCATTCAGAACTGCAACACCAAACAGGGCAATAAAACCAACCCCCGCCGATATTGAGAAGTTCATGCCCCGCATCCAAAGGGCAAAAATTCCGCCAATGGCTGACATGGGAACCGCTGTGAAGATCAGTAAAGATTGTTTTGCTGAATTAAATGTAAAGTAAAGCAAAACAAATATTAAGAGTAATGCAACAGGAACTGCAACGGCAAGCCTTTTCTGGGCAGCCTCAAGATTCCTGAATTGACCACCATAAGAAATGTAATAACCCGCTGGAAGTTGAATCTTCTGGTCCATCTGAGCTGTTATATCATTTATTACACTTTTGATATCCCGGTTACGGACATTGAACCCTATTGTTATCCTTCGTTTTGTATTTTCCCTGGAAACCTGGGCAGGACCTGATTTAATTGAAATGTCAGCTACCTGGTCAAAAGGGATCTGATATCCGTCAGAAAGGGCAACAGTAAGATTCCTGACATCATCAATGCTCTGTCTGTAATCTTTATCGAGACGGACTACCAATCCGAATCGTTTTTCCTCATCGAATACAACACCTGCCTGACTGCCTGCAAAAGCTGCGCGTAACACCTGATTTACATCTTCAACAGAAAGACCATACTGCGCCAGACGATCCCTGTTGTATTCCACCTGTATTTGAGCAAGACCAGTAACCTTCTCAACATTAATATCCTGGACCCCGTCAATTGTCTGAATAGTTTTTTCAACATCAGTAGCTTTTTCAGACAATATTGACAAATCATCGCCGAATATCTTAATGGCTATATCCTGTTTTGAACCAGTCATTAATTCATTAAACCGCATTGCTATAGGCTGTTGAAATTCAAATTTGACACCTGCCAGCGGAATCAGCTTTTCTTCCATCTTACTTACGAGTTCTTCGCGGGAAGCAGCTGAAACCCATTCGCTTTTATCTTTAAGGGTAATGATATAATCACCTGTTTCCATGGGAGTAGGATCTGTAGGAATCTCCCCTGCTCCTATTTTACAAACCGCATGTTTGATCTCCGGAAAATTTTCAAGTAAAATTTTATTTGCTTTAATAACATTATCCACTGTGTGGGTCAATGATCCTCCCTGAAGAGTTATAACACTTGAAGCGAGGTCACCTTCTTCCAGCTGAGGAATAAATTCACCTCCCAGGCGGCCGAATAACATCAGGCTGAACAGGAACAAGGCGATAGCAGAAACCGAAACCAGAAGTTTTCTTTTCAGTGCAAAAGCAATTACAGGATTAAATCCCTTTCGGATCCAATCCATTAACCGGTCAGAAAAATTTGGTTTATGACTAGTGCTCTTGCTCAGGAAAAGTGCCGATGCCATCGGGACATATGTCAGTGAAAGGATTGCTGCACCAATCAATGCAAAAGTAACTACCTGTGCCATCGGACGGAACATTTTCCCCTCAATGCCTATAAGTGCCATTATCGGAAGATACACTATCAGTATAATTATCTGTCCGAAAGTTGCTGAGTTCATCATTCGTTTTGCAGAATCAAAAACATTTTCATCCATCTGTGCCTGATTCAGTTTCGAAACTCCCGGATGGTGATGTTTGCTCATGGATATCCTGTGAACAACACTCTCGACAATGATTACGGCACCATCAACTATAAGTCCGAAATCAATGGCACCAAGACTCATTAGGTTCCCGGACACTCCAAGAAGGTTCATCATAGAAACAGCAAAAAGCATTGAAAGAGGGATGACCGAAGCTACTATAAATCCGGCCCGCATATTCCCAAGTAATATGACAAGGATGAAAACTACAATCAATGCACCTTCTATCAGGTTTTTTGAAACAGTCCCGATGGCACGTCCCACCAGATCAGAGCGATTAAGAAATGGCTCAATCTTAACTTCCCCGGGCAATGATTTCTGAATTGACTCTATCCGTTTTTCCACATTATCTATCACCTGATGTGCATTTGCACCTTTCAGCATCATCACAACACCTCCGACAGCTTCCGCAGTATCAACAACAAATGCACCATACCTGGTCGCACTGCCAAACTGTACTGATGCAATATCCCTTATCAGGACAGGGACTCCAGAATCTGCGGTTTTGACAACAATCTTTCCAATGTCTTCAAGAGATTTAATCAATCCTATTCCCCTTATAAAATAAGCAGTCGGATTCTTATCAATATAAGCGCTGCCGGTATTTTCATTATTTCTCTCAAGAGCATTAAATATATCGGTCAGTGTCAGGTTCATACCCCGGAGCCTTTCGGGATTCACGGCAATCTCGTACTGCTTCACAAATCCCCCGTAACTGTTAATATCCGCAACACCTGCTGTGCCAAGCATCTCACGACGTATGATCCAATCCTGAATTGTCCTTTGTTCCATTGGATTATACACATCCTCATAACCTTTCTCCACAACCAGCCGGTACTGAAAGATTTCACCCAATCCGGTGGATATAGGAGCCAGTGATATCTGTGCCAGACCTGACGGAATAGACTCTTCGGCTTCCTTCAGACGCTCACTTAGCTGCTGCCGTGCCCAATATACGTTCACACCATCTTTAAATACCACCGTTATTACCGACAATCCTAACCGTGAAATGGATCTGAGTTCAATAATATCAGGGATATTGGCTACGGCAACTTCTATCGGAGCAGTAATAAAACTTTCTACCTCCTGGACTGCCAATGAAGGTGCCAGGGAAATTACCTGAACCTGGTTATTTGTAATATCCGGTATGGCATCAATCGGTAGTTTTGTTAACGAGTAAGTTCCCCATCCGATAAGCGCAAAAATGAATAATCCGACTATGAATTTATTCCTGATCGAGAAGGAGATTATCCGATTTATCATTTTAATTAAATTAATTAATAATCAATATTTTATGTCTTTCATTATATTAAAATAATCATAGAAATTATACCCATCTGCATAATGATAATTACAGGGATTTCTAAAATCCCTTTTATAAAAATGCATTATGTATATTATTAAACCCGGGAAGGAGGTGCTCTTAACAGAAATAACTCAAGAGCATGTGAATCGAAAAGCGGCTTTTGTAAGTCAATGATTATTACACAGGATACCAGTAAATCAACATTAGTTTTTCCAGAAGGGCAGATGATTGGATTCAGGTCATACTGAAGATAAGGAAGAATATTATTAATCCTGGACTTTTCTGAAACCAGATCATTAAATGCATGGCAATGTACCGGAAAACCTGAGTTGTGATTGGATTGATTATCTGAAGCAGGACAATCCTTGTCCTGGTTTGAATAAGAATCAGCTATATGATGATCATGAGGAATAAGCTGATGAGCGCCCAGTATGAGGCCTGCAAGTAAAAGGGGAAAAACAGAAATATATTTAAGTAGTCGATCCTTAAAAAATCTGGTTTAACAATAATTTGTCAGGACTTGGTAATTCCTGACCAATTTTTCGATAAGTTCATTTAAGACACAGATAACAGATTCACGGATTTTCCGTAACATCTTCATCATATTGAATGCTGCTCCAGCTAAAAGTGTGTTAATCATATCACCTTCAACACCTTTTAGGTAATTTCTCAGCATCCGGTGATCTTGTTTTATATGTCCTATTATTGGTTCAATTGATGCTCTTCTTCGGAACCGCTCTCTTTCTTTTCTTTTTTGGTAAGCGGTTTTGCCTTTCCCTGAACCTGGTATTTTTATGTTGACTCCCAGAATGCTTTTCCGTCCCTTGCAGCCTCTGTCAACCAGAGCTGTTTCAGGTAACCGTCCCAGAAGATCTTCAACCTGTGCAAGCTGAGGTTCAATAGCATGTCCATCATAAATGTTCTCTTCAAAGGCCATGGCACCAACAACTATTCCATTTTTTTTCGTTATGGCAAAACTGCTTTTGTTTCCAAATTCATACTTCTTATGTTCTTTGCCTTTTGAGATACATTTTACTTCCGGCGCGTGAAAACTGTATAATTTATTCTTGTCATCTCTTCTTTGTCCAAGTACCAGGAGGTATAACCAAAGCTGCTCATCATAATAGCTCAGGCGATCTATGTCATCAAGTTTCCGCTCAACATCCCTTACCAGCCGTCCGGCTATTGTCTTAAGCTTACGGGCTGCTGCATTAGCCTTTTTCTTTCTTTTTGGGTGTTCCCGGAACCGCTGGTCTATCATTAATTGCTTTACTATTCTTGTATAACGCTGTCTTAGTTTTATGTTCTCTTTCTCAGATATTTTGATGCATCCTTCTATTATTTTTTTATGAAGCTTTGAATCGGTCGGGAATGTAATATTCTTCTCCTGTACGGTTGTGTCAATTAATATCTCTTTCTCATAGACGTCTTTGGAATCAAACAGACTTATGCTCAGTTTTAATATTTTCTGTGCACCTTCTTCTCCAATGCGTTTTCGAAAATGCACAAAATCACTCGGGTCATATGGCTCGTCATATTGGAAGTAAGTCTCTCCGCAGAAGTATTGCCAGTAGGGGTTCTCTATCCACCGTGCAACAAATGTTTCATCTCCAAGATTATACATCTGCTTTAGCAACATACTTCCAACCATCTTTCGTATTGGTACTGCCGGTCGCCCAAGTTCAGGGTAATACACAGAGAACTCATTCTCTACTTTCTCCCAGTCAATTCTTTGTGTCAGAAGCACCAGTTCGTGTTCCATATTTATTATGCTAACCAACGGAACACGAAAAACATTCAGTTGCGGATTCTTTGGAATTTTTCCTTTCATTTTGCAAGGTTTTTATCGAATTTACCGATTACCTTGCAGTTTAGCAAATAATGTT
>Ga0154607_1017_pt2 | contig 15076 bp, 16 predicted proteins | sample Rifle2008BG13ft_FD_116036 | JGI IMG/M metagenome (GOLD analysis project Ga0154607, IMG submission 116036) | Bacteroidetes bacterium RBG_13_43_22 | reverse complement strand
AAACAACCTTCAGGGAAACACTCGCAGAATCGGGCATAATATTCTGCTCATTCAGCGATGCTGTAAAAGAATACCCCGAACTGGTAAAAAGATACCTTGGCACTGTGGTCCCCTACACAGATAATTTCTTTGCCTCGCTTAACTCGGCAGTCTTCAGCGACGGCTCATTCTGCTATATTCCAAAAGGCGTGCGGTGCCCGATGGAACTGTCAACCTATTTCAGGATAAACGCTGCTAACACCGGACAGTTTGAACGGACACTTCTTGTCGCTGACGAGGAGAGCTATGTAAGCTACCTTGAAGGATGCACTGCTCCAATGAGGGACGAAAACCAGCTGCATGCTGCAATTGTTGAGATCATAGCAGAGAATAACGCAGAAGTCAGGTACTCAACTGTTCAGAACTGGTACCCCGGTGATAAGGACGGCAGGGGAGGGATATTCAATTTTGTCACAAAGAGGGGATTATGCAGGGGAGAGAACTCAAAAATATCATGGACACAAGTGGAAACCGGATCTGCAATCACCTGGAAATACCCCTCATGCATTCTGAAAGGTGATAATTCAACAGGAGAATTCTATTCGGTTGCCGTAACCAATAATTACCAGCAGGCAGATACGGGAACCAAGATGATCCATATCGGGAAGAACACAAAGAGCACAATTGTATCTAAGGGGATCTCAGCAGGGCACGGCCAAAACAGCTACCGGGGGCTTGTTAAAGTACTGAAGAACGCAACAGGTTCAAGGAATTTCTCGCAATGCGATTCGCTGCTTCTTGGAGATAAATGCGGGGCTCATACCTTCCCTTACCTGGAGGTCGATAACCAGAGCGCTATCGTTGAGCATGAGGCAACAACCTCAAAGATAGGGGAAGACCAGATCTTTTACTGCAACCAGAGAGGCATATCAACCGAGGATGCAATAGGGCTTATTGTCAATGGGTATGCCAGGGAAGTAATAAACAAGCTGCCTATGGAATTTGCAGTTGAAGCACAAAAATTATTGCAGATCAGCCTTGAAGGAAGTGTAGGGTAGAAGACAGAAGACGGAAGACAGAAGACGGAAGACAGAAGACGGAAGAAACAAGACCCAAGAAAATCCCCTCCCGGGAGAGCCTGTCCCGCATAAGCGGGAGGTTGGGGTGGGTCAATAAAAATAAGAAAATGTTGATTATTAAGAACTTAAAAGCTGCTATCAACGGAAAACAAATCCTGAAGGGAATCAGCCTGGAAGTGAAAGCTGGTGAGATACATGCCATAATGGGGCCTAACGGATCAGGAAAAAGCACGCTGGCAGCAGTGCTGGCAGGAAGGGAATTTGCCGAAGTTACTGAAGGAACTGTCACTTACATGGGAAGAAACCTTTTTGAGATGGCCGCGGAGGACCGGTCAAAAGAGGGAATATTCCTGGGCTTCCAGTATCCGATAGAAATTCCCGGGGTCAGCATGGTCAATTTTATGAAAACCGCAGTAAACGAGCACCGGAAACACAAAGGACTTGAACCTCTCTCTGCATCCGACTTCCTCAAGCTGATGCGCGAGAAGAAAGAGTTTGTGGAAATAGACTCGAAGCTAACGAACAGATCGGTAAATGAAGGATTTTCAGGTGGAGAAAAGAAGAAAAATGAGATATTCCAGATGGCAATGCTTGAACCGAAGCTTGCCATACTTGATGAAACCGACTCGGGGCTTGATATCGATGCCCTGCGTATCGTGGCTAACGGCGTCAACAGGCTGAAACGTCCCGATAATGCGGCGATTGTGATCACTCATTATCAGAGACTGCTTGATTATATTGTTCCTGATGTTGTACATGTGCTGTATGACGGCCGCATAGTAAAAACAGCGGGCAAGGAACTGGCTCTCGAACTTGAGGAAAAAGGATACGAATGGATCAAAGAACATGTTGAGGAGAAATAACGCTGATGAATAACCTGCCCGAAAGATCTGAACGCTATTACAGGCTTTATCAAGAGAACATAAAGAGAATTACGGAGAATTCCGCTCCTTTTATAAATTCTTTCCGCGGAGCTGCAATTGCTGACTTCTGTAAAACCGGAATCCCGACAAGAAAGAATGAATCTTACAGGTATACAAATCTCGATACTTTCTTCAATCATGATTACAAGAGCTATTTTATTCCTGAAGAATCTGATTTTGTAAAAGCCGAACAATTCAGGTGTGATGTGTCAGATCTGGACGCATACGGCGTTGTTCTTCTGAATGGCTTTTATCCGACCATCAATGGCAAACTGCGTGAACTGCCCGGAGGAATATATATTGGAAGCCTGAATGAGGCTGCAAAGAAATTCGGGGATAAGATAGAAAAGCACTATGGGAAATATGTGAACGGCAATTCCGACGGGCTTGTACACCTTAATACTGCAATTGCCTCCGACGGCGTTTTCGTTTATGTGCCCAAAGGCGCAGTACTCAAGCGACCAGTTCAGGTTGTCAACCTTGTTGAGTCGGAGACCGACATGTTCAGCCAGCACAGGAACCTTATAATAGTTGAAGATAATGCCGACTTTACTCTGATCATCTGCGACCATACCCTTTCACCGGTTAAATTCCTGACAAATGCTGTCACGGAAGTTTATGTGGGAGAGAATGCACATTTTGATATCATGAGAGTTCAGAATGAGCACAATAACGCATGCAAGATAACACATACCTTCATTCACCAGGAAAGGAACAGCCAGGTGTCGTCAAACAATATTACACTTCATGGCGGACTCGTGCGTAACAGCACTTATCATTATCTCGGAGGCGAGGGAGCCGGGAGCAATTCGTACGGATTGTTCCTTGCCGATAAATGGCAACATGTGGATAATTACGTGAATATCGAACATGCATATCCGAACTGCACCAGCAACCAGCTCTTCAAGGGCGTTCTGGATGATATGGCCACGGGAGCCTTCAACGGACGGATATATGTTCATAAGGATGCGCAGGGAACTGTGGCATACCAGAGGAACAACAACATTCTTCTCACTGATGATGCGAAAATGGATACCAAGCCTCAGCTTGAGATCTATGCCGATGACGTGAAATGCAGTCATGGCGCAACGGTTGGCAGGCTAAATGATGACGCCCTGTTTTATATGCAGTCCCGTGGGATTAACAAACGTGAAGCATTGCTCATGCTTATGTTCGGTTTTGCCCATGAAGTAATACGTAATATTAAAGTTGAAGCTCTGCAGGAGAGAATGGATAACCTGGTGATGCAGCGGCTGAAAGGCGAGCTGTCAAGATGCGCGAGCTGCATGGTAAGATGCGATAAAATGCACTGATTTGAAAACTATCAACGACATAAGGGCTGATTTCCCGATACTTGGCACGAAGGTTTACGGCAAACCTCTTGTTTATTTTGATAATGGCGCTACAACGCAGAAACCTCAATCTGTAATTGATGTTGTCAGTGAAGTATGTGCAACCTATAATGCAAACATACACAGAGGTGTACATGCCCTGAGCGACAGAGCATCAGAGGAATATGAAAAAGCCAGGGAAAAGGTCAGGTCCTTCATAAATGCCGGAAAAAGGGAAGAAGTCGTGTTTACTTCAGGAACAACAGGTTCAATAAATGCCCTGGCATTTTCGTTTGGCGAAAGATATATAAAGCAGGGTGATGAAGTAATTATAAGCCACCTTGAACACCATGCCAACATTGTGCCATGGCAGATGATGTGCGATCGCAAAGGCGCGATTCTCAGGGTGATACCTGTAGATGATAATGGAGAGATACTTCTTGATGAATACCTGAAGCTGCTTAATAACAGGACAAAGATTGTCGCAGTCACCCAGGTTTCGAATGCCCTGGGAACCATACTTCCGGTGAAAGAAATTGTTGAAGCTGCTCATTCCATGAATATCCCGGTGCTTGTTGACGGCGCCCAGGGAATCCAGCACGGAACAGCTGATGTTTCAGCAATGGATTGTGATTTTTATGTTTTTTCCGGGCACAAAATATATGCTCCAACAGGTATAGGTATTCTGTACGGTAAGGAAAAATGGCTTTCTGAGCTTCCGCCATACCAGGGAGGAGGCGATATGGTTGCAAATGTCACATTTGAAAAGACGACCTATAATGATCTTCCATTCAGGTTTGAAGCAGGAACAATGAACTTCACCGGTGCTATAGGACTTGGCGCTGCCCTTGACTATGTAGAATCGATAGGACTGGCGAATATAGAAAAGATGGAGAAGAAGCTTCTTTCTTATGCAACAGAGACACTTTCAGCAATCAAAGAGGTAAGAATATACGGCACTTCTGAAAGGAAGATCCCCATCATCTCCTTCCTGGTAAAAAATGTTCATCAGTACGATACAGGCATGATACTTGACAAGCTTGGAATAGCCGTCCGCACCGGCACTCACTGTGCCCAGCCTGTTATGGACAGGTTCGGCATTGAGGGAACAGTAAGGGCATCAATGTGCTTTTATAATACAAAAGAAGAGATCGACCTGCTTGGCACGGGAATTGAAAAGGTGATAACAGTGTTTTCAAAATAGATTAAATGTCAGTCAACGAGGTTCAGGACACCATAATCGGGGAGTTTTCAGTATTTGAAGACTGGATGGATAAATACAACCTGCTGATAGAATTCGGAAAGGATCTTCCGGCCATCGATCCCGGATTCAAGGTCAAAGACTACCTGATAGAAGGCTGCCAATCGAAGGTGTGGCTGTATCCTGAGTTCAGCGGGAATAAAATCTCCTTCACTGCTGACAGTGATGCAATAATTACAAGAGGAATAGTTGCTCTGCTGATCAAAGTCCTTTCCGGCCGTACTCCTGATGAGATCATTTCTGCCGATCTTTATTTCATTGACAGGATCGGTCTCAGACAGAACCTGTCGCCGACAAGGTCAAACGGGCTTCTTTCAATGGTCAGGCAAATGAAACTGTACGCGATGGCATATAAGGCGACCGGCTGCCGGCAACCGGCTGACGGCGAAAGAAAAACTGAAAGTAAAAATGGATCCTGCTGAAAGACTTGAAACAGAGACCAGGCTGGTCGGGGTGCTTAAGAGCATTTTTGATCCGGAGATACCTGTAAATATATTCGACCTTGGTTTGATCTACAATATTGAAGTTGATGACAACCAGATAGCGCATATCACCATGACTCTTACTGCTCCCAACTGCCCGATGGCGGATCAGCTGATAGAGGAGGTCAAATATAAAGTGGCAGGCACAAAGGGAATAAAGGATTGTGATCTTAAGCTTACTTTCAATCCTCCATGGGATAAAAATATGCTCAGCGATGAGGCAAAGCTTGAACTTGGTTTTCTTTAATACAATCTTATGGAAACGGCTGATAGTTATAATCTGTCACTCCGGATAAAGGAGAAAGCTCTTGAATTAGGATTTGATATATGCGGCATAGCCAGGGCTCGCGCACTTAAAGAACGCGAATCATCATTAAAAGCATGGCTCGAGGCAGGCATGAATGATAAAATGGGATATCTTGAGAGGGAGCCTGAAAAAAGATTCAATCCGGGCCTTGTTTTCCCGGGTACAAAATCACTGGTAGTTACAGGGATCAGCTATTATTCGGAGATCAAGCAAAAGGAAAAAGAAGTTCCGGTTCTTTCCAGGTATACTTACGGAACTGATTATCATGATGTTATTCTTCCGAAACTCGAAAAAATTCTGACCTGGGTGAAAGAGAGAGTACCTGAAGCTGAGGGAAAGGCGTTTTCCGATACAGGATTTCTTCATGAGAAGTCCTGGATCAATGAAGCAGGCCTGGGGTGGCAGGGTCGCCATTCAATTATGATAAGCAAAGAGATAGGATCGTTTTTTTTCATCGGCATCCTTATGCTGAATATTGAGCTGGATTATGATGAACCATTCAAGGGTGAATTCTGCGGCAGTTGCAGATTATGCATTGATTACTGTCCGACCAGTGCCATTAATGATAACAGAACCATTGATGCAAGGAAGTGTATTTCGAACCGGACCATTGAGAACAGGGGACCGATACCTGAAGAGATAATTCCGAAGCTTGGAGGGAGAGTATATGGGTGTGACAAATGCCAGGAGGTATGTCCCTGGAATAAGAACATAAAACCAAATTCTCATCCGGAATTCATAATTGACGAAAAAATAGCCGGCATGAGCCGTGAGGAGTGGGAATCTCTTACGGAAGATCAATTTCAAAAGCTCTTTAAAAAAACTGCTCTTGTCAGGATAAAATATGAAGACTTCATGAGAAACATCTCTGCCGCACTAAAATCAATTGCCGTCTGACAGTTCTATAATTTATCCTCTATTACAGTTACAACAACCTCCCGCTGGCTTCTCGGACCGTCAAACTCACACAGGAATATATTCTGCCACGTAGATAATCCGGCATTGCCGTCAACAACCGGGATAGTCTCTGATGCGCCTACCAGCCCGGCTTTAAGATGGGCATCACCGTTATTGTCCTGATGATCATGCTCCCATATTCCCGAAGGTATCAGCCTGTTGAGCAGGGTGACAACATCATTCTGAACTGACTGGTCCCAGTTCTCCTGGATCATTATTGCTGCAGTTGAGCCTCTGGCATAGACCGAAGCAATACCGGTCCTGACTTTGCTTTCCTTTATTACTTCATGAACTTTTGCGGTAATGTCATATAAGCCGTTCTTACGGTCGGTACGGAGGGTAATTATCTTTTGCATTATAATCTTGTTTACTTTTTGAAATAAAATTAACATATGTTTTTTACCTTTCTGTCAGTATTACGTCTTATTATCAGAAAGCCGACCGGAATTTGATTGATTTTGAGATCATAGAAGAGTGCAGGAAAGGTAACCTGAGTAATTTCAGGAAGCTTGTTGGAGAAACCGCTCCGTATGCTTTCTCAGTAGCCTTCAGGATGCTTGGCGATGAAGCACTGGCTGAAGACATTGTCCAGGAAACGATGGTTACCATCTGGCAAAAGATAGGAAGAATAAGATCAGTGGATGGATTTAAAAAGTGGTTATACAAAATAGTTATAAATAAATGCTATGATGAATTGCGGAGGAAAAAAAGAATACAGGAATACAATCCAAGTGATCCGGAATGGGCAGTCATATCGAACCATCTTTCACATGAACCAGTAGCAGAAATGGAAAACCGGGAAACAGCTGCTTTGATAAGCCTTTTGACATATTGTCTGAGTCCCAGGCAGAAAGCGGTATTTGTTCTTTGCGATCTGGAAGAGATGACACTGGATGAGGCATCGGAAATTACAGGGATGAGGAAAGCAAATATTAAGGCAAACCTTCATTATGCAAGGAAAAGAATTAATGAAATGATAACAAAATATATCTGAAATGAACAGTGATGAAGCTAAATATGACAGGGTTCTGGATTTGCTCAGGAAATCCAGACCTGTTTTGGATTCAAAGGAAGAAATTGAAGAAAAGGTAATCAGGATTATCACTCAAAAACAGGAGAAGAAAGAGATATCTTCAGGAGTTCTGGATTTCCTTTTCGGATGGGTTTATGTAGGATGGGTGAGAACCGGCCTCGTTGCTGCATCAGTCATCCTGATAATTGCATTTGTTTACCAGCAGGCAGTAATAATCAAACGAATAAATAACCTGAACAGGCAGGCTATATATATTGAAAGCCAGATAATTACAGGGAGATCACTTGATTCTGACGCCGGTTATTTCTACAGGCTTGCCGGAAGAAAGCTACAATCAGGAGACAAAATGATTTCTGAAAAACAAGTGAAACAGGTTATCAAATCATATAATGAACTCGAAAAGAAATATAAGGATCTGATAAAACTTATTGAAGATGATCCTGAACTGATGAAGTATATCGAGGAAAAACTTATTGAAAACAACAAGAAAAAATTTAAACTGTAATATCATGAAAAGAAAACCTTTAAAATTTGTTGTCTCTTTAATTCTCGTTATGATGGTATCATGCGGTGAACCGGAAACTGTTGTAACCGATATCGTGCATGCCGACGGATCGGTGACAAAGAAGATTGAAATGAAAAACATGGAGAATAATTTTAAAATTCCGAATGTCCAGGTGCCCTATGATTCAACCTGGATCATCAGGGATTCGCTTGAAATCAGTGAAAAGGGAGATACAACATATATCAGACATGCAGAAAAGCTGTTTGCAAGCGTTGATGAAATTAACAATGACTATCTTACAGATAGCTCTAATAACGAAGATATTACACGCAGAGCCGAATTCAGGAAAAAATTCAAGTGGTTTAATACTGAATACAGGTTTGCCGAGGTGATCGAGAAAACGATGTCTTATGGTTATCCGGTTACAAATTTTCTGAATGAAGAAGAGCTCGCCTGGTTTTATTCTCCTGATAAGATTACAAGTGAGAAATTAAACGGCCCTGACAGTTTGAAGTACAAATCATTCAGCGATTCAATCGACAAAAAAATTGAAAAATGGACAATAAGAAGTCTTATTACGGATTGGATAGGTGAATTTACGGAAATCACAAAAGGGGAAGCCCGGGGTGATATGGCCACAGAAACATTAAAGAAACGTGAGGACGAGCTTTTCAGTATAATAGAGGAAGGTGGTGAAGAATTTGACAGCCTCTGGTCGAACGGGCTTTTTATAAAGGAATTCATAGGTGAAGCCAATGCCAATAAATACCAGGCTGAAATTGATTCGGCTGGAAACATTGTTTCTGAACATATCTGGGTTGATTTCTCTGCTTATACTCAAAGGATCGTCATGCCGGGAGAGATTATAGGGACCAATGGTTTCATTGATTCTACAAAAACATTGTCCTGGCCGGTCCATTCCGATTTCTTTATGACTGAGCCATATATAATGTATGCCGAATCGAAGATCCCCAACAAATGGGCATGGATCGTATCAGGGATCTTTCTGTTGTTTGTATTTGCCGGAATAATTTTCAGGATAATTAAAAAGTAAAGGCGTTGCACGCAACGCCTTACCTAACCTAACCTAATAGCTGAGTACTACACGGCATAATCCTTAAGCATATGCATAAGCTTCTGCCGTGTGAAAAATATTCTGCTCTTAACTGTCCCGATCTTTAATCCAAGTTCCTCAGCAATCTCCTTGTATTTATAACCGTCAATATGCATCCTGAAGGGGATCCTGAAATCATCCTCAAGTGAATCGATCGCTTTTTCAATTTCATTTTCTGCATAATTCGATTCCGGTGAGATAAATCCCTTATCGTGAGGCTGGTTAAGATAATAGAGATCCTGTGTACCGTCAATTATTGTATTTTCTTTTATGTTCCTGCGGTAATTATTAATGAATGTGTTCTTCATTATAGTAAAAACCCAGGCTTTCAGGTTGGTAAAATCGACAAATTTATCTTTATGTGTAATTGCTTTTAGATATGTGTCCTGAACAAGATCCAGCGCAGTATCGCGGTCAGAAGTCAGGCTCATGGCAAACCTCTGGAGATTCGGTTTCATCCCTATAAGGTGACTGTTAAATTCTGGTGCTGTCATAGTTCTTATTTTTAATTTCTGAACAAATTTACAGACATATATAAAGATAAACAAATCTTAATATCTTATAATCCTTATATTCTAAGATCATTCTAAATAGTGAAGATTTTTAAAAGGCAGATAATAAGGTTGTTACAAATGAAAAAAGGGTATGATTACAAATTAAAAATAAATTGTATTTTTAAAGAAAAAACTCATGGAATACAGTATCAAGCTTAAGAAAGGCCAGGTATTGAGAGGATTTATTGCAAGTCCGGGAGAGAAAGTCCGCGCTAATATAATTTTTGTGCATGGACACGGCGAACATATACAGCGTTATTCAGCCTGGGCTGAACTTCTTAATAAAGAGTCAATAGGATTTACAGGAGTAGATCTTCCCGGGCATGGGCGGTCAGATGGTGCAAGGGGGTATATTAAAAGTTACGCCCTCACTGATGAAATGATTGATATTCTCCACAACAGTTCTGTAAATACGTTCCCGGGGACGCCGGTATTCATTTACGGGCATAGCATGGGTGGTGGAATAGTGCTTGATTATCTTCTCAGGAAAAAACCTGCAATAAAAGGCGCCATTGTCACATCGCCCCTTCTGAAGCTCGCTTTTGAACCTTCAAAATTTAAAATCACACTTGTAACGGTAATGAAGTATCTTCTTCCGGGGCTTATTCAGCCGTCAGGTCTGGAAGTTAATCATATCTCCCGCGACAGGGAAGAGGTTGAAAAGTACAAAGCTGATCCTCTGATTCACGACAAGATCTCAGTAAGCCTTTTTCACAGCATCATGAACGCTGCAGCATATTCTCTTGATCATGCCGCTGAACTTAAGGTGCCTCTTCTTCTGATGCATGGGAGTGATGACAGGATATGTTCACCTGAGGGCAGCCGCCTTATTGCGGCAAAAGCTCCATTGTCAGAACTGAAAATATGGGATGGGGGATATCATGAACTTCATAATGAACCGTTCAGACAGGAGGTATTTGAATTTCTTATGAAATGGATCAATAAAATTCTTGGCTCTTAAGAATAATCAATGGAACTAAGGACCACATTTAATATAACTCCTTCGCCGGAAAAAATCACTTATGATGTTCCGGTAATGTTCATCGGATCCTGTTTTGCCACCTCAATAGGCAGACAGTTTGAAGCAGGACATCTGCCTGTAATGATCAATCCTTCAGGAACGGTTTATAATCCTGTCTCCGTAATAAATACTCTTGACACAATTCTTGAAGCGAAAGAATACACCGAAAAGGATCTTTATGATTTCAATGGTACATGGCTGAGTTTTGAACACTATACCGATTTTTCCTCTGAAAACAGGCAGCTGGTACTGGAAAAGATAAATAAGCGGTCCGCTGAGGCAGGAAAGTTTCTGTCAGGAGCCGGATTCCTCTTTATAACTTTCGGAACGGCAAGAGTCTACAGGTGGAAGGCAGACGGAAGAATTGTATCCAACTGCCATAAAATCCCGGCAGCCCAGTTTACTCATGAACTGCTCGATGTTGATGATATTGAAGCACTATGGACCAGCCAGCTGGATAAGCTGCATATGAACTATCCTGAGCTTAAGATTGTTTTCACCATAAGCCCTGTCCGCCACTGGAAAGATGGTCCGCACGGAAACCAGTTAAGCAAGGCAACTCTCCTTCTGGCTGTGGAAAAACTCCTGGAGCATCCATCCCATCCTGGTTATTTCCCTGCCTATGAGCTGGTCATGGATGACCTGCGTGACTACCGGTTCTATGCCGATGACATGCTTCATCCTTCTGATGCAGCTGTGGATTATATATGGAATGCATTTTCCGGATGCTATTTTGATAAGAATACTCTTGATACCTGGAGAGAGGTTGAAAAGATCACCAAAGCTGTATCTCACAGGATACAATCAGGGTCGAATGAGAGTATAAGAGCATTTGCAGAAAACATTCTCAAAAAGATAGATATGCTTTGTGCAAAGAGACCATCAATTGATCTCACGGCTGAAAGGGAATATTTTCTTAACCTGAAGAATAACAGGGAGATTCCTGGCCAGGCGCCTTCGTCACTGCTCTCTCCCCATTAGAACTAAATAAAACTTATTCTGTTGTCGTAAGGGTAAAATAGCTATTTCAATCCGTCAATAAGCCTCAGAAAGCCTGCAGGATCACCGGTAATCATCATTTTATCAGAGTACTTCCTGTCTGGCTCTTCGGGAGAATCTGTAAAGATTATCTTTTTAATCATCAGCGATTTGCCAAGGTTGTTGAAATATGCAGTCTTCTTTCTGGCAAAATCAAAACCGCTTGAATTCACAATAAGGTAATCAAATGGCTTGATTTTGCAGATCTCAATCACTTCCGATGCGGGAAGTATCCCCCCGGGGAAAATGACATCAAATCCGCGCTTTTTTAATGCATATTTATAGAAAAGAAAATTATTGTCAGAAAGAATATCTGTCGTATTGATCATGGCTATGGAAGACCTTGCTTTACCCGGGCGGGGTTTGAGCAGGTTATCCTCAACAATTATAATATGCCTGATGACATTCCTGATGAACTGCTCCTGAGCCCTTGATAAGCTACCGGTCTGCCAGAGTATTCTTGCTTTTTCAAGTAACGGATGAAGGTACCTTGAATAAGCTTCCTCCACTCCGTGATTTCTTATATAGGGGAGAAGAGTCTCTTTGAATAATTCTTCGTTGAATTTTATTGCAGACATCAGAATTTTTCCCGGCTGAAAATTCTGATCAGTCTCATCCCTGCTGCTGCTTAACTCCATTACCAGCCGGGTAAGCTCATCCTCATTCAGTCTGGCAATCTTTGATATTTTCATCCCGTTCCTGTTCAGGAATGAGACATTCAGGATTTTTTTCAGCTCCGATTCATTGTAAGTTCTTATGTTAGAATCGGTTCTGTCAGGTTCAAGAATTCTGTACCTTTTTTCCCATATCCTGATCGTATGGGCTTTGATTCCTGAGAAATTCTCAAGATCCCTGATTGAAAAAACACTGTTTCCTTCTTCCATGGCTAAAAAGTAAATAAAAACAAGACATATCACTTCCCTGGTAATAAACAAACTGTCAAAAGTATTGTTTAGCGGGAAGCATGCGAAAAACTGAAAAACTTATGTCCAACAGCAGATTTTCCCCCGAAAATCCGTATAAAATGTGAAAATAAATATTTATTCGGATTGTTCAACCATAATTTTCTTAACAACCCTCACATTGTCGCTGAAAATGATTGTCACGAGATACATCCCACGCTGAGGATTATCCAGAACAATCTTTGTAATAGTCAGAGGATTATTATACTGAGCCCTGAAAATATCCTGTCCAATAATATTGGTGATCTTAACAAAGGAGATCTCCTTGTCGCTTCTGATGGTAAAGCTGTTTTCCGTTACCGGTACAGGATATATGTTAATATTGATATTTGCAGCATCAGCGTATGCGTTCTTCTGAATATCGTACGAAGTAAAATTAACGGAATCCTTCTGGGCCTGAAGGCTTATGGTAAAAATGACAAGAAAAACCAGGAGTATACTCTTTTTCATTGATACCGTTTTGTGATTTACATCAAAAATTGTGCTAAAGTTAATAATTTTTCAGTTAAAATGCTCAAGGTAATCCCCGGCCCGCTTCAGATCATCAGGTGTATCAATCCCGATACTTTCCCATTTCGTGACTGCAGTTCTTATCCTGAAACCGTTTTCGATCCATCGGTTCTGCTCAAGGGATTCAGCTTTTTCAAGAGCGCTCACCGGAAGATTTGTTATTCTTTTAAGCACATCTGTTCTGTACGCATAAAGGCCGACATGCTTGTAAAAAACATGCTTTTCAGACCATTCCTGCGGTTCGGAATCCCTGATAAAAGGTATGGCTGTCCTGCTGAAATATATTGCATTGCCTTCTGAATCAAGTATAACCTTCGGCTGGTTGGGGTTAAAGATATCCTCACCCGGGGATGTCTCCCTGACAAGAGTGGCAATTTCAACATCCTTACGGGTAAAACACGATTTCAGAAGTTCTATCTGTTCCGTCCTTACAAAAGGTTCGTCTCCCTGGATATTTATGATGATATCAATCCTTTTGCCTGTCTGCTCCATTATCAGATCAGCTGCTTCAGCACAGCGATCGGTCCCGCTGAGATGTTCCGGAGAGGTCATTATTGCCCTGCCTCCGAATTTCTGTACCTCCTCAAAGATCCTTTTATCGTCAGTGGCAACATAAACAGAATCCACAGAACTTTTTACCCGGTCATAAACCCTCTGTACCATTGTTTTGTCACCAATCATGGCAAGAGGCTTGCCCGGGAACCGTTTTGATGCATAACGTGCCGGTATAATGCCGGTAAATTGATATCGCTTCATCATGCGAATTTAAGAAAAATGCATTTCCCAATGTCTTAAAAAAATCTTAAATTCGCACATTCGTTTTTACAGTACATGAAAGATCTTCAAAATATTAAGCAAAGGTTCAGCATTATAGGTAATTATGAGGGACTTAACCGGGCTATTGATATTGCTGTACAGGTTGCGCCAACAGATCTTTCAGTACTTATTACAGGCGAGAGCGGAACCGGCAAGGAGGTTTTTCCGCAGGTAATTCATAATCACAGCTCCAGGAAGCACGGGCCATATATTGCTGTAAACTGCGGGGCAATTCCCGAAGGGACAATTGATTCGGAATTGTTCGGACATGAAAAGGGCTCATTTACAGGAGCGACCGACAGCAGAAAAGGATATTTTGAAGTTGCTGATAAAGGGACTATATTCCTTGATGAGGTTGCCGAATTGCCTTTGTCGACACAGGTCCGACTTCTCAGGGTTCTTGAGACAGGTGAGTTTATAAGGGTCGGTTCTTCAAAAGTTCAGAAGACCAACGTAAGGATGATTGCTGCCAGCAATATGGATCTCGCAGGTGCAATTGACCGTGGGAGGTTCAGGGAGGATCTTTATTACAGGCTTAATACAGTGCCAATCAGAATCCCTCCATTAAGAGAGCGGGGGGATGACATCTTCCTTCTGTTCAGGAAATTTGCTGTCGATTTCGCTGAAAAATACAGAATGCCGGCAATACGTCTTGAACCTGATGCAAAGAACATACTGATGAACTATCACTGGCCGGGTAATGTCAGGCAGCTGAAGAATATCACAGAACAGATCTCAATAATTGAACATGAGCGGGACATAAAACCATCTGTACTCAAGGCATATCTTCCGGATTATGATGGCGTAAAACTGCCGGCAGTAATTAAAAGGGATGACGAAAAATCATTCTCGTCGGAGAGGGAGATCCTTTACAAGATACTTTTCGATATGAAAAGTGATATGAACGACCTGAAAAAGCTTGTATATGATCTTATCCAGCGAGGAGATATGGATGTTGCCATTGATGAATCAAGTTCCAGGGTTGTAAAGAACCTCTTCAGGGATACTGCAGAACGGAGAGCTTCAAATATACAGGACGGAACTCCGTCAGAATTTGCTCCTCACCAGGGACGAGAAGACATACAGGATACGGAAGAGATAGTTGAAGAGTCATTATCGCTCGCCGACAAGGAGGTTGAAATGATAAGGAAAGCTCTTGAAAAATTCAATGGGAAGCGTAAACTTGCAGCTCATGAGCTCGGTA
>Ga0154607_1155_pt2 | contig 15365 bp, 13 predicted proteins | sample Rifle2008BG13ft_FD_116036 | JGI IMG/M metagenome (GOLD analysis project Ga0154607, IMG submission 116036) | Bacteroidetes bacterium RBG_13_43_22 | reverse complement strand
GGTTTAAGCAGCATCGCAGCTATTTTGATCTCAGCAACATTCCTGATAACAAGCTCATTTACAATCCTTTCCAGAGTAGCCCCGGTGTCAACGATATCTTCGACCACAATGATCTTCTTATTGATCAGGTCTTCATTCCAGCCAATAAGCTCCTTTACCGAACCAGTTGAACTTGTGCCGACGTATGAAGCAAGTTTAACAAAAGTGATCCTGGCATTCAGTTCGGTTTTCCTGAACAGGTCGGCAGCAAACATAAATGCTCCGTTCAGGATGCCGACAAAAATGACTTCGCTCCCCGTGAAGTCGCGGTTTATCTGCAGGGCAATCTCATCAATCCTTTTACGGATTGCCTGCTCAGAGATAAGTTCCCTGAACTTCTTGTCAAGTATTCTTACTTCGTTCATGAGGATGATTTTTGAATGTGAAGCCGGAGCGAAAATATGAAAATAATAGCTTATTTTTGCCCTGATCAGAAAGTTAAATTAAAAAAATCATATGAAACCTCTGGTAAGCATTATTATGGGAAGCACCTCTGACCTGCCGGTTATGGAGAAAGCGGCCAGAATACTCGATGACATGAAAATACCTTTCGAGATGAATGCACTCTCTGCACACCGAACACCCGAAGAGGTTGGGAAATTTGCCAGGGGTGCTGCCGGAAGAGGGATTAAAGTAATTATAGCTGCTGCAGGGATGTCGGCTCATCTGCCCGGGGTAATTGCTGCAATGACACCTCTTCCTGTGATCGGTGTGCCGATAAAAGTGTCACTTGAAGGCCTCGATTCCATATTGTCAATTCTTCAGATGCCCCCGGGAATACCCGTTGCAACGGTTGGTGTGAACGCATCTGAGAATGCAGGGATACTTGCAGCGCAGATAATTGCATCAGGCGACGAAAAAGTGATGAAAGAGGTTATTAAATACAAGCAGGACCTGAAGAAGAAAATAGTTGAAGCCAGCAAGGAGCTCAAAAAGATCCGGTTTAAATACAAAACCAATTGATTTTTTTCGTATCTTTATAGTTTATACCTGAACCATTTTGTACTCGCTGCACAAAATTGCTGTTTCGGTTTTATTGCTTTCTCTCTCTTCATCTGCTTCAGGAGGTGATCCTTATCGGATTCCTGCAGGAGCTGACGGAGCAGGGATGGGTTCAGTATGCATCCTGAAGAACGGATTCTGGTCTTCATTCCACAACCAGGCACTCCTGGCCGGGAGCAGGTCATTTTCAGCCGGAATAGGTTATGAGAACAGGTTCAGCATAAGCGAACTGGGAACCAGGACAGCAGGGCTTGTCTTCCCTGCCGGAGAAACATCGCTGGGCATCGTGTATTCGCATTTCGGATATAATCATTTCAGAAGGGAGCTGGGCGGAATAAGCTGCGGAATGATCCTTTCAGAAAGTATTGCTGCGGGGGTGCAGATCGATTATTTCTCTGAAAGGACCTCAGGTGAGTATGAGAACAGAAACACAGTAACTTTTGAAGCCGGGATGCTCGTTTCACTTAAAGAGAATATCAGCATAGGGATTCATGTTTTCAATCCTGTTCCCGGTTCACTCAGGAAAACCTTTTTACCTACATCTCTCAGGGTTGGTGCCGGGATAGAACTAAGCAAGGTCCTGTTTGCAGGTGCTGAAGCGGAGATGAGCTCCGGTGAAAAGCTTATACTTCATACCGGATTTGAGTACGAGGCATTTGAGAAATTCCGGCTTCGTGGAGGATTCAGCACTGAGAACACTTCGTTTAGTTTCGGATTGGGATATCTTCTGAAATCCCTGCAGCTTGATCTCAGTTTCGCAACTCATGAAAAGCTTGGAATCACTTCAGGTGTTTCTCTGGTTTTTAAGGTTCGTGAATAGATTAACCGCAAAGGTCGCAATGAATGCAAAGAAGGAAAAAAGTATGTTAAATTAAGAAATCTCTGTGTCAGCCTGAGCCCCGATTTATCGGGGACGAAGGCCTCTGTGGAACTCTGTGTAACTAAAAGGTCTATGATTAAAAGTCAATTCTCCGGTTGTTTGATTAACATTCTTTATGCATTATTCTCCTTTGCGAACACCTTTGCGCTCTTTGCGGTTAAGAGAGTTTTTGTAATTATTACCATAATAATATTAATTAGTTACAAAGTATTTTGTCAGAACAACGACCTATCAGGAACTATTACAGAAATAGCAGAGCAACTCGCTGCAGATGATTCAGATACTGAGGCTGCAGCAATGTTCGTTGAACAGCTGAACGAGCTCTCTGAAAACCCCGTCAGAATGAATTCAGGAGATGAATCTGAATTAGCACGGCTTTTTTTTCTTTCGGATTTTCAGATCAGAGCTATCCGGGACCACATTGAAAATTCCGGTAGTATCGTTTCGTCTTTTGAGATTGCATCCATTCCCGGATTCGACCGTCAGATAACGGAAATGATGATCCCCTTTATTTCTCTTAAAAGTGTTGAGAAAGACAGTCCCGGAAAAATAAACCCCTGGAACGCTCTTGTAACAAATTTTATAATTAAGCCCGGTGAAACTGACACATCCTCTCCGGGTTCCCGGTCGAAAGTATTGTCGAAATACAGAATCACAGCCGGGCCGTTTTCGTCAGGATTAACTATTGAAAAGGACGCCGGCGAGAAATTCCTTTCAGGTTCTCCTCCCCTGCCCGATTTTTTGTCTTCATATTTTTCATATTCAGGGAAAAGAATTATCCGTAAAATAATCGTAGGTGATTTTTCTGCATGTTTCGGGCAGGGTACAAATATAAATACCAGGATGCGCCCGGGATTTTCCACCATAGCTTCAGGGTACATGACAGGACGCGATGAGATAAAGCCATACACGTCGAGCGATGAAAACAACTTCTTCAGGGGTGCCGCAATGACAATTTCTGCCAGGGATCTGGATCTTTCACTCTTCTGCTCTTATAACAGAACTGATGCGACCGTTAGCATGTCAGCCGATTCTGCAGAAATGCATGTGACAAATTTTTATACTTCCGGCCTGCATAATTCGGAATCTCTCCTTTCAAAAAAGGATGCTATAGCCGAAACATCATTCGGGATCAATCTGAATTACAATCTCCAGGCTGTCAGGCTCGGCCTGACATGGTCAGAAAGCCGGTTTTCACTCCCTCTGGTTCTGAACGGCAGTGGTCCTGAAGATATTTATAGATTTGAAGGAAAGATGAACGGAGTCTGTTCTGTCTACTATAACAGCTTGATTAAAAGGATATTATTGTTCGGAGAATTGTCAGCTGATTATTCACTTGATCTTGCAATGGTACAGGGAGTTACGCTCCGCCCGTCAGACAGGCTATCCATTAATTTTCTTTACAGAAGCTATTCTCCGGGATTTACCTCTTTTAATGGAAGAGGTCCGGGAACAGGTTCCTCAACGGCAAATGAGTCCGGTCTTCTGGGTAATTTCACTTTTGAAGCCGCAAAGCATCTTTTCATAACTGCCGGCTGTGACATAGCCTGGTTCCCATGGCTTAAATATCATACCAGCTTTCCATCCCGGGCTGTGAAACGGGAATTAAAAATCAGGTATGTGCCTGATGAAATCTTCACTGCGGAAGCATCATATAATTACAGGTTTTCAATGTCGGATGTAAATCATGAACAGGGTATTGCCGGTGTTTCAGAGCTGACGTCCAGAACACTGAAAGGAATAATAAAATATTCTCCCCTGGAGAGAATAACCCTGACAACACGCGCTGATTATAAGATCGTTGATGAATCCGGCAGTACAGGCATGCTCCTGCTGCAGGACATTAGCCTCATGTTCCGGCAGATACCGGTCACTATCCGGATCAGACATTGCATTTTCAGTACTGATGACTGGGATTCAAGGATTTATGCATACGAAAATGACCTTTTATACAGTTTCAGCATTCCGGCATTATCCGGAAAAGGGAACCGTACTTATCTGATAGCGGAATGGAAGATCGCAGACGTTGCGGAACTGAGGGTAAAGTATGGTATAACTTCGCTTCTTGAAGAGGGTAATAGTCTGGAAGAAAAAGATGAAATGAAGATGCAGTTCAGAATCAGGTTTTAAGATTGTCGTGCAGTCCTGAAATCTTTAAATCTTCTTTTGGCTATTCTGAAGTACCCCGGATCATTTTCATAGCCGATAAAACCCCTGTTCAATGCAGCACATGCTATCCCGGTGCTGCCTGTCCCCATAAACGGATCAAGCACAAGGTGATTTTCAAAAGTGACGAGCTTTGTCAGATGAAGCATGAGATCCACCGGTTTGATGGTCGGATGGTTATTATAATCCTCCGCATGCTGGCGGACTTTGGGAATGACAAAAAACTTATCATACCCGTCTTCAAATTCCTCAGTACGAAGAATATTTGAAGTCACTCTGCCCGTCGGGTGAGGATTATGCCCGACATCCTTTTCACCTCTGGCATATGGTATCCTTGTTGCATCGATATTCAGAACGCCGGTACCATATTTTAAAACGTTCTGAGCAATGGTCAGTCTTTCCTCAGGCGGTTTCTGAACCATAATAACAGGCTCATACGCGGGTTTGATACCAAGTCCGGCTCCTTTGTACTTTTTGCCTGATACCGAAGCCGGTTCGTATTTCAGTTTTTCTCCCTTGTTCTTATAACTGGCAGAACCACCTTTTTTATAGCCCTGGACATAAGAATATCTGCCTGCAACTTTGCTTTTAACGCCTGCTTCAGAATCAATTTCAAGCGCAATATTCCTGCTTTTAGGCATCCCGTTCAGGAAAGCCCAGAACAGTATATCCCTGATTATAAATCCTGTATCTTCTATTTCCACCATTAACCTGTGGAGAAGTCGTACAGAAGAAAAAACAAGTGCAAATGCACCCGGTTTCATTACCCGGAGGCAGTCGGTCCATATTTGTTTATCAGGAAGTGCTTTGTCCCAGTAGTTATTCTGAAATGAGATGCCATAAGGAGGATCGGTGATAACAGCATCTATGGAACAGCTTTCAATTTCCACCAATCCGGAACAGTTTCTAAGATATACCTTAAACTTGTTCTTCATTTTTTCACCGGAAAAGATTTTGCCTGGCACCAGGATTCTGATTATTCAGGTGTTTTAATGTCGCGGATATTGAGCTGGAGATTTTTATTGCCCCTGAACTCATTCATTTCCACCGAATAACATATATCAAAGGGGTTGCCTTTTCTAATATGTTCAAAATGATTGGCCTGGCCGAATGCAATGGCAGGAAGTGTTTTAGTTCCTGTAGATTCCTGGCACAGATCAAGCTTAAGGTGTTCACCGCTGGCGCCAACCATCCGTCCAGTACCACTGTCGAAGACGTTTCTTGAAACAAAAACAGGTGACATGTTCTCCGGGCCAAAAGGCTGGAACTGGTTCATTACCCTGAAGTACTCTTCGTTTATTTCTGAAAAGGAAAGCTCGGTGTCAATCAGTACTCTTGGCAGCATCTGGTCTTCAGTAATAGTGCTGTTGACATACTGTTCAAATCTTTCAATAAAAGGCTTGATATTTTCTTTTTTAAGCGTAAGCCCTGCAGCAAACATATGTCCTCCGAAGCTTTCCAGGAGGTCGCTGCAAGCCTCTATTGCCTGATACAGATCGTAGCCCTGGACTGATCGTGCAGAACCTGTTGCAAATCCATTCGATTCGGTAAGTATTACTGTCGGACGGTAATATGTTTCAATAAGGCGCGAGGCTACAATTCCAATGACGCCTTTCTTCCATGACGGATTGAAGAGTACAGTTGTTTTGGCATTTGTTGTACCCTGGTCCTCCGATATCATCCTCATAGCTTCAGTGGTGATAATCCTGTCGATGCTTCTCCGTTCGATATTATAATTATTGATCTCCTTGCTGATGCCTGTCGCCAGTTTTGTATCACTGGCAATCAGAAGCTCAACCGCCCTGCCACCGGTTTCCATCCTGCCGGCTGCATTTATGCGAGGGCCTAACTTGAAAACAACGTCTTCAATGGTTAGCGCCCTGCTTACTTCAGCTTCCCTGATTATCTCCCTCAGCCCCATACGCGGGGATTCATTAAGCTGTTTCAGGCCGAAATATGCCAGTACGCGGTTTTCTCCGGTTATCGGAACAATGTCGGATGCTATGCTGACTGCTACAAGATCAAGGTAATGGATGATTGAAGTGAAGGGAATTCCATGTATCCTTGAATAGGCATGGATCAGCTTGAATCCTACTCCGCATCCTGAAAGCTCTTTATAGGGATAATTGCAGCCAGGCTGTTTAGGATCAAGGACAGCCAGGGCACCCGGTATTTCGTCACCCGGGTAATGATGGTCGCAGACAATTACATCGAGTCCCTTGTTTTTTGCATATTTGATCTTTTCCACGGCTTTAATTCCGCAATCGAGAGTGATGATAACCTTGCATTTATTCTGGCCGGCAAAATCGATTCCCTGGAATGAAACTCCATAGCCTTCTTTATACCTGTCAGGTATATAATATTCCACATTTGAATACTGCTCCATGAGAAAAGAATATACCAGGGCTACTGCTGTAGTACCATCTACATCATAATCACCATATACAAGTATCTTTTCATTTTTCTTTATTGCTGTTGAGAGACGGTCAACAGCTATATTCATGTCTTTCATCAGGAAAGGATCATGAAGGTAATCAAGGCTCGGTTTGAAGAATGTCCGGGCTTCTTCCGGTGAGTTTATGTTCCTCTGCACCATCAGGTTTGCCAGTGATTCAGAGACTCCGAGCGCGCCTGCAAGCTGTCTGACCACATTACTGTCACCCCTCTCCTTTATAATCCACTTCTTTTCCATCAGCTTTTCATATTTGTCCAGTCAATATCAAAAACATCCCGGAGCTTCTTCCTGACAATGCTCTTTGCTTCATTTATATCCTGCTTCTTTCTGAGTTCCTTTTCCAGCGAGGTTACTCCCTTGTCGGTAAATCCGCATGGATTGATATGGCTGAAATAGGTAAGGTCGGTATTGACATTAAATGCAAATCCATGCATTGTTACATACCTGCTGGCTTTCACCCCTATCGCGCATATTTTTCTTGCCTTTTCTTTAACTTCCGGTTCAAGCCATACTCCTGTTCCTCCTTCCAGCCTCGATCCTTCAAGGTCATATTCACTCAATGTTTTGATAATAGCCTCTTCAAGCCTGGAAATATATTCTTTGAGTCCTATCTTCATAGCCTCCAGGTCAAAGATCGGATATCCGACTATCTGTCCGGGCCCGTGATAGGTGATATCGCCTCCCCTGTCGATTCTGAAGAATTTCGCATCCTTTGCCCTGAGCTGGATGAAGTCGAGCAGCAGATTGTTTTCAGAACCGCTTTTGCCTAGAGTATAAACATGAGGATGTTCAACGAATATCAGGGTGCCGGGTATGCCTGCACCGGATCCGTTTTCATTGTTTTTCTTACCGATTATAAGCTCCTTGAAGATTGTGGCCTGGTAATCCCAGGTTTCCTTATAATCCATTAAGCCAATATCCTCATATTTAACACTATAGCTCAATTAAGATCCCCCATTTTTGTTGCTGCAATATAATCATAATTATCCAGCCTTCACATGTTTTTCTGCATGAAAGGAGGATCGCACCAGCGGACTGCTTTCGACAAATTCAAATCCCCTGTCCAGTGCCAGCTGCCTGTATTCTTCAAACTTCTGCGGAGGGTAATACCTGACAACTTCCATATGTTCCGGTGAGGGTTTGAGATATTGTCCGAGTGTCAGTATCCTGCATCCTGTTTTAATGAGGTCATCCATCGTTTCAATAACTTCCTGCTCACTCTCCCCAAGTCCCAGCATAAATCCAGACTTTGAGATTTTTCCTTTCCCGGAAATAAATTTTATAACGTCAAGGCTCAGGTCATATTTTGCCTTTGTCCTGATCTGAGGAGTCAGCCTTCGCACCGTCTCGATGTTATGTGAAATCACATCGGGAGAAGCATCAGTTATTTTCTGAATGTTTTCCGGTTTACCATCAAGATCAGGGATAAGTGTTTCTATTGTGATGCCGCGATTTATTTCTTTTATTCTCCTGATTACCTCTGCCCAGAAAGATGAGCCTCCGTCAGGCAGGTCGTCGCGGTCAACTGAGGTGATCACGCAGTGCCGGAGTCCGAGTTTTTTAATCGACTCTGCAAGCCGCTGAGGTTCTTCAGGATCCGGAGGAAGAGGTTTGCCTGTTCTTGTGTTGCAGAATTTGCATGCCCTTGTGCATATATCGCCCAGAATCATAAAAGTTGCCGTTCCCGCATTCCAGCATTCACCAATATTGGGACAGTTACCGCTTGTACAGATTGTATGAAGCCTGTTGCTTTCAACGAGTCGTTTTACACGCGTATAATTCTCCCCGCTGGCACGCTGCATCTTAAGCCATTCCGGCAGCCTTCTTACTCGTTGCATGCTATAATTTTATTTGTTGCAAATGTACACAGAGAAAAACATTATATTTGTTTGATCCGAAAATTAACTCCAATAAATATTCATATGGCAACCGATGAAATAAAAATCAACCGTACCTGTCAGACGGTTCTCGGGGATTTTCCGAAAGTAGGGATCCGCCCGGTTATTGACGGCCGCGAACGGGGAGTCAGGGAGTCCCTTGAAAAACAGACGATGAATATGGCAAAGAGTGCAGCATCTCTTATTTCAAAGAACCTGAAATACCCTGATGGCAAACCTGTTGTATGTGTGATTGCCGATACAACCATCGGAGGCGTTGCCGAGGCAGCAGCCTGTGCTGAAAAATTCAGGAAATCAGGTGTCGGCGTCAGCCTTACGGTCACACCCTGCTGGTGCTACGGCAGTGAAACAATTGATATGGATAATACAATCCCGAAAGCAATCTGGGGATTTAACGGAACAGAACGTCCTGGAGCAGTATATCTTGCCGCAGCTCTTGCCGGTCATACGATGAAGGGTCTTCCGGCTTTCGGCATTTACGGCCATGATGTTCAGGATGCAGGTGACCAGGCGATCCCTGATGATGTAAGTGAAAAAATACTCAGGTTCGTAAAAGCAGGTTTTGCTGTTGCATATATGAAAGGAAAATCATACCTGTCGATGGGTTCAGTATCAATGGGTATTGCAGGATCAATTGTCAGGGAGGATTTCTTCCAGGAGTACCTCGGAATGAGAAATGAATATGTTGATATGAGTGAATTCAACCGCCGGCTGAATGAAGGCATTTATGACAAGGATGAATACAAGAAGGCTCTTTCCTGGACAAAAAAGCACTGTAAAGAAGGAAAAGACATGAATGCCAGGCCTAAATCAAGAGCCCGCAAGGATGAAGAATGGGAGATCGTGGTAAAGATGACCATGATTGCCAGAGACCTTATGGTTGGAAATCCGAAATTGAGGAAGCTTGGCTTTGGCGAAGAAGCCAACGGGCATAATGCGTTACTGGCTGGATTCCAGGGACAGAGACAGTGGACCGATCATATGCCGAATGGCGATTTCCTTGAGGCAATGCTTTGTTCATCCTTCGACTGGAACGGTATCAGGCCTCCTTATCTTGTTGCAACAGAGAATGACGCAATGAACGGAACGCCGATGCTCCTGGGATATCTCCTTACAAACACTGCCCAGATGTTCTCGGATATCCGCACATACTGGAGCCCCTCAGCAATAAAACGGGTGACAGGCGTCAAACCTTCAGGACTGGCTGCAAAAGGGATTATTCACCTTATAAATTCCGGTGCCTCAGCACTTGATTTTTCAGGAAGAGAGACATTGAAAGGTGAACCGTGCATAAAACCTTACTGGGAAATAACATCGAAGGATGCCGTCGAGTGTCTGAAGGCAACACTTTGGGAACCTGCAAATACAGGATATTTCCGGGGCGGAGGATTCTCTTCCCAGTTCAATACAAAAGGTGTAATGCCTCTGACTATATCAAGAGTGAACCTGGTTAAAGGACTCGGCCCGGTATTGCAGATTGCTGAAGGCTGGACAGTGGAGCTCCCTGTAAAAGTTCATAAGATACTGACTGACAGAACCAATCCTACATGGCCGACAACATGGTTCACACCAAGGCTTACAGGCAAAGGTCCCTTTGCTGATGTATACTCTGTAATGGCTAACTGGGGAGCCAACCATTCCGCCTCAAGTTACGGGCATATCGGAGCCGACCTAATAAGCCTTGCTTCACTTCTGAGAATACCGGTATGCATGCATAATGTACCTGAAGATAAGATTTTCCGGCCAAGCTCATGGAATGCGTTCGGCATGGATAAGGAAGGATCGGATTACAGGGCATGCCGGACTTACGGGCCACTTTATAAATGAAGGGTATTAGGGTACGGTTTTAAGGTAAAAGAATGATAGAACAGGCATTTTAAAGATGGATAACCTGGAGGAGAAACCAAAAATTGAGCTGGAGTATGAGACCCTGAAGGATCTGGACAGGACCCGCAGATGGACAATGTTCCTTGCCATCCTGGGTTTTATTGGTATCGGCGTCCTGCTGGTTGTCGGAATTATTACAGGGATCTTTCTGTCTGTCTTCAATAAAGGTGATACAGCCAGCAGCTATCCCGGTTGGCTTGTATGTGTCGTAATCATTGCAGCATCAGCTATTTATTTTTTCCCTCTGCTTTATATGTTCCGGTTCTCAAAGTTCATTTCAGGAGTGGCTAAAACAAGAAATACTGATGAGCTTAAGAAAGCATTTAAAAACCTGAGATCTTACTTTACCTACATTGGTATCCTTGTTATTGCATTGCTTGTTATCTATATTATTGCTTTCCTGGCGCTGGGTGCTTCCTTTTCATTTCTGAAAGATCTGGGGTGAAAACAAAAGGGGATATCGTTATAGTATTTGACTGCGGAGCAACGAACGTAAGAGTCGTGGCAATTAACAGCCATGGTATCATAAATGCATCCGAATCAATTGCCAACAATACCAAATCCGATCCTTACTATCCCGGTTACAGGATCTGGGATGTTGATGAGATATGGAAAAAAATGTGCCGGGCATCAAGAAAGGTTATCAGGCAGATAAATCAAGGGGATATTGCGGGAGTTACAGTTACTGCCTTCGGAGTTGACGGAACTCTCCTTGACAGATCGGGTAAAATGCTCTACCCTGTAATATCGTGGCAATGCGAAAGGACAGCCCCGGTAATGAATAGCATTGATAAGTATATTCCCCTGACTGATCTTTATGCAGAGTGCGGTGTTCTTCCCTTTACATTCAATACTATAAACAAGCTTATATGGTTTGCTGAAAATAAACCCGGGTTGATTGAGAAGTGTCATAGGTTCCTGTTCATGCCATCAATATTTACCTGTAAGCTTACAGGAGAGATGGTCAACGATATAACCATGGCAGGAACATCCATGATGACAAATCTTTCAACCAGGAAATTCTCTGAAACCATTCTTGATAAAATAGGATTTCCGGCAGAGAAGTTTGGTGATATCGCTGAACCTGGAACAATTACCGGAACTGTTACCTCAAGAGCATCGTTTCAAACCGGTATTCCTGCTGGTGTCCCGGTCGCTGCAACGGGTCATGATACACAGTTCGCTGTTTTTGGATCCGGAGCAGAGGTAAATCAGCCTGTTCTTAGTTCCGGTACATGGGAAATACTTATGGTCAGGTCAGAGGGATACAGGTCGGACAAAGAACAGCTTGACAATGCAATCACCACTGAGCTTGATTCACGTCCGGGATTATATAATATTGGCAACCAATGGATTGCGTCAGGAGTCCTGGAGTGGGCCAGAAAAAATCTTTATGGGGATATAAAGAAGAATGTATATGAAACCATGATATCAGGTGCCGAAAAAGCTCCTGCCGGGTGCAATGGCGTCAGGGTTGTTCCGAAATTTTATGAAGAGCTTAAAGGCAGACCTGGCGGACAGATCCTCGGACTCACAATGGAAACGACGCGCGATGAGATATACAGAGCGATGCTTGAAGCTCTCTCAGAGAGGCTTGCTCAAGGGAAAAGAGCCCTCGAGAAAGCCGGTGGATTCAGGACTGAAAGTATCCTGTGCGTCGGCGGAGGATCAAAGAACAGGTTGTGGAACAGGTTAAGGGCTGATTATACCGGCGTACCCATTAAGGTTATTGACCAAAAGGAGACAACCGTCCTCGGGGCATCACTTTTCGTTCAGGCAGCCTGCGGAAATGCTTCATCACCTGAAGAAGCAAGATCAGGAATTGACTATAAAACTGAAATAATTGAACCTTCAAAATGATAAGCTATTGCGCCGTTGCACCTTTGAGCCGTAAAGCCTTTTAATATGGAAACAGCATACTTCAACGGAAACTTCCTCCCGAAAGACAAGATCCGCATCGACCCGGATGACCGCGGTTTTCTTTTTGCCGATGGAGTTTATGAGGTTGTGAGATGGTACGAAGGATTTTTTTTCGATATGGAAGGACATATTGCAAGACTGAAGAGGAGCTTGCGGGAAGTTCGTATTGAATACCCTGAGGCCGATTCGTTCCCTTCCATAGCCGGTGAACTTATAAAACGCAACAGCCTGCAAAACATACCTTCCCTGGTATATCTCCAGATCACGCGGGGAGCTGCAAAACGCAGCCATGCTTTTCCCTCACCTCCAATACCTCCGACTGTTTATTCGTTTGCCCGCGGATTCAGACCCGAGAAAGAACTTATCTCAAAGGGTATTCATGCCATACTCCGCAATGATAACAGATGGACCAGGTGTGACATCAAATCAGTATCCCTGCTTCCTAATATCCTGAGCTTCCAGGAGGCAAGGGATTCAGGAGCCCTGGAATGTATTTTTGTAAAAGACGGGAATATAACAGAATGCGCACATTCCAATGTATTCTTTGTTATTAACGGAGTACTAACTACCCATCCGGAATCTGAAAAGGTGCTTGCAGGAATAACAAGAAAAAATGTTCTCCGTCTTGCCCGTGAAGCAGCTATTCAGATCAGTGAACGACCGTTGCCTGCAGGCAGACTGCCGGAAATCACTGAAGCTTTTGTAACAAATACCTCCTTTGAGATAGCACCGGTCATTTCTGTTGACGGCAAACCTGTCGGAAAAGGAGTCCCGGGACCTGTAACCAGACTTCTCCGTGAGAAATTTGATACCGAGATACAGGCATTGAAAGGCTGATGCCCTGAGCATGAATTTTTCTATATTTGCACAAATTTTTAATCAGTTATGAATATCCCGGAACTCAGTGAACAGGAACAGATAAGAAGGAAATCCCTTGAGGATCTCAGGAAGCTTGGAATAAATCCTTACCCTGCTGCCGAATATAATACCAATGTTTTTGCCCAGGAGATACTCGACAATTTCACACCTGAAAAGAACAGTTATTCCGATGTGTGTCTTGCAGGCAGGATAATGAGCAGGAGGATCATGGGCAATGCGTCTTTTGCCGAGCTGATGGACTCTTCAGGCAGAATTCAGATCTATCTCAGGCGTGATGACATCTGTCCCGGAGAAGATAAAACAATGTATAATACAGTGTTCAGGCATCTCCTTGATATTGGTGATATCATTGGTGTAAAAGGATTTGTCTTCAAAACCCAGATGGGTGAAATCACGGTGCATGTCAGGGAATTTACAATACTGTGCAAGTCGATCCATCCCCTTCCCATTGTAAAAGAAAAAGACGGTAAACTTTATGATGCAGTCACTGACCATGAAATGAGATACCGGCAGCGATATATTGATCTTATAGTAAATCCTCAAGTGAGGGATGTATTCCGCAAGCGTACCCAGATCATCCAGTCGATGCGCAAGCTTTTCAATTCCAGAGGATATCTTGAAGTTGAAACACCAATTCTTCAGCCTATACCAGGAGGAGCAACTGCAAGACCATTCATCACTCATCATAATACACTTGATATACCCCTCTACCTGAGGATAGCTAATGAGCTGTATCTTAAACGGTTAATTGTTGGCGGGTATGAAGGTGTATATGAATTCTCCAAGGATTTCCGTAATGAAGGAATGGACCGTACACATAATCCTGAGTTCACTGTGATGGAGATCTATATTGCTTACAAGGATTACAACTGGATGATGACCTTCACTGAGGAGATCATCAAAAAAGCGGTTCTGGACCTTCACGGGAAAACTGAAATCACCTATGGCGATAAGATCCTCGATCTGAATCCTCCCTATAAGCGGATCAGCATGCTTGATTCAATCAGGGAGAATTCCGGAGTTGATATATCGGGACTTGATGAAGCCGGATTAAGGAAAGTGTGCGACCGGTTCGGGATTGAAAATGATCTGACGATGGGAAAAGGAAAGCTCGTTGACGCAATCTTCAAAGAGAAATGCGAACATACACTTGTTCAGCCGACATTCATAATTGATTATCCAACAGAGACTTCTCCGCTGACAAAGATGCATAGAAGCAAACCCGGACTGACAGAAAGATTCGAGCTTTTCATCAACTGCAAGGAGATAGCAAATGCCTATTCAGAGCTGAATGATCCCATCGATCAGATGGAGCGGTTCCTGGATCAGCTGAAGCTCTCTGAAAAAGGCGATGATGAAGCAATGTTCATTGATCTCGATTTCGTCAAAGCGCTGGAAGTCGGAATGCCCCCGACTTCAGGTATGGGAATGGGTATTGACAGGCTTACAATGCTGCTGACAGACCAGCCTTCAATACAGGATGTACTCCTGTTCCCACAGATGAAGCCTCTCGTTCCGAAAATTGTTATTGAAAGCCAGAAGGAGGAATACCTTGCACTTGAAATACCTGAAGAATGGATTGAACCACTGAAGAAACTTGGCTTTACCACTGTTGTAAAGTTAAAAGAAGTAGAGAAGGCAGGGAAGCTGGCCAATGACCTGAACGGTTATAATAAGAAAAACAAGCTGGGGCTTACAGGATTAAGTCCTGAAGCGGTTGAGAAATGGCTTAATAAATAGTGATAATAATGTCTGATAAAATCCCGTTTCTGAGCAAAGTATGGTCCAGCTTAAAGGGTCAGCACGCAAGTAATAAAACCAGGGGAGTATATGGCTATATGTGGTGGAGCGGGCTGAAAATAATTTTCATCTGGTTCCTGGTTATGGTACCCCTTGTTTTACTACTTAAGTATCTGATCGATTTAGATCCTTTTTTCCAGTATATCGTTGAAGATCTTTCGGGTCTGTTTGTATGGGTGGTTTTCCTCTTATCAGAATCGTTTCTTGGATTGATCCCCCCGGATATTTTTATTATATGGGCAGAAAAATTCAATTTGCCCATGCTTATTGTTGCTATACTGGGTGTACTCTCATATATCGGCGGGATATTTTCATACCTGATAGGGCACTGGCTTTCAACAAGACCTAAAATAAAAGTGTATTCCGAAAGAGTTTTGAATAAATATATTATAGTGGCCAGAAAATGGGGTGGTGCATTTATTATTATCTCTGCATTATT
>Ga0154607_1027_pt5 | contig 15774 bp, 11 predicted proteins | sample Rifle2008BG13ft_FD_116036 | JGI IMG/M metagenome (GOLD analysis project Ga0154607, IMG submission 116036) | Bacteroidetes bacterium RBG_13_43_22 | reverse complement strand
AGGTTCAGAATTATCCGGAAAGTCGTTGTACCCCGACCTTTTCAAACGGGAAAGTCTTTGTAGTAAGCGGTTCAGGTGAGCTATCCTGTGTCTCCGCGAATGGCAGGATAATCTGGAAAGTTGATTATTATTCAAAATACAAGGCAACGGTACCTCGTTTTGGAATATCTGAATCACCTGTTGTTGTTGATAATAAGGTAATGGTTACACCGGGCGGCAATATAGCAGCGATGGTGGCATTCAATGTTGAAAACGGAAACGTCGTATGGGAAACTGAACCGCTGAATGAGGGATCACAGTATGTAAATCCCCTGCTTATAGAGAGAAACGGCAGGAAGGTGATAATTACACATACTCCAACCTGGATAATCGGAGTAAATGCAGCAGATGGCAAAATTCTCTGGAAATTCAATTTCAAGTCAGTAAATAATGATCCGGGAAGCGGCCGGAATTACATTCAAACACCGGTTTACAAAGATGGTTATTTATTTGCCGCCAACGGATATGGCCAGACAGCAGCAAAGATCAGGCTCAACGATGACGGCCGGGATCCGGAGCTGGTCTGGAAAAACCCGGAGATCAATCCTCATGTCGGAGGAATGGTGCTTATAGGTAATTATTTATACAGTTCCACCCATGACAATAATTCACTGGGAAGATGGATATGTGTTGACTGGACAACAGGAAAGACCATGTGGACGACAACCTGGTACAATAAAGGATCAATAATATCCTCTGATGACATGCTTTATCTGTATGAGGAGAGATGGGGACATGTTGGCCTGGCAAAACCAAACGGACAGAAGCTTGAGATTGTAAGCGAATTGCAGGTAAAAAAAGGAACAGGTCCGTATTGGGCACATCCTGTTATAGACAAAGGAAGATTGTTTGTCAGACATGGTGATTATCTGGCTGTATATTCATTGAAATGAAATAAATTTGCTGTTTCACTGAAAAAAACTGGTATCCAATGAAGAAAATACTGCTGATTGCACTGTCACTTGTAATAATTGGTGTGATAGGCTATGTTGTTTTTTATGTCATAGTTTCGGATCCTGTTACTTCTCCCTCACCCTCTTCCGGAGGTTCAGTTCAGCTGGATAACAACCAGCAGATAAGTGAGTGGAGGGAGGAGAGCAGAACAGGTGTGTCGTCCGAGACAGGATTGATGGAATCATGGCCGGAAGGCGGACCTGAACTTGTGTGGTCCAACACAAAATTACCGAAAGGCTATTCATCGCCTGCTTTTGGAAATAACTCAATATACATGACCGGATTCGATGGAACAAATGACGTGCTTGTTGCGATTGACGGTAACGGAACGATAAAATGGCAGGCTCCATATGGCCGGCCATGGAATCCTTCAAATCCTGAAAGCCGGTGTACTCCTACTGTAGAAGGGAACAGGGTATATGTTTCAAGTGGTTCCGGGGACCTTGCATGCATTGATGGCACTTCAGGTGAAATAATCTGGAGCCTGAAGGCCAGCGAAATATATAAAGGAACCTATGGAGAATGGGGTATTGCTGAATCACTGTTGATTGACGGCGAGAAACTATACTTCTCCCCCGGGGGACCTGAGACCATGACAGTCGCACTTAATAAATCGACAGGTGAACTTATCTGGAAATCTGAAAGCATTGATTCCAAACCGGGATATGTTTCCCCGATCTTAATTGACTATGGCGGGAAGAAAATGATTGTAAATATCTCACTTGAATATATTTATGCGGTTGATGCATCAGATGGTTCAATCCTCTGGAAAATAAGCCATGAGGCTTCCGTATCCCATACTTATTTTACTACCACCTGGCCCGGTCTGGATTTCATCAAATGTGTAACTCCTCTTTATCATGACGGTAAAATATATGTGACCGGAGGATACAATACAGGGGCAGCACTGCTGAGTCTTGCTGAAGGTGGAAACAATGTAACGGTCGAATGGTCAGATAATGTCCTGGATGTCCATCATGGAGGGATTGTCCTGGTTGACGGGTATCTTTATGGTGCAAACTGGATTGATAACGGCAACGGAAACTGGTGCTGCATTGAATGGAAAACAGGGAAGAAGATGTGGGAAGAACGCTGGAGCAATAAGGGATCGATAATATCAGCTGAAGGACTCCTTTATATATATGACGAGCGCAGCGGAAATGTGGGACTGGTAAAACCGAATCCTGAAAAATTTGATCTTATCAGCAGCTTCAGGTTCAAGGCGGGATCGGGTCCATACTGGGCACATCCGGCGATAAACAACGGGACCCTCTATCTGAGGCACGGAGAAGCCCTGATGGCATACAACATTAAGAAATAGATACACTATTCTTTATATATTAATTATTCGCTGATTGTTGAGGGGAAGGATAAATAAGGTAATAATCTACGGAATAGCTGTTATGGTTGCAGCAGCTGTTCTGGTCTGGTGGTTTGCTGATGATCATTACCCTGCAGATGTCGTTGCCAGGGTGCCTGGAATGGATAACAGACCAAATATTAAGCCCAGACCAGATACAGTAATAATAGGTGAGTTTTTTGATACCCTGAACATGCCTGATGAATTTGTTCCCGGAAACTGGCCAAGGTTCAGGGGTGCATATTTCGATAATATCAATCATGATACGACAGTTCTTGCAGAATCATGGGATTCTGCAGGTCCTCCCGTTGTGTGGAAAAAAACTCTCGGTGAGGGTTATGCCGGACCATCGGTATATAACGGCAGGTTATATGTGATGGATTATGATGAACGGCGAAAGGCAGACATGCTAAGATGCTTCTCGCTCAAGTCGGGTATTGAGCTCTGGAGAAGATGGTATTATGTTGAACTGAAGAGGAATCATGGTTATTCAAGGACTATTCCCGCAGTAACAGACAAATTTCTTGTTTCAATCGGGCCCAGGTCTCATGTTATGTGTCTCGATCCTGTTTCAGGCGACCTTCTGTGGACACTCGACATGGAAAAGGAGTTCGGCATACCCGAGAGAACAAAAGGGAAAATTACTCCTGACTGGTATACAGGGCAGTGCCCGCTGATAGATGGTGATATTGCAGTGCTTGCTCCCGGAGGGAAAGCACTTATGATAGGTATAGATTGCGCTACAGGAAAGGAATTATGGAGGACTCCCAATCCTGATACACTGAGGATGTCGCACGGATCAATAATGCCGATGGTCATACATGGAAAGAAAATGTACGTTTATAATGCTATCGGAGGAGTGTGCGGAGTATCAGCCGAAGGTGAAGATAAAGGGAGGTTACTGTGGAAAACAAGGGAATGGAGTCCGTCAACGACTGCTGCTTCTCCCCTGCTTCTTAAGAATAATGAGATAGCAGTTTTCGGAAGCTATGGAGCCGGCGGTGCAAGATTAAGGATAGATTATGACGGATCATCCTTTTCTGCAACTTTAATTGAAATGCATAAAGCCATGGAGGGAGCATCAAGCGACCAGCATACTCCTGTGATAACGGGTGATCTGATGTGGACGGTGATGCCTGAAAATGCAGGTGCCCTTAAGAAACAACTGGTATGTTATAATATCTCCGATCTCAGAACTCCTGTCTGGACAAGCGGCAAGGAGAACAGATACGGTCGTGGCCTCGGTCCATATTTGATCAGCGGCGACAGGATGTTCCTTCTTGATGATGATGCAAACCTCTATGTTTTCAGGCTTGGAATAATGGGAGCTTCCCTGTTGTCAAAATATAAGATCCTTGATGGCATTGAAGCATGGGGGCCAATGGCTCTGGCTGGTAATTACCTCATAATGAGGGATGCGCGGAATATGGTTTCACTTTTTATCGGTAAAAATGATCAATAATGAACAATAAGAAATTTCTGGCTTTGTTTTCTCTCCTGATCATCCTGGCATTTATCGGGTATATAATATATGATACAGCCAGGTCTCCCATTGAAACTGAGGATAAAACCAGTGAGCCCGGGGAGACTGTTATTCCTGATCAATGGAGGATATCACAGGAACTGTTTATCAGAGAAGGGCTTAAAGCAGTCACTGTTTCTGCCGATGGTTATTTATACCTTGGCGGAGATTCATTCGTAGCCTGTTATGATAAGGATTTAAAAGAAGTCTGGGATATTGGCACATCTGAACCGATAACAGCTGTTTCATCATACGGCGATACGGTTTTTGCTTCAACCGTAGAATTGGTTTACCTGATAGGCACCGATGGAAAGCTGATTGGTGAATGGGGTCCATATGAATCCAATTGTATTATAACATCATTATCTGCAAATACAAATTACCTGGCGGTTGCTGATGCCGGTAACAAGAGGGTTCTCATCCTGAAAAGGAATGGAGAAGTATTTTCAATGGCTGGTCAGTTTGAAGAGAAGTTTCTAATCCCAAGTCCCTATTTTGATGTTTATCTGACAGATGATAATACACTGTTCCTTGCTCATACAGGCAGCTTCAGGATTGAAAAAAGAACCATTGAAGGCAGATTATTATCATTTTTCGGTGAATCCGGAACTGCCCGGGAAAAGTTCTGCGGTTGCTGCAACCCTGCTCATTTTACTGTTGTTCCCCAGGGATTTGTAACAGCGGAGAAAGGAATAAACAGGATAAAAATACTTAGCCCTGAAGGCGGATTCGTTGAGTATGTTTCATCAGAAAATGACTTCATAGCTTCCGTTCCGCTTGATATTGCTTCGGCTGACGGGAAGACGATTTACGGAGCAAATCCGGCGGATTCAAAGTTGTATGTGTTTATAAGGAAATAACCCCCAAATCCCCACTTCGCTTCGCTCAGTGCAGGCCTGAAGGGGGGCTAAGTGGAGTTAATTTATAAAGTATTAATAGCATGGATATTAACAGAATTGAGTTTATACAAAAATTGATCAGGACTCTATTGTTTTTTATTTTAGGCGTGATCACTCTTGCCCTGGGGAGCCGGGTAGTCTCAGGTAGTAATTGTGATGGATGCCCGGGAAATGGAATTTGTAAAGGCGAAACTGATTGCAATAAGTTCTTAGCTGACAAGAAATGAATGAAGGCAGAAACAAATATCAGTCGAGAAGGGATTTTGTAAGGAAAGCAGGCAGGATACTGGTTGCGGCTCCGGTTGTTGCGCTGCCGCTGATATTGGTTAAGAAAACATCTGCCTCAGGATACGTCTGGCAGATCGATCCATTCAAATGCACCACATGCGGGAATTGCAAGACCAGCTGCGTCCAGACTCCCTCAGCGTCAAAATGCGTGCATGCGTATGCTCTTTGCGGCTACTGCGATCTGTGCGGAGGTTACCAGCGCGAGGGTGTAATGAAAATCAGCACAGCTGCTGAAAGCCAGCTGTGCCCGACAGGTGCAATTACAAGAAAGTTCATTGAAGAGCCTTTTTTTGAATATACAATAAATGAAGATATCTGCGATGGATGTGCAAAGTGCGTAAAAGGATGCAAAGACTTTGGGAATGGTTCTCTTTATATGCAGATCAAACAGGATCTGTGTGTCAACTGCAATGATTGTGCGATTGCACGAAACTGCCCGTCACATGCCATCTCAAGAGTACCAGATGATTTACAATACATACCAAAAGATAAAGTACCAGGCTAAAAGATCCCCTCCAAAGGGGGAATGAATTAGAAAACAATAGCTGAGAATAAATGAAAAACCACTCAATTCCATATATCCTGTTGTTCATAATGCTTCTGTGGCATGCGGTTCTGTTTGCCCAGGAGAGGTTTCCCCGCCCTGAATTTGAGTCGGGATATACTTATCCTGAGCATCAGATGCCTTTACAAAGGTCAGTAACATGGGAATACATTGATGTAGCTGTACTGGTATTTGCTCTTTCATTAACATCGTGGCTGGCGCTTAAGAAAAGATCAAGGCAGGGATTGATATGGATGTCGGTTTTTTCACTGGCATATTTTGGATTCTTCCGTGAAGGATGCATATGTGCCGTGGGATCAGTTCAGAATGTATCTCTTGCTCTCTTTAACGGTAGTTACACAATTCCCCTGACAGCTTTACTATTCTTTCTCATCCCCCTTATCTTTGCCCTGTTGTTCGGACGGGTTTTTTGCGCAGGAGTCTGTCCTCTTGGTGCAATACAGGAGCTAACCGGCATCAGGCCGGTCAAGCTGCCAAAGACGGTTGAATCAGTCATGACTGCAATACCATTTGTTTACCTGGCGCTTGCAGTTCTCTTTTCTGCCATGCAGAGCGGGTTTATCATCTGCAGGTATGATCCTTTTGTAGGTATTTTCCGTCTGGATGCTTCATATACGATGATAGTTTTCGGGGTGCTCCTTCTGATTGCAGGTGTATTTATTAACCGTCCGTACTGCAGGTACCTGTGCCCGTACGGAGTGATTCTGAACCTGTTTTCAAGGTTTGCCGGGAAGCATCTTACAATTACTCCTGCTGAATGCACAAACTGCAGGCTGTGCGAGGAAGATGCGTGTCCTTATAACGCTATTCTTCCCTCAAATACTGACCAGGTGAAGGAAGATCCGGTCAAATCAAGGAAAAGGTTCATTGCATATTTTCTGCTTATACCTGTATTTGCTGCTGCGGGAGGATTTCTTTTCTATAATATGGCCCCGGGACTCTCCAAAGTACACAGGGATGTGAGGCTTGCTCAGGAGATAAGGATTGAAAAAGAGGCTGGTATTGAAGCTGTTTCAAAGGCTGCAATCGCATATAAAGAGACAGGCCAGACTGAAGATGAGCTGTTTGCAAATGAGATGATAATTATTGCCAGGTTCAGGAAAGCTGCACCATGGTCAGGCGTTTTTCTGGGATTGTCACTTGGAATAGGGCTGGTTTCCCTGACAACCAGGAGGACAAGAACAGAATATAAACCACACCAGGGAAGATGCTACAGCTGCGGGAGGTGTTTCAAATACTGCCCTGTTGAAGTGAAAAAAATTAGTTAAATGATAAAGCTGACAGAGAAAGAAACAGGTATTCTGAAGGTTATCAGCCAGATAGCCGGGATCTTCACCATAGTCGTGGCTCTGACCATGATCTTCAGCCTGGTACAGTTAAAAACGATCAATCCGCTTGATAATCCGGCGCTTATTTCAGTAAAGGATCAGTATGACAAGGATCCTGAAAATGCAGGTAAGGCTGAACAGGTAAGGGCAATGGACCTGATGGCAAGAAAAGCATACTTCGCTTCAAGAAGGCAGGTGGAAACAGGGTCGTACATTCTCCTGGCGGGAGCAATAGTATTTGTACTGTGCCAGCGGCTGATAGCCGGAAATGAAAAGGTTTTTCCGAATATCCCCGGTGAAAAACCTGATCACGCAACCGGACAGAACAGGTACCGGAAATATGTTCTGGTTACAGCCTCAGTTATCACCACTGGTGCCATAATTACATCGTTTATCTTAAGAAGCAACCTGCCAGATCTCAGACCTTCCAGGGCAGCAGCCAATGATCCGGAAATGCAGGCATCCGCAGACAATGAAAAAGCCGGAAGAAAAGCTAAAAGAGAGAGTGAAGAAATCATTGCAAAGGATGATTTTCAGCCTGACGCAACAAATTACCCTTTCTTCAGGGGACAGGATAGCCGGGGAATAGCCGGAGGCTCAGGTTACCCTACAGACTGGAACGGTGAATCAGGAACCAACATAAAATGGAAAATACAGGTTCCTAAATATGGGAAGAGCTCACCAGTCATATGGGGTGACAGGCTTTTTGTGACAGGTGCAGAAGGCACACAGGCTGAAGTCTATTGTATTGATAAAAACACAGGCAATATCTTATGGACTGCATCTGCTTCGGGGATAACAGGAGAACCTTCCGTGTTGCCGGAAATGGATGCTGAAGCAGGACTTGCAGTATCATCAGCTGCAGTGAACGACAATGCCGTGTGCGCAATTTTTGCCAGTGGCAACTTAATTTGTCTGGACCATGATGGAAACAGAAAGTGGGCTCTTAATGTCGGCTCGCTGAATAATGTATACGGATATTCATGTTCACTTATTATTCATGAGAATACACTTGTTATTCAGCATGACTCCGATCAGAGGCTCTCAATGATGGGCTTTGACATAAACACCGGAAAAATGATCTGGGAGACTCCGCGAAGGGGCCGCCCTGTATGGTCATCTCCTGTTGTTGGCACTTTTGATGGCAAGCCGCAGGTTATAATAAACGGAAATCCCGCTGTAACTGCTTTTGATCCTGCAGACGGAAAAGAACTATGGTCTGTTGACGTTCTCAGCGGCGATGTAGCTCCTTCACTGGCCATGAACGGGAAAATGGTCTTTGCGGTGACGGATTATCAAAAGCTTGCAGCAATAAAACCCGGAACCGGCGCCTCTGTAGTGTGGGAGGACAATACATACACTTCGGACGTCTCAAGCCCTGTAGCAAATAATGAGATACTTGTCATCGCCACTGGCTATGGTGATGTCGCATGCTACAATGCCATGGTAGGCGACACCCTCTGGACACACTATTTCATGGAGCAGTTTTACGCATCTCCGGTTATAGCTGACAATAAGATATACCTTCTTGACCGGGGAGGAACAATGCATGTTGTAAAAGCAGGCAGGCAATTCGAACTGATCGCCGAATCACCTCTGGGAGAACCTGCAGATTGCACTCCGGCATTTTCCGACAGTAATATATATATAAGAAGCAGGTATAACCTTTATTGCATATCACAGAATTGAGCAGGAAAGAGAGAAATATTGAAACTGCCGGGTGTAACTGCAAACCGGTTGATATAAACGAGATCAAATCGGTTGTTGAGGAAGTTATTGGATTAACCGGGCGTGAAAAGGAAAAAGTAATACTCATTCTGCAGGAAGTTCAGAAGCGTCTGAACTATCTTCCTTCTGAAGCGCTTAAACATATCTGTGAGATAAGCGATATCACTCCTGGTCAGCTGTCCGGAGTATCTACTTTCTATTCTCAATTCAGGCATATGCCTGTAGGGAAACACACTGTCAGAATATGTGCCGGAACTGCATGCCATGTGAAAGGATCCCAGCTCATCTCGGAAGCATTTCAGAGAGAACTCAAAATAGATGAAGATCACAGCACCTCACCTGACAACCTCTTTTCAATTGAAGAAGTTGCCTGTCTCGGATGCTGTACATTAGCTCCGGTGGTTCAGATAGATAGTAAGACTTATGGACATGTCAAGCCTACTCAGGCAGAGGAAATAATTAAAAATTTTCTTGCATCGCATACAAAAGATACTGTTCTCCGAAGGGAAACCGATGAGGATGAACATGATGCAGAGGTAAGGATCGGACTGGGTTCATGCTGTGTTGCAGGAGGCAGCAGGGAAATCCTGTCGCGGCTGATTGAGGTCAAAGAAGGATATGATCTAAATATAAAGGTAAAGCCGGTCGGCTGCGTGGGTGTCTGCAACCAGACACCTCTTCTTGAGATCATTACTAAAGATAATAGTCATTCGCGGTATACAAATGTAAAAAAGGACCAGGTAGAGGAAATACTTCTCAAGCATATTGCCCCCGGGTCGTTGAATAAAAAACTGAAATTCAGGATAAATGACCTTGCTGATACATTCCTCTCAGATGAAAAGCTTGTAAGTCCTGTGAACATTCCTGGTGATCTGAGGGAAAAATACCTGAACAACTTCCTGCATCTCCAGGTTCACATGGCCACAATGAACAGCGGGATCGCTTCTCCTGATTCGTATGATGAATACTTGATGCTGGGAGGTTTTGAAGCTCTGAGGAAATGTGTTCATCTGTCTGATCCTTCTGATATCATACAGACAATCACCAGGAGCGGATTAAGAGGACGCGGAGGAGCAGGATTTCTTACCGGCAGAAAATGGGAGATTTTTGCCGGAACATCCGGCAATACGAAATTTGTCGTCTGCAACGGTGATGAAGGTGATCCGGGAGCATTCATGGACAGGATGCTGCTGGAGTCATTTCCTTTCAGGATAATTGAGGGAATGCTGATTGCCGGTTTTGCAACAGGAGCAAGAGAAGGCATCTTTTATATAAGGGCTGAATACCCGCTGGCCGTCTCAAGAGTCAGACATGCACTTGAGACCTGTTATGAAAAGGGAATTCTCGGAGAGGATATTTACAAGTCAGGCTTTTCATTCGATATAAGAATATTTGAAGGAGCCGGAGCTTTTGTCTGCGGCGAGGAGACTGCCCTGATAGCCTCACTGGAGGGTAAAAGAGGGACACCTCATCTGCGACCTCCCTACCCTGCCGTAAAAGGTTTCAGGAATCAGCCAACGCTGGTAAACAATGTAGAAACGCTGGCACTTGTACCATGGATTGTAAAAAACGGAGATACAGCATTCAGCTCAATTGGAACTGAGAAAAGCAAGGGAACCAAAGTTTTCGCACTGGCAGGAAAGATATCAAAAGGCGGACTTATTGAGGTTCCTATGGGCATTACAATCAGAGATATAGTTGAGAAGATCGGTGACGGTATGGGTGAAGGGAGAACATTCAAGGCAGTACAGATCGGAGGTCCCTCCGGAGGATGTATCCCTGCAAGCATGGCTGATACGCCAATTGATTTTGAGGAGCTTACCAGGATGGGCGCCATGATGGGTTCAGGAGGGATGGTTGTTCTTGACGATACTGACTGCATGGTGGATATAGCAAAATACTTCCTGACGTTCACCCATAAGCAATCATGCGGGAAGTGTACTTTCTGTCGCATAGGCACAAAACACATGCTTGATATAATTACAAGGCTGAGCGAGGGGAAAGCTTCAATAAATGAAATTGACGAGCTTGAAAAGCTGTGTCATTCCGTTAAGGACGGAAGTCTCTGCGGACTTGGAAAGACAGCTCCCAATCCTGTTCTTACCGGATTAATGTATTTCAGGGAGGAATATGAGGCACACGCAAAAGGGTATTGCCCGGCTAAAAGATGCAGAGATCTTGTCAGTTATGTCATAAATGATAACTGCACAGGCTGTACGAAGTGCTTCCAGGAATGCCCGGTAGCTGCAATAGGATTTAAACCTTATGAAAAACATGAAATAGACCAGAAGCTCTGTACTAAATGCGATAACTGCAGGGTTGTCTGCCCTGATAACGCTGTAGAAATTGTTAATATACATGATCAGGATAAGAATCGATAATATAGACATTGAAGCTGATGAAGGTCAGACTATCCTGGATGCTGCATCCGGGGCAGGAATACATATACCCACACTGTGTCACAAAGACGGGATTGAGCACTATTCATCATGCATGGTTTGCATGGTAAAGGACAATAATACAAATGGTTACAAGCCATCATGTTCAGCTCTGGCACAGGACGGGATGGATATTGATGCTTCCGGGGAGGATGTAAAGGCAATAAGGAAGCAGGCTGTTGAAATGCTTCTTTCGGAACACAGGGCTGAATGTGAAGCACCCTGCAGGGTTGTTTGCCCGGCCGGATATAATATTCCCCTGATGAACAGGCTTTTGATGTCGGGAGAAACCGAAAAGGCAATTGAACTTGCCAGAACTGAAGTAACTACTCCTGCGATATTGTGTATTGACTGTCCTGGTTATTGTGAAAATGCCTGCAGAAGAAAGAAGGCAGACCTGCCGATTTCGATCCGCAATATACAATTGTTTGTTTCACAAAGTATTAATAAACATAAATTACACAAAGAAGTTGAAAATCAGGGCGGTAATGAGTCCGTGGAACAGAAGAAGATAAAAAATATCAATCCCCTGAGAAAGCGTTTCTCTTCAAGGATCGGAAAGCTTGATGATAAAGAATTTAAGGAATGGCTTAAGGAAAGTACCGGAAACGGAACAAGGATAAGAGAGATACCGGATTTCAGATCGGCTGGAACTGAAGCTGAAAACTGCATGCACTGTGACTGCAGAAGTTCTGATGACTGTATCCTGAGAAAGACAGCGGAAGAGTTTTCAGTGAAGGATCCTTCAGGGAAACTTGTCTATGCACCGATTGAAAAAAAGATCAACAAGAATACCGGCCTGATTTTTGAGAATGCAAAATGTATCAAATGCGGACTCTGTGTAAGGGTTTGTGAGGATAACAAGGATGAACCTCCCCTCTGCTTCATTCACAGGGGATTTGTTTCCATAATCTCAGAGCCGTTAACGGAAGAGTTTGATGATATTCTGAAGACAAAAACAGATATTTGTATTAAAGTATGTCCGACAGGTGCCCTTGGTAAGTTTAAATAGTAGCAATTAATGAAATACATGTTTATAATATTGCTCCTTCTGTTCACCTGCAGGCTGTCTGTTGCACAGGTCACGGATGATAACTGGACGGTATTCCGGGGGAAAAGCGATCTGTCAGGAAGTACCCGCGCCGAATTGCCTGACTCGCCAGTGCTGTTATGGAAAGTGACATCAGATGTGCGAACCAAATCATCACCCGTTATCAGCGATGGTATAGTCTATTTCGGAAATGACAAGGGAACTCTTTATGCCGTGAGTTCTGAAGGGAAAGTCAAATGGAAATTTGAGACCGGCAGCCCGATTGAAGCCCCTCCCCTTGTGTTTGGCGATAAGGTTTTTGCCGGTTCCTCTGACGGAGTCCTCCGTGCTGTTAATAAATTAACAGGTAAACTGGAATGGTCATATTACACGGAAAACCAGATTGTTGGATCGGCAAACGTCTGGATATCAGGAAAACAGGCAGGGATCATTTTCGGAAGCTATGATTATTACCTGCATTGTGCTGATCCTGCTTCAGGCAAGCCATTGTGGAGGCTGGAAACAATGAATTATGTGAACGGTACTCCTTCGGTTTCAAACAACAAGATTATTTTTGGCGGATGCGATGGCATTATCCGGGTTGCCGATCCAAGAACAGGAACAGAAAGGGATAATTATGAAATAGGCGTTTATATTGCAGCCTCTCCAGCTGTGGTTAATGAAAAAGCATACTTCGGAGATTATGACGGGACTTTTTACTGCGTCAACATGCAGGAAGGCAGAATTGACTGGATGATAAAGCCCGGAGAGACATCCGGAGCAATACTTGGTATACCTGCAGTAATCAGCAACTCCGTAGTTATCGGGAACGAGGATAAGTACCTATATTGTTATAATGCGACTGATGGCAGGTCAGTGTGGAAATACAGGACCAACGGACGCATAACCGGATCAGCAGTGGTGACTCCGACAAAGGTTTTGTTCGGAAGCATGGATGGGAATATATATATTCTCGGACTCGCAAACGGGAAGAAGCAGTGGGGCTTTAATGCAGGTGCACCCATAAGCAGCTCTCCTGCAGTTTCGCAGGGAAGATTCTATTTTCTGACAGAAGACGGACGACTGCTTGCTTTCGGTGTGAAGTAGTTAAAAAGAAAATAAAGGAGATGAAAATAGTATATCTCATAACCGGATCGGGAGGATCATTTTATTGTGCAAACTGCTACAGGGATATGCTCTATTTCAGAGCTATCAGAAAAGTTCCGGGAACAACAGCAAAAGCTGTACCCCTGTATCTTCCGCCTGACAGCGACATAAATAAAGAAGATATATTTGACAAGCAGGTATTCTTTGGTGCAATCTCATTGTACTTGAGAGAAAAGATGAGAATATTCAGGAATATGCCTGACTTTCTGGAGAAATTCTTTGATTCCAGACCATTTCTCAAGCTTGCCGCTCACATGGCCGGTACAACCCGCACCGAAGGACTTGAGGATCTGACGCTCAATATGATTGAAGGCGACAATGCTTTTCGTCCAAATGAAATGAACAGGCTGGTAAGCTACCTCATGAAAGATGGGAAGCCTGATATTATCCACCTTTCAAATGCACTTATACTCGGATTGGCGAGGCAGCTGAAAAAAAGGATGGATACCAGGATTGTATGTTCGCTGCTAAATGAGGATGACTGGATTGATGATATGGCGGAGCCCTACCGGAGCAAAGCATGGAGTATGATTGCTGCCGAAGCAGATTATGTTGACAGTTTCATTACACCCAGCAGGTATTATAAAGAGCTGTTCATCAGAAAAACAGGCTTAAAGGGTGAAAACATCCATATCGTTCCGCTTGGCTTTGATGCTCCGGATTACAAAAAACCTGAGGATCCGGCGAGACCTCCGGCAATAGGCTATTTCTGCCGTGTAAGTTACCATAATGGATTTGACAAGCTTGTTGATGCCTTCCTCGACCTGAAGGCCAGGAACGTTATTCCCGGACTCACATTAAACGTCTGCGGCGGATATACAGGTGATGATAAAGCTTTTATATCAACCCAGATAAAGAAGATCAGGGAAAAAGGATTTCAGAAAAGCATAAGGATATATCCCGAATTCATAGGAGAGAAAAAGACTGAATTCTTTAATGATGTGGATGTTATCAGTGTTCCTGTACGTAAATATGACGGGTACGGGCTTTATATACTGGAGGCTAACAGTGCGGGGATCCCCGTTGTTCAACCCCCGACAGGAGCTTTTCCTGAAATCGTAGAGATGACTGGCGGAGGAATAATCTATTCTCCTGACACTATAGACGGGCTTGCAGCAGGTTTGCTTAAGATGCTTACTGACAATGAAATGAGAAGCAGTCTTGGAAAAACAGGAAGTAAAAATGTAAGGTATCTCCTGTCACTTGGCAAAATGTCAGATGGCTTATCAGTGGTTTATAATAAATTATCAAACATGAAATAATTGCATATGCTGAGAGCAGAAGGTATTACCAAGTCATTTCTCCAACGGGGCATCGTGCTTGACAAGCTTGATCTTTCTGTTAAGGAAGGTGATTCCATTGCAGTTACAGGACCCTCCGGATCAGGAAAAACTACGCTGATGAACATTATAGGTTCTCTTGACAGACCCGATTCAGGTATTGTTATGTTTCAGGATAAATCAATCCTGGATTTTACACCTGATGAATCAGCTCAATACCGGAACAGAAATATAGGTTTCGTTTTTCAGGATCACCTGCTTCTGCCCCATCTCACCGTGGAAGAGAACATCCTCCTGCCCCTTTTTGCACGACATATATCCCATGACGAATATGAAGAGAAGAAGAATTATGCAGGCACGCTGATGGATAAAACCGGAATTCAGGGATTATCAGGCAAGTACCCTTTTCAGATATCAGGTGGTGAGGCGCAGCGTGTGACACTTGTGAGGGCGCTGATTAACAAGCCTTCCCTCCTTCTTGCAGATGAACCGACGGGGTCACTTGACGCAAAAAATGCCGCTCTTCTCGGCGAACTGCTGACATTGCTGAACAATGAAACCGGCACTGCTATGATTGTTGCCACCCACTCAGCCGATCTGGCAGCAAAAATGAAAGCGCATCTGCATCTCGAAAACGGCAGACTAATTCCCTGAACGATAAAATGAGTATTTAGATGAAGTCCCTGGCAGAAACCATCAAACGTTCACTTCTGTTTTACAAAAAGGATGCTGTTTACCAGCTTATCATAGTTGCCCTGCTTTCAGCGATCATTTCAGGCTCGCTTTTCACCGGACATTCAGTAAGGGAAAGCCTGAGAAAAAGTGCAGCTGAGAAACTTGGAAACACTGAAATTCTTATCAGCACAGGACTCAGGTACCATGATGCTTCATTGTCAGAAAGGATTTCAGCACAAACAGGTGAAAAGGCCGTTCCGGTTCTCGAGACAGAAGGATATTGCCAGAATTTTTCAACAGGCGTAACAGCTTTAAATACAAAAATATACGGAATCACAGAGGATTTCTGGTCGTTTCATGGTATTGACAAAGTAACCATCAATACAGGAACTGTCGCAGTAAATTCAAAGCTTGCTGAACACCTCGGAATAAGCGAAGGAGATGAAATAATCATGAAGTTCAGGGATACTGATCCTGTTCCGGATAATGCTCCCTTCGCAC
>Ga0154607_1139_pt2 | contig 15825 bp, 14 predicted proteins | sample Rifle2008BG13ft_FD_116036 | JGI IMG/M metagenome (GOLD analysis project Ga0154607, IMG submission 116036) | Bacteroidetes bacterium RBG_13_43_22 | reverse complement strand
ATTTTGTAATTATATGCCCGCCGGTTATCCGTCTTCCAAGGACGCTTTCAACATAATGCCCCATCGAAGCGCTCGCCTTTCCTGCTCCTATTACATAAATATTCCTGAATTTATCCATGTTATAATCCTGGTACCCTATTTTCAGACGGGATCCTTTAACGGAGAAAAGGTCTCCGATCAGCCTGGACGGAAGCACTCCCCTGACGCCAGCGAGGAAAATACGTTCTGCTGTTCTGCTGTGACTGTTCATCTTATCATATCATTATCCGAAGAACAAATAAGCAACAAGGATGGCTGCCGTAAAGCCTACAAGATCGGCAAGCAATCCGCAACCCACTGAATATCTTGTGTTCTTTATGCCTACGGAACCAAAGTATACTGCAATGATATAGAATGTGGTATCTGTTGTTCCCTGCATTGTACATGCAAGCCTTCCGACAAATGAATCCGGGCCGTATGAAGTCATTGCATCAACCATCAATCCTCTTGCGCCGCTCCCGCTGAGAGGCTTCATGAAAGCAACCGGCAAAGCTCCTGTAAACCTGGTATCAATACCCAGCCAGCTGAAGAATGCGGTGATACCGGAGATGATAAAGTCCATGGCACCCGAGGCTCTGAATATACCAATAGCTACAAGAATGGCCACCAAAAAAGGGATGATCTTAATGGCAATATTGAAGCCTTCCTTTGCTCCTTCAATGAAGGCGTCATATACGTTTACCTTCTTGATAATGGCAAGTACAATAAATAAAACAATAACCGAAATGAGAATGAAGTTGGCTGTAAATGTTGATATTACAGATATCTGTTCCTTTGGCAGGCTGCTGAAATAGAGTATAATACCTGCAATAATAACAATCATTCCTCCCAGGTAAGCAACGACAACTTTGTCAAATAAATTTATTTTCTGGATAACTGCCACGCTTATCAGTCCTGTCATCAATGCAAAGAATGTGGAGATGAGGATCGGTATAAAAATATCGGCCGGATTTGCTGCTCCAAGCTGCATCCTGTAAACGATCACACTTACCGGGATAATAGTCAGTCCGGCAGCATTGAGAACGAGGAACATAATTTGTGCATTAGAGGCAGTGTCCTTGTTTGGATTCGCGTCCTGCATCTCCTTCATTGCCTTGAGCCCTACCGGTGTTGCTGCATTATCAAGGTTCAGCATATTTGCTGCTATGTTAAGCATGATGGAACCGTATGCAGGATGTCCTTTGGGCAATCCCGGGAAAAGTCTTTCAAACAGAGGACCCATGGCTCTTCCGAGAATATTGACAACACCTCCTTTTTCACCAACCTTCAGAAGTCCCATCCAGAGAGTCAGTGCTCCTGTGAGTCCCAGGGAAATCTCAAAACCTGTTTTTGCATTTGTAAAAACAGCATTGACAAGATCGTTGAATATCTGTGTATTACCTGTGAAGAGAAGCTTTCCGAGCGCGACAAGGAATCCGATTATGAAGAAGGCGATCCAGATGTAGTTTAAGGCCATAGGGAAAAACTGATTAACGAAGATAATTATTAAAGTCAAAAGTCCATAAAGTTAAAAGTCCATAAAGTCAAAATAGATTGCACGATTGCAAGATCGCAAGACTGGCAAGACCTATATTGTAATTGATATCTTTTTTAGATACATTTGTTTGTATAAAGCAATCACTATGGCACGGTTTAACAGAGTTGACGTAATAATAAAAATCCGGGAAGCAGGAATAATACCTCTCTTTTTCCATAAGGATCCGGAAATATGCAGAAACGTGATAAAAGCCTGCTATGAAGGAGGATCCAGGGTTTTTGAATTCACAAACAGGGGCGATTTTGCACACGAGGTTTTCAGCGATCTGAACAAGTGGGCTGAAAAGGAGTTGCCGGAAATGGTAATGGGAGTCGGGTCTGTGGTTGACGCAGGAACCGCTTCCCTTTATATTCAGCTGGGAGCTAATTTTATCGTATCTCCCATCCTGAATCCCGATATGGCAAGGGTGTGCAACCGCCGTAAAATACTCTGGTCACCGGGCTGCGGCTCGGCATCAGAAATAAATTATGCCGAAGAACTCGGTGCCGAAATAATCAAGATCTTCCCCGGCAAATCAGTCGGAGGACCGGATTTCATAAAATCAATGAAAGGCCCGTGCCCATGGACAAGTCTTATGCCGACAGGCGGAGTGGAGCCAACTGTTGAGAATCTGAAAGCGTGGTTCGAGGCCGGAGCGATATGTGTCGGGATGGGCAGTAACCTTATTACAAAGGAGATCATCCAGAAAAAAGACTGGAAAGGGCTTTCTGAGAAGATGGCAACGACACTCAAGATAGTAAAGGAGCTGTACAGGTGAAACCGGGTTCTGGGTGCTGGGTCCTCGTTGCAAGTTCCGGGCTACGCGTTCCGGGTTTAGAGTTCAGAAACTAAAATGATAGAGTATGAAAAAGAGTTTTTTAAGCTTAACTGGTATTGTTCTGTTGCTGTACTATACGATGCCCTTGGCTGCGCAGGATATTGTTTTACCGGCTCCCGATAAAACAGGAGGCAAGCCGCTTATGCAGACGCTTGACGAAAGACAAACCAGCAGGTCATTTGCTACCGACGATCTTTCGCTGCAGCAGCTCTCGGATCTTTTCTGGGCAGCCTGGGGATATAACAGACCATCGGAAAAGAAAAGAACCGCTCCCTCATCACGGAATGTGCAGGAAATAGATGTCTATGCCGCACTGAAAAGCGGTCTTTATCTCTATGATGCTGATAAACATATACTTAAGCAGATACATAACAGGGATATCCGGTCGCTTACGGGCACGCAGGATTTCGTGGGAACAGCTGCGCTGAACCTCATATATGTTGCCGATATGGCTAAGTTTGGAAAGAAAGAAGGCGATGAGATAAAAGATTCCGAGCTTCTTTCACCTTACGTCAACACAGGATTTATAGCTCAGAATGTTTATCTCTACTGTGCTTCTGCTAACCTGGGCTGCGTTGTCAGAGGAATGGTACCAAAAGACATACTGGCACCTGAGATGGGATTAAGGTCAAATCAGAGAATCATACTGGGGCATACGGTAGGGGTACCGGCTAAATAAAGGCTAAACGGCGCAGGGGCACAAAGGCATAACGGTGAAATGGTGTCCCGCACTCCCGCCATCTCGCCCTCACTCCCCGGGTGCACGATAAAGCTCTATATTCGAGATGGCCGGACAGGCTTTGGATTCAGTTATTGTAACCTTTATTTTTCTGGTCAGGGTAACAGGGAATTTCCTGATAACTTTATATCCTATTGTTGTGCCTTCTAATAGTTGTGACCATTCTCCATCTGCCATGGCTTCTACTTTGAATCCCTGGATCCTTTGTCCCAGCTTAATATATTCCTGGAGAATGATCCTGTTCACTTCGGCTTCAGTTCCAAGATCGATTATTAATTCAGATTCTGTCACATCATCTTTGGTTGCCCAGTATGTATCAGGATTCCCGTCAACTACATTTGATGGTTTATAATCTTTTCCTCTGGAGTCTGAAGCAGAGGCTGTCATACCTTTTGCCAGATCATGTTCAAACTCCTTTTCACGGAGTTCCCTGAAAGCCATCAGCGACTCAACATCTTTTTCATTAAGCAATCCTCTCCTGTCAGGAGGAACGTTAAGAAGGAGGTTGCTGTTTCTTCCGACTGAAGAATAGTACAATTCCAGGAGGTTTCCCGGTGATCTTACCAGTGAATCCTGAGACTGGTGCCAGAACCAGCCCGGACGTATTGAAACATCAACCTCGGCAGGAACCCAGTATTGACCATCTTCATGTCCTTCGCCCAGTATCTGAGCAAAGTCTCCGCCGGGGTACATGTCGTCTTTATTAAGAAGGCACCAATTGGTAAGACTGCCCATACCTCTTTCATTCCCGACCCACCTGACATCGGGACCGGCATCGCTGAAAATTACAGCATCGGGCTGTAACTCCTTGACAATAACATGTGTGAACAGCCAGTCATAATAGGTTTTGTTATCAATTCTCCTGGTTTCCCTTGCTCCGCCGTAATAACCGTCTCCCCCGTTGGCGCCATCGAACCACACCTCAAAAATATCACCGTACTTCGTTAAAAGTTCCGTAAGCTGGCCACGGTAGTAAGTCAGGTATTCAGGAGTTCCGTAAGCTGCATTGTTGCGGTCCCACGGTGAAAGATAGATCCCCAACTTCAATCCATAATCGTCGCATGCCTTCCGAAGCTCCATTATCACATCTCCTTTACCTTCCTTCCATGGAGAATTCTTTACTGAATGTTCAGTCAGATTCGATGGCCAGAGGCAGAATCCGTCGTGATGCTTGGCTGTAATGATGATCCCTTTCATTCCGGCATCACTGGCAACCTTTGCCCATTGGTTGCAATCAAGCCCGGTGGGATTGAAGATGGTCTCTTTTTCATCACCATAACCCCATTCCTTGTCTGTGAAAGTATTAACAGTAAAATGGACGAACATGTAGTATTCCATTTCATGCCAGGCAAGCTGCTGTTCTGCCGGCACTGGTCCATATGGTTCAGGAGGTTCAACTCTGGTACAAGATGACACAATGATTGCAACAATGAGTAACAGGAATAATTTTTTCATAACTATTTAGATGTTTATTAATTGCCTGCTGCCGGTTGCCGGTAGCCGGTTGCCGTATTTTATATGCAATTTCAGAATTTTGCTATTGAAAAGCAAATAGAAAAGAAGAGCAGGGTCAGCTCTGTTTTCTGACGCAATAGATAGAAACTGCCCAGAGGTAAATCATGCACGCCAGCAGGATCAGCATTCCGACAGCTAAATTGCTCAGATCACCGATCCATCCTACCAGCAGAGGAATTACAGCACCTCCGCAGATCGCCATCATCATCAATCCGGATATCTCATTGCTCCTGTCAGGATATTTCCCTATTGTAATAGAGAAAACCAGCGGCCAGATGTTTGCTACTGCCAGTCCGATCATAAATACAAGCACCCAAGCCAGTATCGTTGATTTAACAAGAATTATCAGCACAAGGCATACAATACCCAGCAATGAAGACCACATGAAGAATTTTGAAGAGGAGAATCTTGTCAGTATAATTGCACCGGCAAAAGTTCCCAGCATACGTCCAAAGAAATAAACGACCCGGCCTTGCTCGGCGGAAGTCTGTTCTATTCCGAACTGTCTGATCAGGAACTGACCCGAATTTGAGTTAAAGCCAACATCCACACCTACAACGAGGAAGATGGAAATAACCATCATAAGGATGAAGCTGTTGCCAAGAAGTCTGAATGAAGAAGCCAGCGAAGGTTTGAAATCCTGTTTTGATTCATCTATTTTAACTGCACCCAGCCAGATGACTGAAAGGATTGACACTATGCCGAAGACCAGGAACATCAGTTTCCAGTCGCCGAATTTAGATGCAAAAAATGCAGCAACCGGAGCACCAAGCATTGATCCTATTGCCTTGACAAACTGTGAAAAACTGAGAAAGCTTGACCGCCTGTTCCCGGGGACCACGTCCACCATAAGAGGATTAGCCGAAACCTGGACAATAGTATTGCCAATGCCCAGGAGAGCAAATCCTGCAAGCACCATTGCGAATGAATAAAAGAAGAAAGGAACCAGCAATCCAAGTGCTGTTACACCCATACCAACATTAAGCATAAAGCGCTTGCCCAGCCGTGACTGGAGTACTCCCACAGGCACTGAGAGAAGAAGGAACCAGAGGAAAGCTGCCGATGGTATCAGCTGTGCCAGTGTTGCGCTCAGGTTCATATCCTTGCTTACGCGGTCGACGCCGATACCGACAAGGTCAACAAAGCTCATGACGAAGAATGCCATGAGTACGGGAGCGATCCTGGAGAGGTTTATTTTTTGAGTGGTCATTGGTAAGATGTTACATTAACGGAAGAGCATGCTGTACTGATTTCCAGAAGTTATCATCAAGGAGCCAGGCGCTGCCAAAAAGGGCAGCATCTTCTTTAAGCTCTGAAAGGGTTACCCTGCACATGCAATTCTCTTTCTTCAAACTCTCTTCAAAAATATCACCGAAAAGATTATATGCATGCGAGATATTTCCGCCTATGACAAGGATCTCAGCATTGAATCTGTTAAGCCACGGGGCAAGGAATACTCCCAGGTCGTTCGCAAATTCAGTGAAGAGATCCTTAACGATCTTATCTGAAGCTGCCAGCTCTGAAAGTTCCTTAACACCTTTCAGTTCTCTTCCTGTCAGATTTTTATATCTGCCTATAAACCAGCGTGTTGAAAAATAATCATCTGCAATGCCATTTTTATATGGAAGATGATAAACGCAACCAAGCTTTGGCACTTCCGGTCCGTCGACAACAGGAATGCGGTCGCTAATAAATGCCGATCCTAAACCGGTACCGAGTGTGACAGACATAGAACGTTTGTAATCCGCAGCTTTACCGATTACTGCTTCACCGACTGCAAAAGCCGATACATCATTCATGAACCTGATGAGGAAATCGTCGGGTACCTCAAGGCTGCTTGAAACAGCATCCGATATATTGAATCCATACAGATTTTCATATTTTGCGACACCTCTTATATAACATATCCCCTTAACATAATCAAAAGGTCCCGGCATGGCAAACCCGATACCTTTTACCTTTTCGGCGGGAACTTTTTCCAGAGATCCGGCCAGCGCTTCTGCCCACTTATTTATGATTTCACATGCCTGAGCCTGGTTATTAACCTCTCTCTCCGATATTGTTTCCCTGAGGATCTTTCCGGAAACAAGATCTACTGCTGCGCACGTGATATGGCTTCCCCCGATATCAACGCCGATTGCCAAGTTTCGTTCCATAAAGCAAAAATAAATTATCAGGTATTAAAGAATACTGCGTTTAAACTGGATTTGAAAATATCAAAAAATGTTATCAATGCAAAATTTATTACTACAAATCTGTTTCCAGGTGTTCATGATAAGATGATTTTTTTCATGAATTTATTGATATTATTATTTTAATTTTAAAGAAATCATAAATAAATCCAATCCAATGCCTAAAGTAACAAAAGAAGATGCGCTTCTCTATCATAGCAGAGGGCGTCATGGTAAAGTAGAAGTGATACCGACAAAACCATACAGTACCCAGTTTGATTTAAGCCTTGCCTATACTCCCGGAGTAGCTTTCCCGTGCCTTGAAATCGAAAAGAATCCCGAGGATGTTTACAACTTTACAGCAAAGGGGAATCTGGTTGCCGTCATTTCAAACGGAACAGCAGTTCTCGGACTAGGAGATATCGGAGCGATGGCAGGGAAACCAGTGATGGAAGGCAAAGGACTCCTGTTCAAGGTCTTTGCAGATCTAGATTCATTTGATATTGAGGTTGATGAGAAGGATCCGGAAAAGCTTATCGAGGTATGTGCAAAGATCGCTCCGACATTCGGCGGCATTAATCTTGAGGATATAAAAGCACCTGAATGCTTCGAGGTTGAAACAAGACTGAAAGCGATGCTTGATATTCCGGTATTCCATGATGACCAGCATGGAACTGCAATAATTTCAGGTGCAGGGCTTCTTAATGCCCTGGAGATAACCGGCAAGAAGATTGATAAGATCAAGATGGTCATTTGCGGGGCAGGTGCAGCAGGGATATCGTGTGCCAGATTTTATGTTTCACTAGGAGTAAATAAGGAAAACATTGTTATGGTCGACATTAATGGTGTGATCAACCGGAAGAGAAAGGATCTTAATAAATACCAGATGGAGTTTGTAACTGACCAGAATGTTGATACACTTGCCCAGGCAATGAAAGGAGCAGAAATGTTCCTTGGTCTTTCAGCAGCTAATATCGTATCGAAGGAAATGCTTGCCTCGATGGCAAAGAATCCGATTGTTTTTGCAATGGCCAATCCGAATCCGGAGATCTCATATGAAGATGCAATGGCAACCAGGGATGATCTGATCTTTGCAACAGGCAGATCGGATTATCCAAACCAGATTAATAACGTGCTCGGATTCCCGTTCATATTCCGGGGTGCCCTTGATGTAAGGGCTTCAACAATAAATGAGGGAATGAAGCTGGCTGCTTCAAAAGCTTTGGCAGCCCTTACAAAAGAACCGGTTCCACCTTCAGTGCTTAAAGCATATAATATCGATAAACTTGCTTTTGGGATAGATTATATAATTCCAAAGCCTCTTGATCCCAGGCTCATCTCCCGGGTTGCTTCGGCCGTGGCAAAAGCTGCAATTGATACGGGTGTTGCCAAATACCCGATTACAGACTGGAATGCATACAAGGAAAAACTTGACAAGAGGCTGAGTGAACATATAAAAAAAATAGGGGAACTGAATATATAACCCCCCTTTAGAGCCTGCACTGAGCAGAGCGAAGTGGGGCGATGGGGGGTCGGGTTATTAGAATATCTGCTGTGTCTTCCTTCTCTCAGCTATCTGCCTGCCGATCTTCTTTTCATACATCAGAGTGATGAAATCGGCACACTCATATATATTGAATGAGAAGCGGTTTATTGTAACATCAAAGAGGTAATCAATATTGACAGATTTCTTTTCGAGGAATGTAGTGATCAGGTTATGACGTCTTTCGTCCGTATCAACAACATATTCTTCAGCAGCCTCTATGTCCATTTCTTTCTTCTTCATAACATTCTCCACCCTCCAATAGAACGGAGCGATCAGCCTTACATGGAGTGAATCGGTAATATTGCGGGCAATTGAGACTCCTCCCCTTCCAACCAGTACCACATATCCCTCCTTGCAGATTGTCAGAACGACATCCTTAATTGCTTTCTTTACTCGTTCATCGCTTACAAAACCGCCTGAAAATGCCATGATCATCTCCGACATATTAGACAGCTCCATGCCCTTGTAAAAAGTTTCAACACGCTGGGAGTCAGTGTTCAGCTCCTTTGCAATAGCGTAGATGATATCCTTGTCAATCCACCTCCATTTATTTGTCCCGCTTTTCCGGTTCAGGTTATCGACAACATTTTCAGCTATCTGGCGGGCATCACATCCTGTAAGACGTGATATGGTAATAACCGGTCCTTCATCGGTTCCTGTCTTGCTCAGAACCGATTCCCGGTACCGGCCGTCAAAATAATCAAAGAACTTCTCCATATTGCCTTTCTCCTTTCCTGGATAATGAATTAAAGATGCTGATTTCCAATATACGTTAATGGCTCAAAATAAACTAATTATCCCGTATAACCAACGGATGGGAAAATATGTGATCCCAGCGCGATCAGATCAGGAATTAATACCGTTAAAAATTACAAAAAAAAATTGTAAACTGAAAATTTTTTTATCACACGCAACTTTTGACTCTATTAAAATATCTTATAGTAAAGGTCCGTTTTATCTGAAATGGCCCGATTTTTGAGGCTTACCAAGGGGGAAAAATGAGACAGTCTGTTTATTATATAACTTTAGTTATTCTTGCCTTGCTCCTTGCATCCGGGTGTAAAAAGCGAGATCTGATGACCGACAGGCAGCAGATGATCCTTTTCCAGTATGATTTCAGAAATGCTGCACAGCATTATGGCTTTATTGTAGACAGTGAAGGGAATGTATTCACCTACAATAATCCCGGAAGCTGGAATTTTCCGGATAGTGATTTTGAGATAAGCCAGGAAGAAGTCGCTGAGAATACCGGGAAATGCGTCTTCTCAGGCATCAGGATACCTGATGATGAGTTATTGAAATATACGAAAGTCATAGATTTCATCGCCTTAAGCAAAGTGACGGCACCCAGGATAACGGATGCTGATAAAGGAACAGCACAGTATATCTGTTACCAGTTTGAGGAAAGTTCCCAGAAATATAAAGGTCACCTTATAAAGACCGAAGGTGATGTCACAAGGGAAAACCTGAATTTCCATTCAAAAAGAGTGTACACATGGATGAAAGAAACCGGAAACGGTTTGTCATTTGATTGATTCATCCTGTTGCACTTCATCTGTTTAAATTTTATTAAAGTATTGAGCTGTGCTCCTTGAATATTGATACGATTTGCTTAACTTTACTTCCTTCTATCATTAATCACTAATACAAATTAAACTATACACTATGGAATCTATTTTTTCGAGACCTGAAGTAATCTGGTTTATCATAGGGCTGGTTCTGCTGCTTCTGGAACTGGTGATGCCCGGATTTGTCATTTTCTTTTTTGGAGTAGGAGCCTGGATAACTGCCCTGGTGTGCCTTTTGGCTGATCCCGGGATAAATGTGCAGGTCATCATTTTTGCAGTAACATCGGTTATTGCCCTGCTGGTTTTCAGGAGAATTATAAAGAACAAGTTCATTTACAGCAAGAACGACAAATCTGAAGCTGTTGAAGATGAGTTTACAGGAAAGGAAGCTGTTGCGGTAGCTGACTTCGGACCCGACAAAAAGGGAAAAGTCGAATTCAAGGGTACCAACTGGAAATCTGAATCAGGATCAGACATTAAAGCCGGACAGACGGTTATTATTATTGAAAAAGATAATTTTAAACTGATTGTTGAACCTAAAAAATAAATAAAATGTCTACTTCAAGCATTACTTTAATTCTGATTGGTGCAATAATTCTTGTTTTCATCCTTGTTGCATCAATGATAAAAGTTGTTCCTCAGAGAACAGCAATAATTATTGAAAGGCTGGGTAAATTCAGAGCGGTTTTTACGGCCGGTTTCCAGGTGCTTATCCCTTTTATTGACAAGGTGCGTTACAGGCATACTCTTAAAGAACAGGCTATTGATGTAGCATCCCAGATATGTATTACACGTGATAACATATCTGTTGAAGTTGACGGGATACTATATCTCCAGGTTCTGGACCCCCAAAAAGCTTCATATGGTATTGACAATTATCGTTTTGCATCTATCCAGATCGCACAAACCACCATGAGAAGCGTCATAGGAAAACTTGAACTTGACAGGACTTTTGAAGAACGTGAAACAATCAATGTTTCTATTGTTGATGCAGTCGATAAAGCAAGTGAGCCCTGGGGCGTTAAGGTTACACGCTATGAAGTTAAAAATATTATTCCGCCGCAGAGTATAAAAGATGCAATGGAAAAGCAGATGAGAGCGGAAAGGGAGAAAAGAGCCGTTATTGCTGAATCAGAGGGAACAAGACAGGCCAAGATAAATAATGCCGACGGAGATAAGCAGGAGTTTATACTAAAGTCGGAGGGTGAAAAACAAAAACGTATTAATGAAGCAGCCGGAAAGGCTTCCGAAATTGAGCAGGTTGCAAATGCCACTGCAAACGGACTAAGAGCCATATCAAAAGCAATTTCAGAAGAAAATGGCCTTAATGCAGTGAACCTGAGGATCGCGGAGCAATACCTGATGGCTTTCAGTGGTCTCGCAAAAACAAATAATACAATGATATTGCCATCAAATCTTTCGGACATTGCCGGCATCGTGGCAACAGCTACATCGGTATTCAATGAGGTGAAGGATAAGAAGAAATAACCTCACCCCAACCCCTCTCCCAAGGGAGAGGGGCTAAATTACTTATATACAATATCTTACCCCCCTTCTCCCCTGGGAGAAGGGGCCGGGGGATGAGGTCTACATCCCCTCATGCTCTGTTCTAGCGATGATCTCATTCTGCAGATCCTCGCCAAGGTCGTTGAAATAATCGCTGTAACCTGCCACCCTGACAATCAGATCACGGTATAGTTCCGGATGCTTCTGGGCATCCCTCAGTGTTTCAGCATTTACGACATTGAACTGAATATGATGACCGTCCATGGCAAAATAGCTGCGTATCAAGGCCGTAAGACATTCATAGCTCTCCTCATCATCAAAAAACTGAGGCGCAAACTTCTGGTTCAGAAGTGTACCCCCGGTACGGAGGTGGTCAATTTTTGATGCAGACTTTATAACTGAAGTCGGACCCTGCTTATCAACCCCCTGTACCGGCGAGATTCCTTCTGAGAGTGGCTTGAAAGCTTTGCGTCCGTCAGGAGTGGCGCCGATCACGCTTCCGAAATAGACGTGCGAGGTGGTTGGAAGCATATTTATCCTGTGAACACCTCCCCTTGAATCAGTCCTTCCGTCAACAGCATCATAGTAGATCTCAAATACTTCAACTGCATACCTGTCGGCATAATCGTTATCATTGCCGTATTTCGGAGTATTATATATAAGGTCATGCTGGATCTGCTCATAGCCTTTGAAATCAGCATCAAGAGCTTTTATTAGTTTATCCCAGGTCAGGTTTTTATTATCATATATATTATAATGTATGGATGTAAGGATATCTGTGATGCTGCCAAGCCCCACTCCCTGGATATAAGTTGTATTATACCGTGTGCCTCCGCAATTGTAATCCTTTCCGTTTGTGATGCAATCCTCGATCAGCAGAGAAAGGAATGGGACCGGCAGCCAGTCCGCAAAGCTTTTTCCAATGATATTATTGCCTCGTATTTTAATGTCAATCAGGTATTTAACGTGTGCTTTAAATGCAGCCATGAGCTCTTCAGATGTTGAGTAATCCCGGGCATAGCCGGTCTGGAGGCTAACCCGGATTCCTGTCCGCTTGTCGTAACCATTGTTAAGTGTAAGTTCAAGCACCTTGGGAAGGTTGAAGTAGCCTGTAAGCCAGTAAGCTTCTGTACCGAAAGCACCTGTTTCCACACATCCTGATGCACCTCCGTTGCGGGCATCAACTATATTTTTCCCCTGCCGCAGCAATTCCTGTATGATTGCCTCGGTATTGAAACAGGAAGGCTGTCCGAAACCCGTTTTTATAATATCCAGAGCCTTATGAATGAATTTGTCAGGATTCTTCCGGCTGATCTGCACCATTGATCCCGGCTGGAGGATCCTCATTTCCTTTATCACATCAAGAAGAATACAGGTCATTTCATTCACGGCATCAGTTCCGTCGGATCTGACTCCTCCCAGGTTGATCAGGCAGAAATCGGTGTAAGTGCTGCTCTCAGAAGCAGTCACTCCCATTTTCGGCGGTGAAGGATGGTTGTTGAACTTGACCCAGAAGCATCCCAGCAAGTCATAAAGTTCTTCTTCGGCCAGAGTACCTTCGTCCATCTCCTTTTTATAAACCGGGTAAAGATGCTGGTCAAGGCGTCCGGGATTGAATGAGTCCCATGGATTAAGCTCAGTGATCACTCCCAGATGAATGAACCAGTAGTGCTGCAGCATTTCATGCACTGTTTCAGGAGCATGTGAAGGGACCCTCAGGCAGACATCTGCCATTTTCTCAAGTTCTCCTTTTCTCTTTGAGTTGGTTTCCTTCTTAGAAAGCTCCTGGAGGGCTGAAGCATACCTGTTTGCATACATCATGACAGCATCACAGGCGATATCCATTGCTTTCAGTTCTTCTGACTTCTCAAACGCTTCAGGATCATTTAAATAATCGAGCTTTCCGATGCTTTCCTTTATTTCCTCCTTTAACTGCAGGAAACCTGTCCTGAACATTTTGTATCCCATTACAGTATGTCCGGGAGCACGCTGTTCCTGGAACTCGGTAAAAACGCCTGCGTTATACGCATTGTGCCATTGTGGTGTCATCAGATCCATGATCCTCTCCCTGTTGCTTTTACCTTTCCAGAACGGGATGATTTCCCTCTTATAGATCTCCTTTACTTCATCGGATACCTTAAAGGAAACCTTTTCCCTTGTATCAAGAATATCAAGGTCATTGAGGGAATGGATGCATATCTCAGGATAGGTCGGAGTCTCCTTTGGAGCAGGTCCTCGCTCCCCGACTATCAGCTCGCCATCACCAATATAAAGCTTCTTGTTCATCAGGATGTACTCAAAAGCCTTAGCCCTGTGTACAGGTGAAGAGAGCTCGCGCGATTCGTCGCTCTTATAAAACTGAGTTATGAGAATGGCTCTCTCAGGTGAAAGCTTTTCAACTGCATTGAGGCTCTGTTCCCTTAGTTTTTTTACTCTGTCTGATAGTATCATGTGTTGTCTGGTTGTCTGATTGTCCGGTGGCCGGTAGCCGGTAGCCGGTAGCCGTTTTAATTATCCCCCAATCTTCACCTTAATACCGGTTTCTGAAAAGAACTCCTTCAGTTCATTCATTCTTTGCCGGGAGGGAGGTTCTATGCCATTCATCCGGTAAGGAATGTTGAACTTATTATACTTTGCTTTACCGATTTTATGATAGGGAAGCAGGCTTATTCTTCTGAGATTATTGCGTTTTGAACCTGCCAGGAACTGCTTCAGTGCTGAAATGTTTCCCGGATCATCATTGATCCCTGGGATGACAGGGATCCTCACAAAAACATCCCTTTCGCTTTCAAGTATGAGCTTGAAATTACTGAGTATCAGTGAATTTGAAACTCCGGTATACTTCAGGTGCATCGAATCATCCATTTGCTTGATGTCGAAAAGAAAGAGGTCTGTAAAGGGAATGATCTTTAAATAGTTTTCGTTTTGTGAATAACCTGAAGTATCAACGGCAGTATGGTAGCCATTTGCCTTGCAGGCTTTCAGGGTTTCGAGAAGAAAATCAGTCTGCATTACAGGCTCTCCTCCCGAAAAAGTAACTCCTCCATTTGATTCGTTAAAGAAAATACGTTCCCTGTCGAGTATTTCAAGAATATCATTCACTGAATACCATTTGCCTGCCTCTTCCATTTTAATAAACTCCCTGTCGCCTACTCTTTCAATCTGCTCCACCTTTTCAATGTCAGGAGAAATGCCTTCTGGATTATGGCACCACCAGCATGAGAGAGGGCATCCTTTGAGAAAGAATGTCACCCTGATGCCCGGACCATCGTGGATTGAATAACGTTTAATGTTGAAAATCAAACCCTTCATAAAGAAAGATAAAAGATAAAAGTGAAAAAAGGAATTGGTGATGCAGATCCCTGATTGAGGATCCGGAGCAGTTTACCCGGAATAGAACATTAAACAACTATAGAGTCGTCTGCCGAGGCGCTGCCAGTTGAAACTGTATTTGAGCTTTGCTATCATAAATAATCGGAGTGCAAGTTATATATTTTTCACATCTCTTTCGTTATATTTATAAGTTTTTCCGGGGTGAAATCATGAAAATGTCTTTACTGTCTGCAGTTTTAATATCATTTTGTCTTCAGGCAATTACGCAAGCTAATGAACGCTCAACTGTCAGCGGTTTTGTAAGGGAATCCGGCAGCGGAGAATCGCTTATCGGTGTGAATATATATCTGCCCGATCAGAGGACAGGCACTGTTACAAACACCTTTGGATTTTACTCTCTTACACTGCAGGCAGCAGATACTATTGAGCTATCCGTTTCATATGTAGGATATTCACCGAAGATAATTGGTATCCCATTCCGTAAAAATATCGAACTCAATATTGACCTGACACAGGGACTGGTCCTCGATGAAGTGACCATAACAGCAGATAAAAAGGAACGCTTAAGCGAATCTGTGAGGATGAGCACCATTAAGCTGCCGGTGAGTCAGATCAAAAATGTACCTATGCTTCTCGGAGAAAAGGATGTTCTGAAAGTTCTGCAGCTTATGCCCGGCATTCAGAAAGGATCGGAAGGAAGCAGCGGTTTGTATGTCCGGGGAGGAGGACCTGACCAGAACCTTATTATTCTTGATGATGCAATAGTTTATAATGCAAGTCATCTCTTTGGCTTCTTTTCGCTTTTTAACGGCAGCGCCCTGAAAAGTGTGGAGCTTACCAAAGGAGGTTTTCCTGCAAGATACGGAGGACGGCTCTCCTCGGTACTGGAAATGAATATGAAAGAGGGCAATAAGGAGGAATGGCATGGCGAAGGCGGAATCGGACTCATTTCTTCCAATCTGACTGTTGAAGGTCCCCTGAAGAAGAACATATCATCAATATTGTTATCCGGCCGGAGAACATATGCCGACCTGATTATGCGTCCAATACTTAA
>Ga0154607_1088_pt1 | contig 15958 bp, 15 predicted proteins | sample Rifle2008BG13ft_FD_116036 | JGI IMG/M metagenome (GOLD analysis project Ga0154607, IMG submission 116036) | Bacteroidetes bacterium RBG_13_43_22 | reverse complement strand
ATTTATTGCTATATTTGAATTAAATAATCTCGTATGTCTGTACTGGATGATATCAGGAAGCCTGTTGAAAAGGAAATGGGTGAGTTTGAATCCTATTTCAGCAGGACGATGAAAAGCAATATTCCCCTTCTGAAGATCATCCTTAATTATATTCTGCGGCGGAAAGGAAAGCAGATGAGGCCTTTGCTGGTTTTTCTTACAGCCCGTCTTAACGGGGAAATCGCAGAACCGACTTATATTGCTGCAACCTGTATTGAGCTTCTTCATACCGCATCGCTTGTTCATGATGATGTTGTAGATGATGCACGTGAACGACGCGGCGCTCTCTCAGTAAATGCACTCTGGAATTCCAAAATAGCCGTTCTTCTTGGTGATTACCTGCTATCAACCGGAATGCATATCTGTATTGAAAAATCCAGATATGACATGCTGGAAATTATCTCTGAAGCTGTTAAATCTATGGCTGAAGGTGAATTATTGCAGCTTCAGAAATCAAGAAAGCTCAATATAAAAGAAGATGATTATTATAAGATCATTATCAGCAAGACAGCTGCGCTGATTTCTGCATGCACCGCAACGGGAGCAAGATCTGTGACCGAAGATCCTGATACCATTCAACTTATGAAGGATTTCGGAGAGAATATAGGCATTGCATTTCAGATCAGGGACGATATTCTCGATTATGAAGCCAACGGACTTACGGGAAAAATAACCGGCAATGATATCAAGGAGAGAAAGATAACCCTGCCGCTTATCAATTCTCTTGAACTTGCCTCGTCGATGCAGAAAAGGCATATACTTTCTATTGTAAGAAGCCGGAAAAAGACTAAATCGGAGATCAATGAAGCCATTGACTTTGTAAGATCTTCCGGCGGTCTGGAATATGCCGAGCTTAAAATGAACCAATACCGCGATAAGGCGCTTGCCATACTCGATTCCTACCCGGAATCTGAAGTTAAAGACTCACTCAGGAAGTTTGTCAATTATACAACATCAAGGAGCAAATAACCTGCTGCTCCCCGTTATTCTGCAGCTTCAAGCTCTATCTTGGCCACTTTCTCCATATCTTTATCGTAATACCTGGATCCAATGTAAAACAGGATCGCGCCGACTACAAGCACGAAAGGAAGAACCGCAAGCGCTGTTTCAATGTTTGATTTATCATATATCCTGCCCATTATCATTGGTGCCATTGCAGATCCCAGCAGGTTTTGAACTATTACGGCAATGGAATAGGATATCGCTCTCATTCCGGGATGGATCACATCCTGTGTTACAGCTCCGGCTCCTGCAATAAAACACATTATGAGAATTCCCATCAGGAGAAGCAGTATATACTGTAAGGTTCCCGGAGCAATATGCAATGCAATAAAAAGGACTATGGCGGTACAAAGAGTGGAGATTGCAGGTAACAGCAGTCTTGCATTTGTCCGCTTTTTACGCCATGCATCAGTCAAATATCCACCCAGGGGAGCTCCCACCAGGGCAAGCACCATCACAACGCTTGCTTTCATTCCGGCTTTGTCCATCGGCATTCCCTGGATATTTTGAAAATATGTTGACAGCCAGGTTATTAGTGCTGTTGTGCAAAAAACCACAGCTGCCATTCCAAAATATGTATAAATAACAGAAGGCCTGGTCAGAAATTCTTGTACCATATCCTTCCTTTTCATCTTAACTTTTTTCTTGGTCTTATCAACGAATGCCAGATCAACTGTTTTATAATCTTTCAGGAATAGAAACAACAAAGCAATTAATAGTCCCGGCAGAGCAACAATACCAAAAGCATGCTTCCATCCCAGGTGAACTGCAATTACTCCGCCAAGGAGGTGACCTATGGCCGTTCCGAGAGGGATAGAGGCATTCCAGATACCCATCATCCTTGACCTTTTTTCGATCGGGAATAATCCTGATATCATGGCACTTCCCCCCGGTGCATATCCGGCCTCTCCTATCCCAATCAATGCCCTTGCCATGAACAACTGGATATAATTTCCCGTTAGCGCACAAAGGGCTGTGGCAAGACTCCACATGATTGCCATTATTCCTATGGTTTTTGTCCTGCTCCAGCGGTCGACAAGCAATGATACCGGAAAAGTGAGCAGTACTATTGCCCAGTAAACGGCAGAAACAAGCATCCCTTCCTGCATGTGCGTTATTTTCAGCGCTTCCCCGATTGATGGCCACATGGATGTAATAACCATCCGGTCGATATAATCGAACATGTATAAAAGGAAAAGCAGTACAAAAATGTAGTAAGAATACCTCTTTGAAAAAAGATAACCCTGTGGTTTTTCGGTATTTTTCATATGATTTTGTTTTTACCCTGTTGCCAAGTAAATAAAAAATATTTCAGTTGGTGATTTTTATCTTAATTTTAAGTCTTTATACTTAGGCATAAAATTTTAAAGGGATCTAATTTCAATCATTAAAAACAGTAATATGGTATCTATTAAACAAATTGAAGAATTCATTGCATCACAACCTGTTGCACTGGTTGGCGTGTCAAGAAATCCCAGGAAGTTCGGTTTTGCTGCTTTCAAGGAGCTTAAGGAAAAGGGGATGAATATAATCCCGGTAAACAAACTTGCTTCTGAAATACATCAGGCAAAGGTTTTTCCGGATGTTAAATCTCTTCCTCCTGAGACAAAGGGGCTCATTATAATGACCCGGAAAGACCAGACTGCTGATGTTGTAAAAGAAGCTAAAACAAGGGGATTCAAGCAGATATGGATTCAGCAGGGATCTGAGAGCAAAGAGGCCTTGCAGGAACTGGAGGAAACTGATATTAATTACATTACAGGTCAGTGTATCCTGATGTATTACAAGCCCCACAGTATTCATAAATTCCATGGCAGGCTGAAGAAGCTTTTTGGCCGGTATCCGAAATAAAATATTGAATTTCTCCGGATGATAACTGACAATTATATTTTCAGCATCGAGCTTGCTGTCCGTGACTATGAATGCGATATCCAGGGTGTTGTTAACAATGCAAACTATCAGCATTACCTGGAACATGCGAGACATGAGTTTCTTGTTTCACGGGGTATAAGCTTTATGGAGCTTCACAGTGAGGGAATTGATCTTATCGTAACAAATATTGAAATAGATTATAAATATCCTCTGAGAAGCCGCGATAAATTCGTGATCAGAATAAAACTTACCAGAGAAGGAAATGTCCGCCTGGTGTTCAATCAGGATATTTACCGGCTTCCTGATGAAAAGCCGGTAGTAAGCGCCAGGGTAACAGGTGTGGCAACAAGGAACGGGAAGCCGATAAGGCCCGGAGATCTTATAACCAGGATGGGACTGGAATAATACATGGAAATTTGTTTTATTTGCTTAAATTCAATCCGTGATTAATTAAAGAAATATGTCTAAAATCAATTTGACCCGAAGGCAATTCCTGGCCACAATGGGCGCCGGAGCCGGAACAGTTCTTTTCGGATCTGCTGCATCAGCGATGCTTTCATGCAGAACGGAAGCTTCATCGGATCCTTTCCGGTTAATAACACTTGGAAAGACAGGAATAAAAACAACCCTTCTGGGAATGGGTACCGGATTTAATGGCGGAAATCGTTCCTCGGCAATCACAAGGGCCGGAAATGCTGAATCAATGATCAGATATGCCTGGGAGAAAGGTATCAGATACTTTGACTGCGCCGACTCCTACGGCACCCACCCTTTTACCGCGAAAGCACTCAGGGATATCCCAAGGGAAGAATATACTCTTTGTACTAAAATATGGAGGACACCCGGAACTATACCTGAGCCGGAACGTCCTGATGCTGATATAGTTGTGGATCGTTTCCGCAAGGAGCTTAACACTGATTATATCGATATTGTACAAATACATTGCATGACCAGCTCCGGATGGACATCTGAACAGAATGAACAGATGGACATTCTTGAAACCCTCAAATCAAGGGGCATTATCAGGGCGCATGGGGTATCAGTCCATTCCTTTGAGGCTTTGGAGGCTGCTGCTGCAAGCCCCTGGGTGGATGTGATCCACGTACGAATAAATCCTTTCGGATCAGCAATGGATTCAAGGGATCCCGCTCTGGTTACCCCTGTAATTGAAAAAATGCATAAATCAGGAAAAGGTATAATTGGAATGAAGCTTGTCGGAGGCGGGAATTTCAGAAACGACCCGGAAAAAATTGATCAGTCTCTCAGATTTGTCCTTGGACTTGGAACTGTTGATATGATAATCATCGGATTTGAACAGCCCGGGCAAATAGACGACTATACAGGCAGAATTGAAGCTGCTCTTAAAACAATATCATGAAGATTTGTTTATTTTCCCTTCTTTTTTTATTCTGTTGTGTGACTATGCAGGGACAGGATGATCAGCTTTCCGGATTGATAAAAAAGGGGGCAAAGCTGGAAAAACTGGCTGATGGCTTTCTGTTCACAGAAGGTCCTTCTTCTGACATTGACGGTAACATATTTTTTACCGATCAGCCCAACAACAGGATACTGTTATGGAATAATAAAACGGGATTATCAGTATACATGGAGCCGGCCGGCCGTTCAAACGGGCTTGCTTTTGACAGTGATGGCAATCTGTGGTCATGTGCGGATGAAAAAAATGAATTATGGAAAATTACCCCTGGTAAAAATATTGAAATACTGCTGAATTCATTCGGGGGAAAACTGCTTAATGGTCCGAATGACCTTTGGATCTGTCCCGGCGGAGGTGTTTATTTCACTGATCCTTATTATAAAAGGCCATGGTGGGATCATTCAGATATGCCGCAGGAAAAACAATGTGTATATTATCTGAAACCGGACCATAAGACGCTGATCAGGATCGCAGACGACTTTCGGCAACCAAACGGAATTGTCGGCACTCCTGATGGCAAGAAGCTTTTCGTCGCCGATATCGGGGCAAACAAAACATGGTCGTATTCTATTAATGATGACGATACATTATCGGATAAAATCCTTTTCTGCGAACAGGGATCAGACGGGATGACAATTGATTCGGAGGGGAATATCTACCTGACAGGAAAAGGCGTAACAATCTTTGATAAAACCGGCAATAAAATTGCAAATATCGCCGTTCCTGAGAGCTGGACAGCAAATGTCTGCTTTGGAGACCGGAACCTCAAAAGCCTTTATATAACTGCCAGCAAAGGGCTGTACAGGATTAAAATGAAAATCAGGGGTACAAAAGGATAAAGACACCCGGTTTTTATATTTCCGGTATTTTTCAACAAAAAGAAAAACATCAATTTTACTGTGTGAAAAAACAGTATACTTGTATCCTTTAATAAAAATCTTACACTTTAAGGGATGGACGGAACACGAAGGGCAGATATTAAGCCGGGAATAGAAGTAATGGTGGAGCTTACTGAAAATAAGCGTACAGGAAAGCTGACTGGCGGAAAGGTGAAGGATGTGCTTACCACATCACCAAATCATCCCCACGGTATCAAGGTCAGGCTTGAAAGCGGTCTTGTCGGCAGAATTAAGCAGATTATTTAATCCTGATTGAGGTTATACTTAAGTATGGCCATTTTGAGTTTATCGGCTTTCTTTATGTGTCAATCATTCAAAAAATTAACTAAATTTGCACCTTCTGAAAACATAACTGTTTTCATTGCTGATATTTATTAATTCAATACCCTGGAATATGAAATATGAGGATTTTCTGGTTTCGTCACTGGGAAGCGGGAATGTAGTCACCCCTCTAAAAAAAGGTCAGCGGGAAGACAGCCCGGTTTATAAATTCGTTAAAGATGATGAAAGGATTCTTTATGAAGTGACACTTGAATATTTCAATCAGTGCAAGGAGAGGGGCGAAACACCGGTTTCATTTGAAAAAGCAGGTCCAAAGGAAAATATATTTTTTGAGCCAGCAAAAACAAAAGTTGCTATAGTCACCTGCGGAGGATTGTGTCCCGGGGTAAATAACGTGATCAGGAGCCTCGTGAATCAGCTTTTTTACAGATATGGCATTACCAGGATCCTGGGTATTAAATATGGCTATGAGGGATTAATATCCAAGTTTAACCATCCCGTAATTGAACTTACAGCCTCAATGGTTAGTGATATTCATAACTCAGGAGGTACATTTCTTGGAACATCCCGGGGAAATCAGAATGTTGAAGAAATGGTCGATACACTTGAAATTCTGAATGTTAATATGCTGTTTTGCATCGGAGGAGATGGTACCCTGAGGGGCGCTCATGCAATTTACGAAGAGATTAAAAAAAGGAATCTTAAGATAGCAGTAGCAGGAATTCCGAAAACTATTGATAATGATATTGACCTCATTCAGAAATCATTCGGTTTTGAAACTGCATTTTCAATTGCCAATGATATAATCAGGAACGCTCATAATGAAGCAGAGGGTGCTCATAACGGCATCGCCCTTGTAAAGTTAATGGGCAGAGACTCTGGTTTTATTGCTGCCAGTGCAGCGCTTTCTATTCAGGAGGTAAATTTTGTCCTTGTTCCTGAAATGTTATTTGATCTTTACGGGCAGAGGGGTTTTCTTAAAGTGCTTCGCAAGCGCCTTGAGGAGAGACATCATGCAGTTGTTGTCGTTGCCGAGGGAGCCGGACAGGATCTTTTTGAATCCAAGGATTTTATAAAAGACGTTTCTGGAAATGTAAAGCATAAAGACATTGGGATTCACCTGAAGGAAAAAATCATGGAAGAATTTGACGCCAAGGGATTTCCTTATTCAATAAAATATATTGATCCCAGTTATATTATAAGGAGCGCACCTGCGAATGCCAACGACAGTAAATTTTGCAATCTTCTGGCCCAGAATGCCGTACACGCTGCGGTGGCAGGCAAGACTGACTTTGTAATAGGTTATTGGAATTATGAGTTTACCCTGCTTCCGATTTCCATGGCGGTGAAAAAGAGGAAAAAAATTGATGTTGAAGGCGAGCTCTGGTGGAATGTTCTTGAGGCTACCGGACAGCCTATCAGCATGAAGAATCCCTGATATGATCAGAAACATAGTTTTTGACCTGGGAAATGTTCTTATCAGTTTCAGGCCGGCCGAATATCTTTCAGGAAACGGGTATTCCCCTGAAAATAAGGAATTGATCTTGTCCGATGTTTTCGGAAGCAGGGAATGGCTTCTTCTTGACGACGGAAAAATAACTAAAACCGAAGCCATAGATGGTATTGCCATGAATTCTTCCCTGAAAAGGGACGAAATAGCCCGGATTTTCAACGAACGCCTGAAGATCTTCCATTCCCTCGACAATAATGCTAAAATCCTTCCTGGATTAAAAAAACAGGGTTTTAAACTGTACTACATATCCAACTTCCCTGGTGATATTTTCGATGACGTCAAAAACGATTATGATTTCTTCAGATATTTCGACGGTGGAATTATTTCTGCAGAAGCAGGATGTTCAAAACCGGGCAATGAAATTTTTAAGATTTTTCTAGACAGGTACAGTCTGGTTCCTGAAGAATGTCTTTTTATCGATGACACTGGACCAAACGTAAAAACTGCCGAGTCTTTTGGAATGAAAGGATTCTTTACGTCAGGGTCGACTGATATTTCTGAGGAGGTTAAAATAAAATTGTTACAAAATTATTAATTACTCAATTTATCGAATATATTATCGATTTATTCGAAAATATCCCATTTTTGAATCGAAAATTCCTTGCCCGTTGTCTACAAGATCCAGAATAATCAATTCTCACCAGGTTTAGATATCATTAAAAATCATTTAAGTAATTGTCTGTCTGTTGCTTACAGATCCAAAATTAAAATGTGTTCCACGTGGAAATTAGAGCTCCTTTGTTATGTTTTTATGAAGAATTGAAGCTTTATGAGATCCGATTAGTTTTTCTAGTTCCTTCAGCGGGGTATTTTTGATTTTTTCAACAGAACCGATTTTTTTCATTAAAACCTCTTTTGTTTTGTCTCCGATTCCTTTTATCTGGTCAAGTTCTGATTTTGTCATATCCATTGATCTCTTATTCCTGTGAAAACTTATTCCAAACCGATGCGCTTCATTTCTTAACTGCAGGATTATCTTGAGACTAATTGAGTTCTTATCAAGATAAAGTGGAACACTGTCTCCCGGAAAAAATATTTCTTCAAGTTTTTTGGCTATACCAATTATGGTTACCTTGTTTTTTATCCCGAGCTTGTCAATACTCTTTACAGCTGCTGAAAGCTGCCCTTTGCCTCCGTCAATTATAATAAGCTGTGGCAGGTTTTGGTTTTCGTCAATCAGCCGCCTGTAGCGTCTGAATACGATTTCCTCCATTGAAGAAAAATCGTCCGGGCCTGTTACTGTTTTGATGTTGAAGTGTCTGTAATCCTTTTTACTTGGCTTTGCATTTCTGAAAACAACACAGGCTGCAACAGGATTTTCACCGGTTATGTTAGAATTATCAAAACACTCAATATGTACTGGCAGGTCCGCCATGTGCAGGTCGGATTTTATTTTTTCCAGGTTTCTTCCCGTTCTGTCTTTCTTTGGCGCCGTATCCCGCTTCTTTTTCTGCTCAAGCTTGTAATACAGGACATTCCTTTCTGCCAGTTCAAGCAGCTTAAGCTTCTCTCCCTTAATCGGTATTGTATATTTAATCTTTTCGAGCATTATATCTGGCTTAAAAGGCAATATTATTTCCGGTGAATCACTTGATAATCTTTGCCTTATCTCAGTTATTGCGAATCCCATAATGGATTCTTTCTCTTCGTCCAGCCTGCTTTTCATATCGAGTGTAAATGCCTGAACTATAGCTCCGTTTACCACTTTCAGGTAATTCATGTATGTGTTATCATTATCCTGGGTAAAAGCAAATACATCTGTATTGCTTATCTTGTTGCTTACTATTGCTGATCTTGATCTGAATTTTGTCAGTAAATCAATTTTATCTTTTATTATCTGCGCTTTTTCAAATCTGAGTGATCCGGAGTAATCCGCCATTGTTTCCTTTAAATGTTCAATAACCGTTGATATGTTTCCTTTCAGTATATCTCTGATCTGCTGAATATTTGAATTATAGTCGCGTTCATCCTGCAGCCCGACACATGGTGCTTTGCAGTTCCCGATATGATACTCCAGACAGACTTTGAACTTACCGGAAGTAATTGATTCCTCTGACAGATTCAGAGAGCAGGTGCGGGGCTTGAATAACTGCCTGATGAGATCCACCAGTGTCTTTACCATGAGTCCGGAAGTATAAGGTCCGTAATAAACAGATCCGTCTTTTATTGTATTCCTGGTGCTGAACACTCTGGGAAAATGTTCTTTCTTAATACATATCCAGGGATAAGTTTTATCGTCTTTCAGAAGTATATTATACCTGGGCTGATGCTTTTTAATCAGATTATTCTCAAGTAAAAGCGCATCTGATTCATTATCGACAACTATATGCCTGACTGTTGATGCTTTCTTCAGCATAAGTGTTGTTTTTCCGGACTGATTCCTGCCAAAATATGACGCTACTCTCTTTCTCAGATTCTTGGCTTTTCCTACATATAAAATATTACCCGAGGAGTCCATAAACTGGTAAACACCAGGTTTTTCCGGTAGAAGATAAAGTACAGTATCCGAATTAATTGGCATGATTCAAAGATAAGGATTTTCGATTTTACACATACATTCATTTCACTTCCCTCAGGGCGGATGCCGCGAAGCGGCAGGGGATTCTATTTATTCCACGAATAACGGTACCGTATTGAATTTTCTTCCGTCGAACAAACCTCTGTCACTAAGCTTAATTTCAGGTATAACCAGCAAGGCCATAAATGAAAGCGTCATAAAAGGAGCTGACATTCTGCATCCCATGTTTTTCACTTTTTTTGTCAGAGCCTCATATGCCGAGGCCACCTCATAACAAGATTTTGTTGACATTATCCCTGCTACATCAAGTTTAATGGAGCATTTTACGGTGTCTTCTGAAACTGCCAGCCCTCCTTTCAGCCTTATTATTTCATTTATTGCACAAACCAGATCCCTGTCGTTTGTTCCAATAGCTATTATATTATGGCTGTCATGTGCCACGGAGCCGGCAAACGCTCCCTTCTTCAAACCAAATCCTTTAATAAAGCCTGCAGCGGCCGGTGCATCTTTATATCTGTCCTTCACCACTATTTTGAGAATGTCTTCCGATGGCAAGCTTTTCAGGTTTCTTCCTTTAACAGGACCATGTATTACTTCTCTGGTAAGCAGTTCGCCGTCAAATGCCCGTATCACCCTGAAATTAAGTCCCTTGTTCTTTACTATCATATCTGATTCGGAAACTGGAGTGCAATTGAAAGAATTAATGGATTTCCCCGGTTTATATTTAAAGAGGACTTTCCCTTTGTCAAATACTTTTTGCCCGTTTATCCATGTTTCCAGGATATTCATTTTTTTCAGGCTGCCTACCAGAATGAAATCTGCATTTTCGCCCTGCCTCAGCATTCCGGCATCCAGGCCATAGTGTTCCGATGGATTTATTGTTGCGCTTCTTATGACATCATACAAATCATATCCCCCCGAGATCAGCCTGCCGACCAGTTTATTTATGTGTCCTTTCTCAAGCATTTCAGGATGAAGGTCATCGCTGCACAGCATTATTTTTCCGGGATCTGATAAATACAGGTTTTTTAAAGCATCCAGATTTCTTGCAGCGCTGCCTTCCCTTATAAGTATCTTCATTCCCAGTGATATTTTCTCCCTGGCTTCCTCCATTCCTGAGCATTCATGATCCGTACTTATGCCCGTTCCAATATATTTCTTTAGATCATTTCCCGTCAGTCCCGGGGCGTGTCCGTCAATTTTTTTATTCTTATTTCTGGCAGCTTCTATCTTGCTTATTATACTCTTGGCACCAAATATTACCCCAGGGAAATTCATTACTTCTGCCAGATATTTAATTTCATTCTTACTTAGTAGTTTCTTAATATCTTCTGTGTTAATTTTACCACCGCTGGTTTCAAAATCAGTTGCAGGAACGCAGGAGGGCGCTCCGAACCAGAATTTTAAAGGGACTCTTTTACAGTCGTCCAGCATATAATCTATTCCTCTTATTCCCATCACATTCGCTATTTCATGCGGATCACATACAACTCCTGTTGTTCCATGTGGAACACTTGCCTTTGCAAAGCTTCCCGGCGTAAGCATTGAGCTTTCAATATGTATATGTGCATCAATTAATCCCGGAATAATGAATTTTGATCCTTTCCTGCTTGTTTTCTCAATACCTAATATCTTTTCACCTTTAAGTGTAATAATTGCATTGTAAATCTCTCTTTTGTGTATATCAACTAGCCTTCCAAGCACTTTCATAAAAATATTTTTATAAATATCAATTTTTGTTCCACGTGGAACATGCTTATCTTCCCATATACATTAATAAAATATTGATATCAGAAGGTGAAACGCCGCTTATTCTTCCAGCCTGTCCAATATTTTCAGGCTTTATTTTTGACAGCTTTTGTCTTCCTTCTGTTGAAATTGAAAGAAGTTCATTGTATTCAATATCTTCAGGTATCTTTACATTCTCCAGCCTCTTTATCTTTTCCGCAACCTGCCTTTCCCTTTGTATATATCCTTCGTATTTTATTCTTATTTCTGCTGATTCTGCTATTTCCCTAAATATTTCTGACCCAAATGCTTTCAGTTCATTGCTGCTTTTTATTATTTTAAGCAGTTCGTATATTCGTACCTGTGGTCTGGCTGCTATATTAATTGCCTTAGTTCTTTGACTTATCGCTGCAGATCCTTCTCTTATCAGATATTCGTTAATTTCGTCCGGATCCAGGCTATTATCTCTGACAAATCTTATCAACTCATTTGTCATTATCTCTTTTTCCTCATAGTGTTTCAGTCTTTGCTTGTCTGCAAGACCAATTTCATATCCTTTCCTTGTTAATCTTTCGTCCGCATTGTCCTGTCTTAAGAGTATTCTGTACTCTGCCCTGGATGTAAACATTCTGTAGGGTTCGTCAACTCCCTTGGTCACAAGGTCATCTATCAGCACGCCTATATATGATTCTTCACGTCCGAGAACAAGCTTTTCCTTTTTCTTTAATTTCAATACTGCATTTATTCCTGCCATCAATCCCTGGGCAGCAGCTTCTTCATACCCTGTTGTTCCATTAATCTGTCCTGCAAAATACAGGTTCTCAATTTTTTTTGTTTCAAGTGTGTGTTTCAGTTGTGTCGGCTGGAAAAAATCATATTCTATTGCGTAACCAGGACGGAATATTTCTACATTTTCAAGTCCCTTAACTTTTCTCAATGCTTTAAGCTGTGCTTCCAGCGGCAGGCTGCTTGCAAATCCATTTACATAGTATTCAATAGTCTCTGTTCCTTCTGGTTCTATAAATAACTGGTGTGCATTTTTTTCCTTAAATGTTACAATCTTGTCTTCTATGCTCGGACAATATCTCGGTCCTCTTCCTTTAATCCTGCCTTTAAACAGAGGACTGAATTCAAGTCCTTTTCTTAATTCCTCATGTGCTTCCTCATTAGTATGTGTTATAAAGCAGCTCCTCTGTCTCTTAAGACTTTTCCCTTTTGATATAAATGAAAATTTTCTTTCCTCATCATCCCCCTTTTGTTCGGTCATTGAATTAAAATCAATAGTTCTTCCGTCAATTCTTGCGCTTGTACCTGTCTTTAATCTTTCAACGCTGAATCCAATTTGTGCAAGCTGCTCACTTATTCCTGTTGAAGCCTGATCTCCTGATCTTCCTCCTTTTATATTTCTGAATCCCACATGCATTATAGCATTTAAAAATGTACCGTTTGTCAGAATAACAGCTTCTGAAATAAATTTTGTCCCGAACGATGTTTCAATTCCTTTTACTCTTTCTTTCTCTATTATCAGTTTTACTGCCTGTTCCTGCCATATATGCAGTTTACCTGTATTTTCTATTTCCTTTCTCCATTCGGTTGTAAATTTCTGTCTGTCACATTGAGCCCTGGGGCTCCACATAGCCGGTCCTTTTGATTTGTTAAGCATCCTGAACTGTATCATGCTTCTGTCAGTGATCAGGCCGCTAAGGCCTCCCAAAGCATCAATTTCCCTTATTATTTGTCCTTTTGCTATACCCCCCATCGCAGGATTGCATGACATCTGTGCCAGTTTTGTCATATCCATTGTAATCAGCATTGTTTCTGCTCCCATTTTCGCTGCAGCATGTGCTGCTTCACATCCTGCATGTCCGCCGCCTACAACTATTATATCATAATAAAAATCCATTCTCCTGTTCCTTTAATTTCATAATCCAAAAATCTTCTTCCTCTTTCATTATTCTCCTTTCCGCTTCATTCCTGTCTTTATATCCGCATAAATGTAAAGTCCCATGTATCATTACTCTTACCATTTCCGTTCTTAAACTAACTTTATAGTTATGTCCGTTTCTTTTTACAGTATCCTTGCTTATATAAACCTCGCCCTTGATACAGTTTCTTTCAGAGTAGTCAAAAGCAATCACGTCTGTTAATGTATCTTCCTTCAGGAATTCCCTGTTTATTTCAGTCAATCGTTCGTCAGTGGTTATAATAAAATAAAGGTCACCCGGTGTTTTATTTTTATTCCTGATGACCTTTTCAATTAATTTTAATACTTCTTTGCTTCTTCTTATACGATGATTTATATCATCATAGAATATTCTTATCTTCAATTTTTTATGTTTTTAAAAATCATTTTTACGCTGTTCCCTTTTCTATTGAATTCTATTTCATCTGCCAGCTTTCGCATCAGGAATATTCCTCTGCCATTTATTGCTTCAATGTTTTCTGGTCTTGTTGGATCCGGAACTTCTTTCGGTTTAAATCCTTTTCCTTCATCCGTTACTGTAATTATCAGTTCGTTGTTCTTAATCAGTATTTCCACGTCAACATATTTTCCTTTATCTGATTTATTTCCGTGTAAAATTGCATTATTTACTGCTTCCAGTGTTGCAATGAGAATCTTTCCGTAATTATCCTGGTTAATTCCTGCATCTCCTGTAATGTTGTCAATGGCATTCTCTACTGCCCTTATATTTGCAATTTTTGACTCAATATGCAACTTTTTAACCATTCACAGATTTTATCAATCCTTTATACTTAAAATTAATGCAATTTGTTTCACAATATTCTAATTTTTTGCAATCCATTGTTCAGGATCCAGGTATTTTTCTTCATATATCATAAATTTCATTGTGCACGTTGCTTCTTCTCCTTCATTTCTGAATACTTCACCCAGCTCCTGTTTTGTCTCAACTTTATCTCCTGTTTTAATCTTTACATTAACCAGATTATTATATACCGAACGAAATTTGCCGTGGCTTACTATAACTGTCATATTCGCTCCCGAAATAGCAAAAATAGCAGTTATTTCACCTTTATATACACTTCGTGCAACAGTTCGTCCAGAGCTTGTAATTTCAATTCCGACATTGTTTTCTGTAACATATTTCAATACTGGGTGCTGGTGCACACCGAAATGATTTGTAATGATTCCTCTTTCCACCGGCCATGGCAATCTTCCCTTATTCTCCAGGAAATTCTCTCCTATCAATCTTTGTTCCGGTGTCAGATTTGTAATCAGTGATTTTTTCTTTTCTGCCTCAATTATCTTTGCTATTTCGTTTTCCAGCCTTTTTGCAATTTTCTTCTTTTCATCAAGTTCTTTCTTTAATTGTTTCTCCCTGGAGCTAAGTGATCTTATCATCCTTTGCTTCCTTCCCTGCTCGCTCTGAAGCAATCCTTTTTGAATTTCCTCTTTATTCTTCAGATCATAAATTTTTGCCAGGTCTTCTTCAAGACTTACTTTTGTTTCTTCGATCCGGTCCTTCAATTCTGCAATTATTTCAGCTTCATTTCTTCTGTATTTTGTCACCTGCTGCAGATATTTTAGTCTCTTGTATCCCTGGTTAAAATCCTTTGCAGATAAGATATAGATTATTTCCGGATTACTTTTCTTTGATTTATATGAGTTTATTATTGCTCTTGAGTAATCATCCTTAAGTGCAATAAGGTCGTACTCCATCATTTCGATGGCTATCTTGTTTAATTCTATTCTTTCATTTAAAAGCTTGATTTCCTCGCCCATTCCCATTATAACATTTTCACGCAGTGCAACTTTGTTTCCAAGAATTTTTAATGCGTTTATACCTGCGTTTTTTTGTTCTGCCGTACTTTTAAGCATATTATCCACATAGGATATTTCCTCGAGGGTTCTTGTTCTTATTGCCTCAAGCTCAGTCTTTGTTTGCGACGAAATATTACTTGAAAACATATATAGCATTACTGCTATAAAAAGCGATTTTCTCATTTTAATAATACCTCATCATAGTTCTTTCCCGGAATAAAAAAAATTTCATTCTGATCTACTGTCTCAATTCTTTCAATTTTTACATTAATTCTTGTTTCTCCGTCTGATCCTGTAATTTCAATATGTTTTGCAAAAGCAGCTTCCCTGTTATTTTCAATTCTTTCAAATCGTATTTTTATTCCATTTCCTGTCAGTAAATCAACTGATTGTACATTTGAAATTTTTCCTGTATTACAATCAATAGTATAAAATATTTCATTTTTAAATGTTTTCTCTCTTATTCCTGCTATTCCGTCTCTACATATAACCGTGTCATTTTCATTTATTTCTGATATATAATCACCCAATATTGCCGGTAAAAATGATGTGCTTATACCATATTTATTATTCAGATAATCCGTAGATCCCCTATAAAGCTTTTTATTAATTCTGTCATTTATCAGTATTGTATCCTTATCTATGAAAATCCTGACTGCTTCAAGTCCTGTTAAATTTCTAATGCTTATAAGATATATTCCCTGCTTCTTGAATTTCATATTTCCAATCAGTTTCCGTCTTTCCAGGTTGTTTGTTATTTCAATTTCCGCTTTTATTATATTAAAATCATTATTGGTTATGTTCAATTTCTTAATTTGATCAACAGTCGTTAATTCTACTGCGTTTCCAGAATTATACCTGCTGGTTGTTTTTTTCATTGCCGAACAAC
>Ga0154607_1071_pt1 | contig 16017 bp, 13 predicted proteins | sample Rifle2008BG13ft_FD_116036 | JGI IMG/M metagenome (GOLD analysis project Ga0154607, IMG submission 116036) | Bacteroidetes bacterium RBG_13_43_22 | reverse complement strand
AGTTCCTGCTGTCATCGAATGGCCTGCACTTATTGAACCAGGCCGTACAACTGATTTTCCAACCGTGACTATGGATATATTTCCAACAATAGCTGAAATTGTTGCTTTACCTGAGACGTGCATGATAAGGCCATTAGACGGAATCAGCATTAAGAATCTGTTTATTGAAGATGTTAAAAAAAGAGACAAACCAATTTTATTCAGATATTTGGGAAAAGGTGCATTAATTGATAACAATTATAAATTGGTAGTTCAGGATATATCGGAAAGTAAATTTGAACTCTATGATCTTAAAAAAGATCCTGTTGAGTCAGTTAACATATTAAGTAAGAAACGAAAAATAGCCAAAAGAATGATACAAAATTTTAACGATTGGATTAGTTCAGTTGAGGCAAGTATTGGAGGTAAAGATTATCAAACCGGACTTAAAGAAACTGATCCCGATCCAATATACTGGAGAGACGTTCCGGATTATCAGCCATACCTGGAACAATGGAAAAACAGGCCGGAATATAAAGAATTCCTGCAAAAAAAATACTAATTAAAATGCATATAAAAACTGAGTTTATAAAGTAAATATTAAGGCAAACTCAGTAATGCAATTAAATAAAATTTAAGAATCATAGCCATGTTCAGGAAAAATATATATTTTTTTATATTGATTTCAGTGTTTATATCAGCTTTCAGTTATGAAATTTCAAAAGATCCCAAGCTCCCTGAAAGGATAATATTGAATTTGACGGATCATAAATCCTCAGAAATGGCTGTAACCTGGCGAACTTCTGGAGAAACGTTGAATTCATCTATTTTGTTTTCACAGGCTACAGGATATACTGATTTTATAGAAGATCTGGATACAATAAAAGCAATATCAACAAAACTGGAAACCGGGGACGAAGAAATAGTTTATCATCATTCTGTGGTTCTTACATCTCTAAAACCACAAACAAAATACATCTACAGAGTCGGAAGTCCTGCTGGCTGGAGTGAATGGAATCATTTTAGTACAGCTCCTACGGATGAATTATCTTTTTCTTTTGTATGGTTTGGAGATCCCCAGAATGATATAAGGGAACATTGCTCAAGAGTTTTCAGAGAAGCATTTAAAACTGCACCTGATGCAGCATTTTGGTTATTCTCAGGCGATCTTATGAATGCTCCTGAAGATCATCTCTATGAAGAATTTTTCAATGCCGCGGGTTTTATTTTCAGGATTATTCCCAGTGTTTTTGCTCCTGGAAATTATGACCGGGAATACAAAATACAAGATGGAGAATTTGTACTAAACCTCAGAGGAATTAAACAACGTGAGGATGAAGTGGCAAAAATCTGGAAAAGCCATTTTACCCTTCCTGAAAATGGACTTGAAGGACTGGAAGAAGCATCCTATTATTTTGACTATGCCGGAGCAAGATTTATTCAGATAAATAGTAATTACATGCTTTCAGAACAAGCTGTCTGGCTGGAAGAAGTGCTGGAATCCAACTCAAAGAAATGGACAATAATCACTTTTCATCATCCATTCTACTCGTTCGGAAATGTACGCAATGATGGTGGCACAAGAGAGGCCTTTCAGTCAGTTATAGATAAATACCACGTTGACCTGGTATTAACAGGACATGATCATGTATATACAAGATCATATAAATTGGTTAACAGCCAGGTAGTTCCCTGGGATCAGCCAGGTACTGTTTATGCCCTTTCTACAAGCGGCCCTAAGCAATATCAATTGAATACCCAATATTCAGATCTTATGGCAAAGCTTGGAGATAAATTACAATTATATCAGGTGATTAAAGTAAGTCATAATACCCTTGAATATAAAGCATACACAGCAAACGGCAACCTTTTTGACAGTTTTATCCTGACAAAGTAAACTTATATGAGCTCTCAGTAAAACGGCAGTTGACTTAGAATTTTAATCATTGCCGGGTTGAACAGAAATTGAAACCAGGGAAAATAATATTATTACTTGGACTCATTGTTCTGTTATCCATGGGCCTTTCATCCGGGCAAAATCAATCTGAACCGGCTGCAGACAATTATTCTTTTTACATTAATAAGGATTTCGCACAATTCTTTCATTCAATTTATAATCCATTTACCGAGATACATCTTCATGGTTATTTTCAAGATAGACATCAACAGGATACAATACTTTTAAGATTGACAACAGAATACATTCAGGGAATCTATAACAAAAGAAATCCTGAGGAACTTATAGAAATTATCAATGAGATACTTAAAATTGATTCTATCTCAATTGCATTCTGGTTTAATCTTGGTGAACAATTTTTTTCATTACATCAATTTGACCAGGCAATTAAAGCATATGAAAAAAATCTTGATCTGACTGGAAAGATGGCAAGGAAGCCCACGATCCTGCTTTATGAGCATCTGGGATATTGTTACCACCATTATAGCAAGTACAATGAAGAATTTACATTATATGATTGCGGGCTTGAAGAGTATCCTGGCCATCCTTCACTGATTGGTAGAAAGGCGGTATGCGTTTATTCCATGGGTAAAACTAAAAAAATGAATATTTTAATAGACCAATATATAACCATATTGAAAAACAAAGAAATATCGGAGTCAGATATCCTTTATAGTCTGGGTATATTATTTCTTGAATCTGACAACTTGAAAGCCGAAAATTATTTCCGTGATGCACTTAAACTAAATCCTGATAATGTCACAAAGAAAGGAGCTTTAGCACACATCCTGGTTTTTTACAAAGTAAGTACGAGAAGTATCCAGGAAGCGATGATATTGCTGGAAGATGTCCTTCAGAAAGAATCCTTGAATCCTAAGTTTCTTCATCTCCAGGGTCTGGTTTATTTCAGGCAGGAACGTTATGTTGAAGCGCAAGAGTATCTGGAAAAGGCCAGTAATCTTTACCCTGAATATAATCATCCACTCCAGTTACAAATTAATCAAGTTAATGAGATCCTTAAGAATAGGTTTAAGTAATTTTTACCCCAGACTCAAGGATATATACATAGTTTTAATAGTATTTCTAATTTTAAATAAATCAGATATCATTTGTAAGAATCCTTTTTGATCATTTTAAAATTAATACTTTATGAAAACTTATTGCCTGATTACTTTATTCTTTGCGATATTTATTTCCCCATTTTTTATTTCTTGTAGTAAACAGTCTGAATCAGCTAAACCCAACATATTGTATATCATGTCAGATGATCATACCTCACAGGCTATTGGAGTGTATGGCAGCCGGCTTGCCAGCCTGAATCCCACACCCATCATAGATCGTCTGGCACATGAAGGGATCATGTTTGAAAATTGTTTCTGCACCAATTCCATATGTACACCTTCCAGGGCTTGCATTATGACCGGCCAGTACAGCCAGACAAATGGTGTTCTTGATCTTGACGGGAACCTGCCGCCTGAAAGGCAATATCTTGCTCTTGAAATGAAAAAACTTGGTTATCAGACAGCAATGATTGGAAAATGGCACCTTAAACATGCACCTGAAGCATTTGATTATTATAATGTATTACCTGGTCAGGGGAAATATTATAATCCTGAGTTATATTCAAGACAAAAAGATGGGGGAATAAAAAGAGAAATAAAATTTAGCAATGATATCATAAGGGATGTTTATTTAACTGAATATCAGGGGCACTCCTCAGATGTAATTACGGATATTACCCTTAATTGGTTGAAAAATATGTGGGACCGATCAAAGCCTTTTTTCTTATGTCATCAGTTCAAGGCTCCGCACGATATGTTTGAGTTTGCTGATAGATATTCAACTTATCTGGAAGATACGGAAATTCCTGAGCCAGCCAGTATGTATTATAATTGTAACAACGGTTCAGTAGCAACCCGGGGATCAAATGATTCTCTTATTCATATAATAGGGTCCTCCATTTCTCACCGGAATACAATAAGAAATATGGGGATGCATATGGAAATTGACCAGGAATTACCGGACCCGGAGTATACGCATCTGGCTTACCAGGAATACCTCAAGCGTTATCTGAGATGTGTTAAAGGTATAGATGATAATTTAAAAAGGATATTTGATTATCTGGAACAGGAGGGACTCATGGATAATACCATAATTATTTATACAAGTGACCAGGGATTTATGTTAGGAGAACATGATTATATTGACAAACGCTGGATGTATGAAGAATCAATGCGAATGCCCTTTTTAGCACGCTTCCCCAAAATGATTAAACCAGGAACCAGAACCAATGCTATAATTAATAATACTGATTTTGCTCCGACTATTATTGAACTTGCTGGAGGAATGGTACCCGAATATATGCAGGGAAGAAGTTTTAAAAAAATCCTTGAGACATCCAAGGAACCAGAAGGATGGCAGCAGTGCACATATTACCGTTACTGGATGCATATGGCTCACCGTCACGCTAATCCTGCACACTTTGGTATCCGTACTAAAGATTATAAACTGATTTTTTTCTATGGAAGGTTTTATAAGGAATTCCTGGGCTCGGCAAGTATTGAAGGATCAGGTAACCGTTATGACTTCAATACTCCCCCGGGTTGGGAATTTTACGATCTTAAAAATGATCCTTTTGAAATAGATAATCGTTATGATGATCCAGCTTATTCGGATTTAATCGCAGATCTGAAAAATCAGCTCAGTATTTTAAGGAAACAACTGAACGAGGAAGATGAAAACTATCCACAGATTCAGGCTATAATAAATGAATATTGGGATGAATAAATTTAGTCACCAAAATTCCTATTGTGATTATCAGCGAATAACACTTCGCCCCTCTTCCTGGTATTTTTTAAGCAAATCTTGTAATTCTTTAACTATCTCAGGATGTTCCATATATAAGTTTTTTTGCTGCCTCAAATCTATGGTCAGGTCAAATAATGCAGCTGGATAATAATTCGGTTCATAACCAAACATCTCGTTAATCCAACCCGGAACATCAGAATGTGTACCGTCTGGTGCATTAATTAACACCCATTTTCCTTTCCGTATGGCATATTTATCTTCAAATGTATTATGAACCATAGCTTCACGAATATTTCTGGCCTTTGGATCTCCTTTCCAGTGTGATAAAAAACTATAACTGTCTGGAGCCGCACTTGCAGGAAGATTATAATCAATGATTTCTGCAATTGTTGCAAAAATATCCGTTTGATTAATAATTTCATTACTTATCTTTCCTGGTTCAACCATTCCAGGCCAACGGATAATAAATGGAACCCTGTGCCCACCTTCCCATATATCACGTTTTAATCCTCTCAAAGGACCACTGCTGTTGTGTTGATATTTCTGTAGCCTTTCATATGCATATCTTTCAGGACCATTATCACTGGTGAAAACTAAAAGTGTATTCTCTGCAAATGAATTTCTTTCGAGTACATTTAATATTTGGCCAACAATCCAGTCGACCTCTACTACAAAATCACCATAACCCCCTGCCTGTGATTTACCTCTGAATCCTTCATTTGGAATGATTGGGGCATGAGGGGCGGACAAGGGAAAATAAAGAAAGAATGGCTGTCTGGAATTTTTCTGTTGATCAATCCACGAAACAGCCTTTCTAACAATAGTAGGGAGTACCTGGTAATAATCCCAGTCTTTTACAGTTGGCCCAGGGCGGCATTCCCACTTACCCTCTTGTGTGTCTTCAAGCCCATTCAAATAAAGTTCGGTCGGCTCAATCAATATGGAGTCATTTTCAATCCAGGTATATGGTGGAAAGTTAATTACATCGTCACCAAAATAATAATCAAATCCATTTGATATTGGGCCACCTGGAATATGTTTCGACCAATCAAATGCCTCTGGACCAAATATTTCCCGTATTGCTCCGTTTATTTCGATAGATTGAGTTTGTGCACCTGGCTTTTTTATTTCTTCCCAGTCCCAACCCAGGTGCCATTTTCCGATGCATGCTGTCCGATACCCTTTTTCCTTCAGCATTTCGGGAAGCGTTAACTCTTCAGGATCAAATACTGAAGGCCCGAATGACTGAACTATATCATGAAATTTTCTCCAGTGATAACATCCAGTAATCAATGAATACCGACTTGGAGAACAGATACCTGAGGAGCTGTGGCCATCGGTAAAATACATACCCTCCTGCGCAAGCTGATTAAGATTTGGAGTTGGAATCTTTGATTCTACATTTAGAAATGAAACATCACCATATCCCATATCATCAGCCAGAATGATCACAATATTAGGCAGTTGTTGATCCATTTTATCACTGGAACATGCAAAACCTGCAATTACAAGGAAAAGAATAAAAAGTTTTTTCATTTTTAAATAAATCCTTCAAGTTCTAGTTCAGGCAGAGAGGTGAATTTCTAAGCTCAGGAATTTTTACAAATTATCATCATCTTTTTCGATTTGTTTTAGAATACTTTTATAATCATAAGGATCGGATATAATTTCTGCATTCTTAAGTTCAAGAAAATAATTGTCAATAAATTTTTGAGGAATTAATTTTTCCTTTTCAGTAAAATTTATATGACGGTCAAACAGGATTCCGAAACATGCATAATCATTATATGGAACAGCCTGTTCCTTCCATCGTTGAACTTCCATATCATAATATTCCCGCATTTTATTAAGAGTCTCTTTATATTGTTCTTCATTAATTAGATTTTTCATTTCAAATGGATCTCCTTCCAGGTTGAATAATTCCTCTGCAGGATCAATATTATTACCATAATACCAGTAAATATATTTCCATTCATCAGTCACTATTGCCAGTGCCATGTGAGGAGCAGTTCCCCATGCCTGTATAATCGGTAATGTTTCCCTTATTTTCATTTCAGAAGAATCCAAAACGGGAACAAGGCTTTTACCATCCATGTTTGATGGCACAGGAATACCTGCCAGGTCAAGTATAGTTGGAGCAATATCAATATTACCTGTAATTGCTTCAGTAGATCTTAATTTTTGAGATCGTGATCTTCTTGGATCATAAATGATTAATGGTGCACGTGCCGCTTCTTCATATGGCAGGACTTTGTCACCGAATCCATGTGAGCCACAAAAGTAACCGTTATCGGAAGTGAAAATTATTATTGTATTATCATCAATTCCTTGCTTTTTCAGTTCTTCTGTAATCATGCCAATGGCATAATCTGCTCCATAGATCAATTGAAAATATTTTCTTATTGTTTCCTGATAATTTTCAGGATCCCATTTATGGAGTTCAAAAAATCTTAAATACTGGCGACCGAGTTTTGCCTGTATAGCCAGATGTCTGGCATTTTCCCTTCCATAATTTACCGGTTTATTAAAAATTATATTCTGGTAAACTGTATCAAAAACAGGGTCCGGTGTAAAAGGCATGTGTGGAGCTTTAAAGCTTACTGAAAGACAAAATGGTTTTTCCTGTTTTACTGATTCTCTTATGAAATCCCTGGCAGCTGCTCCATATGCCCTTGAACTATGGGGAAATTCTTCTGCATATTTAGCAATATATTTGTTCTTAGAAGTCTCATAATAGGTTTGGTCAGTACCACCTGCCCACCAGTCAAATTCTTCAACAGGTAATCGATCATATGTTTTGTGATCAACATTATCGGTAGGTTCCGGTGTAACTGCAAATCCGAATTTGCCAGCAAAACCGGTGCGGTATCCTTCTTTTTGAAGCAATTCGGGATAGGATAAAGAAAATTTATCTGCAGATAATGCTCCATGCATAAAATTACAGCCTGTTTTATATTCATACATTCCGGTCATGATTGAAGCCCGGCTGGCCATACAAATTGATGTAGTATTATAATGGTTATTAAACCTGATACCCTGGTAAGCCAGCTTATCAATATTGGGTGTTTTAATTTGTTTATTTCCATAACATCCTACGGCTGTATATGCCTGGTCGTCGGTCAGTATCAAGATTATGTTCGGCTTTTCTTTTTGAACACAAGAATCCATGATCAGTATCATTGTAATTGGAAGAAATATAATTGATCTCACCCGGAAATTATTTAAATATTTTCTAATCAAAATTGATCTCAGGTTTAGACATCAGAGATTTACTCAGTTAAAGGATCTATATAAATAATAAATTTTAGAATCATCCATGTTAACGCAATTTACTTTAAAAATTTAAAGAAACCCCCTCTGTTTTAATAATTTTTACCCTGTATCAGAATCCAATTATTATTACCTTCCATCTGTGGTTAATACATTAAAAAGATTAGTAAATTCAAAGTTTAGCATTTATCATGAAACATCTTTTTCAAATTATTAAAACACTTTTTCAAAAGGATAATTATTTACAAGTTAAACTATCTATCTGAATTAAAAAATGAAAAGATCAATACTGTTAACACTTTTATTCGGTTTTACGGTTATATTAAGCTGCCAGCAATCTGGTGTTAAAACCAGTACAAAAAAAATTAATTATTTACCCAACTGGGAATCATTAAGTCAGTATGAGTGCCCTGAATGGTTCAGGGATGCAAAATTTGGGATATATACACATTGGGGGCCATATTCTGTTCCTTCGTGGGAGAATGAGTGGTACCCAAGATTAATGTATACAATCGAACCTACACGAAAGGGGGATTTTTACAAATATCATAAAGAGACATGGGGTGATGTTTCCGAATTTGGTTATAAAGATTTTGTTCCTTTATTTACAGCTGAAAAGTTTAATGCTGATGAATGGGCTGATCTGTTCAAAAAATCTGGAGCAAAGTTTGCCGGACCTGTAGCACAACACCATGATGGATTTGTCATGTGGAACAGTGAATTAACGACATGGGATGCTATGGATATGGGACCTCATCGGGATATCCTGAAAGAACTTTCAGAAGCTGTACGGGCAAGAGATATGAAATTTGTAACTTCTTTCCATCACGCCTATAACTGGAAATATTATGAGCCTTCATATGAATTTGAAAAAACTGACACAAAAGATCCGGCCTATGCTGGAGTAGATAAAATATATCCTCCATTGCATGAACCAGGATCACCAGCTTCCCAGGAATTTCTTGAAATGTGGCTGAAAAAAACGAAAGAAGTTATTGATAAATATCAACCTGATTATCTCTGGTTTGATTTTGGCTGGAGAGAACCTGAATTTGAACCTTATAAGAAAGAATTCCTGGCATATTATTATAACAAAGCACAGGAATGGGGTAAAGACGTTGTTGTTACTTATAAAAATAACCATCTCCCTGCAGAAGTTGCAGTATTGGATCTTGAACGCGGTAAGCTTGATACATTAAGTAAAGAACCATGGATAACCGACACTTCCGTGGATCTTAAATCATGGAGTTACATTACCGATCCTGATTATAAAACAGTTAATTCACTGATTGATGATTTTATTGATATTGTCAGTAAGAATGGTAATCTTCTGTTAAATATAGGTCCAAGACCCGATGGAATAATTCCTGCAGAACAGGCAGAATTATTGATTGGAATAGGAGAATGGCTTGAGGTTAACGGAGAGGCAATATATGGAACACGACCATGGAAACGGTATGGTGATGGTCCGACTAAAATGGTTGAAGGCCATATGACTGAAAGAGAGAATGTAGGCAAATCCTATACTGCTCAAGACATCCGTTTTACCACAAAAGATAATAACCTGTATGCCATATGCCTAGATTGGCCTGAAGACGGTCATTGCATTATCAAATGTTTAAACGACCAGGAAAAGATCAGTGTAAAAGGCATCAAAGCTGTTTTAATGCTCGGCGTTGAAGGAAATCTTGATTGGAAACAGGCTCAGGATGGATTGTATATTACTTTACCAGAAATCAAACCCTGTCATCATGCATATGTATTTAAAATTGTATTAAAGGGAAAATTGTAATGAACATGAACAAATATTTTCAGGAAAAACCAAAGATTTTTATGCAAGGTGCCATATTACCACTAATCCTTGTAACGGCTTTATTTTTTTTGTGGGGGATTCCCAATAATCTGAATGACGTATTGATTAAACAATTTATGAAATCATTCGAAATTACCAGATTTAAAGCAGGATTGGTGCAATCGGCATTTTATATGGGATATTTCATCCTGTCAATGCCGGCAGCTCTGATTATGCGTAAATACAGCTATAAAACCGGACTTGTAACAGGTTTGTTTTTATACAGTACAGGGACTATCTTATTTTGGCCGGCTGCCATAGTTGGTAAATATGGTTTTTTTCTTTTTGCCTTGTTTGTAATTGCCAGCGGACTCGCATTTCTGGAAACCGGAGCCAATCCGTTTATAGCATCATTGGGAGATCCCAGGACTTCCGAAAGGCGTTTAAATTTTTCACAGGCTTTTAATCCTTTAGGATCTATTGCCGGTGTGCTCATCGGAACAATTTTTATTTTCTCCGGTATTGAGCATTCTGCAGTTGAGATTAACAACCTGAAATTAGCCGGCACTTATGATGTATATCTTCAGCATGAGACTATGCGCGTGGTTAAACCATACCTTGTGCTTGGTGCTTTTGTCTTTATCTGGGCTTTGCTGATCATCAGGACCAGATTTCCCAAAATTGCCGATGAAGCCCAGAATGAAAATGAACGACAAAAAGGCAAGTTTAAGGACCTTTTTAAATATCCGCATTTTATCCAGGGTGTTCTGGCCCAGTTTTTCTATGTAGGAGCTCAGGTGGGAACATGGAGTTATTTTATTCAGTATGTACAGGATTATACCGGTTCTCCTGAAAAAGTTGCTGGATATTTCCTTACAGGAACCCTTGTCGCTTTTGGAGTTGGAAGGTTCTCAGCCACATATCTAATGAAATTTATAAAGCCAAATAAGTTAATGGGCATTTATGGTTGCATAAATATTATTCTGGTGGGGATAGGAGTTATATATCCAGGATGGGTTGGGCTCTGGGCAGTTTTTCTTACAAGCTTTTTCATGTCACTTATGTTTCCAACTATTTTTGCCCTTGGAATCAAGGGGCTTGGACCAAATACCAAAATAGGCGGATCCATGATCATAATGGCCATCGTAGGAGGAGCAGTATTTACTCCACTTATGGGCCTTGTTTTTGAATTTACAAGGAGCATGGCAATGGCTATGCTGATCCCACTAATCTGTTATTCATTTATTACCTATTATGCCTTCATTGGTTCACAGATGATAAATATTTCATTAGAGGAGATTAACCATGAGCCTGTTATTTCACATTAATATTGAAAAAAAATGAACTCAATCCGTATTAAAAGATATTGCAAAACTCTCAGTCTGCACCCTGATCCTGAAATCATAAGACAATATAAGGCAGTACACGCAAAAGGTGCGGCATGGCCTGAAATAACACAAGGTATGAAGGAGGTTGGGATCCTGGATATGGAAATATATATAAACGATAACCAATTATTTATGATTATGGAACTCCCTTTGGATCTTGATCATGATGCAGTTATGGCAGAACTGGTTAATAAGCCACGGCAGGCTGAATGGGAAGCTTATGTATCAAAATTTCAAAAAACTTCATCCGACACCTCCGCCAATGAAAAATGGAAAGTGATGGAACGGATTTATAAGCTTGGAAAATAGACCATTTTATTATGGAAAAATTAAAAACAAAAAAAGAACTCGGAAATACATCTCTAAGAGTTCCTCCAATTATATTTGGGACAAGCTGTCTGGGTAACCTTTATAATGCACTTGGGGATGATATAAAGCTGGAAATAATTAAAGAATGGTTCCGCTGTGTTGAGAGTCCTGTTGTTATTGATACTGCAGGTAAATATGGCGCAGGTCTTGCTCTTGAAGTTATTGGGCATGGATTACATAAATTGGGAATCAAACCTGAAGAAATAATTATAAGTAACAAACTGGGATGGTTTAGAACTCCCCTCAAAACAGCTGAACCCACCTTTGAACCCGGGGTTTGGGTTAATCTTAAAAATGATGCTGTTGCAAGAATCGATTACCACGGGATTATTGAGTGTTTTGAACAGGGACTTGAATTATTAAATGGTTATAAGACAGATATTGTCTCAGTCCATGATCCTGATGAGTACCTGGCTCATGCTGATTCAAAAAATGATTATAACAGTAGGCTAAATAATATCCTTGAAGCTTATAGGGCACTTTTTGATCTTAAAGCAAAAGGAGAAGTTAAAGCAATAGGTGTGGGATCAAAAGACTGGAAAGTAATCAAACAGATTACTGACAGAGTAACCCTCGATTGGGTTATGCTGGCTGTAAGTTTTACAATAATGAAACATCCCCCTGACATAACAGAATACATTCAAGAATTAACCAGGAGGGGGATTCCAATTATTAATTCAGCTGTATTCCATGGAGGATTCTTAACAGGAGGTAAGTTTTACGATTACCGGTCAGTCGATCGTTCAAGTGAAAAAGACAGGCCATTGTTCGAATACAGGGATAAATTTAATAATATTTGCAAGCAGTATGAAATAAAACCTGCTGAAGCCTGTGTGGCTTTCGGTATGACACCACCAGGTATTGTGAGTATCGCATTGAATACAAGCGATCCCAAACGAATTTCACAAAATGTTGACCTGGTGAGAAAAGTAATACCAGATGATTTCTGGAAAGCAATGAAAGATGCCGGACTGATTGACAGAGATTATCCCTATGCTGGTTAAAATTAATAATTATGATCCGAAAGTACAGTTCTATTATTTTTGCTTTTGTTCTAATTTCTGGTGTTCTTTTTTCCTGCCATAAGGACCGACCTGCAAAGCCTAATGTTATTTTTATTTTTGCCGATGATCAAAGCTATAATACTATACATGCTCATGGCAATAGTGAAATAAATACTCCCAACCTTGATAGGCTGGCAGCTCAAGGTATTACTTTCACGCATGCTTATAATATGGGAGCCTGGCATGGGGCAGTATGCGTTGCTTCAAGAACGATGATCAATACTGGCAAATTTCTCTGGAGAGCTGAAGATAGTGAGAAAAATCTCAACCAGATGGTTGATCAGGGAATGATGTGGAGCCAAATAATGCAAAGGGCTGGTTATGACACTTATTTTTCAGGTAAATGGCACCTAAATATTAAACCCGAAAAAATATTCAATCATGTAACACATGTACGTCCAGGTATGCCCAGGACAATTCCTGAGGCATATAACCGACCGCATGAAGGTCAGATTGATGATTGGTCCCCATTCGATACAACCATCGGTGGATACTGGGATGGAGGCAAGCACTGGAGTGAGGTTCTTGCTGATGATGCAATTGCTTTCATTGATACTTCATCAAAAAGCAACAGACCTTTTTTTATGTATCTCGCTTTCAACGCCCCCCACGATCCCAGGCAATCGCCTAAAGAGTATGTTGAGATGTATCCCTTGGAAAATATCAGCACTCCGGAAAGTTTTATGACTGATTATCCTTTTAAGGATCATATTGGTTGTAACGAAAAATTGAGGGATGAAAGGCTTGCTCCTTTCCCGAGGACAGAATATTCTGTAAAAGTCCATCGGCAGGAATATTATGCCATTATAACACATATGGATACCCAGCTTGGCAGGATACTGGATGCTATAGAAAAATCATGCTTGGCAGATAATACTTATATATTCTTTACTGCAGATCATGGTTTAGCATGTGGTAATCATGGACTACTTGGTAAGCAAAATATGTACGATCATAGCATAAGACCGCCACTATTTGTTTGCGGACCTGATATCCCTGCAAATAAAAGACTTGATATGAATGTTTACCTTCAGGATATCATGGCCACCGCAATTGAACTTTCGGGTTTGGAGAAACCTGAACATGTTGAATTTAATAGCCTGTTACCATATATAAAAGGGGAAATAGATCAAAGTATTTATTCTTCAATCTACGGAGCTTATATGGATCTTCAGAGAATGATAAGGGATGATCATTATAAACTTATTGTTTATCCATATGCTGAAAAGTTATTATTATATGATATTATAAATGACCCACTTGAATTGAATGATCTTTCTGAAGATCCTTCTAAACAGAAAGTGATTCTGGAAATGTTTACCAGGCTGGAAATAATGGCAGAGCAAATGGGAGATACTTTGAACCTTAGTAATTTTTTTATGTTCTGAAATGAGCTAAAATTTTACCATAGACATAACTTTAGAAAAAATTCATAAAGGTTGTACAGTCCAAATGTTATGGCTATAGAATTACATAGCTGCAACCCTTCAGTGTTACAGGATTATAATGGTATAGAATTGCAGGATTGCGGATGCATTAAATCTTTATGGTCCCAGTAGTCTGAATAAAGATAGTACAGAATTAACTATTAACTTTCTAGTCAGGTTTACTATGATAATAGATTCCCATCAGCATTTCTGGATATACAATCCTGTTGAATACAACTGGATTGATAATGATATGAAAAGAATAAGAGCGGATTTTCTTCCTCCGTACCTTAAAAAAGTAATAACTACAGCTGGTGTGAACGGAGTTATCTCTGTCCAGGCCAGGCAAACTATTGAACATACCGACTGGATACTTAAACATGCTTCCGAAAATGATTTTATTAAAGGCGTGGTAGGCTGGTTACCATTAATTGATAAAAAGGTTGAAGATCATCTTGAAAAATACAAGTATAATCAATGGTTAAAGGGATTAAGACATGTTCTGCAAGGGGAATCTGATATGGAGTATATGTTGCATGATGACTTTAACAGGGGAATCAGTTTATTAAATAAATATAATCTGGTTTATGAAATTCTGATCTTTGAACGGCATTTACCGGTCACAATTAAGTTTGTTGACACCCATCCCAATCAGGTTTTTATTCTTAACCATATTGCCAAACCCATAATAAAAAATAATGTTATCGAACCCTGGAAAAAAAATATTTATGAGCTGGCAAAAAGAGATAATGTTTTCTGTAAAATCTCAGGAATGGTCACTGAGGCGGATTACACGAACTGGACTGTTGAGCAATTGTATCCATACTTTGAAATTATACTTGAAGCTTTTGACCCAGGACGGTTAATGTTTGGATCTGACTGGCCTGTGTGCCTTGTTGCATGCGAATATCAGGAATGGTTTGATATCGTGAAATATTTCATAAGCCGGCTAAATGACTCAGAACAAAAAGCTATCCTTGGTATAAATGCACAAAGAATTTATCATTTGACCTAAACTATTATGAAAGCAATTCAAATAGTTGAACCCGGAAAGGTTAAACCTATAGAAAAAGATATGCCTGTCCTGGCAACAGGAGAAGTATTGCTTAAGACAAAATATGTCGGATTTTGTGGCTCAGATCTCAGTACATATATGGGTAAGAATCCAATGGTAAATTATCCCCGTATCCCTGGTCATGAAATATCTGCATTAATTGAGGGCAAAAATTCCGGAGTACCTGATCATTTCAGGAAAGGACAAAAAGTTACTGTTGTACCCTATACCCATTGCGGAAAATGCGCTTCCTGTAAAAGCGGAAGATATAATGCCTGTCAGTTCAATCAGACTTTAGGTGTACAGCGCGACGGGGCAATGTGTGAATATATCTCCATACCATGGCAAAAAGTATTAATGGCTGATCACCTAAATGAAAAACAACTTGCACTTGTTGAACCTCTGACAGTAGGCTTTCATGCTGTTGCCAGGGCAAACGTTACAAACATAGATACATTAATGGTGCTTGGTTGTGGTATGATCGGAGCAGGAGCTGTTATCAGGTCTAAACTTCAGGGTGCTAAAGTTATCGCTGTTGACATTGATAATAAAAAGCTGGTTATAGCTGAAAAGCTTGGTGCTGATTTTCTGATTAATCCTGCAAAGGAAAATCTGCACAGTAAATTATCAGAAATAACAGACCGTGAAGGGCCAGGGGTAGTTATCGAGGCAGCAGGAAATCCTGTTACATATCGCAACTCGGTTGAAGAGGTTTCCTTTTGCGGCCGTGTAGTTTTCATTGGTTATGCCAAAGAGGAAGTGCCTTTTGAAACTAAACTTTTTGTACAGAAAGAACTAAATATAATGGGTTCAAGAAATGCAACAATTTCTGATTTTGAGGCTGTTATTCGTTATATGTCAGAGAATGCACTACCCCTGGATGATATTATTACCCGGATTGTAAAACCT
>Ga0154607_1020_pt1 | contig 16026 bp, 14 predicted proteins | sample Rifle2008BG13ft_FD_116036 | JGI IMG/M metagenome (GOLD analysis project Ga0154607, IMG submission 116036) | Bacteroidetes bacterium RBG_13_43_22 | reverse complement strand
ACCATATCATTTACACCTCAAATACCACCAAAATCTCCAATATTATATTGCGTGTTTACTATATTTAACCGGATTATCTATTATATACAATCGTATATTGTTCAATTCCCTATTTGACCGGATAATCCGATCGTAAAAACGTTGTTGCCATATATCAGGTTTTTTTGTTTTACGTAATTCATTAATCCTGCGTGATGAAAATGATTTAAATGCACGGATAAATTCTGATAATCCATGTTTTGTTTTAATGTCAGAACGATTTTCAATTTTTATTATTCCATGAATATGATCCGGCATAATAATGAATTCATCCAGAATTATGTTAGGATAATGATTTGGCAGATCGTACCAGCAATCCGATACAATTTTACCGGCTTCCGATAAAATCATTTTTGGGGAAATAATATTATCAACGGATCCATCAATAATATCGCCAAAAACTGGTTGATGATTATATGTATTGATCGTAATGAAATACAAACCATTCTGGGAATAATCAAACCCCTTTAATCTGGTCGATGGAATTCTATATTTGTTTCTGAATTTTTCCATTTCAGATAACAATACAGCGAAACAATACAATTTATAAAGAATTATGATAAACCCGGTCTTTTTTTATTAATAGTTGGTTATTATTTGTATCTTTCCTTATGTAAACCATCTGAATAGGATTTGAAACTATATCTTTAGAGTCCTATTAATTTTTTAAATACATTTATAAAACGCTAATTAATATATGATTAAAGAAATCACACTGCAGGAATTGAATCCTTCTCAGTTCATTGACGGGAAGGTTAATGAAATAAAGAATATGGTTGGAAATGGTACAGCCATCAATGCCCTCTCGGGAGGTGTTGATTCGTCGGTAGTTACAATGCTGGGCCACAAGGCTCTTGGCAGGAACCTCAGGACTGTTTTTATTGATAATGGTATAATGAGAGAAGGCGAACCGGCGTATGTTGCAGGATTATTCAAAAAGCTTGGAGTGGAAGTTACTATTGTAGATGCGAAAGAAGAGTTCTTTTCGGCGCTCAGGGGAATAACTGATCCTGAAGAAAAAAGGGAAGCGATCACCCAGACTTTCTATAAGAACATATTCGGGAAAATTGTCAGGGAAAGCGGTGCAAAATTTCTTCTTCAGGGAACAATCCTTACTGACGTGGATGAAACCATTGCAGGTATCAAGCGCCAGCATAACGTTTTTGAACAGCTGGGCATTGATCCCCAGGCTGCTTTCGGATATAAAATCATTGAACCATTGATCCAGCTTCGCAAGGACGGAGTACGTAAAACCGGGCAGGCACTTGGACTGCCTCCGGAAATATTCGACAGGATCCCGTTTCCCGGACCAGCCCTGTCGGCCCGTGTCATTGGTGAAGCAACCCCTGAACGAATCGTTACGGTCCGTAAGGCAACATCTGTTGTTGAACGCCTCCTGAAGACCAGCGGTGCATTCCAGTATATGGCAATTCTTCATCATGACCGTGTTACAGGCATGCGTGATAATAAGCGTGATTTCGGACAGCAGATTGAAATACGGTGCTGGGACAGCACGGATGCGCGTGTGGCTCAACCCACCAGGCTTCCATTTGAAACTCTGGAAAAACTGGCGGCAGAGATACTTAAAGAAGTTCCGGGAATAGTAAGCGTAACATACAATATCGCTTCAAAGCCGCCATCCACGATTGAAGCTGTATAAAATCTCCTGAAATATTCATGACTCAGGATAACCACTACAACCTGGCAAAGCAGCTTAAGCCGGGCAGGATAATCCTGCCGATAATCATCGGCCTTGCTGTTGTGGCCTGGTTTATTATCAGGGAAATTGATACTGACATCCTGAGCAGACTCAGCTTTACCTGGAATTCCGTTTTCTGGCTTTTTATTGCATGGCTCTGCATGATAGGAAGGGACCTTGGATACATGATCAGGATCAGGATCTTATCAGAAAACGACCTTACGTGGAAACAAGCTTTCAGGGTGATCATGCTATGGGAATTCACCTCGGCTATCTCACCGTCTACGGTAGGAGGTACAGCAGTCGCTGTGGTATTTATCCACAAGGAGGGCATAACTGTGGGAAGAAGCACATCAATTGTCCTCGCGACATCTTTTCTTGATGAGCTGTATTTTGTGATAATGCTTCCTTTAATACTGCTGTTAATAGGAGGAGATATTCTCTTTACCACATCACTCCAGGGAACAGGGGCAGCATTGCTGAACAATCTCCTGATCGTCACTATAATCGGATATACAGTAATCCTTGCCTGGGTTCTCCTGGTGGGATATGGCTTGTTTATTGATCCTGACAAAATAAAGAAACTACTGATATGGATTTTCAGGCTTCCCATTCTCAGAAGATGGAAGGATGCAGCAGTCAGGGCAGGAGATGATATTGTTGACAGTTCTCATGAACTGAAGAAAAAGCCTGCTTCATTCTGGTTAAAAGCAGGCGTTGCGACTTTTCTCTCATGGACTTCCAGGTACTGGGTGGTAAATGCGATATTAATGGCATTTTATGCTGTCAGCGATCATTTCCTGATATTCGCAAGACAGCTTGTAACATGGATCATGATGATCATAAGTCCCACACCCGGAGGGAGCGGCTTCGCAGAAATGATCCTTGGCAGATATATATCGGATGCAATCCCGGCTGATCCGGCTTATACCGGAGGAATAGCACTTGCCATCGCAATTATCTGGAGAATAATCAGTTACTATCCTTACCTGATAATAGGAGCCTCAATTATCCCGGGCTGGCTGCAGAGAAAATTTAAAAGCCCCTTATCAAAAAAGAAATAGTTTTCATAACTTAGTTTTTTCTATTACTGACCATATCTTTACAGTTAAATGAGTGAGGAGATCCTGAAGGCTCTGATGGAATTATTTGCGCTTATCGTCAAGCAGGACAGAGGCATGATCCTGAATGAGCGTGGATATGTATCGGATTTCCTTACAAAGCAGCTGACAAAAGAGAGTGTAAGGGAATATCTTGCACTGTTCGATGAGCATGCTGGTCCTGTCATCGAAAAAACAGCCGAAAAGGAACCTGCCGTGCCATCGGTAAGGGATTCCGTTAAAATCCTTGGCATCTGTAAAAAGATCAACAGGACACTGAACCAGGAACAGAAGGTTGTTGTGCTTGTTAGGCTTTATGAGCTGGTAAACGCTGATCGCCGGTTCACCCCGCAGAGAATGAATATCATCAATACTGTTGCTGAGGTTTTCAGGATATCACCTGATGAATTTGCTGCAACAGAACAATTTGTCAAGAACAATGAACCTGAAAATCTCTTCAATCCTGCCATACGTGTTCTGACACCGGGAAAAGAAGAATGCGAAATATGCAAAAGATTGATTTCAGGGTACCAGGATGCAAATATCTATTTCCTGAGAATTGCCAGCGTGGATCTCTATTTCCTGAAATATATCTCAGATGAACAATTGTATCTTAACGGGCTTCCGGTAAGATCAGGCCAGGTTTATACATTTGCCAAGGGAGGTTCGCTGAAATCAGCTCAGGGCCACGCGATTTATTACAGCGATATAAGCTCAACTTTCCGGTCAGACCTTATTATTCAAAAGCTGTCGTTTACTGCGGAAAACCTTTCATATTTTTTCAAAGACGGTATTCCTGCCGTTGATAATATAAGCTTTTCGGTTGAAGAAGGTAAACTGATAGGAATCATGGGAGCCAGCGGATCCGGCAAGACCACCCTGATGAATCTCCTCAGCGGAATTCAGGTCCCGACATCCGGAAGCATCTTGATAAACGGACTTGATGTCCTTAAAGACAAGGCTGCCCTTGAAGGAGTCCTGGGCTATGTCCCCCAGGATGACCTTCTTGTGGAAGATCTGACTATATTTGAGAATCTGTATTTTGCAGCCTGCCAGTGTTTCAGGAATAAAAGCAAAAAGGAAATAGCTGCTATTGTTGATCACACACTGGCAAACCTGGGATTACTGGAAAAGAGAGACCTCAAGGTAGGTTCAATGCTTAATAATATCATCAGCGGAGGTCAGCGGAAAAGGCTGAATATCGCCCTTGAACTTATCCGTGAACCGCTTATTCTGTTTCTTGACGAACCCACCTCCGGTCTCTCATCGAGAGATTCTGAAAACCTCATGGATCTTCTCAGGGACCTTACTCTCAAAGGAAAACTGATTATTACGGTAATTCACCAGCCGTCATCTGAAATATTCAAGATGTTTGATAAGGTGATCATCCTCGACCAGCAGGGCAGCATGGCCTATTTCGGAAATCCTGTAGATGCAGTTATTTACTTCAAAACACATGATGCACAGATCAACGCAAGTCAGGGTGAATGTCCTTCATGCGGAAATGTAAATCCGGAGACTATCTTTAACATCATTGAGACTCAGGTTGTTGATGAATTCGGTAAATATACCGAGAAAAGAAAGGTTAAGCCCAGAGAGTGGGCAGCCCTTTTTGCACAGAAGCATCAGCTTATCAGGGTACCTGAAGTGAAGGAACCTCCGCACAGCAACCTTCAGAGACCAGGACTCTTTAAACAGTTCCTCATATATCTGTCAAGGGATACAGGAAGCAAGATCGCCAACAACCAGTATGTTATGCTGACCCTCCTTGAGGCTCCTATCCTCGGATTCATACTTTCATTCATAATAAGGTATATTGTTGATCCGGATTCAGATATTTACCTCTTTTCAGAAAATGAGAATATCCCGATATATATTTTCATGAGCATTATTGTTGCTCTTTTCATCGGGCTCACGATCAGTGCCGAGGAGATATTCCGTGACAGGAAGATCCTGAAGCGTGAGCGCTTCCTGAACCTGAGCAGAACCAGCTATCTCTTTGCCAAGATCATGATACTGGTTTTTATTTCAGCATTGCAGACAGCTATATTCCTGGCAATAGCGAATCCGATACTGGGGATTAAGGGTATGTTTATACAATACTGGCTGGCACTTTTCACCACGGCATTCTGCGCAAATATGGTTGGCCTGAATATATCAGCCTCTTTCAATTCAGCTATTACAATCTACATAGTAATTCCTCTCCTCATAATTCCCATGATGGTGCTCAGCGGAGCAATGTTTTCTTTCGATAAGCTTAACAGGACAATAGGAAGCGTTGAAAAGGTCCCGTTAATAGCTGAGCTTATGCCCACAAGGTGGACATATGAGGCTCTTATGGTATCCCAGTTCAAGGACAACAGGTACAGCACTCAGGAATACAACAGGGAAGGTGATACATATTACATCCTTCAGAAGAAAATCAGCATGGCTGACTTCAACAAGGTGCACAGGATCCCTGAACTGATGAGAGCCCTTGAAACAAGCGTGGATGAATACAAGGGGATTTCTGCAAATAATACCGGACCCGGGGAATCATACAGCAAACTGCCGCTTCTTAAAAACGAGCTCAGACGAATGGAAGAAATTTATAATATACCGGGATTTAAATATATTGAACACCTTATACCTTCAGCATTTAATCCGGGGATCGCCGACTCGCTTTATATCCACCTCAAGAAACTTGATGAGATCTTCAGCATTGCATCCAACTCTGCAAGCGATATAAAGGACAGGTTCTACAACCTTAACCAGGCAAGCCTGAACCAGTTAAGGAATGACTATTATAATTTCAAACTGGAGGAGATCGTTACAAAATATTATGAGCGGAAAAAAATTCTTTTCCATAATAACACCATTGTTCAGAATATTGATCCCATTTATCTTGATCCGTATAAAAGGTGGTTCCTGGGTTTCAGAACTCATTTCTATGCTCCGGCAAAATATATATTCGGGATCCGGGCAGATACATTTGCATTTAATATAATCCTGGTACTTCTCAGCACAGTTGTTCTTTACCTGACTCTTTATTACGAACTGCTGGCAAAAGCTGTCAGATTCTTTGAAAAAATAAGGATCCGTAAAAGGATATTTAAGAAATTAAAACTGAAATTTTATATTTTTGTACTAATCTTATTATCATTCTGATGAAAGTGAGATTTCTCATATTAATGCTGGCGATGCTGTTTGCAGGTTTCTCATGCAGAAATTCTGCAAACAAAGCTGATGAATTCGTATTTCCGGAATCTGACACTGTACCGGCAGGGGAAGCTGAAAAACTGAGCTCGGAAGCTATAGCCGAGATCTCAAAGAATATTTCATCTCCGGTGGAAATAGCAAACCTGCTGCAGTTACTGGAGGTTCCCTATTCACCTGAATACCTGGCTTCCTCAATTGATGCAAATAAACAGACAACCGCTTTTGACAAAGCGCTGACGCTTGGAATTCTTGGTGCTGATCTCGGGTATCTCAATATGTACGAAAAGACAGGCTCATCAGTTGATATCCTTTCATCAATCAGGAAACTTGCTGAAGGGATAAGAGTAGGTCAGTATTTTGATTTTGAGACTATTAAGAGGCTCTCCCTGAATAAATCCAACCTCGATTCACTTCTTTTCCTTTCAATTGACTCATATACACAAATCGACCAGTATCTCCGTGATGATAACCGCGGCCAGCTTTCAGCTTTAATGATCATAGGGGTATGGACCGAAGCCCAGTATCTTGCAACCCAGGTCGTAAAAAGGTATCCCGATCAGATGCTTAAGGACAGGATCGGGGAACAGAAAATAATCCTGAATGATCTTATCATGCTCGCCAATCCCTACTGCAGCAGGGATCCTGAATTCATTGCTCTCTGCAAGGACCTTCAGAAAATAAAGGAAAAATACAGGGATATAAGAATCACTTATACCCTCGGTGAACCCGTAAGTGTTGAAAAGGACGGCGGACTGGTAATTGAACAGACTGAAACCAGTGTTGTAGAAATGACTGATGAGCAATTATCTGCTATTATTGACGTTACAAAAGAAATCCGCGATAGACTGATTTTAAACAATTAGTATGAAAAAACATTTTATCACCCTCCTGCTGTTAATTACATCCGGCATACTGGTCTGCGGACAAACTGCTGATCCTCTTGTGAGCAGCTGCATATCAGATGCAGGGCCCGGCGCCAAATACCTGAAGGATTTCCGTGTACAGCTTGGCAAAGCGGCAACTTCCGGTGAATTCAGGTATAAAGCACAAATGTCGCTCTGGAAAAACACAAAATACCGGTTTACAATGTGCAACTCTGAGGGCTCCCAGGGAAAGCTCATTATGAGTATCAGGGATGATGCCAATAAGCTGGTCGTTTCATCCTTTGATCAGAAAACAGGCAAAATATATCCATATGTCGATTTTATATGCAACAGGAGCGGCATATACCAGGTTAGTTTTGACTTCACCGACGGACAGCAGGGATCTGGAGTGGGAGTCGTTTCTATGGTCAGGTGACATTCTCAGAAAACATACAGCACCTGCAGCAATACGATAAGCAATAAGAATCCTGAAAACATAATCTCGGGAATCAGTTTCTTCCTGGTAAAAACAAAATAGTGTGCCAGTATGTAGCTGGCAGAAATGCCTGTAATCCATACTGTCTCAACTGAAACAGAAGGAAGTGAGAAATACACAGCAAGTGAAATGAATAATGCCCACAGGAGCAGAAAAAAGGTTTTTCGTGATTTTATTTTCTTTGAATTCATCTGCATCACCAGATATATTAAACTGATAATGAAAATCATCCCCGTAACAATCAGGACTATTATTGCCAGTCGGGAGAAATCATACCCGGGAGATTTCCCGAACAGATTATGGGTTATATCAGATAAAAAGATCCCCAGGTCTTTCCCCAATACATAATAAAGACCGGTTATAAGGAGATAAGGTGTGAGGAGCCCGAGAATAGTTATTGCCGGCTCTTTAAAATTTCCCGATCTCAAAAGCGTTACACCTATTATCACCAGCAGCCCAAACCAGATTATGTTTATATAAAACAGGCTTCCTATGCTGATCAGTATCCCTGCATCAAAAAAATTGAATGCTGTGCCGGGCTCTCTGTAGGTCTGCATAACCTTTATCACTGCAAGCATAAGAAATACTGCAGCCGGCAGAACCGGATTGAGAACCTGATTCTCAGGGAAAATTGCACTGAATAGTATATAAATGACAGCCGGCAGGAAAGTTCTTTCGTTAATAAAGAAGACGGAAGTATTGAAATATGTCAGAAGGAATATCATCACAATGACAATAATAAAAGAGAAGATCACACCAGCCAGCGGATGTGCCCCTATCAGTAGTTTTACAATACTGTAAAGGGGCATCGGACTGGTCTCATAGATAAACGGACCCGGCATCTGAGGATTCAGGAATGCTCCGATCCACAGTAATCCCAGAGTGACAGCTATCAAAAAGATAACTCCCGGCCCTGTTCCCTTGAATAATTTCAACAGCATTTCTTCCGGAGGTCAAACCCGATATCAGTTCTGTAATACATGTTTTCAAACGAAATAAGTTCTGCATTTTTATACGATTCATGCAGAGCTTCCTGCATTGTTTTCCCCCATGCGCTGACAGCCATTACCCTTCCTCCTGACGTAATTACCCTGCCATCTGTATTTTTAGTCCCTGAATGAAATAAAACACAATTCTGGACGTGATCCAGTCCGGATATCAATTTTCCTTTTTCATAATGCCCAGGGTACCCTCCTGAAGTCAGCATCACAGTTGTTACATGCCTGTCATCAATCTCAATTTTTCTTTTCGAAAGATCACCCTTTGCCACTCCTTCAAAAAGCTCGAAAAGATCCGACTTGATTCTTGGTATTGTAACTTCGGTCTCAGGATCTCCGAGACGGGCATTGTATTCAATTACATAAGGATCGCCGCCTGCATTCATCAGACCGAAGAAGATAAATCCCGTATAGGTTATCCCTTCATCTGAGAGTCCCTTTAAAGTCGGTTCAATAATTCTTTTCCTCACTTTCTCCATGAAGCTGCTGTCAGCAAAAGGTACCGGTGATACTGCACCCATTCCCCCGGTATTCAGTCCTGTATCCCCTGCTCCCACTCTTTTGTAATCTTTTGCTTCGGGCAGCAATATGTATGAATTTCCGTCAGTAACAATGAAAACCGATACCTCTATTCCCTTAAGGAACTGCTCTATCACGACTTTATGTCCTGCTGCTCCGAATTTTCCATCGAGGATGGCTTTGACCTCATTTTCAGCATTCTCAAGGCTGTCTGAAATGAGCACTCCCTTCCCTGCTGCAAGTCCGTCAGCCTTAATAACATAGGGAGGATTAAATGATCTCAGGAAGTCTGAGGCTTCATGAATTGCTGGTCTTTCGAAGCTCCTGTAGGATGCGGTTGGAATCTTATGCCTGGTCATGAAGGCTTTTGCAAAATCCTTGCTGCCCTCGAGCCGGGCAGCGGATTTATCCGGTCCTATCACCGGAATGTCCTTAAGATGATCATCGTCCCGGAAAAAGTCATGGATACCGGCTACCAGCGGCGCCTCAGGACCAACAATAACCATTTTAATCCCGTTAAACAGAACTGCTTTTTTTACTTCCTCAAAATTCTCCGGGTCCAGAGGCAGATTTGTGCCGGTGTCAGATGTCCCGGCATTTCCGGGACCAACAAATATTCGTGTGACCTTTTTACTCTGCCTGAGTTTCCATGCAAGAGCATGTTCCCGTCCGCCTGATCCCAGAATGAGGATATTCATTTTTCAGGAAATTTAAAGTATTTCAAAAGTAACTTTTAAATTGTTACTTCAAAACTGAAACCTTTATTTATTGAACTTTCAATAAAATCTTCAAGAAAATCCCTGCATGAAGAAACAGGAGAATCATGCAGAACAATAACTGATCCCGGCTTTATTTTCTTCTCCAATAATCTCAATGATCCTTCCGCTCCGACTTCAGGATCAAAATCATACGGCATGATATCCCAGAAGATTATCTTATATGTCCTTCTGAGATTCCTGAACTGTTTCAGCCGTAAATGGCCGTAGGGAGGACGGAAATATCTGTCAGATGTGAACACTGCCGCCGACTTCACACCGTTACAGTATTTTTCAGCCGGAGTATTCCACCCGTCTGAATGATTGTAACCATGGTTGCCGATAATATGTCCTCTGTTTCTTATTTCACCAACAAGTTGAGGATACTTTTCTGCGGCCTCTCCGGAACAGAAGAAAAATGCCCTTACATAATACTTATCAAGTATTTCGAGTATGGCTGGAGTGGAAATCGGATCCGGACCGTCATCAAATGTCAGGCACAGGATCTTTTTTCTGGTCTTTATCCTGAAAAGCGCTCCGGGATAAAGAAGACGGAACAATAACCATGGCCTGAAGAGCCTCATACTTATCTGGCTGGCTTAATAAAGCTTACTGTAATAAAGATTCATCATTGGTTCGATCCTGTCCATCATTGATTCGTCTTTCATGTTAATCGACATGCTATAAATATCAAGCAGCGCCTGCATATTTATACCTGTCGGATAATCAAGTCCGTATCGTTTATCAGGATTCAGGTTTATTGCATAATCGAGATATTGCTTTGAATAGTCAATGATGTCTGCTATAAGCTTCTCTCCTTCTTCCTTCTTTCCTGAGAGTATCAGGATTTCTGCCGGTCCTATCGAAAAAAAGTCATGAGGCATTTTTTCAGAAGGAACTATCTCAAGAGCCTTGTATGCAACCTCAACAGCCCTTGTTGTATCACCTGACTGAAGCAGTTCCCTTCCAAGATTCCCGAATATCCTCCTGAAGTTGCTGAACATTCTCCTGTTGTTTTCATCAAGGTATACTGAGGGATCTCCGGCATTTCCCCACTTGAACTTGTTCATCATGTTGTCGTACATAACATAAGGATCTATCATCCCGAATTCGCCTTGTTCAGATTCATCAACTTTTATCGGGACTATCCTGTAAGCCATGCCTTCCTGGACAAAATATTTTTCAAGCCCTTTATACTGGTGCGAAGGAACGGTAGTAGAGAAATATACCGGCCTTTTCCATTTGTTTGTTGAAAGAAGGTCCATGATAGCAAGATCGCCCTTGAATGCGTCTTCATCAGTGTATTCCCAGAGCATGGGAGATACTATCCTGTTTTTGAAATAGTCCTTTACTGTTCCGTTCTCAAGTACTTCAGAAGTGTCAACATCAATGATAAATTTGTTGGCAGGCAGGAAATTAAGATAATCGCCCTGTCCGCTGTAGTCGATCATATATTTTCTTTCATCCATGCCGGCAAACTGCACTATCTCATTCAGTCTGACAGGTGAATCAATCCGTTTGCTGACCGGCAGCTGTGTTCTGACACCATCAAGATATTTATCATTTCCAAGACTCAGGGGCATCGGATCAGATTCAAACGCTTTCTGCTTCATCATTTCTATATACCATCCTGCCTGTATATAGCTGAGATTTGCCACTCTCACATCTGTTCTGATTCCTTCAACATCCTGAACGTACCATACAGGAAACGAATCATTGTCACCATAGGTGAACAGAATGCTGTTGGGAGCGCATGACTCCAGGTAATTGGCTCCGATATCCCTTGCAGTATAACGTCCTGACCTGTCGTGGTCATCCCAGTTTTCAACCGCCATGAGTAAAGGACAGGCTGCAATTACGAGAACAAGGGAAATAACAGCAGCAACTTTATGATTGAGAAATTTCCGGAAAAGATCATAGATGAACATGAATCCGAATCCGATCCATACTGCAAAAGCATAGAATGATCCAGCATAAGCATAGTCACGTTCCCTGGGCTGATTCGGTGACTGGTTCAGGTAAAAGATAATTGCGAGACCTGTCATTATGAAAAAGGCCAGTATCAGCCAGAAGCCTTTATTGTCTCTCTTATATTGCCAGAATATTCCAGCCAGTCCGATCAAAAGCGGAAGAAAATAATATTTATTGTTGCCCGGATTATGTTTAAGATCGTCAGGAAGGTTATCGCTCCTGCCAAGCCTCGCATCATCAAAAAATTTAATGCCGCTCATCCAGTTCCCGTGCAGATCATTTCCATTTCCCTGAATATCATTCTGCCGGCCGGCAAAATTCCACATGAAATATCTCAGGTACATGTATCCCACCTGGTATCTGAAGAAAAAACGGAGGTTTTCCGGAAAAGTCGGACATACCAGTGTTTCCCGGCCCGAGCCTGTATTAAATGAATATCTCCTTCCCTTAACTTTTCCCCAGTATTTATATGCATCTTCATGTTCGGGATCCGGGCTCCACATACGGGGGAAAATTGTAGTGAACTCTTTATTGTATTCATAATCAGGACGATAATATGGAATATATTTACCGTTTACCTTATTGTAACCTGCTATTATTCTTTTTACAGCAGCAGGCGGAGCATTGTAGTACGGACCATGCAGTTTGGGGGAGCTTCCATATTGCTGCATGTTTATATAGTAAGCCAGTGAGAAAATATCTGAAGGATTATTCTGGTTCATGGGAGGCTTTGCCGACGACCTTATCATTATCATTGCATAGGATGAATAACCGATCATTATCACTGTCAGACAGGTCAGCACATAATTCAGGATCACCTTTTTTTCTTTCAGTGAATACCTGATGCCGAGAACAAGCAGGGCGGTAAGAACAGCCATAAATATCAGCAGCCCGCTGTTATAGGGCATTCCTAATACATTGACAAAAAGCAGTTCAAACCATCCTGCTATTTTTGGTATCCCCGGAATAATTAAAAAGACCATGAAACCGAGCAACAGGATGGAAATAATAAGTGTATAAATTACACCTCTTGTGGTAACTTCAAATTTCCTGAAGTAAAAAACAAATACCAGTACGGGAAGAACCAATAGGTTAAGACGGTGAATGCCGAGTCCAAGTCCCATTATATAGGCAATAAGCACTATCCATCTTCCTGATGAAGGTTCATCGGCCTGCTCTTCCCATTTGAGCATTGCCCAGAAAACAATACCCAGGCAGAGTGAGGACAAAGCATAAAGTTCTCCTTCGACAGCTGAAAACCAGAATGTGTCGGAAAAAGTATAAGCCATCGCTCCTGTTAGTCCGCTTCCGATTATTGCTGCTATATGTCTTGATTCAAGAGCCGTGTTTACAGTAAAAATCCTTCGTGCCAGATGTGTAATTGTCCAGAACAGGAACATGATGGCAAACGCGCTGCATATCGCCGACAGCATGTTTACCAAGATCGCTGCTTTTGATGCATCGCCGCCTGCAAACAGCGTGGCGACACGTGCCACCATGAGAAATAACGGAGCTCCCGGCGGATGTCCTACCTGCAGCCTGAAGCCGGAAAGAATAAACTCGCCGCAATCCCAGAAGCTTACTGTTGGTTCAACGGTAAGCAGGTAAACTACAGCTGAAAGAAGAAACATGAACCAGCCTGAAATATTATTCCAGCGGCGAAAGGTGGCCCATACTGAATCCATAAATATTCTGCTTTAATGAAAAACAAAGAACGTAAAAAAATACAATATGAGTTAAACAACATCTTTATTTAACATCATTTTAACTTGTTTGATACTTAGCTGGGGGCTGGGGGGTAAAAATAGTATCTCCAGGGCTTGTGCTTCCATGGATCGCCGGCATAATTAATGCCAATTCTCGGGCTTGTTTTAATTGCCGGCTTAATGCCTGCATCCTCAATCCATATTCGATCTGAAACTGTGAGGTCCTCTCCGTAAAATGAACCATCAATTTGAAGTGCTTTAGTCAGCTTTCCCGGTCCGTCAAAACCCTCAATGCCTCTGATCAGAACAGCCTGCGGATTATTTTTTCTTCCTGCAACGAAATTGAGCATCCAGTACATCCCATAGACAAAATATACATAGATCTTTCCGCCTTCATGGTACATCACTTCTGTTCTGGCTGTTTTCCCTTTGCTGGCATGGCAGGCCCTGTCTTCAGCTCCCCGGTATGCTTCGGTTTCAGTTATAATATATCGCTGAATATCACCGCTTTCTGATCGTATTGCCATGATTTTTCCAACAAGAGCAGGTGCAACAAGAAGAACGTCACGCGTAAAAAAGATGCGTTTCAATCTTTTTGACGGAGTCATTTCAGTATGGAATTTTACTCTCAAATTGTTCCCATATTCTGAATGCTTCCTCTCCCCCGGCATCAGGCATATGAATGAAGGAAACTCTCCTGTCAGCCGGATCGAGTTTTATTTCACTGTAGATCAGGCTGTCGTTAAATCCTGAAGCTTCAGCATCGGAACGGTCGGAAGCATAAACCACTTTTCTGATCCCTGACCAGTATATGGCTCCAAGACACATCGGGCATGGTTCACAGGAAGCATATAGTATGCAGCCTGAAAGGTCATGAGTCTTCAGAAATTCACAGGCTTTCCTGATAGCAAGAACTTCAGCATGTGCTGTCGGATCATGTGAAAGCACAACCCTGTTATTCGCTTCCGCTAATATTTTGCCGTCTCTGGTGATCACTGCACCAAAAGGTCCGCCTCCCTCTTTAATCCCGCTGCCGGCTATTTTTACAGCACGCTTCAGGAATGATCTGTCGTTGGTCATTTTCTTTGAATCTTTAAGCCAAAACGAATCCAAAAATAAGCTTAGTTTGGCTTACATGAATAAAATCTGTTCAATATTCTTTTTTTTTATGAAATATGTTGTATTTTTGCAAACCCGAAATCAGAGGGTAATTACATTAATTACAAGTATATCAATTAAAAACAAATAACAAGTGAACACCTTAAGTTATAAGACAATATCGGCAAACAAGACGACTGTTGACAAGGAGTGGGTTATAATTGATGCTGAAGGCGCTGTACTTGGCCGTCTTGCAACAAAAATAGCCAGCATGCTGAGGGGAAAACATAAAACAAACTTCACTCCTCATGTTGACTGTGGCGACAATGTTGTAGTGATAAATGCTGAAAAGGTTATTCTGACAGGTGAAAAATGGACTGACAAGCAATATGTCAGGTATACGGGATACCCGGGTGGTCAGAAGTTCACATCTGCAGAGGCGATGCTCAAAAAAAATCCGATCAGCCTTGTTGAAGAAGCTGTAAGGGGGATGCTTCCTAAAAACCGTCTTGGGAGGGCTATTTTCAAGAACATGCATGTCTATGCCGGAACTTCTCATCCTCATGAAGCACAGAAACCAAAGAAAATTGAACTTAATTAACAACCAGGGAATTATATATGGAAGCTATTAATGCTATTGGAAGAAGAAAAGCAGCCGTTGCCAGGGTATATTTAAGCGATGGCAAGGGAAAGATTACCATTAACGGCAGGGATTATAAGGAATATTTCGGAGCTGACACACTTCATTATGTGGTTACACAGCCACTGGTTCTCCTGAATGCTGCTGATAAATATGATGTCACAGTCACCCTTGAAGGCGGCGGTGAAAAAGGTCAGGCTGAAGCTCTCCGGCTTGGCATAACCAGGGCTCTGGTAAAAATCGACGAGGAAAACAAAAAGTCACTGAAGGCTGCCGGTTTTGTTACAAGGGATCCGCGTGAGGTTGAAAGGAAGAAATCCGGAAGACCCAAAGCCAGGAAGAGATTCCAGTTCAGTAAACGTTAGGAATTAGAACTGCAATCAATAGAGATGCAAGTTTAGTATCTAAATTGCAAAGACTCCCGCAAGGCGGGGCTACTCTGCAATTGATTTAATGAATGTAAACTTAAATTTAAGAAAATGCCCAGAACAACTTTCAAAGAATTACTCGATGCCGGTGTTCATTTCGGACACCTGAAAAGAAAATGGAATCCTGCAATGTCTCCTTATATATTTATGGAGCGTAACGGAATTCACATTATCGACCTTGAAAAAACAATTACAAAGCTCGATGAGGCTGCTTCAGCCATGAAGCATATAGCCAAATCGGGAAAGAAAGTTTTGTTTGTTGCAACCAAAAAGCAGGCAAAAGAGATTGTTGCAGAAAAAGTCAAAAAGGTAAACATGCCTTATGTGACCGAGCGCTGGCCAGGTGGTATGCTCACCAACTTCCCGACTATCCGTAAGGCAGTCAAGAAAATGGGATCTATCGATAAGATGGCTTCAGATGGTACTTTCACCAACCTTTCAAAACGTGAGAGGCTTCAGGTCACAAGGCAGAGAGCAAAACTTGAAAAGAACCTGGGAAGCATCATTGATCTTACC
>Ga0154607_1068_pt1 | contig 16065 bp, 18 predicted proteins | sample Rifle2008BG13ft_FD_116036 | JGI IMG/M metagenome (GOLD analysis project Ga0154607, IMG submission 116036) | Bacteroidetes bacterium RBG_13_43_22 | reverse complement strand
TGCTGTTCAATCATCCATTATAATATACTGTAATTGGCAGAAGGATTCTATGATACTGACGGTCTGATGGGAGGTGCTATGGGAGAATGGTACCTGGATTATGAATGGGGTGCTGTAAATCCCGGTATTGAAAATCCGTATGCGAGCGATTTAGTTGACCGGATGGATAGCAGAGGCAATGTTGTAACAGGAACCGGCTGGATTTAATGTAAGTTCAAGGACAAAGAAATAAAGTTTTGTTCTGAAAATATCCTTTATAATCTCTTAAAAGGTACAAACCTTACAAACGACAACCGTCGGGTTTCGGTTTTACCGTTTCTTTTTATTACAAGCACAAGCTCCTGTACAGCATTGGCTGGTCCCACAGGAATGATCAGTCTCCCGCCTTCGGCAAGCTGATCTATCAGGGGCTGAGGAATCTTTTCAGGCGCTGCTGTAACAACAATTATATCGAAAGGCGCGTAGTCAGGCCAGCCCTGGTAACCATCACCATATTTGCATATAACATTGTCGTACCCCATATTCTTTAACCGATCGGCAGATTCCCTGGCGAGCTCAGGCACTATTTCAATTGTATAAACTTTATCGACTATTTCCGCAAGAACAGCAGCCTGGTATCCTGATCCGGTACCAATTTCAAGAGCCTTCTTTTTGCTGTTTGGCCTTACAGCCTCTGACATGTAAGCCACAATAAAAGGCTGCGAAATAGTCTGTCCGTAACCTATAGGAAGAGGATAATCATTGTAGGCTTCATCCTGGTACTCTTTCGGAATGAACAGGTGCCTCGGAACTTTCTTCATTGCATTTAAAACCTCAGGATTTGTTACTCCCCTGTTCCGTATCTGGGTTTCAACCATTCTTTGACGCTGCGATTCAAATTTATCTGCCTGTGGAGCAATACAGCCTGCCATAATTATAACCTGTAAAAGGATGAAGTTTTTCACAACAAGCTTGTTTTACACAATATACATAAAAATCGGCAAATTTCAAAGTTCGCTGATACGGTGATAAGGATTCACTGCGCTTAATAGCTGTATCCCAGAAGCGAAAGAAATCCTTCACCCAGGAATTGTATTGCCGGCCAGATAGGAAGAAGGTTGTACTTGGATATTGCTGAAACAACCAGAAGTCCGAACAAAATGAATGTGCCGTATTTATACAGAGCATTGTAGAGAACCGGGAATTTTCTGAAATAAGACAGCAAAAGGTGCGAACCATCAAGAGGAGGAATGGGTATCAGGTTGAAAATGAAAAGCCCCCAGTTAATATATATTGCATAAATGAATAATTCGGTTATGAGAAACTTACCATTATAGAAATCTGCTGTTTCAAGGTCCTTGAAAACTACAAAGACTGCTGAAAGTATCATTGCCAGAATGGCATTTGAAAAAGGTCCGGCAACCGCTATTTTAAGCACGTCTGTTTTAGGATTCCTGAGATTTTTTTCATCAAATTCGACAGGTTTTGCCCATCCGAATCCTGCCACAAGAAGCATTATAAAACCAAGAGGATCAATATGTTTGAGAGGATTAAGGGAAACCCTTCCCTGTTCCCTTGATGTTAAATCTCCACACTTGCTGGCTATATAAGCATGACTGAACTCATGGATGGTGAGTCCCAGAATAATTCCCGGCAGGAACTTTAAAGTTCTGAAGATATCAAGATTATCCATCCTGTTTCTTATTTGCAGGAAGGAAGAAATCTTCTTGAGTTAAACCATATTCCACTATCATTTCCCGGGCATACTCTGCTCCTGAAAAATGCTCATCGGTATTATTTGTTCCGACAGTGAACTTTACACCGGCTGCTTTAGCTTTTTTAATGAATTCCGGAGAAGGGATCCTATACCTGTTGTTTATTTCAATAGCAATATTATTATCTTTTGCAGCCATGATCACTTTATCCATTCGCTCATTTGTCCAGAAAGTGTTGTACCTGCCGGACATCTGCTCCGGCAGAAAAGTAGGATTCACATATATGTCTATAGGCTCTTCACTCATTATTTTTACAATAGTATTTACCAGGTAATCCATGAATTGCTCTTCATCATCAATCCAGGTCTCTTCCTTTATCCATATCCTGTTCCGCCTGCCTTTTTCATCGGTAAAAGTCATTGCGTCTGTAAAGACATAATCAAACTTTTCCATTGATTCCTTTGAGAAAATATTTACCCATTCCCTTCCTTCAGCCTGCATACCGGTAAGAAACTGAGGATAGTCTTTCATGATCGCCAGAACCGAGTCAATCTGTCTGTCCTGGTGTATCGGAAACTTATGCCCGCAGTTAAATGCTATTCCGTAATTGATACCCTCTGCCCTGGACTTTGTGACGGCATCATCAATATAAAAATTTCCTTTCAGATGGATATGAAGATCAGTGATCTGAACCTCTTTATCCTTGCAATTCATTAATAATAATGAGAATGATAAGAAAATGATGACAACTTTAACTTTCATATTTTTTCGTATTTATGTTATCCAAGCGCGACATCGAGAAGCATCATGGTTGCGAATCCGAACATAGCTCCTATTGTTGAAAGATCAGTCTCATTGCCTGTCTGTGATTCAGGTATCAGCTCCTCAACAACCACGAATATCATAGCCCCTGCAGCAAATGAGAGGGCATAAGGCAGCATAGGTTTTATCATCAGAACTGCAAAAGCTCCAATCACAGCCGCTATCGGCTCTACTAGTCCTGAAGCCTGACCGTACATAAAAGATTTAAGTCGAGAGAATCCTTCCCGCCGTAACGGAATTGATACTGCAGCCCCTTCCGGAAAATTCTGAAGCCCTATTCCGACAGCGAGAACAATTGCACCTGCAAGATTACCTGTATCAGTACTGCTTGCCAGAGCACCGAAAGCAACTCCAACCGCCAGTCCTTCAGGAATATTGTGCAGTGTAATTGCCATGACAAGCAGGATACTTCTCTGCCATGAGGTTTTTATACCTTCGGCTTTATCAGTTGACAAACCCTGGTGAAGATGCGGAAGAAGTCTGTCAGTGAGGAACAGGAAAGCACCGCCTGTAAGGAAACCGACAACAGCCGGGATCCACGGACTTGAGCCCGCAGCCTCTGCCATTTCAATAGCAGGTTTAAGAAGCGACCAGAAACTTGCTGCAATCATGACACCTGCGGCAAATCCTAACATGGAATTAAGGATCTTCCTGTTAATGCTTTTGAAGAAGAAAACCATCGCGGCTCCAAGAGCGGTGACACCCCAGGTAAACAATGTTGCAAACAGTGCCAGTAAGACGGGATTTATCCCAAGCAGTTTCTCCAGATTCATGTTTCTTCCTGAAAAGTCTTCTCAAAAGTATAACTTATCCGCAATTTGAAAAAAAATCGTGCGTTTTTACTGCAAATTGCATATTTTTTGCACTTTCGTACTATATAAATGCTGTGATTCACTAAAAGATTCCTTTTATGAAAAAAGCAAGCTTCTTTCTTTCAGTACTTCTGATATCAGGAAATCTTAATCTCTTATCACAGCTATCTCCCGGACCTGAAGTTTACCTGCTTACATGTGCACCCGGTACTGCGACGTATTCTATTTACGGACACAGTGCGCTGCGTATAGTGATCCCGGAGAAGAACAGCGACCTGGTCTATAACTGGGGCGTTTTTGATTTTGCCACGCCTAATTTCGTGTGGAAATTCGCAAAAGGGCGGCTTGAATATATGCTGGGAGTCTATTCATTTGACAGGTTCCTGCAGGAGTATTTCTTTGAGCAACGATCTGTATATCAGCAGAAAATAAACCTTGAGCCAGATGAGATTCAAACACTTATAGCTCTTATAAACGAAAACCTCAAACCTGAAAATGTCAAATACCGCTACGACTTTTTCTATGATGATTGTTCTACCCGTATCAGGGACCTTCTCGAGAAATCCTTAGGCGAAAAGCTCATTTACCCGCCTGAAATTGTTAAGGATATTCCTACTTTCAGGGAAAAGGTGAATCAATACCAGCAGCCATATCCATGGCTGCTGTTTGGAGTAGATCTTCTCCTGGGGTCCCCGGCAGATAAAAAAGCCGACCTGAGAGACAGGATGTTCCTCCCGATCGATCTGCAGGAAGGATTATCTGATGCAGTCGTTAACAGGAACGGGAAGATGATCCCCCTTCTTCAGAATCCTGATTTTCTAATCGAATTTGATCCTCCTTTTGTGAAGAAGAGCTTTATCACATCTCCTATGTTTGTTTTATCACTGATCCTGATACTCATGATTTTATTGTCAGCAACCATAAGGGCAAAAACAGCAAACAAGGTGATTGACCTTCTGGTTTTCTCGGTATTTACATTGCTTGCCATACTGCTTCTCTTCTTTAATTTCTTCACCGATCACCAGCAGACAAAATGGAATCTGAATATGATCTGGCTGAGTCCTTTTATAATATTGTGTCTTATAAGCCTGATTTTCAACAAGGAATGGCATGGATGGTTCAAACTGGTCTTTTCCCTTGCCATTATTGCGTTTCTGATACAGATATTCTTTCCCAACGCGTTCAATAGCGCTTTTATCCCGCTTGAACTGATGATCGTAGTAAGGTCGTCAATGCGATCGGGTTTCGGCTGGAACCCTCTTTCGGTAAATTTAACAGAAGTTTAACACTCATTAACACCTCTTTATTAAATACCCTTATTCTTTTGCGGTCAGATGTTTCAGAAGATATTCTGAGACTGAAATAACATGTGTTTTATTATCTTTGCTGTTTAAAATTTTAAACCATGGAGCAGACAACTGACATAAGGATCCTTAATGAAAAAATCGAAAAAGAAAGCGCTTTTGTCGATATCATCAGGTTGGAGATGAATAAGGTCATAATCGGACAGAAACATCTTACTGACAGCCTGATGATAGGTCTTTTAGCTAACGGCCATATTCTTCTTGAAGGAGTCCCCGGACTCGCAAAAACGCTTGCAATAAAATCACTTGCTGCAATTATTGAAGCTAAATTCAGCAGGATACAATTCACACCTGACCTGCTTCCTGCCGACCTAATAGGTACAATGATCTACAGTCAGAAGAAAGAGGAATTCATTGTTAAGAAAGGTCCGGTCTTTGCAAATTTCATCCTTGCAGATGAGATCAACCGGTCTCCTGCAAAGGTTCAAAGCGCTCTTCTTGAAGCCATGCAGGAAAGGCAGATTACGATCGGTGAATCAACATTCCTGCTCGATGAACCCTTCCTTGTGCTTGCCACCCAGAATCCGATAGAGCAGGAGGGGACTTATCCTCTTCCTGAAGCCCAGGTTGACAGGTTCATGATGAAAGTGCTAATCGATTATCCTTCAATGGATGAGGAAAAACTGATAATCAGGGAAAACCTTGCCAAAGAATTTCCGAAAACAAGCACCGTTCTGAAAACGAACGATATTGTACGGGCAAGGGATATAGTCAGGGAAGTGTACATGGATGAGAAGATTGAGAATTATATCCTGAATATTGTATTTGCCAGCAGGAGTCCCGAAAAATACGGTTTGCCGGCATTTAAGAACATGATATCATATGGTGCATCACCAAGGGCTTCAATATATCTCTCACTGGCAGCCAAGGCTTTTGCCTTCATACGACGCAGGGGTTATGTTATTCCCGAAGACGTGAGAGCTATCTGCCCTGATGTCATGCGCCACAGGATCGGTCTGACCTATGAAGCCGAAGCTGAAAATGTCAACCAGGATAAGATAATTGCTGAGATACTTAATGTTGTGGAAGTTCCCTGAAAATGGAAGAAACAGATCTCATAAAGAAAGTCCGCAGGATTGAAATAAAAGCCAGGGGACTGACCCGGCATATTTTTGCAGGGGAATACCATAGTGCTTTTAAGGGAAGAGGTATTGCCTTCAGCGAAGTCAGGGAATATCAGTACGGCGATGATATAAGGAGTATTGACTGGAACGTGACTGCAAGATTCAACCATCCCTATATAAAGATATTTGAAGAAGAAAGGGAACTGACAGTTATGCTTCTGATCGATGTCAGCGGATCAGGAAATTTCGGCACCACGGTCAGCTTCAAGCGTGATGTGATGACTGAAGTTGCCGCAGTCCTTTCATTTTCAGCTATTTTCAATAATGATAAAATAGGCGTGATCTTCTTCACAGACAAGGTGGAGAAATTCATTCCTCCACAAAAAGGAAGAAAACATATTCTAAGAATAATCAGAGAGCTTCTTGGTTTCAGACCGGAGAGCAACAAAACCAATCTCGATGAGGCATTGAGGTTTCTGACCAATGCAATAAAGAAAAGATGTACTGCTTTCATTATCTCAGATTTTATGGCCCCTGATTTTGATGAGGCGCTCAGGATCGCTTCAAACAAGCACGATATAGCAGCTATAAAAGTCTATGATAAAGCTGAGACTTATCTGCCCGATGTCGGACTTGTTAAAGTAACGGATTCTGAAACAGGTGACGAAAAATGGATAGATACAGCTGCCCGCAAATCAAGGGAGGCGTATGGACGGTGGTGGGAAGAACATTCTGCCAGGATCAGCAATGTATTTAAAAGGAGCGGAGTGGATTCTGCTCTGATAAATACCGGGGAAGACTATGTTAAACCTCTGATAAAATTATTCGAAAGCAGGTGATCAGGAAGAGACTGTCTATATCATTAGTGTTGATTGCCATTGCTATTGCAGCTTTGGAAGGACAGGATGTTACCGTAACAGCTGTTTTTGACAGCACACGCATATATATCGGGGATCAGATAAACTATACAATTACAGTAGATCAGCCTTTCGGACTTGAGCTCGATCTTCCCTTGCTTAAGGACACACTCTCCGGAAAAATTGAGATCCTTTCCGGTCCGGTGATCGATAGCAATGCTGTTGATAATGACCGGCTCAGGATAACCAGCAGGTATCTGATAACATCTTTTGATTCAGGCTTTTATGAGGTTCCTCCAACTTATGCTGAAATAAAGAACGAGTCGGGAATAAAAAGGTATTATTCCGGTTACTCACCGCTTGAAGTCATGAGGGTAAAGATTGCACCTGCCGATACTTCAGCAAGGATCTTCGATATAATCGGACCTTACAAGGCTCCTTTAACGCTGGGAGAGATACTTCCATGGATATTGCTCGCAGCCCTGGCTGCAGCATTGATCTGGGGAATAATCAGACTGGTCCGCAAGTTAAGAAAACCGAAGACAGAACCGGAAACATTAATAAATCCCGATCCGGCACACGTGATTGCATTCAGGGACCTTGAAAAGTTAAGGGACGAACAGCTTTGGCAAAAGGGTGAGGTGAAGCAATATTATTCAAGGCTTACAGAGATACTGCGCCAGTACCTCGAAAACAGATATGGTGTTTATTCACTTGAAATGACAACCTCGGAAACTCTTGAAGCGTTATTGAAAACGGGATTTAAAAAAGATAGTTCATACAGCAGCCTGAAGACCATCCTAAATGGTTCCGACCTGGTAAAATTTGCCAAATATAAACCTGAACCTTCGGAGAATGATGTTCATTTTCAAAACTCATGGGCATTTGTTGATGCTACAAAATATATTCCGGAACCTGAACCTGACAAAGAAACAAAAAAAACAAGCGAAAAGAAGTGATGACAGGTATTACATATGCTGAACCTCTCTATCTCTGGCTTCTGCTGCTGGTCCCGGGAATGATGGCCTTTTATGTCCTCCGCCAGCAAAAAACATCCGCATCACTTCACATGCCCGGACTTGATCAGTTTGGAAACACAGGAACAACGTTCCGGCACTATCTAAGGCATATCCTGTTTGCCCTGAGGATGCTTGCCGTAGCTTTACTGATCATTATTCTTGCACGTCCCCAGAAAACCGACAGGTTTCAGAATGTAACAACTGAAGGAATAGACATAATGCTGGCCCTTGACATATCGGGAAGCATGCTTGCCCGTGATTTCAAACCCGACAGGCTGGAAGCATCCAAAAATGTGGCGACCGAGTTCATTTCAGGTCGTCCTTACGACCGTCTTGGGCTTGTGGTATTCAGCGGTGAGAGCTTTACCCAATGCCCTCTGACAACTGACCATGCTGTTCTGATTAACCTGATGAGAGAGATTCAGAGCGGTATGATCGAAGACGGTACTGCAATAGGAAATGGTCTGGCTACCGCGATAAACAGGATCAGGGATTCAGAGGCAATAAGTAAGGTCATAATCCTGCTGACTGATGGTGTCAATAACAGGGGAGATATAGCTCCATCCACCGCCGCTGATATAGCAAAAACATATGGAATAAGGGTTTATACTATCGGAGTGGGAACCATGGGCACTGCACCATATCCTGTTCAGACACCATTCGGAGTTCAGTACCAGAATATGCCGGTTGAAATAGATGAAGCAATACTTAAGGATATTGCTACAAAAACGGGCGGAAGCTATTTCAGGGCAACCGATAATGATAAGCTGGTACAGGTCTATGGCGAGATTGATAAGCTTGAAAAGTCCAAAATTGATGTGCGTCAGTTTACACGCAAGGAGGAGAAATTCCTCCTGCCTGCGATTTTTGCTTTTATCTTACTTGCCCTTGAAGCGCTTTTGCGTCTGACTGTTTATAAAAACCTTACATAATAAGATACAATAATGCAGTTATTCAGATTCGCAAATCCCGATTTCCTTTACCTGCTGCTTTTGCTGCCGGCAATGGTTGTTTTGTGGATACTGAATGAAGTGAGGAAGAAACGAGCGCTTAAAAGATTCGGGGAATCAGAACTCGTAACAAAGCTCCTTCCGGAAATGTCAGGGATACGACCAGGTATTAAATTCTCCCTCCAGTTTTTTGCCCTTGCCGCTATCATTCTGATTCTTGCCCGTCCGCAGTTCGGATCCAGGCTTGAGGAGGTTAAAAAACAGGGTGTGGAGGTTATTATTGCTCTTGATGTCAGCAATTCCATGCTTGCACAGGATATTCAGCCTGACCGTCTTACCCGGGCAAAACAGGCTCTGACAAGATTGATTGACAACCTGGATAATGACAAAATAGGACTGATAGTCTTTGCCGGTGATGCATATACACAAATTCCTGTTACAACTGACTATATCTCTGCTAAGATGTTTCTTTCAGCTATAAATCCCGATATGGTTCCCAAACAGGGAACTGCCATTGGCGCTGCAATAGATCTGGGTATGAGATCCTTCAGCCCGGGAGAAGGTAAAAGCAGGGCTATGATCATCATTACCGACGGTGAGAATCATGAGGATGATCCGGTTGCAAAAGCTTCAGAAGCAGCTGTGGCTGGGATAGTAATTCACACTATAGGAATAGGCTCTCCTGAAGGTGTGCCCGTTCCTGTAATGAGAGGGGGAAAGCGTGATTACCTGAAAGATAAGGATGGCAATACCGTGATCACAAAGCTTGATGAGGAAATCCTTAAGAAGATTGCTATAAACGGCGAAGGCAACTATGTAAGGGCAAGCAGCTCAAATATCGGACTGGATGAGATATACGGAGAAATAAAGAAGATGAAAACCCAGGAAATGGAGAGTACAATGTATACTGAATACAATGACCAGTTTCAGATATTTGCTGTGATTGCACTTTTCTTCCTGATATTCGATTTTATCGTAATGGAAAGAAAGAACAGGAAGCTGGCCAGTATAAAATTATTTAAATTCAAGATCTGATCATATAAACAATATGCCGACAAACAATAATATGGAGAACAGGAAAGAACTGAACAGAATATGGCTGATTCTGACAGTTATTCTTTTGTTGCTTCCTTTGTTTTCCTACTCCCAGGGTGATAAAAAATTCATCAGGCAGGGGAACCGTGAGTATGGAAACAGTAAGTTTTCTGATTCAGAGATCTCCTACAGAAGGGCTATTGACGAGAATAAAGAATCTGCTGATGCAGTCTTCAACTCAGGTGATGCTCTTTATAAGCAGAATAAATTTGAGGATGCAGGAAAGCAGTTTGCTGAAAATCACGACATGAATGACAACAGCAAAAAGAAAGCAGCCAGTCTTTATAACCTTGGCAACTCACTTCTTATGGCCGACAAGGTCAGGGAGAGCGTTGACGCATATAAAGGATCATTGAGACTGGATCCGGATAATATGGAAACAAAATATAACCTTGCTTATGCTCAGGACCTCCTGAGGCAACAGGAACAACAACAGCAGCAACAGAAGGATCAGCAGAACCAGGATCAGAATAAAGACCAGCAGAATCAACAGGACAAACAGGAAAACAAGGATAACAAAAACAGTGATAATCAGCAACAGCAGGATCAGCAGAAGGAACAACAGCAGCAGCAGGGAATTTCAAAGGAAGATGCTGAAAGATTGCTGAATGCTCTGGCAAATGATGAAAAAAATATCCAGGAAAAGGTTAAACTTGCAAAAGCATTGAAATCTAAAACCATCACGGTTAAAAACTGGTGATATCAATAATAAAGTGTGAAAAGAACACTATTATATATTATTGTACTTCTGGCAGTCCGGAACATGACTGCACAGGATATTGCTATCGAAGCTGAATACCCCTCGGTTGTGGAGGCAGGACAGCAGTTTGCAGTATCCTGGACCGTAAATTCAGGTGGCGGTGAATTCTCTGCTCCTCCCTTTGCGGGATTCTACAGACTTATGGGACCACAGACTTCCTACAGCTCAAGCACACAGATAATTAACGGCAAAATGTCGCATCAGACAACATATAGTTATCTGTATTACCTCCAGGCACCTGAGGAAGGCAAATATGTCATTCCTCCTGCTTCATATACGCTTAAGAACAAAACCTTCTATTCTGACTCAATCTACATTGAGGTTGTCGGTAATGGTGCCCGGAGACAGAACGTGCAGCCGGGTGCTAACACAGGTACTGCAAGTGCACAACCTGAAGCTGCAGGAAGTGATATTTTTGTCGATCTCTCCCTGAACCGGAGGGAAGTATATATCGGTGAACACATTGCTGCGACAGTGAAAATATACACCAGGGTAGATCTTTCAGGAATAAATGAGATCAAATATCCGGATTTCAAAGGATTTCTTAAATCTGATATTGAGACGCCGCCTCTTACCCAGCTGAAACAGGAAAATATAAATGGAACAATTTATGGAACCGGAGTTATTCAGAACTTTCTTCTCTTCCCACAGGTAACAGGAGAAATAAAAATCGATCCTGTCCAGATATCTGTGCTCGTACGTCAAAGGTCTGGAGATGGTGATCCTTTCTTTGGTGACTTTTTCTCGACATTCCAGACAATACAGAAAGCGGTAATCAGCAAGGCTGTTTCAATAAATGTTAAACCGTTACCGGGTGTGAAGCCCGGCGATTATTCAGGAGTAGTGGGTAAGCTTGATCTTAAGGCTTCTGTCAATAAGGATTCCGTTGATGTAAATGATGCTGTCAACTTTAAAATAACTATTTCCGGAAATGGGAACCTTAAACTGGCCGAAGCTCCCAGGCTTGCATTATCCCCTGATATTGAGGTATATGATCCAAAGGTGACTGATAATATAAAGAACAGCCTGAGTGGCACATCAGGGCAAAGAACCTTTGAATATCTGCTTATCCCGCGTCATTATGGCGATTTTACTATTCCGCCTGTGACTTATTCCTTCTTTAATACAGCTTCCGGAAAGTATGAAACACTCAAAACAGGGGAATACCGGTTCTATGCCCGCAAAGGGACAGAAACAACAACAGGTATCACTGTTTATGGCGGTGTTTCAAAAGAGGATGTGAAATACGTCGGAAAAGATATACGCTTTATAAAATCCAATCCGGGTGAGTTTTCAAAAACTACAAAAATCATTAACTCAAATAGTTCGTTTTATAGTATTTATGCTATTGCTCTCCTGGTCTTTTTTATTGTTCTTTTTGCAAGAAGGGAGCACATCAGACGAAATGCCGATATTACTGCAGTCCGTAACCGCAAGGCAGGAAAAATTGCAGGCAAAAGACTAAAGGAAGCTTCAGGCTGCCTGAAACGAGGAGAAATAGACAGGTTTCATGAGGAGATACTTAAGGCAATCTGGGGATATCTCAGTGACAAGCTTAATATACCTGTCTCAGACCTCAGCAGAAACAACGTTGTTTCAGTTCTGAAGGATAAGGGGATAAGTGAAGATGATATCAACAGCCTGACAGGAATTCTTGACAGCTCCGAATATGCAAGGTATTCACCGGCTTCATCCGGCAATGAAGCTGCTGAAATTTATGAAGGTACATCCCGGTTCATACGGTCAGTGGAAAATTCAATTGTCAGATGATGAAAGCCAGAGCATTGATATTATTACTCCTGACATTTCCAGTATGCCTTCCTGCACAACAGACCCCGGCAGAACAATTTGCTGCAGCAACGGAGAGCTTCTCCGCCGGGAATTATGAAAAAGCCCTTGAAAACTGGATGGGTATTTATAAAACAGGATATCGTTCGGCTGAACTTGAATATAATATAGGGAATGCATACTTCAAGCTGAACAATACTCCGGGTGCAATTCTGTTCTACGAAAGGGCATATCTTCTCAAACCCGGTGACGAAGATATAAACTATAACCTTCAGATTGCACGGACCCTTGTTGTTGACCGTTTTGAGGAGATCCCGGAGCTGTTTTTTATCAGATGGTATAACCTGCTGGCACTGTCTCTTTCAACAAATACCTGGGCATGGATAAGCATAGTAACCTTCATCCTGTGTCTTTTGTTCCTTTCACTTTATTTCTACACTTCAAAATACAGGCTGAAAGTGCTTGGATTCTGGCTTGCCCTGTTTTTAATTATTGTATCACTGGCATCGCTTGCCATGACAATCAGAAACAGGAATATGATCTATGACAGCCAGAAGGCAATAATCTTCAGTCCGGCTGTAAACGGGAAGAGTTCACCCGATAATAGCGGAACTGACCTTTTTGTACTTCATGAAGGCACAAAAGTAACTGTTGAGGATGAAGTCGGCGAATGGTTTGAGATACAGCTTTCTGACGGGAATAAGGGTTGGATACCGGCAAACAGCCTTGAAATAATATAAACTCTTTGCAACTAATTTGCTATCTTTAAGGTCAAATAACTGAACAACTAACCTTCCCGGGCTATGAAGAAGCTTTTCTTTCTTGTAATTATATCGATAGCAGTAGCAGGCTGCAAGAAAACAGAGTTCGAGCCCAAGGGGCCGACCGATGTACGAGTTAAAAACATATCCGATCAGACATTCAATGAGGTAATTGTCAAAATAAAAGAAGAGGTTGATACATTGGGTACTGTAACTTTCGGAAATTTTTCAGAATATTACCGTTTTGAAACAGCATATGCATTTGCCGAAATATCCGCAAGGATTAATGGAGTACTTTTCTCCACAGGACCGGTTGATAATACATATGCTAATTATATGGGGCAGATGAAGATCACGTATGAGGTTTTTATCGAAAATTGGAACAATAAAAAGCTTAAAATTGATAGGACAGTACCCGAAGGGCCTCTTGAATAAGAATAACCTGTCATAAAACTACCTTCTGAAAATAACCTTGTCATCGCAAATTTTACCAGCCGGGTGGAGTCAAAGCGCTTTCTCTTTTCTGACGACTTTGTCAGTTTCCCTGATGATCTCTGATCTTACCGGCCCGGTCTTGTATTATTTCCATATTATTCTTCCTGTCCTGCTTTTATCTGTCTTGTTTTCAGCATTTTATTTTATTGAAGGCAGAAAAGAAATATCACGTTCGCTATTTTCACCTGCCGGAATTGAATTGCTGCTTTACATTTTATATCTGATCCTTTCGCTTCTGGTCATTTCATTTAAATCTGCAGAGTTAATTATTTCTGCTTCGACGGCAGGGATTATTTTCCTTGTCATGTCCGATCTGCAGTACTCAGCGCCTGATAAAAGAATATCAACATTTTTCCACAGCGGGCAGAATTTGCTGACTGCACTGATCATTGTTTCTTTTCTTTCAGGATTGAAGACACCTTTTATCTTTATCGGTGCAATTAAATTAATATCAGGAATTTATGCTGCTTTTCATGATAATCAGCAAAATTTGTATTTTAGATTAAGAATTCTCCGTATAGCGATGCTCATGGCAACGGGAATATCACTTATAACCGGAATCTCTTATTCAGATCCGGTAATAACAGTTTTGTTCCTGTCAGGTGAGCTTCTGGACAGGGCTATTTATTACAAGGACCTTGAAACCAAATATCTGACAAGATGAAGAAGAAAGAAATAAACAGTCAGCGTATCCCTGTTTACAGGGACGCAGGATTTGAACTTTTTGATGCAGGTACAGCATCGGAAGCATTCAGCAGGGAGACAGAAAATGAACGTGTGCCTGATCTTTATATATATTCACGCTACCGGAATCCCACCGTGGTTGCTGCAGAAGAGGAAGTAATGAAGCTTGAGGATTCAGAATGGGCGATACTGACTGAGTCGGGTATGGCTGCTGTTGATGTTGCCCTCTCTGTCTTTCAGAACGGTAAAACTGTTAAGCCCTGGTTATTTTTCAATGAGATTTACGGAGGTACAATATCATATGCTGAATCGGTCCTGACAAGGCGGAGAGGACTGGATATACATTACTTTTCTCCCATTAAAGAGCGGTATGACCTTGCCGGCTTTGAGACAGTTATGGAGAAAATAAGACCTGAACTGCTCTATATTGAATCTATCTCCAATCCCATGCTGATTGTTCCTGATTCTTCCGGTGTGATAGGAATTGCAAAGAAATATGGCACAAAGGTCATTGTCGACAATACGTTTGCCACGCCTGAATTGTGGAAGCCTCTGGCCAGCGGTGCTGATATAGTTATTCACAGCGCTACCAAATACCTGTCGGGGCATGGCAATATTACTGCAGGTGTTCTTTGCGGAAATGACCAGGATCTGCTGAAGGCAGCTGTTGAATACCGTAAATATGCAGGTCATATGATCTCAGCTGATGATGCTTACAGGCTCCATACTCAGATCCAGACATTCAAACTGAGGTTCAGCCGGCAATGCATTAATGCATCCCGGGTTGCAGAGCTTCTGTGCACCTCAAAACTTGTTGGCAGGGTCTGGTATCCAGGCCTGAAGGATCATCCAAGTCATGATGATGCTGTAAAACTCTTTGGCAACAGGGGTTTCGGCGGAATGGTAACCTTTGATTTCAGCGGCAGCTCAGTTAATGAAAAGAGAATTTTGAGGGATGAATTTATAAAAGCCGTTTCAGACTGGATCAGGGTTATCCCAAGCCTTGGTGATACCCGCTCAATCTTACTGCCGGTTGAATCAGTGTGGGGAGCAAAATATCCTGAACCTGGAATGATAAGGTTGTCTGCCGGCTACGAAGAAACAGGAAAGCTTTCAGGAATTGTATCTTCAGCCCTGAAAGCTATCTCCAGTTAACAGGCTCTATGCCTTTCTCAATAAGGTAATCATTGCACCTGCTAAAATGCTTGTTGCCGAAGAATCCGCGGGCTGCAGAAAGAGGGGAGGGATGCACCGATTCAAGTACCAGATGCTTTGACCTGTCAATTGCTTCACCCTTCTTCTGGGCATAGGCACCCCACAGGAAAAAGACTATGTTAGTTTTATCCGTATTTAATATTCTTATTACTGAATCGGTAAATTCCTCCCAGCCTTTTCTCTGATGCGACCCTGCCTGGTGAGCCCTGACGGTAAGAGTGGCATTGAGGAGAAGCACCCCCTGGGCAGCCCATCTTTCAAGATTTCCTGACGGGAGAGGCTTATAACCTACATCCGATTCTATCTCCCTGAAGATATTTATCAGGCTGGGAGGAAATTCCACCCCTTCTCTTACTGAAAAGCATAATCCGTGTGCCTGCCCGGGACCATGATATGGATCCTGACCTATTATAACAGCTTTTATCTTATCAAAAGGAGAGAGGTTGAAAGCGTTGAATATAAGCGATCCCGGAGGAAATATCGTTTTAGTCCTGTATTCTTCTTTAACAAACTCAGAGAGCCTGACAAAGTATTCCTTTTCAAATTCTTCGCTGAGCCTGGATTTCCAGCTTGATTCTATCCGTACATACATGTCCCTAAAATAATAAATAAAAGGACTGTCTCAAAACCTGACAGCCCTTTTACCTAATCACCCTACCAACCTAAACTAAAACTACTTCTGCTG
>Ga0154607_1007_pt1 | contig 16373 bp, 15 predicted proteins | sample Rifle2008BG13ft_FD_116036 | JGI IMG/M metagenome (GOLD analysis project Ga0154607, IMG submission 116036) | Bacteroidetes bacterium RBG_13_43_22 | reverse complement strand
TCTCACCGGGATAAACCTTTGCCTTCTTTAGTGCTATATAGAAATGAGGAGTGTCGGCATTGCAGGTTGAATAAGTGCTGTTGAAGATATTTGAAGTCCCGTCTTCAAGGAGTTTTGTTATCTCGCTATGCAACAAGCCTTCCTGCTGCTGGGTAATTATATTCTTGACTAAAGCCTTACCCGATTTGAAATTATATCTCAATGTGTCTGCATCAAACTCTTCCGATCCTGATTTGAAATGCGGTTTTCCTATAACCTTGCCGGTAGTGTCTTTCACTCCCACAGCAAAGATCTGGTTATTTACCATGTTGAAAATGACGGAATCAGCCTGGATCAGGATATCACCATAATTAACCTCGGCACTTCTGACAAGCGTGACTTTTCCATTAACAAGATCATTTTTCTTATAACCGGCTGCTTTATAGGTTACCTGCTTGTCTATTGCATCAGGAGAGATCTTAAGGAGACTGATCGTGTCAGTTATTACTGTGTCAGGAATGAATCTTTCTTCCTGTGAGAACAAAAAGAGAGATCTGACCATCACGAGGAACACTACAAGCAACCGTTTTTCGTTAAGGAAATACAACTTAAATACTATTTTTGCATAGTTTTTGTGTGATTTCGGGATGTTAGCGGCAAAACTATTAAAAAAACGCGAACTAAACATGAGTGCTGAAATTAAAATCGGAAACCACATCCACCTTAAAGTATATGCTGCAGTGGCGCTTTTATTCTTTCCTTTTATTCCCTGCAATGTCCAGGCAGCAAATTCCGGTCCAAAAACCGACGGGAAATGGATTATTGTTATTGATCCGGGTCATGGCGGAAGAGATCCCGGAGCATTGGGATCCTTCAGCAAGGAAAAGAATATCAACCTTGCAATAGCCCAGAAGACAGGAAATTATTTAAAAGAGAACCTGAAAAACGCAACTGTTATATTTACAAGGAATGATGATTCTACAGTTGATCTTATCGAGCGGCCGAGAATAGCAAATAAAATCAATGCTGACCTGTTCATTTCGATACATTCCAACTGGGCAAAATCAAAAAGTGTAGCGGGAGCCGAGACGTTTGTCATGGGACATACCAGGGACCAGGAGAATCTTGAGGTAGCAATGAAGGAGAACGAGGTGATCCTGCTGGAGGAAGATTACTCAACAAAGTATGCAGGCTTTGATCCGAAATCTCCTGAATCATACATAATGTTCACGCTGATGCAGAATGTCTTCCTGGAACAGAGCACTGATCTTGCCGCAAAGATACAGCATCAGTTCAACACCAGGGTAGACCGCAAGGACCGCGGTGTAAAGCAAGCCGGATTCTGGGTGTTATATAACACAACAATGCCAAGCGTTCTTATTGAGACCGGGTTCATTACCAACCTTTCTGAAGAGAAATATCTTAATTCGGAGCTTGGACAGGATTATCTTGCTTCTGCCATATTCAGGGCATGCAGGGATTATATGAATGAAATTGACTCTAAAAGCGAGATATCTGCAATTAAGAATACAGTGCCTGCGACAGGAAGTGAGTCAGGAGTTATGCCTTCAGGTGGTCAGCTGGTATTCATGGTGCAGGTTGCAACTTCCTCAACCAAAAGGGAAACAAGTTCCCAGAATTTCAAGGGACTGAAAGATATCGTTGAAATAAAAGCACAGGAAAGGTTCAAGTATGCAACAGGTGTTTTTTCAGAATATCCTGAAGCTGTGAAATACAGGAAGGAAATTGAAACTATTTATCCCGATGCTTTTGTAATTGCTGTAAAAGACAACAAAATACTACCTTTACAGCAGGCATTGGATCAAAAGAGAAAAAAATAAAACTGATATAAATAATGAAGATCTCGCATGAAGTTAAGGTTGGTGCCGTGGCATTGATAACTATAATAGTATTTATCTGGCTTTATAATTTTCTGAAGGGTAAGGATTTCTTCAAGAGTACAGCATATTATTATTGTATTTATAATGAAATCGGAGGGCTTGCAGAATCAAGTCCTGTTGAAATCAACGGTTACAAGGTTGGTGTTGTACAATCCATTGACTTTGTTGACGAGACCAGCGGGAAGCTTCTGGTGACATTTTCAGTAAGCAAAGACTTCAAACTTCCTGTCAACACTGTTGCGGAAATTGTCCCTGTTTCAATAATTGCAGGTATGAAGGTTCAGTTTCTTTTTGGTGATGGACCGGGTTTCTATGAATATGAAGACACCATTCCCGGAAAACTGACCGCATCCCTGCTGACTACAATTGAAAGCGAATTTGGACCAATAAAACAAAGAATAACTAATCTGCTTGATGTCATTGATTCTGTTATTGCCTCCGTTGATGAAATAATGAATCCTGAGTTCAGAGACAACCTTGACGGAACTGTTGCCAACCTTAACAGTGCAACCGGGAGCATGAGCAACATCCTTGGCGAAAAAGAAACAGAGCTTAAGACCGCTCTTGACAACATAACAAGATTCTCTCAGATGCTATCAGACAATTCACCAAAGTTAAGCAGCACTATCAGCAACCTTGAGTCAGTTACCGATACTCTTGCATCTGCAGATCTTTACGCTTCTGTAAAGAATCTGAGAGTAAGCCTGGAGGAAACCTCTCTCCTTCTTGAAAACCTGAACCAGGGAAAAGGAAGCGCCGGTCAGTTATTGACGGATGATTCCCTTTATACTAATCTTTCTTCGAGTCTCGAGAGCCTGAACATACTTTTAAAGGATCTTAAAGAGAATCCTAAACGGTATGTTCACTTTTCTGTCTTCGGGAAAAAATAATTTTCCTGATTTAATTCTTTATTTATAAAATTCAGTGTATCTTGATCTTGAAATAGAAGAAGAAAACTGACGTCAAAATTGTCCCACTATTAAATCCTCTCTGTTTAATTTTGAGTAACATCCATAACGAATTGTAATACACTGATAAACTGAATTTAATCTTTATAACTTACTGATAATCAATGTTTTATATAATCAATAAATTTTTTTCCTCATAAGTTGCTGATGTTTAAAAACATATATATATTTTGAAATAATCAAGTGAAAATTTTTTTTTTATAAGATTTTTTTTTACAAATATTGCTATCTGAAATTGCTTGTATCGACCCTGAATTTGTAACGACCCTCTTTAAATGAACAAAACACATCATGACGTATGGAATAACTGTCTGCAAATTATCAGAGATATTATTCCGTCTGTCAGCTTTAAAACCTGGTTTGAACCAATCATCCCCTTGAAACTGGAAAACAATGTTCTGACCATTCAGGTGCCAAGCCCGTTTTTTTACGAGTACCTTGAAGAGCAGTATATTGATATTCTCAGGAAAACGCTCCGGAGGGAGATCGGATCAGATGCAAAGCTCGAATACAACGTCGTGATGGAAAACGCCATATATTCTGATGGCAAGCCTTATACAGTCAGGTATCCGTCAAGGAACAAGACTGACCTTCACAACAGGCCTGTCCAGGTTCCCTTTGATGTTACACAGCCTTCAATAAAGAATCCTTTTGTGATACCCGGGATCAAGAAGGTTCACTTCGATCCTAAACTTAATCCTGACTATAATTTCAGTAATTTCATTGAGGGTGAATGCAACAGGCTGGCAAGATCTGCCGGTATAGCTGTCGGTAACAATCCGGGAGGAACAGCTTTTAATCCCCTGATGATATACGGTGATTCAGGTCTGGGCAAAACACATCTTGCTCAGGCAATAGGAATACTTGTCAAGGAAAAGCATCCCGACAAGACTGTCCTGTATGTGAATGCAAACAAATTCCAGACACAGTTCGTTGAGTCGGTAAGGAACAACAACAAAAACGATTTCCTTCATTTCTACCAGATGATTGATGTTCTTATCCTTGACGATGTTCATGAATTTGCCGGAAAGGAAAAGACACAGGATACCTTCTTTCACATATTCAACCACCTTCACCAGTCGGGTAAACAGCTCATTCTGACATGTGACAAGCCTCCCGTTGATCTTCAGGGAATGGAGCAGAGACTGCTCTCAAGGTTTAAATGGGGACTGCAGGCTGATCTCCAGCGCCCTGATTATGAAACCCGGCTTGCAATACTCAAGATGAAAGCCTATAATGACGGCATTGAACTTCCTGATGAGATCTTTGAGTTTCTGGCGGTCAACATCTCGAATAATATAAGGGAGCTTGAAGCAGTCCTGATATCACTTTACGCGCAGTCAACGCTTAACAGAAAAGAGATCACTCTTGAGCTTGCCAGGATGATGGTCGAGAAGCTAATCAGCACTGCCAGGAGAGAGATCACAATAGAATTTATCCAGAAGATTGTCTGCGACTATTACAAGATCCCTGTAGATCTTATACAGGGTAAAACAAGAAAACGCGAGATAGTACAGGCACGGCAGGTTTCAATGTACTTTTCTAAAAGCCTTACAAAAGCTTCACTCGCAAGTATTGGATCGCACATCGGAGGCAAGGATCATGCTACTGTCCTCCATGCATGCAAAACAGTCAATAACCTGATCGATACCGACAAGCATTTCAGAAACCAGATCAACGAGATCGAAAAGAAGCTGAAGGTCTGAAGGGGGACATGTACCCACCCCCAACCCCCTCCCTGCTTCGCAATGAGGGGGCTTTTATTTTTTAAACTTGAAATGGCTCTTATCTATATCTTTCACACATCTGAATCCTACTGTAGCGTTCCTGTCAAATCCGGGAGACACCATAAGCATGATCTGCGTCTTATCCAGCTGCTGGGGCCCGCCCTGGATATACCACCAGCTTGAATCAGGACGGTAATAACTTCCTCCGCGTATGACAATGAAGTAATAAGCCCCGTTGAAATAAAGATCATTGGTCATCTGCCATACGTTCCCCACAAGGTCCATAGCCCCATAAGGACTCTTTCCTTTTGAGAAGGCATCAACCGGTGTCGGTCTGTCAAACGCGTTATTACAGTAGGTCCCATGGAATTCACTTCCCCATGGCCACAGACGCTTATCCGTTCCCTGCGCTGCAAGCTGCCACTCAGCTTCGGTGGGTAACCTTTTATCAGCCCATTTCGCATAAGCCATCACATCTTCATGGCTTACATAAACAACAGGGTAGTTATCCTGTCCCTGTTTATATACACCTGACTCCCAGTGCTTTAAATAATTCGTTGTATCCCTGGGATAATAACCGGAACTGATGAGGAACTCATAATACCGGGCATTTGTCACAGGATATTTGTCTATCAGGAAAGTGTCAACAATCACAGTTTTTCCGTTCACATCAGGATAAGGCATGAAATCTTCCCCGGTAGTGACTTTGAATGAAAACGCTGTGCCTGGCACAAGCACCATATCTGAAGGGATATTCGAAGCGCGCGTTGTGGGAATGACTTTGCTGATAAGCCATGGTTTGCCTCCTTTCAGCTTAATGACATTCTCATCCTTCAGTCTTTTGTTCTCAACAAGCTGAATAACGATTTTCCCTTCGTAATAACCGAACAGGTCTTTGATTCTTATGACAGTATCGTGCTGTATATTGAATTCCTTATATGTTGCTTTATAGGATGGATTCCCTTTCCATATAAGAACCCTGCCATTACCAGGATGGTGTATCCTGACGGAATCACCATGAAGTTCTGATCTCAGTATATCAGGCAGTCCGGCGATGCAATCCACAGATCCTTCCCTCCTTGTGCCTGACCAGATCGTCTGCCAGCCGTCCGCCATTGCCGATATCATTGCCTTTCCGTTTTCAGTCTCCGGATTCAGGTTTTCATGATTCCAAAGTGAAACATAATGCTTACCCGGCTTGTTACTCACTTCGAACAGATTTCCGGCAATCCCGCCCGACTTCATATTCAATATTGTATAGATCGTTTTGTCTCCCGAATTCCATTTATTTACAAAGACATCGTCCAAAGTTGTTTCAATGAGAGGAGTCCAGTTGAAATCGAGAAATGCATCATTATTCTGCCTCAGAATAAATGTTGTATTCGACAGAAACTCAAGATCCGCATCAAAGTTTTCGTCCCTTCCTCCGGGTCTGTACATATTCAGTTCGGTTCCGTAACCGTTAAAAAATGCAATTGCCACTTCACGGCGAATAACATCCTCTCCCACATCACACACCCTGAAAATCGAGAAATCGGGCTTTATCAGCTTATTGAGATTAAGCTCAGGACTCAGGTAGATGGCATTGTGGACACGTCCTGAAATTATCCCCGGCATATCTTTTGTGATGGCCATTCCTTCTGAATACATTATAACTCCTTTTCTCACACTGTCGGCAGCCGCCTGCAGCTCATAACTTGAGCTTCCCCTTGTGTCAAGCACAACACCGTCTGCCTCTGTTTCAGCAATTATCCTGGCCATTCCCCTGTAATGATCTTCGTTTTTTGTGCTGTTATCCCACGGATTATAGGAGATGAAGAATTTTGTTCCTGAAAGACGCGACATGTTGGCGAAACTGCGAAGCTGGGCAGTGCCTCCCGGGAGATCGCGGTACAGGTCCCACTGGTTTCTCTGGTCGAGGCCCAGCCGCGGCCATGTTGGCCATATACAGAAGACATCATAGAATCCGAACAGCTCTATGCCTTTTCTTATTACTTCCGGGAATGAGTACTTCCCGGTCATCCTGTCGTAGAATTCCCTGTCCCAGGCCATCTGCAGGATCATCAGGTAGCTCTCCTTTATCCAGACAAGATCTTTACGCTCATATAGTGAATTATCAAATTTATCAAGATCATAAAGGTACCTGTCGCGGAACATCAGCCGAAGTCCCTCCTGCCAACCGCCGCTGAAAATTGCAGCGTGCATATGATAGGTTACTTTTGAGCCGGGGGGCAGAATTGTTTCATATCTTCTCCTCTGTCCTCCATCTGTTTTCTGGCGTCTTGCTATCGAACACACCGAGTAACCATCGCTCAGCGGGAATGATGAATAACCCATTTCCCACGCGTTATCAGGGAGTATAACTCTTAAAGGTCTGTAACCGGGACGAAAGAGCCTTGCCCTGGCAAGATCTGAAGGTCCATATCCTGTTATGTACACTGAAGATGAATCCTGCCCGAACGGCACTACATTGCTCACGGTGACAGTATCCTGTCCGGTGTTTTCAAAAGTAATCTCAGCTGTCCACTCTTCTGATGCCCGGTCCCCCGTTATAGTGGTTACCTTAAGTCCCCCGCTGAAATACTGAATATGGGAATCTTTCTGTCTTGTTTCCCCGACATCTGAAGATTTAAAGTAATTCCTGTCAGCAAGGAAACTAAATAAAGGCTTGTTCCCGTTTATGTTAAGCATAATACTGTCCGGAGCATGGATCCCTGATACCTGAAGTCCGGGTGCATCTGCAACGGTGATTCCGGTTATCTCCTGGGAGAATGCAGTTGCCGGGAGTAAAAGTAAGATTATTAAGCAGTTCCGGATTTTTGTCAATGAAGTAATTCCGGCTGACCAGATATGTTGCAACATAATACTACAATTTTGAAGACCTAAACTCTGCAAAACCAGAAAACAGGAAAGAAAAGTACAAAAACTTTGCCGTAATTTAAAACTAAAGGCTGGCCTGCTCTATGATGCCTGTCATTTTTTAATAAGCAATATATTTATACTTTTATAGTTTATATAAAAACCTTCAGCGCCAATGTCTAGAGCAATACATATATTGAAGTATTTGTTCCTTCTTGTTCTTATTGCTGCAATAACAGGCTGTGCTCCTGCAAGGCAGAATCCGTTTCAGAAGAAGAGGGCTAAGGCATCGAAGGTGAATACATTACAGCTTGGCAGGAACAGGTATTATTTCTCCACCAGTTATCAGAAGAAGCTGATCAGAAATTACAAAAAGAAATAGACCTGTCTTAGTCATCACATTTAACACCCAGGCCATCATAGGCCAGCATGATCCCCGGAGGAAGCTCCTTCTCAACATGTTCGTACAAACCCATCTGGTGACTTACATGAGTAATGAATGCTTTCTTTGGTGAAATTTCCCTGATGAAATCAATTGCTTCCTTAAGGCTGAAATGGGATATATGTTTTTGCTTTCTTAAAGCATTGATGACAAGATATTTTACACCTATCAGCTTTCCCTTGCTTTCCTCGGGTATATAGCTGGCATCGGTGATATACGCAAAGTTGCCGATCCTGAATCCGTAAATTTCAAGGTCCATGTGGCGCACCCTTATTGGGATAATCTCAATCCCCCTGATCTTAAAACTGTATTCCGGAACAGGATTGAGTCTCATTTGGGGTATTCCAGGGTATTTCTTCTCTGAAAATACGTATGCATATTCAATTTTTACGGCATTCTGAACTCTTTCTTCCGCATAAATATCAATTGCATCCTGGCTTTTATAGTTGAATGCTCTTACATCATCCATTCCGGCTATATGATCCTTATGCTCATGGGTAAGGATGATCGCGTCGAGTTTCTTAATATGTTCCCTCAGCATCTGCTGGCGGAAATCAGGACCTGCATCAAACAGAAGGACTGTCTTACCTGATTCAATCAGAAGTGATGTTCTCAACCTGTTGTCCCGGGGATCATCTGAAAGGCATACCGGACATTCGCAGGCAATAACAGGAACGCCCTGAGATGTACCGGTGCCAAGGAAAGTTATTTTCACATTAAAGAAATTTCATGACAAACCTATATTAAAAATCCAAGACAGGCAACAGGAAGCGCTTTTTATTCCATTCAATGATCCTGTTAATTTGCTATATTTGATAAAAAACAGACGTGAAGGGCAGACTGTGGCTCATACCGGTTACCCTGGGAGGCGACAATTTTAAAGATGTCATTCCTGCAAAGGCGCTTGAGATAACCCGGCGTCTCAGGTATTTTATTGTTGAAGACCTGCGCAGTGCCAGGAGGTACCTGAGGCTGATCGACAACCAGTTCCCTATAAACGATTCTGTATTTCTTGAGCTTAATGAACATACATCCGAAACGGAGACAGCTCATTTTCTCGAACCTCTGCTCAATGGTAACGATACAGGACTGATGAGCGAAGCGGGGATGCCTGGTATAGCAGATCCCGGAACTAAGGTGATTGCTGCTGCCCACCGGGAAAAAATAATTGTCACACCTCTGTCGGGACCCTCCTCAATAATTATGGCGCTTATTGCCTCAGGGATGAACGGACAGAATTTTTCATTCAACGGTTATCTTCCTGTTAAGCCTGCAGAAAGGTCAGCAAGTTTAAAGGAACTTGAAAAGAAAGCTCAGCTGGGATATTCACAGATATTCATGGAAACGCCTTACAGAAACCAGTCCATGCTGGATTCAATACTAGCCGTATGCAGTAAAGATACACTGCTGTGCATTGCTGCGGAGATATCCCTGCCAGGCGAATCAATAAGAACAAAGAAAATATCGGAATGGAAGTCGGATATTCCTGACCTTAAGAACAAACCGGTGATATTTGTACTGCAGTAGGATTATTTTGCTCCGGGACCTGCTTTCACCCTCACCAGATCAACTTCAAACAATATTGGCGTATATGCCGGGAAGTAATAGCCTGATTGCCCGTACCCCAGGTAAGAAGGAACTATGAATTTTGAGTTTCCTCCTACCTTCATATATGTTATTGCTTCATCAAATCCCGGTATCAGATATCCTACATTTACAGGGGCAATAAGTGTATCAGTAGTACCAACATTTGTACCGAATTTCGATTCGTCAAGGTACCTGCCTGTATAGAAGATATAGGCAGTATCATTAGTCACGGGTTGAACACCCGTACCAACTTTTACATCAAGGTAATATAGTCCGCTCTCTTTAAGATCAAAATCCAGATCAGGATTTCTCATCAAAAATTTCTGGATTTCTTCCTTCTCCTCCTTCTCATATTTTTCCGTACCGAGGCATGAAGTGATAAGGATTATGATCAAACCTGCCAGAACAGGCATCATAATCTTCCTGGTAATCTGTATCATATTCATAGATCTTTATTTTATCAGCTCAGAATTATTATTAATCAACGGTCATCAGTACCTTAATATTATATACTATTACCGCTCTTGATGGTATTCTTCTCCCATCCCCTGCCAGTCCGTAAGCCAGAAATGGCGGAAGTATAAATACCGCCTCTCCTCCCGGCTTCAGCATCCTCAGTCCCTGGTTCAGGCCTGCTTCCATTTCGCTTCTTCCCAGTATCATCTCCTTCGGGCCCGATTCTGCAGACGAATAGCATGCAGTACCGTCAAGCAGGTGACATTTGTATTCCATCACAATACGGTCATTGTCCTTAAAATAACTTCCGCTTCCCTCCGATTTTATGCTGTACCAGAGTCCGGCCGGCGATTCATTCATTTCCAGTCCTTTTCTCTCAATATAGTTAAGGATCCTTTCCCTGTCTTTCTGAACCAGGTATTTGTTTAGTTCAGCCATCTCTTTCTTGCCGGGCCGTGGCGTACTGTCTGACTTTTCCTGACCAGGATTGCAGGAAATCAAACCTGACAACAGAATAAGTATAAGAAGATCTCTTGCCATTATCAGGCTTTATGATTGTATTCATCAAAGAATTCTTTCAGAGCTTTCAGGAAATATGCTATCGTATTGTCAAGCGTATCAAAGTAATCTCCTCCGGAGGCATTCATGTGGCCTCCTCCGGAAAAATATTTTGAGGCGAACTTATTTGACGGAAAGTCGCCCTTTGAACGGAAAGAGAGCTTAACGAATCCATCCTTTTCAATGAAGAGTGCAGTAAAGACTATATCCCTGATTGACAGAGGCATATTGACAAAACCCTCAGAGTCGCCTTTTAAATAGTTATAATCGGCAAGATCCTTTTTTGTAAGATAGATATACGCTGTCTGGTATTCAGGAATAATAATCATTCTCTGGTTCAGAGCAAATCCCTGCAGCCTCATCCTGTTGGAAGAGAAATTATTATAGACAAGGCTATGTATCTTTTCCTTTTCTAATCCGCTGTCAAGAAGGTCAGCAACGATTCTGAAGGTTGATCCTGAATATGAACCATGCTCAAAGTTGCCTGTATCGGTTATTATCCCTACATAAAGCGCTTCGGCATAAGGTTTATTCCTGAACCAGCCGCCATTCATTTCCGTTACCAGTTCATGAACCAGTTCCGATGTTGAGCATTTTGAAGGATCTGAGATCATCAGGTCAGCGAAATTATGAGGGTCAAGATGGTGGTCTATCACAACTTTTGCAGCCCCGGAGGCAGCCACCAGGTTTTCAGCTTCTCCCAGCCTGTCGGATTGATTGAAGTCAAGCATGATGATCAATCCTGCCTCTTCAATAAGCTTCTTGCATTTTTCGCGCTGTTTTATGAACACGTTTATCCTGTCTGCCCCGTCCATCCATTTGAGAAACTCCTGCAGGTTGTTCGGTGCTATCATTCCCGCCTGCTTCCCTTTTGACATAAGATAGTGATAAAGAGCCAGCTGTGCTCCAACAGCATCACCATCGGGGTTGATATGACAGATCAGCAATATATTTTCCCGGGTGGAAAAAAGTTTTGATAATTCTTTTGATAATTTGGATAATTCTGCCACTTTTGCTGCTGTTTTTCAGGTTGGTAAAGATAATCATTATTCCTGAAGGGAAAACCAGGATATATAATAACAAAACAAAGACATATGAACGGTACCATTACCTTTTCAATAATAAAGCCGAATGCAGTGAGAACAGGAAAAACCGGTCCTATACTTGCAATGATAAATGAGGCAGGATTTGAAATAGTTGCAATGAAAATGCTGCGGATGACCCTTCAGCAGGCTGAATCATTTTATGAGGTTCACAGGGGCAAACCGTTTTTCGAAAGTCTTGTAGAGTTCATGACTTCGGGGCCGGTGTTTGTAATGATCCTCAGGCACGATAATGCGGTTGAAGAGTTCAGAAAGCTTATCGGGGCTACCGATCCTGCAAAGGCAGAGCCGGGTACGATAAGGAAACTATATGCTGTTTCGGTGCAGATGAATGCCGTGCATGGTTCCGACAGCGACGAAAACGCTCAGAGAGAATCTGATTTCTTCTTTTCAACTTCTGAAAGGTTCGTGTAATCCCTATGCACACAACTATGTTTACAGACTTTTCTGACAGGAAGACCCTGGAGAAATATTCCTCTGCGTTCACCCTGTCAGATATGGAGATCTTCATTTTCCCGGAGCTTTTCTATCCCCTGGTGCTTGCCAATATTATGTCGCCGGTAATATGGGAATGGAGAAATGATCCATGGTTCAGGGATATCGAAAAGAGAGGTTTCACATACAGGGTAAACAGGATAAAACAGTTTATAATCCAGAACTATGTCTTCAACCTTGACCTGGCTACATGGGGGCTTACAACAAAGACCAGGGAGATTGAACGATTCAGGGATTTCTTTGACATGGATCACCTGAGGCAGTCAAATGCGCTATTCGGATATGAGGGTGACAAATATTATTTTGACATAGATATCAGGAAGCATTTCGGTCTTGATAAATTCAATTCCGATGTTATCCCATACTGGAAAACAGAGACTGTTGAGGCGATGACCGCTTTCAGGAACAAGGATAATTTCACCACAGGAGCCGGAGAATGTGTCTCACTGTCAGCTCTCTATGCAGCAGCCATGTTTGTTATCGGAAGGATCCCTCTCGAGAAGATATTCCTGATTGCAACTCCGCTCCATTCACAGAACTTCATTACGGAAAAAGAAGGCCTCATAACAAATAACCGGAGGATTGTAACAAAGAACATGTGGTTTAACGGCACTTCCCTGTCAGAAAAAGCAAGAAGAGCCCTTGAGAATGAAAAAGTAACAATAGTTGCTCATATTTCCGGTTATATCCATATCATAAACAGGGATGCAACAATTGACAGGAAAGCTTACAGCCACTTTTCAGCACGGCTCAGGGAATTTCTTGTCACCGATCTTTCGAACCTGATCTTTATAAACTTCCTGAGGTTCAAATCAAAGTACAAAACACTGTTCCAGTTTGAGTGCGAATGCTCGGGGAAAAAGAGATATATATCCCTTGAGAAAATGTTTGAATATGAGCATACAAGTAAATTCAATGTTTCGGCTGAAACCCGCGCAGAACTGATTAAGGAGATCGAGGGAGATGAATTCCATCTGAGTCCTTTGCCAAGTAAGATCATGCTTAATGAAGTTGAAAAGATCATTGACGAAAACAGAGGCAAAAGCCTGAAGGTTACTGAGGATCAGTTCGACAGGTTCGACAGTCTTATTTCTCATGAGACCATTCATGAAATGTTCAGCGATCTTGAAGGTTTCATTTATACTGATCCAAAGCTGCCGGATGAGCATAAGAACTACATAAAGACTTTCATTCCTGAAATATCATTACATGACAGCAGGGGAAAAATAACCGAATCAATATTTTCGAGCATTGACAGAGCTGAACTGTCACGACTGACTCTGTATGTCAGCCGGCAGATGGATATGATTGACTGGTTGCCATTCGTTAAAGCAGCCATTGAGCGCAATCCTGTCTGTTTCAACGATCTGAAGGGGAAAAGCATCAGAGAGGCCTGTGATATACTTAATGGGATGCCGGACCAGTCAATTTATGACGGTCAGAGGCTTGCTCTCCCTGATGAAGTATGGAATTTCAGGTGCGGCGACGGGATTGAAAAAGCGCTGCTGCTGGCGGATCTGATAATTAACAGGGATGAAAATGCTGAAGTTAGTGTTGATATCAATAATAATGAAGTTGTGCTTAAAAATAATAATCAAAACTTTGGTTTTATCTCTTCCAAATCTTTTGTAAAAACAATTAAGATTTCCGGAAATCTCGTTGAAACTGGATAAGTGTTATTTCAACACTATATCCCTGATCACCTCACATCCTGCTTTTTCGTTCAGCTTCTCCTTCAGCGCCTGCCTGAGCATGAGCAGCTCGTTCCTGACCACAGAGGACGTGAGATGAACATAAAGAACCTGGTCCTTAATGTAGACTTTTGAAGTTCGCGATGCAATCGCCTTGCCTACAGTTTCTTCCCATGAATTGATTAATCCTATCTCATTAAGCTTTCCCTCCAGGTTCATTTCCTTAATATAGTCCTTCATGGCTTCAGCCAGCGATATGGTCTTGCTGCGTCTCATTTTCCGGATTTGCCGTTTTCAATTATTTCTTCAACAGCGTTATTGTTTATCCTGAAAAGCCTGTAGTCGGTCTTATGTGATGACAGAATTTCATGAAGCCTGCTCTGGTGCGTGTCAGTTATGAAAATCTGTCCGAACCTCTGATTGCCTACCAGCCTTATTATCTGCTCAACACGCTCGGCATCAAACTTATCGAAGATATCATCGAGCAGCAGTATGGGCGAATAGCCTGATTTGCGTTTTATATAATCAAATTTTGCCAGCTTCAGGGCAACAAGGAACGACTTCTGCTGCCCCTGGGAACCAAGTGATTTTACCGAATGATCGTTCATGTTAAAAAGCAGGTCATCCTTATGTATGCCGATTGTGGTGTATTCAAGAAAACGGTCCTTCTCAACTGAATTTGCCAGGGCTTCGCCGAAATCACCTTCTGAAAGATGAGACTGATAAGAGAGTTTTACTCTCTCCTTTTCCGATGAGATCATTGAATAGCGTTCCTGGAAAACAGGGATCAGCTCTTTAACCAGGATTTCTCTTTCACCGTAAACATATGTTCCGTATCTCACCAGCTGTGAATCCCAGATTGACAGGTCTTCGCTTTCAAATTTGCCTGTCGTTTTAAAATCCTTCAGCAGCCTGTTTCTCTGCTGGAGAGCCTTGCCGTACTTAAGCGCCGAATCGAGATATTCGGGATTATACTGGCTGATTATCTTGTTCAGGAACCTTCGCCTTTCCTCACTGCCTTCAGATATTAATGCACTGTCGGCAGGAGAGATCATTACTACCGGGAATTTGCCGACATGATCAGAGAGCTTCTGGTATTCTTTGCCATTCTTTTTCAGCACTTTTGGCTTCTGTTTCTGAAAAGCGCAGTATATCTGGTCCTCCTCTCCTTCCCTGACAAACGTGCCATTTATGATAAAGTAATCTTCCCCATGCCTGATGCTTATGCTGTCGATATTATTGAAAAAGCTCTTGGTAAGCGAAAGGTAATGGATGGCATCAAGTATATTCGTCTTCCCCACGCCATTATTGCCTACAATACAGTTTATTTTTGGGGAGAATTCAAGTTCAGCCTGATCGTAATTCTTGAAGTTGGTAAGGGAAAGTTTCTTGAGGTACATAATAATTGGCATATAGGCATAAAGGCGTAAGGGCTCAAAGGTTGAAAAACAACCTGCTCCCCTCCCCGGAGGGGCCGGGGGTGGGTTTCCTTTTCATAGTTGCAAAATTAATAAAAGATACGGGATTTTGAATTGTTTCGCTCAGGCACAGGATCTGACGGAATAAAATATTTTTCAGTTAGTTGTGTGATTTGTTTTTTAATAAACCGAAAAAAATTACTTTTGCGGTGGAAAAAATCAAAGTCAATTTTTTTTAACTGATATGGCAAAGAATAAAGGAGATAATTCCCAGGGGCTTAAGAATGTTGAGGAGACGCTGACAAAGACCGAGCAGTTTCTTGAACAGAATTACAAACTATTGCTTTATGTACTTGGCGGAGTGGTTGTGCTTGTCGGATTGTTCTGGCTTGCAAAGATATACCTGAACGGAAGGAATAATGAGGCGCAATCGCAGATGTACCAGGCAGAGAAATATCTTGAGATGGATTCGCTTAACCTGGCTCTCTATGGCGATGGCAACTACCTTGGATTCCTAGATATTGCTGACGATTATAAATTCACAAAGTCGGGCAATCTTGCCATTTACGGCGCAGGCATCTGCTATCTCCACCTTGGTCAGTATCAGGATGCGATAGATATGCTTGGGAAATATTCAAAAAAGGATAAAGTGGTTGGATCACTGGCAATAGGTGCAACGGGTGATGCATTTGTAGAGCTTGGCGATACAGAAAAAGGGATTGCAAAGTACCTTGAAGCTGCTGATTATGCCGGCAATGGATTCAATACTCCTCTCTTCCTGATGAAAGCTGCCGAGCTTTATGAACTGGAAGGGAAATACAGTGAAGCCCTTCAATTGTACGAAAGAATCCGTGATGAATATCCTGAGAGCAGCGAGGGATCATCCATTGAAAAATATATATCCCGCATTAAGCTTCTGCTGTAAAAGAATGGGCACAGCCAATTTATCCGATTATGATGCCCGGAGTGTTCCGGATGCCGGAAAAATGAAGTTCGGCATTGTTGTTTCAGACTGGAACAAGGATATCACATGGGCTTTGCTGGAAGGCGTCGAAAAAACTCTGAAAAAGCACGGAGCCAGATCAAAGAAAATTATTATAAAACACGTTCCCGGAAGCTTTGAGCTTACTGCCGGGGCCAGGCTTATGGCAGAATACATGGAACCTGATGCCATCATCTGCCTGGGATG
>Ga0154607_1222_pt1 | contig 16574 bp, 13 predicted proteins | sample Rifle2008BG13ft_FD_116036 | JGI IMG/M metagenome (GOLD analysis project Ga0154607, IMG submission 116036) | Bacteroidetes bacterium RBG_13_43_22 | reverse complement strand
GGCAGGTATTGGTGATACTTATCCGGTAATTTATGGCGTTTCATTTGCCAGAGAAGAAACAACTGGTAAAATTCTGATCGATGATGATCCCAGTTCGTCAAATTATGGTTTTCCAGTAGTAGGTGAACCTGCAGTGATCGGAAGGGTATCTCCCGATTTTATCGTGGGAGGCAATACCACTTTCACATATAAGACCGTGTCATTGAATGCACTGTTTGAGTGGAAGGAAGGGGGTAAGATGTACTCAGGCAGTAACGGATTGCTGGATTATTATGGTCTGTCAAAAAGAGTGGAAGATCGCGAATCAACTTTTATTTACGACGGAGTAAAATCTGATGGCACACCTAATGACATTGCCCGGGGCGGACCTAATGATCTCTATGCTTTGGAGATGTTGCACCAGAATGTACTTACAAATATTGATGAGTATTATATTTTTGATAATTCATTTGTAAAACTTCGTGAGCTTTCCCTGAAGTTTAAACCTGCAGATAAACTGTTCAAAAAAGTTGATCTGGGTGTTTCTGCTTTCTTACGTAACTTACTTATCTGGACCGCCCTTCCAAACCTGGATCCCGAATCGAGCCAGGGGAATACAAATATGGGAGGATCATTTGAAAGGTTTACTGTACCACAGACAACCAGCTTTGGTTTAACGTTAGATTTAACTTTTTAATTTAAAATATCATGAAAACGAGGATTAATATTATTTTATCTGCAGCAATCCTGGTCCTGACTCTCTGGTCGTGTTCAGAATCTGTTATGGATGAAATAAATAAGGACATAAATGACCCGAATGATATGGTATCAGGCCTGATAATTACAGATGCAATGACTTCCAGTGCTTTCAATATAGTTGGCGGGGATTTCAATATTTATGCATCTGTTTATATCGAACATAATACCGGTACATTTGGTCAGCTTTATAATGCTGATATCAGGTCTTCAGAGCCTACAGCTTCATCAACTTATAATAATACATGGAATGCAGTATATGCAAACCTTTACTGCCTGAAGCTGGTACGCGAAAAGTGTTCCGCTGGCGGCTCTGAAGAAGGCAATTATCATACTCTCGGTATTGCACAAATACTTACGGCATTAAATCTTGCAGTACTTACTGATATGATTGGGGATGTACCATGGATCCAGTCATGCCAGCCAGGTGTAATATATACCCCTGAACTGGATAGTCAGGAAGATATTTATGCAGATATCTTTAATTTGCTTGACGAGGGTATTGCCAATCTGGATAAGGCAACGATATTTGTTTCTTTAGGAGGTCAGGATTTGATATATGGCGGGGATACCGATTTGTGGAAGAAATTTGCCTTTGGGCTGAAAGCCCGTTATACCATGCGCTTATCGTACAGGTCTTCTGCTTATGCTGACGTGATCACATTTGCCAGCCAGTCTTTCACTTCAGCCGCTGAACAGGCTCAGTTTAATTATAACGGAAGTACCGCACTAAGTCCCTTTTGGGTTTTCTTCCGGGATCGGGATTATTATGGTGCAAGTCAAAGCCTGCATGATAAATTAGTGGAGAGAAATGATCCCAGGGATGATGTGTTCTTTGTACCTCATCCCTCTGCAGGCGGTAGTCTGGTATTTGCTCCAAATGGCACAGCAAATCAGGTGCAAGGTGCCTATTCAATATCTGCAATCAGCACAATTACTGCACCTACCTACCTCCTGAGTTATCACGAAATAGAATTTCTGAAAGCAGAGGCTTATGTACGATTAAATAACTTACCTGCTGCTGAAGACGCTTTAGAGGATGCCATAACAGCTGCTTTTCAAAAAGTAAATATCGGCTTAACAGCCACTGATGCAGCAGATTATTTTGATAATACTGTTAGCTCCAGATTTTCAGCAAATCCGCTGTCGGAGGTAATGAATCAGAAATATATTGCTTTTTTCGAGGAAGAAGCTATTGAAGCCTACAATGACTACAGGCGGCTAAAGGCAATGGGCAATAATGTAATTACATTGGCAAATCCTAAGAATACAAATCAGTTTCCATTACGTTTGACATATGGATCCGGAGATGTAACTACAAACGTAAATGTCCGTAATGCTTATGGTGACGGTACATATGTTTATACTGAAAACGTCTGGTGGGCCGGAGGAACGAGATAAGTTCCACCTTTTTCAGAGTTTAACTTAAAAATAAATGAAAATGAAAAGAATAAAAACTTTAGGATTGATCATCACACTAATTTTGATATCACTTAGCTGTGAAGAGCTTCCGGATCCAGCAGGTTTGAGGGGTGTTGCAGTGGTCCCTGGCATTTCCGGACTTGATCCCGGTGTATTTGACTCCAAGGATCTCCAGAATTCGTATGTGGAATTCTCAGTAGCTGTACCTGCAGGTTCATCGGTAGATAAAATTACAATAGTGGGGTCTTATAATGATAATAGTGAAGAGGTCACAATAACTGAAATAACTTCATTCCCTGCTGTTGTCAGGATCTTATCATCTGATGCTGCCCAGAAACTCGGGATTGCTTTAAGTGATATCGAGAATGGTGATATTTTTACGTTTGAGCTTTTGACTCTTGCCAATGGCCGTGCTACAAGATCCATTGCTGTATTATCAATTCCTGTAGCCTGTGCTTATGATGTGAATTTGGCAGAAGGCAGCTACCATTCAGTTTCCTCAGACTGGAATTCTGAAGGTGATATAACACTTACAGCTGATGCTGATGACCAATATAAAATATATGTCTCAGGACTTGAAGAAATGGAGGGACTTGTAGAGGATCAGGGTCCGCTGGTAATGTACATAGATCCTGCGACTTATAATGTTACTGTTCCTGAGAAAGTTATCTCTTCAGATGCCTGGGGCTATGGTACAATATCGTACAGCGGCTATGGTGTATACAGTTCATGTACCGGATCATACTCCATGTATTTTGATATTTCTATTGGCTCATATGGTAGCCAGGGTATATTCGGATTTACTTTTACAAGAAATCCATAACGAAAATTAAAATTACTTATTAGAAGGCTGACCTGGAGAGCAGGTCAGCCTTTTATTTATCTGATAAAATTAGTTTTATTCATTTGTCCGGTAAATTTTTACTGCTATCTTTGCACCCACAATTTAAAAAAAAGGTAAAATAAAAGCGTTAAAAATTAATGGCAGTTAAAATCAGATTAGCTAGGAAAGGCCGCAAGAAACTGGCCTATTACCACATTGTGGTAGCAGATAGCAGGTCGCCACGGGATGGCAGATATATTGAAAAGATCGGAAAATACAATCCGCTCACTAACCCCGCCACAATCGAACTCGATTTCGATAAGGCTCTGGGTTGGCTGCAAAATGGCGCATTACCTACTGAAACATGCAGGGCTATCCTGTCTTATAAAGGTGTTCTTATAAAGAAGCATCTTCTTGAAGGAGTAAAAAAAGGTGCTTTCGATGAGGCTGAAGCCACAAAGCGTTTTGAAGAGTGGATGAAGCAGAATGAAGAAAAGATTGAAGTAAAAAGATCGGGTCTTGAAAAGTCGAAGGATGAAAGACTGGTCAAAATGCTGGCAGCCGAAAAGAAAATAAATGATGCCCGGGCAGCAAAACTTGCTAAAAAACAGGCCGATCTTGCTGCTAAAGCAGAAGCAGCCAGCCAGCCAGAAGCACCTGCAGAGGAACCTGCACCGGCTGCTGAAACCACTGAAGCTCCCGCAGCCGCTGAAACGACCGACATACCTGTTACAGATTCAAATTCAGCTGAACCTGAACCAGAAGAGAAACCCCAGGAATAACAATCCCGGGCGCGAGGACCAGTTGCCCAATGTTTTATAATACCGGCATATTACTTGGACGCATCACAAAAGCATATGGTTACGAAGGTGCCGTTACAGTAAGACTGGAAAGAAGGTTTACAGATAAAATACCTGAATTGAAATCGGTTTTCCTCGAAATTGAAGGAAAACCGGTTCCTTTTTTTATATCACAATCAGATTCACCGGTGGCTGGTGTGCTGATACTTAAATTCAAAGGTTATGATTCAATCGGAAAAATAAGTGATTTCGCCGGATGCAGGATTTTCCTCGACTCTTATGAAGGAGATGAAATACCTGTAAGTGACATAGCGGATATAACCGGTTTTAAGATTATATCGGCTGATAAAATCATAAGAGGAACTATTTCTGAAATACTTGAGAATCACGGACAGTGGCTTGTTAAGTTGAAGACAGATCAGGGAAAGGAGCTGCTAATCCCCTTTCATGAAGACCTTATTATAAGGATTGATAAAAGGAATAAGTCAATAACTATGGATCTGCCGGAAGGATTGACAGAGATCAATTGATATCATACTATCCCCTGCCGCTTCGCGGCGTCCCCCCGGGGGGAACTAAATTGAGGTGCACTATATGCAACATTTAAGATACTAATCCGTCTTTACCTTAAATCACTCACGTAAAAACATATTAAGATGAAAAGGGCAGCAGCATTTGTAATAATCATCAGCCTTGTATTTGGTTTTTCTGCAGGGCAGACAGTAAAAGAAACAAGGGATGTAAAAGGATTTACCTCTGTCGGCTTCGGAATCGCAGGCAACCTTTACATAAAGATCGGCCCTCAGTTCAAGGTTGAGCTTGAGGGAGAAAAAGGCGATCTTGATGAAGTAATCACGGAGCTTTCGGGTGAAAGACTTCAGATAAAACATGACAACTGGAGGTTCCAGTTCAGGGAAAAGGTAACTGTTTATGTCACCATGCCGGAAATAGACGGACTTGGTGTTTCAGGTTCAGGCAAAGCAGAGATCCTTGATGCAGTAAAAGGTGAAGATCTTGATCTCAGTGTAAGCGGCAGCGGCAATCTTTTTACTTCAGATCTTTCAGTTGAAAACCTTGAATGCCATATTTCAGGTTCAGGAAATATAAAGCTTGGAGGAGGAAATGCAAAAGATACTGAAGTCTCAATCAGCGGATCAGGAAATTTTAATGGTGAGATGGCAAAATGTGAAACAATGGAGGTTCATGTTTCCGGGAGCGGTAACTGTACCTGCCAGGTGACCGGATCTCTTGAAGCCAGTGTATCAGGGAGCGGTAATGTAACCTATACAGGTAATCCGAGAATTGATGCGAGAGTTTCGGGATCAGGACGGGTAAGATCCTCAAACTGAGTTATTTTCTTATAATTTTAAATACTCCGTTTCTTTCGACCTTAATAACAGGAGAAGCGGAGTATTTTCTTTTATCATCCTGACGGTATTTTACCGTATAATCAGCTGAAGCAATTACAGATTCATCTATTTCGCTGAAATTTGCCGGAGAGGATTTTCCGGTTTTGTTTGCCGATGTTGAAACGATCGGCTTGCGGAAACGGGAAATAAGGTCGCTACAGAAGTCATCATTACAGATTCTCACTCCTACTGTGCCGTCATCAGCACAAATGCCTTCTGCCAGGTTTCTTCCTTCAGGATAGATGATCGTAAGGGGCGAATCGGAGACAGATGTCAGCTGATTTACAATTTCAGGTACGTCTTTTACATACCTTTCAAGCATTGACAATCCATTCACCAGGATTATCAGACTTTTACCTTCGTCCCTTAATTTAATTCTGAGGATTTTCTGCACTGCTTCAGGGCTGGTCGGATCACAACCAATTCCCCAGACTGTGTCAGTTGGATACAGGATAATTCCTCCCTCCTTAAGCACCCTCAGGGATTCCCTCAGGTCTTCTTCAAATATCATGGTGTTTCAGGATGACTTCTTTCCCCCTTCCCTGGAAAGCTTTCTCAGTTTGTGGTATTTAAGAAAACTTGAATATGCACCAGTTTTGCATATTACATAACCATTTCTGCCATCAAGGAAACCCAGGCGGATAAAATATGTCTGAAAAAATCTCCAGATCATATGCACAGCCGGAGTAGAAAACCAGACTTTTTTGCCTGATTTAAAATATTCATTAGCGGCAATATCAGAGTATTTTTTGATTTTTTCAACAAGGTCACTTTCCGAAGTAAAGGGCCAGTGAAGTATATCTCCTTTTAATTTCCCGATTTTGCTGTCATGATTCATATTGAATGTCTCATGGACATTAATAATCCCCCATGTCCCTTTTTCGGCTTTAAAAAGCCGTAGCTGACGGTCAGGATACCACGCAGAATGGCGGATCCATTGTCCGCAATAGTTGCTTAACCGGCTAAAACGGTAACCATCATATTTCAGATTGTTCTTAACCGATAATATTGATTCCCTCAGTTCTTCACTGAGAGCCTCATCAGCATCAAGGGATAATATATATGGATATGAAGCAAGTGTCAAAGAAAAATTTTTCTGGTCCATAAATCCGGTAAATTCATGCTGAACAAATCTCACATTATACTTCTTGCATATTTGTTCTGTGAAATCAGTTGAATATGAATCAACTACAATGACCTCGTCTGCAACGTTATCGAGTGATTGAAGACACTGTTCTATCAGTTTTTCTTCATTCATCGTAATGATTACGGCAGATATTTTCGGCATGACAAAAGGTTAGGTTCTTTGGGCGGTAAATATACTAACTATCGGAAAAATACAAAAATATAGATTCAGAAAATACTTCTGCGCAGGTTAAATTGTTCCTATTACCATAAACAGTGGCATTTATCTTAACTTGATTTTTTATTGATTATTGCATAATTATGCATACAAATGATATTTTCCTGACTCTTTTCAGAATTTTAAATTCAATACTTTGAGCCTTTTCTTCATTTCATTAATTACTTCCTTTTCCTTTTGTACAGAATCAGCTTCAAAAGTAACAGAGAATCTCACATATTTCCCTGCATCATCCCACGGAACAGTAGATATCAATGATTCCCTGATAAGGAATTCCGAGAATTCTGAAGCTGTACTGAAAAGCTTTCCATTACCGGTGCCTGAAGGAACTTTAACATAGCAATAGAATGATCCTTTGGGTTTCCTTGCCTGAAAACCAGCTTCATTGAGAGCATCAACAAGCAGGTTGAATCTCCTTGAGTATTTCTCAATTGTCCTTTGAGTGATATCTGTATTTTTAAAAGCCTGTATACCTGCTTTCTGTATTGCCCTGAACTGTCCTGAATCAGTATTATCCTTTACTGCTGCATAAGCCTTAACTGCCTTGCTGTTCCCGCAAACGAAGCCTATCCTCCATCCGGTCATATTAAATGCCTTTGACAATGAGTGGACTTCAAGTCCTACTTCCATGGCTCCTTCTGCAGAAAGGAAGCTGAGAGGTTTATACCCGTCGTATGTAAGTGCTCCATATGCAGCATCATGAATGACTATGACACCGTTTTTCAACGCAAAATCAACAACGTGCCCGAAAAAGTCACTGCTGGCAACTGCTCCTGTAGGATTATTCGGGTAATTAATATACAAGAGCTTGGCTTTTTTCAAGATTGCCTGCGGGATCGAATCCAGATCGGGCAAATAAGCATTGGATTCAAGGAGCGGTAAAGTGAATACTTCTCCTCCAACATACTTTGTATAAGTTGCTGTAACCGGATATCCCGGCACAGTTGTAAGCAGTACGTCACCCGGATTAATAAAACAGATCGGCATCATGGCAAGCACAGGTTTTGATCCTATGCCATGAACTATATGTTCTGATGGTATCAATCCGGAGACACTATATACTTTTTCAAGATAACCGGCAGCAGCTTCCTGGAATTCAGGAATACCGTTATCGGCATACCATCTGTTCTCCGGTTTACCCGCTTCCTGAGCAAGGGCTTTCACAACAATCTCATCGGCTGGCCAGTCCGGCTCTCCCACACCCATATCAATGAGGCTTATTTCAGGATGTGCTTTTTTTGCTGCCGCCTTTGCCCTTTTGATAAGCTCAAACTTGTATATCACCGTTGATTTCCCGAAATTTATTCCACCAAGCCGGTCTGAGATCTTATCTTCAAAAAAATCCTTCATTGGTATCGATTCAATTAAACTTCGGGCAAATGTAATAAAAGTAATGGGTATTTAAATAGTCCTCCTGATGAAGTTCAGGTCTGCTCCAACAACCTGTTAAATGCATATCTTTGAGTATAAACTCTAACCTTAATATTTATTGTATGGTCAAAAGAATCTGCACCTGTTTATTGATTGCTGTAACAATCTCTTTTGCAGCATTTCCCCAGGAAGCACTGAAATACCAGCTGCCTCCTGATGAAATAGTAAAAATTGTCGATGCGCCGGTGACTCCGTTTGTATCTATAAGCCCTGACAAATCAAATATTCTTATTGTTGAAAGACCTCCTTTAATAACCATAAGTGAGTTGTCGGAGGAAGAATTGAGGATTGCAGGACTCAGGGTAAATCCGGCTATCAGCGGACCGAGCCGGCAAACGTACAACAAGGGATTCAGAATAATGGATATCAACGGAAGCGATATCCTTGATGTTAAAGGATTGCCTGATGATCCTCGTCTAGGATCACCGGAATGGACACCTGACGGGACAAAGTTTGCATTTACAAATACTGTTTTATCAGGAATTGAATTATGGGTATGTGATATTGCATCACTCGAGGCTAAGAAAATCGCGGATCGTTTAAATATGGTTTTCAGAAATTCATTCTCCTGGTTATCAGATAATAAGAGCCTGATATACCTTGTTACCGATCCTGAAAGAGGTAATAAACCAGAGCGGGGACTGGTGCCTGAGGGTCCTGTAGTCCAGGAAAGCCTTGGAGAAAAAGGACAATCCGCAACATACCAGGATCTGCTTAAAGATCCGGTGGATGAAGCGATATTTGAGTTTTTTGCGAAATCCCAGTTAATGATATGGGATGGAACAGCAAATTCAAAGATTGGTAAACCAGGGATGATAACCAGCTTTTCACCTTCACCTGACGGCCGTTTTTTACTTATGACTATAATTAACAGACCTTTCTCTTATATTGTTCCTTATTATAATTTCCCTGCAACAACCCAGATATGGGATGTAAAAGGAAATATTGTCACGACATTGCTGGAAGAACCGCTTATTGAAAATGAACCAAGAGGCTACGATATGGTGCTTCCCGGTCCCAGATTCCATGCCTGGCGCACAGACAAACCTGCTACTGTCACGTGGGTGGAAGCCCTTGATAACGGGGATTACAAGAATGAAATGAAATATCACGACCAGGTATACCTGCTTGAAGATCCTTTTAACAGATCACCTGATAAGTTCATTGCAACAGAGATGAGATTCAACGGAATTACCTGGGGCAGAGATGACTATGCCCTGATTTCAGAGGGATTAAGTAAAACAAGGATGCGAATTGTAAGTTCTTTTAATCCGACAAATCCTCAAAATACTAAAAAGAAGATACAGGAATTCAACTATGATGACGGTTATAATAATCCGGGACGATTCATTATCGATCAGAATACTTATGGCTATAGCGTACTTAAGTTTATTGACAAGGGCAAATCATTATTGCTTTCAGGCAACGGGGCATCGCCGGAAGGAGACCGGCCTTTCCTGGACAAATATGAAGTTGCCACCGGTAAAACAACCAGGTTATGGAGATCCGAGGCTCCTTATTACGAAAGTATCATAACAATCCTGGATATTTCAAAAAACCTGGCATTAACTTCCAGGCAATCAGTTACAGAAGTTCCTAATTACTATATAAGGAATCTGAAAACAGGTAAAATTTCACAGGTCACAAAATTTGAAAATCCCTATCCTCAACTTGCCGGTATACACAAAGAACTTGTTAAATATAAGCGAAATGACAGTCTTGATCTTTCATTTACCCTTTATCTGCCAGCCGGTTATAATAAAGCTGAAGACGGACCGCTGCCAACGCTTTTATGGGCATATCCGCGTGAATTCAATGATCTGTCGGCTGCAGGCCAGGTTAACGGATCACCCTGTTCCTTTACCAGGATCAGTCCTGCTTCAGCACTTGTTTATGTAACACAGGGATATGCCATATTGATGGATGCTGCTTTCCCTATTGTAGGAGTTGATGGCAAAGAACCCAATGACACATTTGTTGAACAGCTGGTTGCTGATGCTGAAGCTGCCATAAATAAAGCTGTTAAAATTGGTGTGACGGATCCGGGGAAAGTGGCAGTCAGCGGACATTCATACGGTGCTTTTATGACTGCGAACCTCCTGGCGTACAGCAGATTATTTGCTGCAGGCATTGCCGAAAGCGGTGCATATAACAGGACTCTTACACCTTTTGGTTTTCAGAATGAAAGAAGAAGCTACTGGGAAGCGCCTGATGTTTATAATAAAATGTCGCCCTTCATGAATGCGGATAAAGTAAAGGATCCTGTTCTGCTGATCCATGGGCTGGCTGACAATAACAGCGGGACTTTCCCAGTACAAAGCGAAAGATTATATGCGGCTCTGAAAGGTCATGGTGCAACAGTGCGCCTTGTAATGCTGCCGAATGAAAGTCATGGTTATGCAGCACGTGAGACAATTCTTCATAAACACTGGGAGGTATTGAACTGGATGAATAAGTATGTAAAGAATAAAAAGTAAAAACTACCTGGTGTAATTGTTGAAAAAGAGCTTAAATTTGATAAAGATTCGGTTTTTCTGTAATTCAGACCTGAGATCATTGTTCTTCTAAAACATATAATGTTATGAGCAAATACATTTATTTAACCTGTACACCGGAAGCTCTGGTAGCTTCGATGCTTCCTCCTGAAGGATTCGGAATGTATCTTTCAACCGGAACCAAGAAACGGAACAAGGGCCAGACAATCTTTTTTGAGGTTGACCTGAGCAAGATTGAGAACCTCATTGACATGGAGAGTCTCAATAAAAGATGTGTTGCCAAGGAGGACGGCAGCCCTAAAAGCTCTGTTTATCTTTCAGTCTACAGAACTCTTGAAATGATGCCGCTTTCCGCACTGAAGAGCCTGTATCTTACAACCGATCACGGTTGTGTCCTGGAACTGAAAAGAGCGCTTTATGATAAAGCCGGTGAACCAAAAAATGCCCTTCACCTGTACCAGGAATTATCCCCGGTCACTCCTCTTGTTGCCAGCGGGCTTGCTCCGTCAGCATTTCTTAAAAAGCTGACTGACGGATCGACACCTATTGTACTTCCAAAACTGTTCTTTGTTGAATTAAAGCTTGGCGAACTGGCTACAAATCCTCTGGGCGGTTCGGCAGAACACCTGCCTTACCCTAATATTGGGCATCTCAGGGACTGCCTTGAGATCCTCAAAGGTGAATATGAGAAACATATGAAAACGGTACAGAGAATTTTTTCGGGAACACTTCTTTACCGGACAATTGCTTCAGGATTTTATGTGGGAGCAAAGGATGAGATTGCTTATTATCCTTATCCTGAAATGAAGGAACTCGAAAATATTAATTACGAATTCTTCCGCGGTATCTGACCGTAACCAACTTACTTAAGAATATCATAATTTTCATTTGGATTAATAAAAAACTACTTTAGTTTTGTAGCCTTAAATTTCCAAATTCTAATTCAAGACTAATTAAATACTGATAACATGATTAACGCAATTTTTTGGATCGTACCGGTTGCAGCGCTTTGTTCACTGCTGTTCGCATGGATCTTCTACAGAAGCATGAAAGCCCAGGAAGAGGGAACAGACAAGATGAAGGAGATAGCTACATATGTCAGGGAAGGAGCCATGGCTTACCTGAGACGCCAATACTCAGTTGTAATCAAGGTATTTATAATCCTTGTTGCACTCCTTCTTATACTGGCTTATTTCGGAATTCAGAACCCGTTTGTACCTGTAGCTTTTCTTACAGGAGGTTTCTTCTCAGGACTTTGCGGTTACCTGGGGATGAAGACAGCAACTTTTGCATCAAACAGAACAGCCTGGGCTGCTTCAAAATCACTTAACAAAGGATTGCAGGTTGCTCTCAGGAGCGGTGCTGTGATGGGACTAGTGGTTGTTGGATTCGGCCTGCTTGACATTGCATTATGGTTTCTTATCCTTAACGGATGGGTATTCACCCCCGAGCATATGGATACAGGTCTGAAATTCATCGGACTCACCTTTGTTCAACCGGGAACCACTGAACATGAAAAGCTTATTGAGATTACTGCAGTGATGCTTACCTTCGGAATGGGTGCTTCAACACAGGCTCTCTTTGCCCGTGTCGGCGGCGGGATCTTTACAAAAGCTGCAGACGTTGGTGCTGACCTGGTGGGAAAAGTTGAAGCAGGTATACCAGAGGACGATCCGCGCAATCCTGCAACCATTGCAGATAATGTTGGTGATAATGTAGGAGATGTCGCTGGAATGGGCGCTGACCTTTATGAATCATATGCAGGATCAATTCTTGCAACAGCAGCACTTGGAGCTGCCCTCCCGGCTGCTGCAGGGATGAATCAGATGGAAGCCGTTATTGCTCCTATGATCGTATCGGCAATAGGTATTTTCCTGTCAATTGCAGGAGTATATCTGGTCAGAACCAAGGAATCAGCTACTCCAAAAGCTCTTCTCCGTGCACTTCTGCTTGGGACAGGAGGAAGCTCGGCACTTATTCTGGTGGTGCTGGCGATCATGGCCTTCGCAGGCATGATCACATGGGGTGTGTTCGGATCAGCAGTGGCAGGTCTTCTTGCAGGTGTTATAATCGGTCAGTCAACTGAATACTTCACTTCTGATGCAAACAAGCCTACCCAGGGAATAGCTAAACAAGCCCTCCAGGGTCCCGCCACGGTTATTATTGAAGGGATGGCAGTAGGGATGTCATCCACATGGGTGCCGGTTGTGACTATTGTCTCTGGTATTATCGCTGCATTCGGATTTGCCGGCGGATTCAAGGAATTTGCAATGGGTGTCTACGGTATTGGTTTTGCTGCTGTCGGAATGCTTTCAACACTCGGCATAACACTGGCAACGGATGCTTTTGGCCCGATCGCCGACAATGCAGGCGGTAATGCTGAAATGTCGGGGCTCCCGAAAGAAGTCAGGGAAAGAACTGACGCCCTTGATGGTCTTGGTAATACTACCGCAGCTACAGGAAAAGGATTTGCAATAGGTTCCGCTGCACTTACAGCCCTTGCTCTAATGGCCGCCTATATGGAAGAAGTAAGACTCTGGCTGGGAAGACTTATTGATAAAGCTCCGGAAGGTTTAAAGCAGATAGGTGATGTATTGTTTTATAACAGTACTGTTCCTTCAGTTCAGGATGGACAGACAGCAGTAAATATTACAACTGCAACTATAAAGGATTTCGCCAATGCATATGATCTCTCTCTTTTCAATCCTATACTTCTTGGTGGTGTATTTATTGGAGCGATGATGGCATTCCTTTTCAGCTCGATGAGTATGAAAGCTGTCGGTCGTGCTGCAGGCAAAATGGTTGAGGAAGTGAGACGCCAGTTCCGTGAAATACCCGGAATTATGGAAGGCAAGGCAAAACCTGAATATGCAAAGTGTGTAGCAATATCAACTGCAGGAGCCCAGCATGAAATGCTTGTTCCGTCACTCATGGCAATCGCAGTTCCATTGGTAGTGGGAGTCATTTTCGGAGTCCCTGGAGTCATCGGTCTTCTTGCAGGAGGAATGAGCGCTGGTTTTGTTCTTGCATGCATGCTTAATAATGCAGGCGGTGCATGGGATAATGCCAAGAAATTCATTGAAAGAGGTAATTACGGTGGTAAGAAAAGCGAACCTCACAAAGCTTCAGTTGTCGGAGATACAGTAGGAGATCCTTTTAAGGATACATCAGGCCCGGCACTTAATATTCTGATAAAACTGATGTCAATGGTATCGGTTGTGCTCGCAGGTCTTACAGTTGCTTTCAGCATTTTCGGATAATAATTCATTGTCATATCCTGTCAAAAAGCTGCCCAATCAGGCGGCTTTTTTTCGTACTTTTGGATAAATAAAAATCAATATGATCCTCCCTACCCTCTCCGACATTCAAGCCGCCCACGAGCGTATCAAACCCTACATTCATCAGACTCCAGTTTTAACCTCACAGCAGTTAAATAAACTATTCAGCTGTGAATTATTCTTCAAATGCGAGAACTTCCAGAAGGTGGGCGCTTTCAAGTTCCGGGGAGCAACAAACGCGGTACTTTCATTATCTGATGAGGAAAAGAAAAAAGGAGTTGTAACGCATTCTTCCGGTAATCATGCTGCGGCGTTGTCCCTGGCAGCACGAATGAATGGCGTTAAAGCGTACATTGTGATGCCTGAAACTGCTCCTGTTGTTAAGAAAAACGCAGTTGCCGGATATGGGGCTGAGATCACTTTCTGCAAACCCACACTTCAGTCCCGTGAGGAGACAACACAAACAATAATTGAAAGAACCGGAGCTACCCTGGTCCACCCGTATGATAACTTCAATGTCATCTGCGGACAGGGAACAGCTGCACTGGAGCTGCTGAAAGAAAGAAGCGACCTGGAAATGATAATCGCCCCTATCGGAGGAGGCGGACTTATGAGCGGCACTTCCACAACGGTTAAGGGACTGAATGATAAAATAAAGGTAATAGGTGCAGAGCCGCTGAATGCAAATGATGCATATAAATCATTCACTACAGGAATATTGACACCTTCTGTTAATCCTTTAACAATAGCTGACGGACTGCTGACATCATTAAGCGAGCTGACGTTTGGAATCATCAGAAAAAATGTTGATCAGATCTTCACTGCCAGAGAAGAATCAATCATAGAGTGCATGCGGCTAATATGGGAGAGAATGAAAATCATTGTTGAGCCGTCTTCTGCTACGGCCCTTGCAATCATAAGCGAAAATCCTGAATTTTTCAGAGGCAGTAAAGTGGGGATAATTATTTCCGGGGGCAATGTTGATTTCAGAAAGCTTCCGTTCTAATTCCGTTTTCTGAAATACGCTATAATCGGATAATGATCTGAAAATTTCACTTTCAGTATCTCAAAATACCTGCTCTCCAGGGCATTATCATAAAGAACATAATCTATCCTGTTTGGCGGATAATTGCCCTTATATGTAAATCCCGCACCATACCCCGAGCTCACAAAGGAGTCATTTAAGCCACGACGGATCTTCCTGTACGAATATGATACCGGGGTATCATTGAAATCACCGGCTACAATAACAGGATATGGTGAGTGGTCAATCTGGGCTTTGACAATCAGTGATTGATGCGCTCTCCGCACAAATCCGCGCTTCAGACTCCTTGATATCTTTGTGATTTCATCCAGAGTCTCCTTATCATCAGGATTGGTCATCTCCTCAAGAAATGAGCGTTCAATATTCTTTAATCTGAACGACTGCAGGTGGTTATTGAAGATCCTGAAGGTGTCTTTTTCAATGACAACATCAGTAAATATTGAAAGACTTGATGATTTCGGATGGATTATTTCGCCTCTTCCCGCTATTGGAAATTTACTGTATGTTACAATACCGTAGTATCTGTTTTTACCGCTGCCTATAATTTTAATATGGGTATTATATTCCCCTCCAAGGGCAGTTCTGAAAGCATTCTCTCTCTGGGAAGGATTTCCGTTAATAAAAAACTCCTGAAGGCACAGGATATCGGGCTGACGGGACTTAATGAATTCCAGTACTTTCTTTTCAGAATTTGCACCATTATTCTCGAAGTAGTTAAAGAGCCTCAGGTTATAGCTCATTACCCTGAATGTATCATCCTTTGTTCCTTTTTCCCTGGCGAGCTGGATGTAGTTTGTGAGGTGGGTGAATCCCAGGGCTATTACAACTACCGATATAAATGTCTCAAACCTTAATAACGCTATCCAGGTAATTACCAAAATTATGTTAAACAAGAGTATATATGGGTAAGCAAGTCCGAAGAAAGCAGGCAGGGCAAAATCCTCCGGATTAATATGAACAGCCATGTATGAAAGCAGAAGTGCAATGGCAAACAAAATGTTTACCGCCAGCAGGGCTTTATAAAGGAATTTTTTCAGATTTCAGGAATTTTTTTTCTGACTTTCACTGAACAGGACAGCTTTCTCTTCTTTTGTAAGGCTGTCATAGCCTCCCTTAGATATCTTGTCAAGGATCATATTGATCCTCTCCTGGCGGTCAGCTTTTGCCTTTTTATACTCATTGTCTGAAGCTGGTTTCTTGTAAGTCACCTTCAGTTTTTTGCGCGGCTTGAAGAGAGTAGCGAAAAAATCAATTACCCTGTTGATCCCTCTGCCTATATCATGTCCCCGCCGCAGGCTGATCGTGTAAAGGTAACCGAAAACAGCACCTCCCATATGCGCAAGCTTGCCACCTGAATTGACTGAAAAGTCCATTACTGTTGTAAGAACAAATATCCCCAGCGCTATATATTTGATCTTAATCCTTCCAAGAAGAAAAAGATTGACAGTGTAATCTGGCACATAGACTGCAATTGCAATAACTACTGCCATAACCGAAGCAGAGGCTCCGATAGCAACTGATTCATTTATGACACCCTTAAATACCGGAAAGATATTGAACGACAAGATATAAAGTACGGCACCGCATATTCCTCCAACCAGGTACACGGCAGTAAGTTTCCTCTGGTCAAGATATTCGAGAAAGATCCTGCCAAACCAGTAAAGCCATAACATATTGAACAGGATGTGCCATATATCCTTGTGGGTGAACATATATGTGATCAGTGTCCATGGCTTAACCAGAAGGGCTCTTAAAGATGAAGGTACAGCAACC